>WNGD01000958.1_pt1 | contig 31420 bp, 26 predicted proteins | sample 5400671 | NCBI WGS metagenome assembly WNGD01 (sample SAMN13153369, study PRJNA577476) | soil metagenome | isolation source: 40 cm soil or saprolite under grassland replicate 2 | place: USA:California | collected 2016-06-15
TGCGTCAGGATTGCGCCGATCATTGAAAGCCCCAGGGTCAACCAGGCGCAGGTACCGCGCCATCTTGGACGCCTGATTAAGAAAGTCCCAACAGCGCTCGGTATTCTCATACGGCAAGCCATTGGGCATCAAAACAGGCGACTCCTGACTGATAATCTTATAATGCACACGTCGAACATGCATACTGTTTCCATCATAGAACGCATTCCACAACCCCGCGAACCACCGCGCCATCTCCCAATCCCCAGGCGTCCCTGCATAAAACGGGTCATTTTGAGGAGCCAGCACAATCAGATCGTTGACCCGTTGCCCATTCTCCTTCGCATGCTGCTTAATCGCCTCATAATTCATCTCTTCCAACATAGACCATTCCTCCTCTCAGAAAAGGCGCGTACAGGAAACACCACCCCCATACACGCCTCTGACCACACACTACGGATACCGCTGAAAATGTCGCCACTGATGCCGATCGGCAAACACCACCACCTGACCACTTGCCATCGCCTCCCGTACCATCTGTGCCTCCTGCTTGCTCAATCGCCCGCCATCTCTCACCACCAACGCCCCTGAAGCAGGGTCAAGCACCACCCCTACGGAATTGGTACGATCCCAGGCAAAGGGGCACCATTATTCTGTGACCCCCCTGATCCTCCTCGACGTGACGACGGTGCAGACGCTTGCCAGGGTTGCATGGTCGTCGCAGGACCATAGCCCTGGTTATAAGCAGACGGACCATTCACCGTTGAGGCATGAGTCCCCTGAGACGACTGCTTGAGCACTGGACCAGCATGAGACTTACGCCGCTCCATATCCATCTGTGCCACCGCCAGGAATAGCGTCATCGCTGGAATACACGACACCACGATACGCCCCACGGCTAAGAGAAAATCATGCTGACTCACTGGAATAGTCTGGAAAAATTCGGTCAAATCCAGGTAAGACACCCCCACCACATAGTTACAGTAAATCTCGACCAGTTCTACCACCAGACAGACCGGAATATAGGAGTAGACCATCTCCCCCGCCATCCAACGATAGGCAATATTACGACTGAGGAAGTAGCCTGCAATCGCAAAGCACGCCGCCAACACTCCCCCCTCAATCGCACGTCCAATATCACCCGCATGACGCGAAACGAAAATTTGCCAGATGGCCACCGCCGACACTGCCGAAAAGCCCCAGGAAAGCGCGTGAAAAAACACATTCTCAACCCGTTGCCCCCATACATTCTGACCATGCGCTGGCAAGAAACCCCGTTGAACTGCTGGACGCTTCTTAGCAAAAACACTCAACCACCCCATAGATCACCCACCTTTCAACTACGGCCCAACCGACGCCGCCACCTGAGCAAAACGACACACCAGTTTGAGAAAAGCCGCCTGCTTGCCCTTGAACTTGAGCACCTCAAGACGAAGAGCAGAAAGCTGAGGGGGAAGCTCATTGGGTTGCAGTTGTGCAACACGCTGGCGCAACATGTCAGGCGTGGCCCCATTACGCTTCATATCCTTCAACTCTTCCAGAATAGGAAAGCCAGTAGGAAGCTGACACACATACTTCTCAGAGGTATCGGCATCGAGCACCGTCAGTTCAACCACGTAACTCAACTTCTCTTCACCTGTCAACCCATCGTAAAACTTGCCCTCCGACACCGCCCCATTAACCACAATCGCATTCAGAAACATAGGCTACCTCCTATCCACTCACCAAAACACACTACAACATGGCTGAAGAGGGATCAGTCTCTACCACCTGCCCTGGAACTTGCCACCACAACTGTAACGGCTTGCCACAACCAGGACAGATGAACACCACCAACCCCAAAGGCGACTGATCACGGTAATTGACTACTGTCACGCCGTTAAAACGCTCATGCACCACCGACCAGAGCGGATAGCCACACCGATGATGCACCAGCTTCCCATCCTGCCCCACTAGTACGGCCCCTCATACGGCTCATGCAAATCATGCAAAGAATGTGCAGCACGTGGAAGCAGATGAGAAGGATTCTCTTGAGCACCAGCAGGCCAGTAGTGAGGCTCCCCCCATCCATCAAGAGGAATTTCTTCCTGATGATGGTAACGCACCCGTCGAAGATGCTGCTCATTGAGCCGACCTCGCAGAGACACCAGAACAAAGAGAACCAGCAGAGCAAGCAGACTGAGCGCAACCCACTGCTTATAGGGCCACAACGAGACGAACAACACCACATAAACCACCGTCAGACACACCACCCCCAACGAGACCACAATCACCGTCAAACGCTTCTCTACATCCATAGAACACCTCCAATCAACTAACGAGCACCACCCAGGCGCAACACCCCAAAGACGACCACCAGCACCAGCCCAGGAATACCCACACCCAAAGCCACACTCACAGCCAGCCACAACAACACCCGACGCAGCTTGACCACCAGTACCAACACCAGAAGCGCCACAAACAACGCAATCCAACCCATAGGCCACCTCCTTTCTGTACCAACCACAACCAGGAAACATCATACCCTGCCACATAAGCACCACCACAACAGACCCTACCAGCCACACCTACCCTTGACCCCCATTCCCCTCACGATCCTTCTGTGCATACTTCCCCATCTTCAACCGCCGTTGCTCCACGTCACAAGAGACCGCCGCCACAGACAAAGGAGCATCAGGAACGCAATGCCGACACGCCGCCACATACCCACAGCCACACGCGCAGATGAACCAGCCATCCACCGACCCACGAACCAGAAAATGCTGAGCAGGCTCCCACTTTGCACCACGACTACGATAACGAACCATGCACCACCTCAACCACTGCCACATACACCGCCTGCCAGCAAGCACGACAGCGACCCCCAAAACGCGAGACCTGATGAGTTACCGACAACCGCCCCCCACAATCCTCACAATAGGCAACACACAACCGAACCCGCGCATGACGAGGACGACTTTCCCGACCCTTAAATTGCTTGCGATCCCAACCCATAGCCATCCCCCTTTCTAGTAGCGTGCCGTACGACGAGAACCATTATCGGCCTGCTGAGGACGATAACAATTCAAACCAAGTTTGATCTCTTCATAGCCAGGGACCGAGACATTGCCCGACGTGGTCGCAATAATGAGCGACTTGCCACTAGCCGAGACACCCAACTGCTGAGTGAGATCAATCGTAATCACCAACCGCTCACCCTGCACCTGAAAATCAACATTCTGCATAGGCCCACTCCTTTCTAGAGGTACTGCATCAGACGATCACAAAACCCCTCATACGACTGGTAGAACAGAGCCGCCAGCGCACCAAAACCAGCCTCATGAGCAATCATATGCAAGCAAGACATCGCATCCCGACCTGCTGCAAGCTCAACCGCCGACGTAGCATCAAGCATACACTCAACAATTTCTACCTTCTGAGAAACAGTGTCAGCAAGCAGAGGAAGACGACTCAAGTATTCATTAAAGACCGTATTCTCCAACAAAGCTTGCTGCAAACCCTCATTCATAAACACCTCCTTTTAACGGTGGTAAGAACAACAGCAGTTCCCTTTATGACCCGCTTCACCGCTACACGGCTGATCACACATCCAGCAGTTTCCCGAACACACCTCTGACCACCAATCCACCAGAACCAACCAGAACCACAACATCAGCATCCTCCCTTCATAGAACCGCTTGAACTATACGGGACATCCGTAAGATTTGATCTATACGAATTGTCCGAACTATCTACCCAAATTATAGATGATAATCCGTATAATGTCAATAGTGTGAATTGTCCGAATATGTTATAATATTTGAGTAGTACAAAGTAGTACAAGACAAATATCAGGAGGTAAAACTATGGGCAGGTCGACAGCCCCCAAAGGGTTCTACACAGCAGCACAAGCTATCAAAAAACTAGGCATACCACGCTCGACTTTTTACGACATGGTAGAAAGAGGACAAATAAAGAAGATCACGCCACCAAATCAAAGCGACGGATTCTACCCACAAAAAGACATAGACAAAATGGCAAGAGAAAAAGAACTCTTCATCCTTACATATACCCAAGAATCATCAACATTTAGCAAAGCAACAAAAGAAGACATAATGGGGATATACGAGGTATGCACAAGCATATGGAATAACAGAACAGCATCCTACGAAGCGCGGTTAAACAGCTACCTCAAAAACCCATCTATATACTACGTCGTGAAAAAAGAAGGAATAGTCATAGGCTTTCTAGGACTAATACCATTCACACATGACGCATTAGAAACAATAATGAACGAAACGCAAACAACATTTTACCTAACATACTCCAACCTATTAGAAGATAAAAACAACATAGTAGCATTCAAAGAGGGAGAAAAAGTAGAAAGCCTATTTATAGATATGGCAGTTAAACAAGATATACCCAAACATGAACAATATGGTATGAGGATACTACAAGGGTTCATGGAAGTCCTAGAAGAACTAGCAGAACAAAAAATCATAGTCAAAAAACTTCATGCATCGAGCAGTGCACCAAACGCAATTAAACTTTGCAGAAATATGAGATTTACAGAACTTCCAAGGATAGGAGAGTCATCCAGGCTACGCTTCGAGCTAGACCTAGAAAAAACGGACCTCCCGATCCTAAAAGAGTACCAACATCTTACAAAAGTACTACAACCAAAGTGACGCAACCCAAGAACGTAAAAGATACTATGAAAGAGCGTGATACGCTACAAGCTGCGAACGCTCCAAACCAGGATTAACATAAACTCAGTATGTTGTGTACTTTTTATGAGGAGATCTGGAAGATGGCTATTGTTTTTAACGTAATGGTTCCGCTATTTATTGCTGTGTTGTTTGCCTGTATGCTGGCATTCCAGCGGCGGGCATGGAGCATTCGATATAAGAAACGTGCCTTCTCTACGGCGTTTCTGGGAGGGTGCGCATTACTGCTGATGCTCAGTGGGTGTGGTGCTTCGTCTGCGACGAAGCCGCCTCCAATCACGCCCATTACTTTATCGCCCGGTGCCGTCTCGCCCACTGCACACGCCGGAGCTAGCGTGTCCTCTGCGCTCGCGACTGACTGGTCAACTTACCATCATGATAATACTCGTACTGGATACCTGCCAGGTGAGCCAGATCCGCAACAACTGGCGACTACCTGGAAAGCGTCGCTGGATGGAGCTGTGTATGCGGAGCCACTGGTGGTGGGCAACCGTATCCTGGTTGTGACTGAAGAGGATTCGCTCTATTCTCTTGATGCACGTACCGGAAAGGTACAATGGCATACGAACGTGGGTACTCCTGTTCCTCTATCGACGTTGCCCTGTGGCAATATCGACCCGCTGGGTATTACTGGCACGCCAGTCTATGATCCTGCCACAGGCTTGCTTTTTGCCGTTGCAGAAGTGAGCGGACCCGCGCATATTCTGGTCGGAGTAGATATTAACAACGGCCAGTTACGTGTGCGACGTTCGGTCGATATTGCGGCGATGGATCCAAGGGTTCACCAGCAGCGTGCGGCGCTCGCCCTATCTAAAGGCATGGTTTATATTGCCTATGGTGGCCTGGATGGTGATTGCGGGAATTATCATGGGACCGTTGTTGCCTCGCGTACCGATGGGCAAGGCTCGTTGTTCTCTTTCCAGGTTCCGACTCCGCGCGAAGGTGGTATCTGGGGGACATCCGGGCCTGCTGTAGATGATGCTGGCAAGATCTACATCGCAGTTGGCAATGGCGAGACAACGCAGGGCGACTGGGACCATAGCGATTCCGTTTTGCGACTTTCTCCGACATTGCAACTGGAAGACGGTTTTGCGCCTTCGCAATGGCAGCAGGAGAATAGCCAGGACGCCGACCTTGGCTCGATGGGACCAACTCTGCTGCCAGGTGGTTTGATCTTCATCGAAGGTAAAACAAGTTCTGGCTACACGCTCCACGCGGGCGCATTGGGAGGCGTAGGTGGGCAGATTCAGACTATCAATGTCTGCCAGGGTCAAGCGTTCGGGGGAACCGCTACTATCGGTTCACAGGTGTTTGTGCCCTGTACCGACGGCATCCAGCAGATACAGGTTGGTTCTGATGGACATATTACGAAGGGCTGGCATGGGCCTGCGGATGTATCAATGCCACCTGTCATAGCTGGCCACACTGTTTACACTCTCAAGTCTGATGGTACCCTTTATGCTCTCAACAGCAATAATGGTACTGTGCGGACACAACTAAACCTGAATACGAGCTTCGCACACTTTGCGACTCCAATGGTATCAGGAGGCCATGTCTTCATTGGCACCATGTCGGGCGTCGTCGCTGTAACGGTTTCGTAGTTATCGAGGTACACGTGGCACACGGTTCGTAATCATTGGGGTTCACGCGGCCCGCGCGAGGTGTGCCTCTACGGGCCGCATGTACCTCTGCCAGGAGTCTCGTCCACAAAATTTGCGATGTCCTCACCACCTCCTCTTCGCACTTTACCTCAATACAGTATGCGCGCTGAGTGTTCTCACGACTTCACGTACATCAGATAGCTAGAAGAAAGAGCAACCTGTGGCCTTATTTCCATGTATACTTCAGATGTACAAACAATAGTGAGATGCAAACATACCAAATGTCCTTTCTATAGGGTGCCAGACCTGTTGTTCCCATGTTATTAGTACACGTGGGATATCAGATAAGGGCAGGAGGACATACTGATGTTAGATAGACATATAGCCTGTTGTAGTGCGTAGGGATGAAGGATTTTGCGTCTACTATATGCTTAAGAAAGGAAAATGCTCCATGTCGCATTATGATGACTAATAGAAGCCAAAGACCCTTGCAGGATGTGCCCTGGCTCCTCAAGGGTCTTTTTATCTATTCATTCCCACCCATAAGGCACACGCAAGGCATGCCTCTACGGGATGTTTGAAGCGCCCTGATCTGATCCCCAACTTCCTCTGCTCGACACTCCTTATACGGCTGTGATATAATACCAATTGTCTCTAAATATTAGTTTCTGCATCTCCGATATTCCATGTATAGTGTATATCCACTTTTGTACACATATACTGTGTGTAAGCCAATGAAGGAGAAATCATGTCATCTCAAGGCTATGTACGCTTCCCGCACATTTTTCAGGATCGTCTCGTGTTTGTGTCTGAAGACGATCTGTGGTTGGTGTCAAGTGAAGGTGGCCGCGCGGAGCGTTTGACTGCTGGTGTGGGTGAGGTGAGTCACCCGCGTTTCTCGCCCGATGGAGAATTGATGGCGTTTGTTGGAAGGGAGGAAGGCCCCAGCGAAGTCTATGTGATGCCCGCCTCGGGTGGTCCGGCACAACGGCTGACCTATCAGGCTGGCAATTGTCGTGTGGTCGGCTGGTCACCGGATGGTGAGGAGATTCTCTATGCAAGTAACGCCGATCAGTTTGCCGGACGCTTTGATGTCATCTCTGCTATTAAGCCAGCGGGTGGCCAACCACGCCAGGTTCCGGTGGGGATGGCCAATGCGATCTCCTATGGTCCACAGGGAGGCGTCGTGATCGGGCGCAATACCAATGAATTTTCGCGCTGGAAGCGCTATCGTGGCGGTACTGCCGGACATCTCTGGTGCGATCCTACTGGCAGTGGCACCTTCGAGCGGTTATTGCGACTGGGTGGCAATATCACGAATCCGTGCTGGGTTGGCGAGCGCATTTACTTCCTCTCGGATCACGATGGGATTGGCAATCTCTACTCGTGTACTCCTACTGGCGAGGACGTGCGCCAGCATACCGATCATCACGATTTCTATGCGCGCCATCTTTCCAGCGACGGACAGCGTCTGGTCTATCATGCTGGCGCTGATCTCTACCTGTTTGATCCCTCGACCGCCAGCGTGCAGCATCTTGAGGTCATCTTGCCCAGCTTGCGCACACAACGTAACCGCAAGTTCGTCCCCGCTGGCAGCTACCTTGATACCTATGCACTCCATCCCAAAGGCTATGCCGTTGCCCTGACGACGCGTGGGAAAGCGTTCTCGCTGGGCAACTGGGAAGGGCCGGTTCTGCAACATGGCGAACTGGACGGGGTGCGCTATCGCTTCCTGGAGTGGCTCAACGATGGCAAGCGCCTGCTGGCTGTCAATGATGCGCCGGGGAGGGAAGCGCTGGTCATCTTCCATCCTGAAGATGCCAGCGAACCGAAGATCCTGAGCGAGATCGAGTTTGGACGCGTGAGCAACCTGGAGATCTCGCCGACCGATGACGTGGTTGCTCTCACCAATCACCGTCATGAACTGGTGGTGGTGGATCTGGAGGCCGAGACCTCGCGTGTCCTGGATCGCAGTACGGCGCATCGTATCCACGGGATCTCGTGGTCACCGGATGGACGCTGGCTCGCCTATGGTTTTGCCATTTCCTCGCGTCAGACAGCCATCAAGCTGTGCAACGTGGAGAGCGGCGAAACGCACCAGGTCACGGAACCCGTCCTGCACGACTTTGGGCCTGCATTTGATCCTGAAGGCAAGTTTTTATACTTCCTGGGTGTGCGTGTCTTCAATCCTGTCTATGATACTATCCAATTTGATCTCAGTTTTCCACGCAGCGTCAAGCCCTATGCGATCCTGTTGCAGCGCGATCAACTCTCTCCCTTTATTCCTGTGCCCAAAGCTCCTGACAGTAAAGAAAAAGAGGAGAAGGAGAAAGATGACAAAGAGGAGAAAGAGAAGAAGGAAGAGCCAGAGGGTGAGCAGAAGGAGCAGGATGCCTCTGCTGAGAGCGAGGATGCTGCGAAGGAGAGTAACGGGAAGGAAAAAGATGAGAACAAGCCTGAACCGATCACCATCGATCTGGAAGGGATCAGCGAGCGTGTCTTATCGTTCCCTGTCGGCGAAGCTCGTTTTGGCAAGATACGCGGTATCAAAGGCAAGGCGCTGTTCCTCTCATACCCCATCGAAGGCTCTATTCATGATCCTTTCGGCTCTCATGATCCCAGAGGAATCGTTGATGCCTACGACTTCGAGAACTATAAGAGCGAACGCCTCATCGATGGGGTGAGCGATTTCGATCTCTCCCGCGATGGCAAAACCCTGATTTATAGCGGTGCACACCATCGCTTGCGTGTCTTCAAAGCAGGCGACAAGGTGTCCAAATTGGAGGGCGGCGACAAAGCCAGTCGTGAAACCGGCTGGCTCGATCTGCAACGTGTCAAAGTATCCGTACAACCCGCCGCAGAATGGAAGCAGATGTTTGCCGAAGCCTGGCGCTTGCAACGTGAGCAGTTCTGGACGGAAGACATGTCTGGTATCGATTGGGACGCCATTTATGCACTCTACGCACCGCTCGTTGAGCGCGTCAGTTCGCGTTCGGAACTTTCCGATCTCTTCTGGGAATTACAGGGTGAGCTAGGAACCTCCCATGCCTACGAAATGGGTGGTGAATATCGCCATGGTCCACACTATCGCCAGGGCTTCCTGGGCGTCGATTGGAACTACGATGTCGACAATAAGCGCTACCGTATTGCTCGCATCATCAAGGGAGATCCTGCCGAGACTCGTGCCACGTCGCCGCTCACAGGGCCTGGACTCAACGTTTCCGTTGGCGATGCGGTCCTGGCGATCAATGGGCAACGCGTTACTCCTGAGCGTAGTCCGCAAGAACTGCTCGTGAACCATGCTGGCAACGAAGTGCAGCTCACCATTGAGGATGCCCAGACAAAGGAGACGCGTGTCATCTCCGTCAAGGCCATCTCGGAAGAGCGTTCCGCGCGCTATCGAGAATGGGTTGAAAGCAATCGGCGTACCGTCCATGAGCTCTCTGGCGGACGTGTTGGCTACATCCACATCCCCGACATGAGTGGGAATGGTTATGCTGAATTTCATCGTAGCTACCTGGCCGAGTATGACTATCCTGCGCTATTGGTCGATGTGCGTTGGAACGGTGGTGGCCATGTCTCCGGCCTCTTGTTGGAGAAACTGGCGCGTCGTCGTCTCGGCTACGACTTCTCGCGCTGGGGTGAACCCGAACCGTATCCAGCCGAATCGCCGCGTGGCCCCATGGTTGCTCTCACCAACGAACAAGCCGGTTCTGATGGGGACATCTTCTGTCACAGCTTTAAGCTCATGGGCCTGGGGCCGCTCATCGGGAAACGCACATGGGGTGGTGTCATCGGCATCAGTCCCAGTCACCGCCTGGTTGATGGTACGGTCACCACACAGCCCGAATACTCCTTCTGGTTCAAAGATGTCGGTTGGAACGTCGAAAACTATGGCACCGATCCCGACATCGAAGTCGATATCGCGCCGCAGGACTACAACAACAACGCCGACCCACAACTGCAACGCGCCCTCGCCGAAGCCCTGCGCCTGATCGAGGAGTATCCCACGCTGGAGCCGAAGCCGGGTGAAAGACCACGACTGGGACGGAGGGGAGACTCTTAATGGTAATTTGACTGAAGGGTGGGCAGATTTTGGGCTCTGCGGGCAATGCTGCATCTTTTTCCATAGAAGTTGTCCTTTGTTTCTCTTCAGACTCGTGCGAGTTTTTCCGGGTTGGCAATGATCCGAATCGCCTGAATCTGCCCTTCCTCCACTTCAATGGTCAGGACGGAGAATACTTGACCGCCAGCGCGGATGATCAGGGCTGCTTGACCGTTGACTTCCTCTTGCTCCACGCGAGAGTTCTCTGGCCAAAATCGCTTCGTTCCCAGGCTAAAGCGTGCCACTGCATCACGCCCAGCAATCGGGCGAAGTGCGGCCTGTTTGATTTTCCCACCACCATCAGCCCACAGTGTCACATTTTCTGAGAGCAGGTTTATCAAGGGGGTCATCTCACCCGTCTGTACCGCCTGGAAATATCCACTGAGTAACTGCCGGTGGATTTCGCGAGAGGCAGGGAAGCGTGGCCGGTGCTCACGCAGATGTTTTTTCGCCCGGCTGAAGGAGCGGCGACAGGCCGCTTCACTCTTGTCAAGCATAGCAGCGATCTCGGCAAAGCCGTACTCGAAGACTTCGCGCAGCAGGAAAACCGCTCGCTCGAACGGTTGAAGCTGCTCCAACAAGACCAGAAACGCCAGAGAGATCGATTCCTCCGTCTCGACGTGCTTTTCCGGATCGGCTGCGTCTGTAGTCGTGGCCGTGGGGATCGGCTCTGGTAACCAGGGACCCACGTACAGCTCTCGCTTCCTGCGTGCGAGCTGGAGTTGATCCATGCATAAGCGCACCAGGATCGTAGTGAAATAGGCTTTGAGCGAGTGAATGGTCTGCGGGGGCGTGGCCTGGTAGCGCAGGTAAGTCTCCTGCACCATATCCTCAGCATCCATCGCACTGCCGAGCATGCGGTAGGCGATGGAAAAGAGGTAGGGACGATAGGTTTCAAAGGATTCCACTCTGTTTCCCGCCTTTCATTGAGTCATGTTCCTCTTTATTCCTTACACGATCGTACATCCGAGCCTCATGTTGGGGAATGCACAGGCGGGAGCGGGACGTCTTCAAAAGCAGGAAGAGGTCCGATATTCCCGCCAGGAACGCTTGCGCTATTTGCTTTCCAACACAAACACCGGATGGGTGAGCACCGCATGCTCAAACTCCTCAAGGGAAGAGTCTGCGGTGACGCCATAGTAGCGAGCGAAGGGGTTGCCGCCCTTGATATCTTCTCGCAACACGAGGGCCGCCTCGCCTTGAGGCAGTTCTCTGACGTTGATCGTTTCCGAACGACGCCCACGCGTGAGGATGGCCTCTCCCGCTGCCCGCAGATTGCGCACCCAATCCACTATTCCAAACACGGAGCCCACATAGCGCTTCCCATTGTGCTCCCAAATCGCTATCGGGATCGTACGCGGCTGCCCGCTTTTGCGCCCACGCACCGTGAGCAGGTACATGGGGTAATTCCCAGCTCCTTTGAGCTTGACGCCCGCGCGCAGCAGGGTCAATGTCAGAATATTTGCCACACGTACAAACATCGGGGCCTGATATGTTTTTGCCATATGTTCCTTCTCATTCTCTGAATAGAGACGTTGTCATCATGATCATCACATTTGATCGTCACAAAGAAAGAGGGTTGAGCCGTCCTTTTTGGGACAGGTGCCAGTCTGATTTTGCACATGACAGACATATTGCGCGTCCATCCCAGAGAGGAGAGTGTGAGCGGTCATCTCGCGTGCGTTTCGATACCGACTGTTTCTCGACAACTATGGCTCAGCTCATCTTACGTTGCGCAGAACTTCAGGGAAGAGTGCTTTTTGTACGTTTTAGTGAATGCCCCAACGCAATCAAAAACATCACGCTCTTGCCCTCCGCATGGGGTGAGAAAAACTTCGTCACCTCATCATCGAAAAATGTCAACCCGGTTGCGCCCAGACCCAGCGCGTAGGCCGCCAGGTAGAGTTTGCCTGCTGTAATCGCTGCTTCAAGTTGTGCGAGGCGGTATCCCCGGTTGCCAGATCTTGCCAGCACTCGTTCCAGGTCAACCAGGAAGTAGATGTTGACCGCAGCATCGCCGCCCAGGTCCTGTCCGAGCGCAAGATATTGCGCCGCTCTCCGGAACGTACCCCCTTTCAGCAACTCAATCTCCTGTCGCTCCGGGTGAAACACGTATGTTCCTGGCTGGAGTCCATCAACTGTCGTCACTATCAGGTATACGTCACTAAGCAATCTGCCGTCAGGATCAAGACTGTCCGCAGGAATGCCCCGCGTGGTGTGTAGAAGCATGGTCGAAAGTTGCTCAAAGCTAATAGATGCCAGTTCAAATTGTCGTGTTGAACCCCTTTTGCGTATCACTGTTTCAATCGGCGTATCTGGTAGGTTGGATGGATCGATCGGTTGCAATGATATGCGTGGCCCCTGAGCCGCAGGCAACTCGTGGGACTCAGGGTGCCCACGCCATGCTGCCACTTCTTCACTTGAAGTGAGCGAGCTTGATCTGTGCATCTCCTGGATCAAAGGAAAATCTACCTCTTTGCGCGAAAGTGGTGCCGTGGGTAGATGCAGTTGCGCGACCGTAGGTGCCTGTGGTACTGCCTGCTCTGTATGGCCCAGCGCGACGAGGGTGAGTGCAGCTTCGTGTAGTCCATCAATACCTAACAATTGGTTGACGGCTTCATCAACAAAGCCCGTTACAAGCTTCGTCGGCATCTGCGTGGCACTGGCGACAGCTAAGAAATTGGCGAGAATAGTGCCGTCGTCCCAGAAAGCATGGCGATAGGTCCGCGCCTGGTATTTCCAGGCGTTGCGCCAGAATGTACTGGTGTGAACCATAATAACAGGAGCCGTTGCTAGAGACGCCTCGTTGGCACTGGCCTGTACAAGCACCTGCCGGAAATCACCTGCATGCAACAGCCGCAAACTGGTATCGTGCGCTGAGAAATGATAGACACCCGCCGCCAGGTCGGGCAGATCGCCACAGACAATATAGAGTTCGATATGGAAGAGCGCTCCAGTACAGGCGGCTGCCCGTACTGCCAGCCTTTCGCCTGAAGCACGACGCAGATGTTTTGTTACTCCATTTGAAAAAAAACAGAGTCGTGTCAACATTTGTAGATCAGGTATCTGCTCCCCACTATCTACGGGACCAGTAGACGCAATGGCATCAAGTGCTGGAACTGGGGATGGTGGCAGCTCGGTCGGCAATGAGATCGGCTCCAGTGAAGTATAAATTTTATAGGGAATGGGACGGTTCGACCAATCAAGCTGCCATGAATCACCCATCAGGCTCATCATTGAATGATTTGTGCTGCTATGATAGCGTAAGGCAACTTTCGTATCAGAATTTTGCATTGGCATATCTTCTCCTAGCAATACTTCTCATCTAAATGCATGTCCAGGATTATCTTATCACACGTGTCTGATCGTGCTGCTCTGATTACTCTGCTATTCGCTGATAGGAGCTGTGCGCAGACGTTTCAATTGTGCGGCATGGCGCTTGGCCTGGAGTCGCTTTCGTCGGCTCTCCGTGGTGGGCCGTGTTGGTTTGCGCGGCATTGGAACCTCCTGCATGGCCTCTAGCCGTTCCGCCATGCGCTCAAATGCGGCCTCACGATTGGCGTTTTGCGAGCGTCGTTCCGTTGCCGTCACCGTAGTGCCTGTTGGACGATGTACCAGGCGTACACCCGTCTCAACCTTGTTGCGATGTTGCCCACCTGGTCCGCTTGCGATAAAAAAATCTATGTCACAGTCGCGCTCTAGCGATGCACGATCCGTTGGGTAGATCTCAGCCATGTCCTGCTCGTCTCCGTTGCATATAAGTATCTTCTGCATAATTTTAAGTTTTTGTAAAAGCTTACTGAAAGCCGTTATAATTCTCCATGTTAGAGTTCTAACTATATATGAGTGTGTTATTGATCATGACTATCAGTGCTGGTTTTTGCTTTCTCCCTTGCCTCATTCGCTTTTTTAGCAAGCTGTTTCAGTTTATCGTAGTTTTGCTGCGCAAGTTTATCATATACTCTACTTATATCTAAATAGGCAGAACTAAAGTCTGGCTTTAAATGAATAGCCTTTTCGTAGCAGGAAAGAGCCTCATCCCACTTCATGAGTTGATAGAAGACATCCCCCTTCTCCTTGTAAAGGTAGGGATTATCTGGCTCCAGGCCAGTAGCGTGCTCATAAGCATCAAGTGCTTCGGAAAAACGATCCATGCTCACAAGTGCCTGTCCTCTGCCGCGCCAGACCGAGGCGCTTTCAGGCTTCAGTTTGATAGCTTGCTGGTAAGTGGCCAATGCTTCGTCAATACTACCAAGAATGTAAAGTGTGGTCGCTTTAGCCTCATAAAGAGCCGAATCATCTGGCCCCAATTGCAGCGCTTCTTCATAGGCTACCAAGGCACTTTTATATTGTTGGTTCTTCATAGCGGTTTCAGCATCGAGCATATATTGTTGTTTAATAATAATTTTCATTACTTGCTGGATACCTCGGGCGATATCTTGAAATGCTTCGTCAGCGTTGGTCCAACTGCTTACAGGTTTACCATACGTGGGCAGAACTTGTAATTTGGAAAACGGTGCACCTTGCCAGTCCACCGAGCGAACAATGATAGGAATGATACTAGCTGTTCCTGCCTCGTGTCTCTCCAAGGCATGCTTCATCTCCATTCCATAGCAGTAGTCTGATGCTATAAAGTCTACACTAATCAATAAAAGGATTATATGGGATGTATTCAAGTGTGCGTCTATCTGTTTTCTTTCTTCGTTATCCACTTCAATTTCTCGATCATACCATTTTGCAATAAAATTTCTATTCAGATGCCGTGCTATCCCATCTCTAAAACGTTTATCATTATGGGCATACGCACAGAAAATATTAATAGACTTAGTCATAGTTTATGCTCTCCTATACGTTTTTACTAGATTTAAGTTTTGCCTGCGTGTAACTGCGTTGGGCAAGCAATTCATATGCTTTAGCCTGCTCATAACTTTGCCGGGCAAAATAGTCATATACTCTGGCTTTCCCTATATGCCCCTTGCTATCAGCGTCTCGTTCTGTTGCCTCAGTATATGCAGAGAGAGCATCTGCGAAGTGCCCTTGCTCAAATAATATATCGCCTTTGAGTACATACAAAGAAGGATTATCTGGGTCTAGACGTAGGGCTTCCTCACATGCAGAGAGGGCCTCGTCAAAATTTGTTTTATTGTAGTCAGTATAGCTTTCGTTTTGCAATTTCTGAGCGCGTAGTGGTTCGACGAGCTTGCGAATACCTATGGCTACGTCTGTGAGCGCATCATCGCGGTTGGCCCAGCTTGTAATGGCTTTTCCTCCTGTAGGTAGCATTTGGAGGTCACCAAATAGCGTCCCTTTGTAATCAAAAGGACTGAGAAGAATCGGTACGACAAGCGTTTTTCTATTATTATATCTATCCAATGCCATCGTCAGTTCTTTCCCCCAGCAGTAATCAGAGTTGATAAAATGAGAACTTACTAAAGGCAAGATAATGTCAGCGCTATCCAGGTGTGCATCAATCTCATATTCCCATTTTGTTCCTGGCAGGATTTCTCGATCATACCATGTCGTAATGTATCCTAAACGTCTGAGAGTTGCCAGATGCCTCTCTATATCATTCCGAAATTCCAGATCTTTATGTGCATAACTATAAAAAATTCTGATTGTTCTCACTACATCTGCTGCCATCGCATCGTCTTCCTCCGCTTAATTCGGGGTTGCTATTAGTATAGCAGATTCTAGCCGGCATGGTGGCTTCTTGCGTTGGAAATCAGGGCTATTAAAAGTTGCCTGCGTGGACCCGTAGAGGCATGCCTTGCGTGTGCCGAGTGGCTCAAGGATGTTGCTCTCCACCCACAAGGCACACGCAAGGCATGCCTCTACGGGACTTTTGAAGCGCCCTGATTGGAAATGAGCATCTTTCTCCTGCTCAGAGGCATCTGCGTTGGAGGGAACTGGCAAGGATGGTTATTTTGCTGGTGCAAGAGGAAGAGTAAAGCAAAAGCGACTTCCTTTCCCCGGTATACCTGCACTTTCCACCCAGATCTGTCCGCCCATGCTTTCTACCAGGTGCTTGCTGATATAAAGGCCGAGCCCTACTCCGCGTACCGGTCCCATCAGATCTCGTTCAAGCCGCGCGAATTTCTGAAAGAGCATGGGTATCTCTTCTTGTGTGATACCCGGGCCTGCATCCTGTACGCTAATACATATCTGTGGTGATGCGTTGTTTTCCAGGGTTTCGACTGGCACGAGAACTGCGCTTACCACTACTGTTGTATCCGGTGGTGAATACTTGAAAGCGTTTGAAAGTAGATTATATAAGATCTGCTGTACATAATGTTTGTTGGCCTGTACCACCAGTTGCTCGGGAATAGTCACTTGCAGGCGCTGTATTTGCTGTTGCTGTGGAACAAAATAGTCCATATTCTCTCGTACTATGTCGGCCAGCGAGAAATTCTCTATGCAGGTAGCCAGTCCGTTCTGATCGAACTGGAGATCATTCAAAATGTTATCGACCAGCATCTGTAAATCCTGGCAGCCGCGTGCAGCATGGTTAAGAAAGGTGGCTTGTGTTTCTGCATCAAGCTGCCCTTGATGTTGTTGGAGAAGTGTGATAGAACTCATAATACCCATGAGCGGCGTCCGTAACTCATGATTCATATGTCTTAGAAAGTGTTCTTCAAGTTGATGAAACTGCTGGTAATGTGCGTAAGCTGTAGCTATTTGTTGTTCTGCCTGTTGCGATTGTTGCTGAGCGGTTGTTGCTACTTCCCGCCATTTGCGTATAAAGATTACAAAGAGCGCTGTTGTTGTGAAACCCGCTATTCCAATAGTGAAAACTAAGAATGGGGATACTGGCCAGGGGATATTCCTGGCTAAAGTGCTATTAATGACGATAAGGATAAACTCAGTACACAGTATACAGATACATGCTCCTCGCCCTTTAAACATCCAGGCAGTAACTGCTATCGGTAAATTGAAAATGACAGCAATTCCACGTAGATGCAAGAAGACTAAACAGAACACACATAGGAGTGTACAGATAAGAAAACATGTTATCGCTATAGTGAGACGTACTTTAAAAGATAAGCTGAGTTGATAACGTAACGTGAAAAATTGCACACCGACCTTTCTCCTTCCTGCCACTAGCTTTTGATACGACGAAGTATAACTTATTCCAATTGATTATTTTACTGCAACCCGAGTGATATGGCAAGGAAAAAGTAATAGAAGGTTTGTGATAACCGGGTGTATGATATTAGCATGCGAGCAATTAATGCGCTCTGAAGAGTTACTTTGTATCCGGCTCAACCGTTTCGGCGACCGGAATGTCCGGGATCTCTACTGCTGCCCCAATCGTATCCTTTGCATTTGAGGATGGATAGGTCTTGCCCTCTATAAGGTGTGCGAAAGGAAGGAAGAGCGGCTCTGGCAGGGTATCCCAGGCAAACCAGCCCACCTCTGACTCTTCTTTAGGAGCGGCAAGCCGGGGTTCTCCAGAAACATGCATCGCTTCCATCCAGATCGTGACGTGATGCTCGTGCTCGGCTTCAAAGACATCATTGGTAACGGCGCGGAACTTCACATCGGAGATGGTTATGCCTGTTTCTTCTTTTGTTTCACGGATGGCCGTCTGCTCTGGCCCTTCTCCAAAATCAGGATGGCCGGTGGGAGGCCCCCATGTACCGGCGCCATGAGCATGCTGGCGCTTTTCTAGCAACACCTGGTTGTCTTTCGTAATCAGAGTCGATACACTTACATTGACGTTTTCTTTATCATGACCTGTCATAATGCTGACTCCTTTCTTCCGTCTGTAATTGTTGCATTCTCCTATATACCACGGATAAGGTGCGAGCCGAGACGCACCTGTGATCAGAATCTGGTACTTAATGATTTGTGTGTAGAGGCGGTCCTATGCTACACTGAGGACAGAACAATTCAACCTGTCTGAGAAATCTATGTGGAGGCAAGTTCATGACACAAAATGTACCGATTACAGTTGCATATGGAGATGGGATTGGCCCTGAGATCATGACGGCCACCCTCAATATCATCAAGGCGGCAGGTGCTCGCATCAATATCGAGCCAGTCGAAGTGGGCGAAAAAGTCTACCTGCGTGGCATCAGTGCCGGCATTGAGCCGGGTGCCTGGGAGTCATTGCGTCGTACAAAGGTGTTTCTAAAGGCACCGATTACCACTCCGCAAGGTGGTGGCTATAAAAGCCTGAATGTCACTGTTCGTACTGCCTTCGAACTCTACGCGAATGTCCGTCCCTGCGTTGCCTACTATCCATTTGTGGATACCAAACACCCTAAAATGGACGTGGTCATTATTCGAGAAAACGAAGAGGATCTTTATACCGGTATTGAGTATCGGCAGACCCATGATATGGTACAGAGCCTGAAGCTTATCAGTCGGCCTGGTAGCGAAAAAATTGTACGTTACGCCTTCGAGTATGCGAAAAGTCATAATCGTGAGAAGGTTACCTGCTTCATCAAAGATAATATCATGAAATTGACCGATGGTCTTTTCCATAAAGTGTTCAACGAGGTAGCAGAGGAATATCCTGATATCGAGAATGAAACATGGATTGTGGATATTGGCTCAGCCAAACTGGCAGATACCCCGGAAGCCTTTGATGTCATAGTTTTACCCAACCTGTACGGGGATATTCTTTCCGATGTAGCTGCTCAGCTTGCAGGCTCTGTTGGCCTGGCTGGTTCAGCCAATATCGGCGATCACTGCGCTATGTTTGAGGCTATTCATGGTTCCGCTCCCCGGCGTGCGGGCCAGAATCTCGCCAATCCATCAGGACTCCTGCTGGGGGCTGTAATGATGCTGGTGCATATCGGCCAGCCAGATATTGCCACGCTGGTGCACAATGCCTGGTTGCGCACTCTTGAGGATGGCATTCATACATATGATATCTTCAAACCAGAGGTGAGCAAAAAGAAGGTGGGTACGGACGAGTTCTCCGCTACTGTTGTTGCCCGTCTCGGCCAACAGCCAGAACAACTCAAAGCCGTCAATTATAGTTCGTCGCCGCAGCACATCACCAACGAACATGTGACTCCATACAACCACAAATCCGAGATAAAGGATCTTATGGGTGTGGATGTCTTCCTCGATTGGCATAATGGCACTCCCAAAGAACTGGGCGAACACTTCAGCCGTGTCAGCGGCGACGGTCTTGAATTGACCATGATCACTAATCGTGGTGCTAAAGTATGGCCGCAAGAAATGGGTGAAACCTTTTGTATCGACCACTGGCGCTGTCGTTTCATGGCCGCAAAGCCGGGTGAGGCAATCAGTCATAGCCAGATCATTGCCTTGCTCCAGCGCATCGACGAAGCGGGCTTTGATTTCATCAAAACCGAGAACCTGTATAACTTCGATGGTAAACAGAGTTACTCTACAGCGCAGGATTAGTAGGAATGTATAAAGAACATCATCTGTTGTAAATGGTGTGGGCGCACGGATGTTTTATGATTTCTTATCACGCCTGTGATGATGTGTAAGAGCCGTTATCACTTTCAGCCGCAGCATAGGCCTGGGCGCAGGAGAGTGTCGAGATACGCCTGTAAGCATGCGCGAGGAGCGATGTGTACTTATTGCGTTCTTCGTTGGTCGCTGGTAGCATATGCTGGTACTCTTGCAGTTGTATGCCTGCTTTGAGGAACGCCTTTTGTAATGGCGTTGGCTGACGCTCGAAACTCATATGCGTTGCGAGGTCGATCAGGAGCGCCTGGCGCTGTTTCGCCGGGAAATTGGCGATTTCCCGCGCGAGTTCCGTAAAGAGCACTTCACGGTAAGCGTTCTCGGTGGCGCACTCTTCTGTGTTTGCCACTTCATCCAGGACGTTCTGTTGTTCTACAAAATCGTCCTGTTCGGGAATGCGACTGACACGCTGATCGTGGCGGCGCATATCTTTTCCGTAGTTATATGCGATCACTCTGACCATCGGCTTAAGCGCATAGATCGGCAATGCTTCTTTGCGATCGGCTTTCCGCATGCGTTCTATCAATTTTCGAGCTGTCTCCTGCACAATATCTTCGGCAATATCGTTCTCCTGACCAAGCCAGGCGGGAACACGAAATGCATAGACCATGTGCTTAGCAAGCGGTCGTAACGAGGTATAGAGATCCTGCCAGGTCGTCTCACCGTGTAGCTCGTACGATAGAGCGCGCTGTTTGAAATTGGTGGACATGAGTCTTCTCCTCTTGGACGGTTGGTTTGCCATTTAAGTAAAACAAAGTACAATTTTACTTGCGCTACATGCACCTCGTTTGATACACTGATAAACATGTCATGGGAGTGTAGATGCAAGTATATCTTTTCCTTGTTCTCATAGTGTCTATTTGACACTTTCTTTCGTCCCATTGCCATTTAAAAGATACCTTGAAATGCAGGCGAGAAGAACCGTATCTTAGAGGCAATCTATAGACAGGTAAAGGACATTTTCCCGGCACAAATTGATAGGCATGTTATGTATGGAGGATTTAGCCAGGTGAGGTCTCAGTGGAACAGCGTACGCCTTTTCATCAACAGTTGAGATATGAACGGGAACGACGCGGCTGGTCGCAAGCGGACCTGGCCGAGAAGGTCGGTAGCGATCTCAAAAGTGTGCATCGTTGGGAAAGTGGCAGAAGCCTTCCTCAACCTCATTATCGTCGACGTTTCTGTGAGCTTTTTGGTAAAAATGCCGAAGAACTGGGCCTGGTGAAACGCGCTAGCGGCACAAGCAAAAGGCTATCTTTTGCCTCTGCTGCAAGCGCTCAATCTGTGTATGCTCCTACCCGGTTATCTATGCCTTCCACTTTGCCTTCGATGATACATGATGAGCAGGTGGAGATGAGTGAGCTTTTGCAGCGAACACGTGAAGATTGGGGTGAGTCGCCTCACGGTGGAGGCTTTTTCGGTCGTGACCAGGAACTTGCACGGCTAGAACAATGGATAGCTCATGAGCGCTGCAGGTTAATTGCTGTGTTAGGTATCGGTGGTATTGGCAAGACCGCGCTCACGAAAAAAGTGGCTGAGCAGGTGAATGATGATTTCGAGTATGTTTTCTGGCGCTCTCTCCATAATGCGCCTCCTCTGGAGTATGTACTGAAACAATGTATTCAGTTCGTCTCAGCGCAGCGACGCATAGATCTGCCAGAGCGTATAGATGACCAGTTGGCAGTGTTGATTCAGTATTTGCAAGAGCATCGTTGTCTGTTAGTACTTGATAATATTGAGTCTATCCTGCGCTCTGGCCAACGTGCTGGTCACTATCTGCCGGGTTACGAGAACTATGGTCTCCTGCTTCGACGCCTGGGTGAGGCACAACATCGCAGTTGTCTCCTGCTGACCAGTAGAGAGACACCAAAGGAAGTGGCTCTGCTAGAAGGGAAAACGGCCCCTGTGCGTTCGCTGCATCTCGCAGGAGTTGAGCAAAACGCCGGACAAGAAATTTTGCATGGCAAGAATCTTTTCGGCTCGGATGAGCAGTGGTCAAAACTGGTCGCCATCTATTCAGGCAACCCCCTGGCACTGAAACTGGTCTCCGAATCTATTCAGATTATCTTTGGTGGTGATATCAGAAGATTTTTGCTGGAAGAAGAGATTGCGTTCGGAGATATAAACGAACTCTTGGAGCAGCAATTTCAGCGTCTTTCGTTGCAAGAACGCGAGCTTCTTTACTGGTTGGCGATTGAGCGGGAGGCGGTAGCGCTGGAAGACGTGCATGCGAATCTCGTACGCGCAGGTCTGAAAGGTGAACTGCTGGCGGCGCTGGAGTCGCTGCACCGCCGCTTCTTGATCGAGGTCAGGGGAGCAGCACATTTTACACTCCAGCCTGTAATTATGGAATACTTGACCACTAATCTCGTGAAGCAGGCCTGTGAGGAGTTTACGACAGACGAACCTGCTAGCTTTGCTGTATGGATGCATTATGCGTTGATCAAAGCCCAGACCAAAGACTATGTACGAGAGAGCCAGGTGCGCCTGATTCTTGAGCCTGTAGCCCAGCTTTTGCTGGCTGAACTGGGGAAAGACGGTATTGCGCGGAAATTGCAGCAGATGGTAGAAGCCCAGCGTCGGCTATCTCCTCGCCAGCGTAGCTATGTAGCAGGCAATGCCCTCAATCTGTTAAACCATCTGCACTACGATCTACGCCATACCGACTTTTCTGGTGTAATGGTCTGGCAGGCATATCTCCAGGATGTGTCTCTGCCCGCTGTAAATTTCTCTCACGCCCATTTTGCTTCTACCGTCTTTACTAATACCTTTGGTAATATCCTCTCCGTAACCTTCAGTCCACACAAAAATTTGCTGGCAGCGGGTACTGCCATGGGCGAAATCTGGATCTATGAAACACCAACTGGAATCCCCCTCCTCTCTCTGCCAGGGCATATCGATGGCGTCTGGTCGCTTGCCATCAGTCCAGATGAACGCATACTGGCTAGCAGCAGTGATGATCGTACAGTACGCCTCTGGGATCTCGCTACGGGTGAGTGTCTCAAAATCTTGTCAGAACACACAAACCGTGTCAGATCGATTGTTTTCAGCCCCAATGGACGTATACTTGCGAGTGCGTGTGATGATCATATGCTGCGTCTGTGGGATGTGAGTAGTGGACAATGCCTTACTGTACTGGAAGGGCATACCGATCGTGTCTGGTCAGTCGCTTTTAGCCACGATGGGCGTTTGCTTGCGAGTGGGAGCAATGATCGTACTATACGTCTGTGGGATAGTGGTACAGGAAATTGCCTGCGTAGCATGCAGGGGCATACTGGCTGGGTCTGGTCGGTCGTCTTCAACCGCAAAGGTACTTTGCTCGCTAGCGGAAGCGAAGATCATACGGTGCGCCTGTGGGATGTGAGTAGCGGCCAGTGCATAAAGACACTGAACGCTCATACTTCTGGGGTCAGATCGATCATGTTTCATCTGCATGGGGACCTGCTGGCCAGTGGGAGCGAGGATCATACGGTGCGCCTGTGGGATATCAACACTGGCCTCTGTCTGAAGACGCTCCAGGCTCACACGCATGGAGTCAGGTCCATTGCCTTCCAGCGCGACGGCTTTCTGCTGGCCAGCGGTGGTGACGATCAGACGATCCGCCTGTGGGATGTTGTCACAGGGTACTGCCTCAAGGCTCTACAGGGCTATACCAGGCGTGTCTGGTCAGTAGCTTTTAGCCCTGATAGTCAGACGCTTGTGAGTAGCTGTGAGGATCAGCGCATCCGCCTCTGGGATCTTGCGACGGGCAAATGTTCCAGAATTCTACAAGATCGTACGCACGGAGCACGCATCGTCACCTTCAGCCCTGATGGTTCTTTGCTTGCCAGTGGCGGAGAAGATCAGACGGTACGCCTCTGGTCCACCAGCACAGGTCATTGTCTGTGGACACTCAAAGGTCATAAAAACTGGATCAGAGCAGTCGCCTTCAGCCCTGAGGGACGATGGCTCGCCAGTGGTGGAGAAGATGGAGAAATCCGACTCTGGGATGTCAGTACGGGTCAGGGTCAGATCATTCCACAAGGGCATACTAGCTGGGTCAGGTCAGTCGCCTTCAGCCCCGATGGCAGCCTTCTTGCCAGCGGAAGTGATGACCAGACTATTCGCCTGTGGGATCTCAGCACCTCGCACACCTTACATACCTTATCAGGGCACACAGGACGTGTGCGCTCTATCGCCTTTAGTCGAGATGGAAGTCTTCTCGCCAGCGGGAGCGAAGACCAGACGGTACGTCTATGGAATATTAACACAGGCAGCGTCCTCCAGATTCTAAAAGGCCACAGCAACAGGGTACATTCCGTCGCCTTTAGTCCAGATGGAGACTTGCTTATCAGTAGTGGTGATGATCATACGATCCGCCTCTGGTCTGTCAGCAGCGGTCATTGTCTCAAAACCCTGCGAGGCCATACCGATCGCATTCGTTCCCTGGCCTTTGCGCCAGATGGTCAACTATTTGCCAGTGGCAGCGACGATGGAGCTATCAAACTGTGGGACACAAGAACTGCTGAAAGCGTGAAAATGCTACTCAACGAGAAACCGTATGAGCGTATGAACATTACGGGAGCCAGTGGGTTGACGGAGGCGCAGAGAGAGACGCTGCGCTTTTTAGGGGCATAGAAAATCAAGGTTTGTCGATTTGACGAGATTTACAGAAGGTAGTATGCTATAAATGAATGAAATAGAAAAGTTGGTATTTATAAATATAAAAAATTATATTAGGTTGAAGTAGGTAAAAATCTGATATGATATGTGTTGCAACTTTCATGTTGGGTGAATCTGTGCTAGTAATGATGACGCGGATAGCTGAATAGCTAAAAACTTGGAAACGCAGACCCCTGGCTTTTAGGCACTATTGAAAGTTTAGGAACAGTGTAGGTAGAAAAATACATGACCAAAGGGCTTTCAGAATTGAATGTTACAGATGTTGCAAGGCTGTTGGAAGTGAGGAAGAATGCACATCGTAGCACAGTACTCTTCCTAGGAGCCAGAACTGGTGGGTTGTTCCGTAGTAGAATTTTATATGAAACATGTCAGATGTTTAGTGCTCGCTCATTTTACAACCTTTCTCAGATTGAGCAATTTGGCGAATGTTATCGCGTACTCAATCAAGAACATTTTAGTGGCATCGATATAGATACTATTTTACATACCTCTTTACACTATCCCCAAATCTCAGAGGCAGATTTATGTCTAGCTGAACTGGTAAAAAGTGGATTTTTTGATGTTATCGTAACAACAAATGTTGACAACTTATTAGAAAAGGCGTTTGTACACATAGGAATGAAGGAAAAATATGATTTTTGCGTAATTACACCACAAAATAGTTATACTGGATATAGCATTGATTCCATGCTAAAACTATCCTGTACGACTGTGAAAGTCTTTGGGGATCTGGCAAAGGGTGAACATACTCTTATTGGGAAGCATTCTAATCAAGATAAACACAGCAATTTCGAAGAATTTTTGATATCTTTGCTTGAGATGGATACGCTTGTGCTTGGATTTGATCCTTTATGGGATAAAGTATTAAAAATACTATTCCCTCTGCAAGGGCAAAATCTCTGGTTTGTGAATGAGGAAAAACCTGCTGAAGATTCTTACATCTTTCGCCTATTACAACATCGAAAAGGCAAATATATTATTGGGGGAGAGGGAAGCTATGATCGGTTTATGAAGGCATTGCATTGGCATATTCTGGGCGCGAGACCGTTTGATTATCAGGCTACTGAAGAAAAGGTAACTGGTTTGCTTCATCCTTTCGTAGTCTCTCCAATACCTGAAGTATCACAAGAATACAATATTCCTGTCGTCCAACAGGAAAATGTGTATCACGCTTCTTCTGTGCCTGCTCCATTACAAAAAGCACAGAGACAAAGAATTTTTATTGGCTATTGTCAGAAAGACAAGAAACACATGTTGCAACTCCAGATTCATCTGGCAAGCTATGAACGGAGTCGTCTTGTTGATACCTGGGATGATACGAAAATTGCTGCAGGAACGAACTGGCTTGGAGAAATACAGAGGGCGTTAGATGCTACAAGAATAGCTATATTGCTTGTCAGTGCGGATTTTATCGCTTCAAATTTCATTGCGGAGAATATACTTCCTCCTTTACTAAAGGCTGCTGAAACTAGTGGAGCTATTATTTTGCCTGTTATTGTCAGCTATTGTGCATTTGAGGATACGCCCCTTCAGTATTTTCGGCCAGTAAACAATCTTTCTAAGCCACTCAATAAAATGAAGGTGAGTGATAGAGACGAAGTATGGACTAATCTAGTACGGTATGTAATGACACTCGTGAAAGATGCATAATTGTGGAAGTTGGAGTGATAGAATGGACATCTTTGTGAATAGAGATACTGAACTGAAGCTGGTAGAGGAAACAGTAAACGCTCTGCTTGCTAAACGAAACTTTGCACCGAGTCCAATTATCGAGTTTTGCGGCGTTGGAGGTATTGGCAAAACAACGATACTAAAAAAAGTCGCTCAATGGTGTAATGACAAGAATTTGCCTTATATATTAGCAGATGCCAATCAAAACCTTCCTCATTTTTCGCGTGACATTCTTAGTCAAGTGATGAAATATAGCTCGCAACTTATGCGCGAAAGTGAAGGTCGCGATTCTCTCTCTCAATCAATCATTGCTGCAAAAGCTCTTCTGGCTCAGGGTCCAGCAGCTATTCTCTTAGATTCACTGGACGCGGCAAATGACGAGTTGCTAAAATGGATTGAAATGATGTTACGTGACCTGCTCGAAGAAAACAACTTATTTGTCGTACTAGCCAGTAAAAAAGCGGTTTATTTTAAAAATACCAGATCCATTTCTCGGATGCTCACTCCCTTCCTGCTAAAGCCATTCGATAAAGATAGCTGCGAAATGTATCTAAATGGAGTGGGAGGCCCTCTCGATCCCGAGACCTATAATCTGATCTTTGAATGGACGCATGGTTATCCTCTAGCAGTGAATGTCATAGTGCAGGCGATTCTTCAACAGAGGCTCGATCCCAGGAATGAACAGGATAAAAAGCAGTTATTGGCGCTTTTGACGGAACAGGTAATCAATCGTGGTGTGCTGGCTAATGTGGTACAAACCCAGGGGATCTTTGATTGGTATCGGACTATTTTAAGTCTTCTGTCTGTGCCCAGGCGGTTCAATCTTGTATTGTTGCAAAACATTATTGAACAATTCGCTCCTCAGTATGCACTGGCGAGTAGCCTGGGGTATATGGGCTGGCCTAAGAGAATAAATCAGATGACAGACGTTCTGAATTGGGATATACCAAAAGCAGGATTTTCAGTTGATGAACCTATTAGACATATCTTTCTGACGAAACTAAAGCTCGAACAAACGGAAGTATATTATGCTTTGCATAGTTTCCTGGCACAGCTTAATCAAGAACTTGCCGCACAAGTATCGGGGAGTGATCGAGTACGCTATCTACGAGAATATCTCTATCATTGGGCGCACAATGAGAATACACAAACATTTCCAAATGTTCTTGCCAATACGCTACAACAGATTATCGAGGGATCAGCTGAGTCCTTATTACAATTTTATGAAGAATACGTACAAGATGAGGAACTCAAGGAAGCATTAGGTAAAAATTCTACTACAATGATGTCTTTAATGCATAGAGAGCTGGCTCGTATAAATAGAGAAATGGCTGTAAGAGAACCAATGCCTGATTGCGTGTATTACTGGCGCGAATTCTTTTATTATGTTATCTACGATCCTGTTGTAAATGATCTTCTGTTATTACTCCAGAAGCATGTTCAGCAAATGGTGAAAGAGGTATCTCCCGCTGTCTCTCAGGAGCTTTATAAGGAGCTAATGCGGGATGATACGTTTAGTAAACCGCTTGGCGAGAACTTCGCTATTTTTGCCGCTCTCATCCGTGAGGAGTTTTCCGCAGAAGGGTAGGTATTTTTATGCAACAGATTACAAGCAGCTTTATTGGACGTAAGAGAGAAATAGACATATTTACTCACTGGCTAGCTGATCCTGAGATGCCCTGGATCTTGTATATGCATGATGCTCTCGAAGAGAGCGACAAGAAAGGCGGCGTGGGGAAGACCTGGCTACTCAGAAGATGGTCTACGTTAATACAACAGGAACGACCAGAGATCGCCGTAGCTATGATAGACTTTTTCAATCTGGCAGATCGCGATAGAATAGCCATTGCCGAGCATGTGGTTGATGCCCTGAAGTCTGCCTATCCCTCCTGGTCTCCTACGACGTTTGCCAGAGCCCTGGAACAATATCGTGTGGAGGAATATCGCAATGTTATTACCTCTGAGAGTATAGATGTTGCCGATGTACAGATTCGCGATCGTCTGACCACTGCACTGGCGTCGGATCTGCATACTCTCGATAAAATGCTTGGCGCGGCAAAGAAATCGCTGGTGGTATTTTTCGATACCTTTGAATTAGTTGAGCGTGATCCGCTTATTGCCGTTTTAAGCCTCTCGCAGACATTTCCCGACAATTATGAATTCAAGCACATGGGGGTCGTAGTTGCTGGGCGTAACAAGCCGGATTGGACGCATCCTAACTGGCAGGAACGTGAAAAGGAAGTCCAGAGCCTCCCCGTTGCTCCATTTAGTTTGCAAGAGATGTTGTCTTATATTGATATTGAGTCCGTCTATGATATGCAACCTCGAGATGAGCTGGTCGCTGCTTTGTATGAGCGCACCGAAGGACGCCCCATCTTAGTGGGCCTGGTCACTGATGTATTGAATCAGCACATAATAACTCTGAATGAAGTCATTACTATACCCAGGGCCGAGTTTGAGTCACGTCTCGTGACGCAGATAAATAAGCTGGACAATCCTCTGAACTGGATTATTCTATTTATGGCTCATGTCTATCACCGTTTTAATATGCCGACCCTGGATTGGCTTCTCCGTGAATCGGAACTGGGGGATGTATTGCAGAATGCGCAAGGTCAATCGGTTCTAGAAACACTACCCACACTCTCGTTTGTGCGTCGCGCAAGTTCTGGTGATGATTTTGTGCTGCACGATGAAATGCGCCGCCTGGTGACAAAATACTGTTGGGATGTACAGGACCCTGGTCAACGCAATCGTAAAGATATTAGTCGCCGCATGATCCGCTATTACGAGCAAAAAATAGCGAATGGAGTGAGTGAACAGGAGCGCCAGTTATACATCGTCGAAATTCTGTATCATACCTTCTTTTTAAGTATAGAAGACGGTATGAGCTATTTCCATCTGCATTTCCATAATGCCGTCAATTTGTGGAAGAGTCCATTCGCACGTTTGCTTTTACAAGAGGCCCTGTTGTTCGAAAAGAGCATGTCTCATGCGCAGCGCAATGATCTAAAATTAGCAGAGACGAAGCTTGTCAGGGCAGAAGAGAACGCTACAGGAGCACTGGAACTACACCAGGAACTGGAGCGTGAGGCTGGTACGCAATGGCTTGAAGATCATCTTGCTGAACAACTCTTCGAGAAAGGCAGATGCTATGTTCAACTGAGCAACTTCAATGAAGCTGTTATGTGTTTCAATCGCTGCCTGGAAATTGAAAAGGCACGTGGGAACGAAGCCCGTTACGCCAGTCTGCTTGGTTCTATTGCATATATTTATCGTCGTAGAGGTCAGCTTGATATTGCTTTACGCTACTATGAGGATTGTACGGAACTCTATAGAAGACTGGGCAATCTACGTTCCTATGCCAATATCCTCAATAGTATTGGCAATATCTATCGCTTCCAGGGCAAACTGGAAGAGGCCTTGCGTAGAAGCAAGATTGCCTGGCGCCTGCGCAATGATCTATTTCATGTTGGGAAAGCAAGTGAAGTGGACGTCGCACTAAGCCTTAGCACAATGGGTATGATCTATCTAGAAGCGGATGACGTTATTCAGGCGGAGAGTTTTTTCCAAAAGGCCTTTGAGATCTATTATCGTACTGGCTATAAAAAGGGAATTGCCGCGACATACAACCGCCTGGGTCAGGTTCAGATCGTGAAGGGCGATTTGTTACAGGCAAAACGCTTGTTTGAGAAAGCTGAGGAGGCTGCGGCAGAGATTGATAGTGAAGCATATATTAATAGTTTGAATAAACAAGGTCATATATTTGCCCAAAACCTACAATGGGAAGAAGCTGTAGTGTTCTTTAAAAGGGCTATAAATGCAGCTCAGGAGTTCCATGACTCATATCAGCTAGCGGAAAGCTTGATCGAATTGACTGGAGCTCTCGAACATCTGAATCAGCACTCTGCTGCACAGCGAGCTTGGCAGGATGCTAGAGAGATTGTTCAGCGAGAAGACTATGCTTATTTGCTAGGGCGTAGCGAAGTAATACTGGCCGATGTTGCGTATAGCAGGCAAACTTATCAGTTGGCTTTCACGCACTATATCGCTTATTGCCACTATATGGCACTCTGTAATTCGGTCACTTATAGCAAGGCTTTGCGAAAAATGACTGATAATTTGCTAGGTGTGCCAATAGATCAGATCTCCCCAATCGTGGATTTGCTCGTTTCGTATTGGGGTAAGCATGGTTTGAATGAAAAATATCCTGAACTAATAGATGCCTGTGAAGAGGTGAAAAACCTTATGGTCTTATAAAATAGATGAGTAAGGGTGATCAGGTATAGTGTGTAAGAGATAGTGTGTTGAGTCATACATTCAATGTTGCGTGTGTATCTTGAAATACAGATAGGTTGTCTCACTAGAGGGTACAAAGGGGTATCCATACTACGGTGCTGTTGCTACAAATTGTTCAAGTTGTGAGATTCTTAACTTAGGAAAATTTGGTAGGGTTCCTTTGTGTTCAATGTGTTGTAGTGCTATGCTTACTCACAGGAAGTGCAAATGAAGATCTGGCTTGACACTGAAATGCTCTCTCAGTTTGCTATGAATGAACAGAATGATGATTGTGAAAGTGATTGTGATTGCCTTGTCGTACCCGATTACTGTATTGCTATCGACTTTACACCTTCAGAAGGCATTCTTTCCTGTATCCGCACTCACGCTTTTCATCACTCGTTCCCGTTGTATATACAAGGATGTAATGATGATTATTGGCTAGTTTGTAATCCGATCGAGGCAGGAACTGTAGCTATTTTAGACGCTCAGGCACTTGCTCTGCTGGAACAATTCCGTACACCTGCCTCATTATCTGAGCTTAAACAGGACCGTCCTGTTTTGCCTCTGGCAACCATAGAAAGAGCAGTAGCGCTCTTTTATCAATTGGGATTTCTCCAGGACCTGCAAGGGTCCTCTTTTTTCCAGGAGCATAATCAGGTCAGCACATTATCATCATGGCTACATGTGACTAATGCCTGTAATCTTCGCTGTTCCTATTGCTATTTACACAAGAACGCTGAGCACATGACGGATGATACGTTCCGTCAGGCTGTTGATGCCATATTTCGCTCTGCAAAGAAGCACGACTTCCAGCGCGTCCAGCTCAAGGACGCGGGAGGTGAGGCAAGCCTGCATATGTCTCATGTGTTCGCCATTCATGACTACGCGAGTCAGCTGGCACAGAGACATGGTGTCAGTTTGCACGCCTATACCATCAGCAATGGCGTGAACTTATCTCAGCACAGTAT
>WNGD01006256.1_pt1 | contig 31407 bp, 29 predicted proteins | sample 5400671 | NCBI WGS metagenome assembly WNGD01 (sample SAMN13153369, study PRJNA577476) | soil metagenome | isolation source: 40 cm soil or saprolite under grassland replicate 2 | place: USA:California | collected 2016-06-15
CAACCTCAACCCCATCGCCGCGGCACTGGGGGCCGAGGCGGCGTGATCGGGGACTCAACCCACCCTCACCCGGCGACCGCCCCGCAGGGCAACTGAAGATCGCCGGTCGGCGAGGGTGGGTTTTTCAGCGGTCTTCTAGCCTGTCCGCCGTGGAGAGGTTGCGCGAGACGTTCGTTCGGCTCTGCGAGATCCGCAGCCCGACCGGCGAGGAGCGCGAGGTGGCCGACACGATCATCGCCGAGCTGCGCGCGCTCGGGCTCGAGGTGAGCGAGGACGACGCCGCCGGGGCCGCCGAAGCGGGGGCTGGAAACATCGTCGCCAGACTGCCGGGGGCCGGCGAGCAGTGGGTGATGTTCTGCGCCCACATTGACACCGTTCCTCACGAGGGCCAGATCGAGGTGGTCGAGTCCGACGGCGTCTTCCGCAGCGCTGGAGAGACGATCCTCGGCGCCGACAACAAGGCGGCGGTGGCTGTCTTCATCGAGCTGGTCGCGCGCCACGCCGAGCAGCCGCCGCCGGTCGGGATCGAGCTGCTGCTGACCGTCGCCGAGGAGCAGGGGCTGCGGGGGGCGAAGGCGTTCGAGGTCTCGGCGCTGCGCTCGCAGTGCGGCTTCGTCCTCGACCACGCGAGCGCGATCGGCGAGGTGATCGTCAGCTCGCCGACCCAGCAGCGCCTGCTCGCGGACTTCGCCGGGGTCGAGGCGCACGCCGGGATCCGGCCCGAGGACGGCAGCAACGCGATCGCCGCCGCCGCGAGCGCGATCTCGCGGATGGAGCTGGGGCGGCTCGACGCGGAGACGACGGCGAACGTGGGCGTGATCGCTGGCGGCACCTCGGGCAACGTGGTGCCGGGACACTGCCGCGTCACGGCGGAGACGCGCGCCCTCGACGCGGGCCGGGCCGCCGAGGAGGCGGGCAAGCTGACCGAGGCGTTCGCCTGGGGCGCCGGGGAGCACGGCTGCGACGTCGACGTGCGGGTCGAGGAGCTGTTCCGCGGTTACCGGGTGGCGCCCTCGTCGCGCTCGCTGGCGCTGGCCGAGGCGGGCCTGCGCCGGGCGGGCTTCGAGCCGGTGAGGACTGCCACCGGAGGCGGCAGCGACGCCAACGCGCTGATCGCGGCCGGCTTCGACTGCGTCCTGCTCGCCAACGGCACCGAGGCGAACCACACGGCGGACGAGAGCGTCAGCGCCGCCAACCTAGACGCGATGCTCGAGGTCTGCGAGGGAATCCTGGCTGAGGCCGCGCAAGGCGTGGCGGGCGAGTGAACGGGGCGGGAGCAGCGCACCCATCGCGGGGGAGAGGGGGCCGGACGGCGCCGTGCTGAAGCTGCGCCGCGGAGTGGTGGTCGGCGAGGACCCGCTGACGGTCGAGGTCGACGGCGAGCGCCGCCCCGCCTGGGCGGACACGGGGTTGCTGGGCGAGATGCGCGAGGGCGACGAGGTCGTCGTCAACGTCGAGGCGCTCGACCTCGGGCTCGGCTCGGGCGGCTTCGACGTCGTCCACGTCAACCTGAGCCGCGGGCTGGAGGGCGGCGGCGGGGGCGGCGAGCACGTGATGAAGCTCAACTTCAGCTCGCTCCAGCACCCGGTCGAGCCGGTGGAGCGGCCGCTGGCGGAGGCCAGGGGCGCGGTGGCGACCCCGGTCCTCGTCCTACCTCTTCATGGCCATCTGGCGCCGGCGGCATGGGCAGCGGTGCAGGCGGCGCCCGGGTCGAAGATCGGCTACGTGCAGACGGCGGGCGGCGCCCTGCCGGGCTCGCTCTCGCGCGACGTCGCCCAGCTGCGCGAGCGCGACCTGCTCTGCGGCCAGATCACCGCCGCTCCCGCCTACGGCGGTGAGCACGAGGCGATCACGGTCGCCGGAGCCCTAGACGCCGCCGCCAACGAGCTCGGCTGGGACGCGATCCTCGCCGGCCCCGGCCCCGGCATCGTCGGCTCCGACACCCGCCTGGGCCACGGCGGCATGGCCGCCCTAGACACCGCTCACACCTCGCTCGCTCTGGGCATGCGCACCCTCCTCTCGCCCCGCCTATCCGCCGCCGACCCGCGCGAGCGCCACCGCAGCGTCAGCCACCACACCCTCACCGTGATGAAGATGCTGCTCGCCGCCGTCGAGATCCCAGTCCCGTCCGGTAACCCTGTGGTGATCGCGACGCTGGCGCAGGCCGCTGGCTGGCAGCATCGACTGCGCGAGGCGCCGGCCGACCTCGACGGCTACGCGGCAACCGGCCTCCCGGCTCGCACGATGGGCCGCGACCTCGCCGAGGACCCGCTTTTCTTCGCCGCACCCCTCGCCGCGGGCGCCGCCTTGCGACCCAAGGGTTGACGCTGGGCGTCGAGAACCAGGCGGCATGGCAGTCGCCGTCCAGCCGCCACCCACGGAGCCCGCCGCGGACGCCCGCTTCGAGGGCCTCGTCCTCGACTTCCTCTCCTACCTGGAGCTGGAGCGCGGCCTCTCCCGCAACACGCTGAACGCCTACCGGACCGATCTGCTCCAGTACGGCGAGTTCCTCGCCGGCCGCGAGCTCGACGCGCTCGCCGCCCGTCCCGCCGACATCGGCGAGTTCCTCGCCGACCTGGCGATCGGAAATGGCCGGCCGGCCTGCTCGGCGGCAACGATCCACCGCAAGGCGGCATGCCTGCGCTCCTTCTACAAGCACTTGCGCCGCGACGAGCTGATCGGCGACGACCCGACCGCGGCGCTGGCGGCGCCGCGCCGCGCCAAGAAGCTCCCCCAGGTGCTCAACTACCCGGAGGTGCAGAAGCTGCTGGCGGCGCCGCACGGCGACGAGCCGACCGCGCTGCGCGACCGCGCCCTGCTCGAGGTGATGTACGGGTGCGGGCTGCGCGCCTCGGAGACGATCGGGCTCGAGGTCGCCGACGTCGACCTGCGCGAGGGCTTCCTGCGCGCCCGCGGCAAGGGCGGCAAGGAGCGGCTGGTGCCGGTCGGCCGTCAGGCAATCGCCGCCGTCAGCGCCTACCTGCGCGGCGCTCGCTCCAAGCTGGTCGGCGAGCGCCACGAGCCGAAGCTGTTCGTCAACTTTCGCGGCGGCCCGCTTAGCCGCCAGGGCCTCTACAAGATCGTCCAGCGCAACGCCCGCGCCGCCGGCCTGGCCGGGCAGATGAGCCCCCACACGCTGCGCCACAGCTTCGCAACCCACCTGCTGGCGGGCGGCTGCGACCTGCGCGCCGTGCAGGAGATGCTCGGCCACGCCGACATCGCCACGACCCAGATGTACACGCACCTCTCCGGGGAGCGCCTCAAGGAGGTCTACTTCCAGTCCCACCCTCGGGCCACAGCCAGCTAAGGGCCCATCCCGGTAGGGGTTCCACTTAACTTTTTCGAGCTGCGTCTGTGGCTACTGACAATGGCTGGCGCGAAAAAGTACAAGACGTTCCACCCCTACCGGGATAGGCCCTTTGCAGCGCCTGGCTAGCGGGGAGAGCCGCGACGCCGACGGGGATGGCGGCGCAGTCGCACCTGGCAGCCCGGGCAGTAGTAGGTCGAGCGCCCGGAGACGACGATCCGCACGATCGGCGCGTCGCAGCGCGGGCAGGGCTCGCCCTCGCGCGTGTGGACCAGGAACTCGTTCTGCATCGTGCCCTTCTCGCCGCGGCCGTCGCGGTAGTCGTCGATCGAGGCACCGCCGCCGTCGATCCCCACCTCCAGCGCGGCGACGACAGCATCACGCAGGGCCTCTAGGTGCTCGGGCTTCATCGAGCCGGCGGGCGAGAGCGGGTGCAGGCGGGCGCGGAAGAGCGCCTCGTCGGCGTAGATGTTTCCAATGCCGGCGATCCCCGACTGGTCGAGCAGGAAGGACTTGAGGGGCGCGGTGCGGCCAGCGGCCATCTCCCCCAAAGCCTCGGGGGTGAACCCCTCGGAGAGCGGCTCGACCCCGAGCTTCTCGAAGCGACGGCCGAGGTCGGCGTCGTCGATCAGGAATGCCTCGCCGAAGCGGCGCGGGTCGGTGAACCAGACCTCGCGACCGTCGTCGAGTGCGAAGCGGGCGCGCAGGTGTCGCACGGAGACCGAGCGCTCCGTTTCATAGAGGCGCCGGCCCTTCGAGGGGTCGAGCTTGCGCTCACCCTCGACCAGGACGAGGTTGCCGGTCATCCGCAGGTGCATGACCAGCGTCCGCTCACCGTCGAGCTCCAGCAGCAGATACTTCCCCCGCCGCCTCAATCCCCGAATCGTCGCGCCACCCACCGCACCCTCCAGCTCGAAAGGCGAGGCAGGCCTGCACCAGCGCGCGTCCAGCACGTCCAGCCGCTCAATCTTCCGGCCGCCCAGCTCCGGGTCCAGCTGACGGCAAACGGTCTCCACCTCCGGCAGCTCGGGCATGAACCAGTTCTATTCGATCGCGAACCGCTTAGGCCCATCCGGTAGGGGTGGAACGTCTTGTACTTTTTCGCCCCTTCCAACCTCGGATGCCCACCCTCGATCCGCGAAAAGTTAAGTGGAACCCCTACCGGGATAGGCCCGAACCGCGCTGTCGCCGTCCGGTCCGTAGGGCAACTTAGGCCGGTGGCCGGTAGGACGGTGAAGACCGAGGCGGTGGTCCTGCGCAGCATTCGCTTCGGCGAGGCCGACCGCATCCTCCACCTCTACTCGGCGACGCGGGGCCGGGTCGGGGCGATCGCAAAGGGGGCGCGGCGACCGAAGTCGCGCTTCGGCGGCCGCCTGGAGCCGTTCTTCCGACTCGACCTCGTCCTTCACGAAGGTCGCGGCGAGCTGCTCACCGTGACCAACGTCGCCACGGTCGACGGCTACCCGAGGCTGCGCTCCTCCGGGCCGGCGCTGAGCGCCGCCGCCCGTGCCTGCGACGCGATGCTGCGGCTGCTCGACTCCACGGAAGCGAACCGGCCCGCCTACAACCTGCTCTGCCGCTACCTGGCGCTGCTCGACGACTCCTCCGCAGAGCGGTCTGCCGCGATCGAGACGGCGCTCTCCTTCCGCCTCAAGCTGGCGCTGGCCGCGGGCTTCGCGCCCGAGCTGGCCTCCTGCGCGCGCTGCGGCGAGGCCGAGCACCTCGCCGGCTTCTCCGGCGCGGCGGGGGGAGTCGTCTGCTCGAGCTGCGAGGCGGGCTCGTTCCCGCTCTCCGGGGGGGCGCACCGCTTCATGGTCGAGGCGGTGGCGAAGCCCCTTGCCGAGGCGCCGGCCGCCGGCGAGCGGGAGCTGCGCCAGGTCGAGCGGGCGGTCGGCGAGACGCTCGAGCACCACGCGCACGTGCAGCTGCGCCCCCTAGACGTCGAAAACCGGCGCATCTCGGGGTCTTCGGTCGGTCTCCTCGGGTCACGCACCTAAGTGCGCTCCCCTCGTCGCCCTCCCTGCATCCCCCGACCTGCTTGGTTTTCGACGTCTACTAGGGCGGCCTTATGATCGGGCCGTGGAGGCCACAGCCACCTTCGAAGACCGGGTCCGCGCCTGGGAGGCCGAGTTCCTCGTCGAGTCGGCGACTCCGTCCTATCCCGCTCGCCGGCTCGCCGAGGAGCCCGACAGCCCGCTGCGCACCCCGTTCCAGCGCGACCGCGACCGCATCGTCCACTCCAAGGCCTTCCGCCGCCTCAAGCACAAGACCCAGGTCTTCATCGCCCCCGAGGGCGACCATTACCGCACCCGCCTCACCCACACGCTCGAGGCCTGTGGGATCGCCCGCACCGTCGCCCGCGCGCTCGGCCTCAACGAGGACCTGACCGAGGCGATCGGGCTCGGCCACGACCTCGGCCACCCGCCCTTCGGCCACACCGGCGAGGAGGCGCTCGACGAGGCGATGCGGGAAGCCTGCGGCGATGGCTTCAAGCACAACGTCCACTCATTGCGGGTGGTCGACGTGCTGGAGCGCGACGGCCAGGGCCTCAACCTGACCGAGCAGGTCCGCGACGGGATCCTCAACCACACCGGCTCGGCCAGGCCGGCGACGCTGGAGGGTCGGATCGTCAAGCTGGTCGACCGCGTCGCCTACATCAACCACGACATCGACGACGCGCTGCGAGCGGGAATCCTGCGGCCCGCCGACCTGCCGGCGACCGAGATCGAGCTGCTCGGTCCGACCGGGTCGGCGCGGATCGACACCCTGGTGCGCGACATCGTCGAGCGCTCCGCTGGCGCCGGCGAGATCGCCCAGAGCGATGAGGTGGGGGGCGCGATGCTGCGGCTGCGCAAGTTCATGTTCGACCGCGTCTACCTGGGCGAGGCGGCGCGGCGCGAGCGCGAGCGGGTGCGCCGCACCGTGCGCGGCCTCTTCGACCACTACATGGAGCACCCCGAGGAGGCGCCGGAGGCCGAGCCGGGGGCGGGCGATTGCCAGCGGGTCGTCGACTACATCGCCGGGATGACCGATCGCTTCTGCATCGCCAGGTTCACGGAGCTGACGATCCCCAGGGAGGCTCCTTTTTGATGGCGCTGATCTCCGCCGAGAGCCTGGAGCGGGTCAAGCAGGCGGCCGACATCGTCGAGGTGGTCTCCGCCCACACCGACCTGCGGCGGCAGGGCTCGCGCTGGGTTGGCCTCTGTCCCTTCCACGAGGAGCGGACGCCGTCGTTCTCGGTCGACGCCCAGGAGAAGCTCTACCACTGCTTCGGCTGCGGGGTCGTAGGGGACACGATCTAGTTTGTCGAAGAAAAGGAGGGCCTTGGATTCGCTGATGCGGACGAGCAGCTCGCCGACCGCTACGGGGTCGCGGGCAGCGGGCGGGGTTCAAGGTCGACGAGCTGCGCGGGGTCGGGCTGGTCCAGCGGGGCCGGGGGGGAGGCGAGTACGACCGCTTCCGCTCACGGATCATGTTCCCGATCCGCGACCGTCGCGGGCGAACGCTGGGCTTCGGCGGGCGGGCGATGCGCACCGACCAGGGCGCCAAGTACGTGAACACGGCGGAGACGGACTTCTTCCACAAGAGCCGGATGCTCTACGGCATGGACATCGCGAAGACGGCGATCGCGAAGGCGAGCCGGGCGGTGGTGGTCGAGGGCTACACCGACGTGCTGGCGCTGCACCAGGCCGGGATCGAGGAGGCGGTCGGTGTGATGGGCACGGCGATCACCGACGAGCAGGTGGCGGCGCTCTCGGGGATGGTCGAGGAGGTGGCGCTGGCGCTCGACGCCGACGCGGCCGGACAGGAAGCGATGCTGCGAGCGCAGCGGGTCGCCGCGGGACGGAAGATGCGGCTGATGGTGGCGGCGATGCCCGCCGGCGAGGACCCGGCCGAGATGGTGGCGGAGGAGGGCGGGGCTGAGCGGTTCCGCGAGATCCTCGATCGCGCCGTCGACCTGTCGGCCTTCCAGGTGGGGCTGGTCCTGGACCGGACCGACACGTCTTCGCCCGCCGAGCGCGACCGGGCGCTGTCGGAGGTCGCGCCGGTGCTGGTGGGGATGGGGGAGAGCCAGGTGGCAAGCCGCGAAGAGCTGGAACGGCGGGTGGCGGAGCGACTGGACCTCGATCCCGCAACGGTGAGGGGCAGGGTGGTGACGGCACAGCCGACCAGCGGCGGCGGGGCGGCGCAGGCCTCCGGACGTGGGCCCGCGGGGGCGGGAGCGTCCCCGGGGGCCCCCGCGCAGCGGCGCGCCGGCGGCGAGCTGACCTCGCGCGAGCGGCGCGAGCGCGCCCTGCTGGCGATGTGCATAACGCTGCCGAAGGAGGGCGGGGAGTACCTGGAGCGCCTCGGCGACGGGCATCTCTCGCCGCTTGGCATCCGCGCCGCCGCCTGGCTGCGCGAGCATCCCGAGGACCCCGCGTCGAACCTTCCCCACGACGACGACGAGCTGGCCGGCCTGATCGCCGAGCTGGTGATGCTCTCCCGCGACGAGCCGGCCTCGGCCGAGGCGATGGAGCTGAACTTCCTCCTCTTGGAGCAGCGCCGCCTCGAGGCCGAGATCGCCACCGCAGGCGAGAACGACGACTACGAGCGCCGCGCCACCCTCAGCCGCGAGCGCGCCGCCCTGGTCCAGCGCATAGCCCACACCGAGCGCGTCGGGGGCTAGTCGGTACATTCCTTAGCCGTCGGTCCGGGGTAGCTCAATCGGTAGAGCACGCGGCTGTTAACCGCGGGGTTGTGGGTTCGAGTCCCACCCCCGGAGCTTCTTCAGGCTGGCGCGCGGCTGCTCGCGAGCTGCTCGACCAGCTCTGCGCCGCGCTCTGCGCCGTCGTGCTCGCGGCCCCAGGCGGCCAGCTCGCCGGCGCGATCGGTGAATGAGCGGTCGCGCAGGAGGCGACGGGCGGCCCAGCGCAGCGGCGCCGGCCGGCAGAGGCGCCAGGGGAGCGAGAGGCCGACCTTCGCCCATGCGACCCGCATCGCCGTCTCGCTCATGTCGCCGATCAGGGGGCAGACGAGGACCGGCGTGCCGGCGCCGAGCGCCCGCGCCACGGTGCCGTGGCCGCCGTGGGAGATGACCAGCGAGGCGGCGGGCATCAGCTGGCTGTAGCTGAGCCAGTCGACGAGGATCGCGTTCGGCGGCACCTCGATCGGGGCCTGGGGGACGACCCGGTTGGTCGTCGCGACCACCCGCATCGGCTCCCCGGCGAGCGCCTCCAGCGCGGTGCGCACCAGGTGGTTGCCCGAGTCGTGGGCGGTGCTGGGCGCGACAAGCACCAGCGGCGCTTCGCCCGGCGGCAGCTCGATCTCGGGATGGGGAAGCTCGAAGGTCATCGGTCCCGTCACCTCGACGCCCTCCGGCCAGGGCCGCGGATACTCGAGCTGGGGAAAGGTGGCGACCAGCGCCAGGTCTCGGCTGATCCCGCCGTGGAAGCGCTCGATCGGCGGCAGGTCGAGCCGCGCCCGCTGGACGTTGAGGTCGCGCCGGCCGTGCTCGAGGCCGATGTTCAGCGCCCGCTGTCCCGCGTGCCAGAGGCCGCGGCCGAGCGGCGTGCGCGGCGCCCGCAGGCCGACCGCGAAGAACGGCAGCCCCGGTTCGACCACCGGGTAGATGTGGGGGATCAGGGTCACCAGCGGCACCCCCGCCTTCTCCGCCGCCAGCGCGGGTGCCAAGGTAAGGATGTCGCTGACGACGGCATGGGGGCGCATCTCCTCCAGCAGCGGCAGCAGCGCCCGCGCCGCCTCCGCCGCGTGGGCACCTTCCGGCGAGTTGGGGTCGGGTGGCGGGAATATCCGGTATTCCTCGGCTGCGGCGAAGCCGAGGCCGGCCGCCTCGACCGCATCCCGCCGCTCCTCCCATGTCTCGACCACGACCTCGTGGCCACGCCCCGCCAGCGCCTGCCCCAGCGCTATGGCAGGGAATGCATGACCTGCGTCGCCAAAGGCGGCGACCAGGAGCCTACGGGGTGTCAAGCCCCTCGCTAGGCCGAGTGAAGACGATCTCCGGGACGTGGCAGTTGCGCGAGGTGCGGAGCAGGAAGCGCACCGCCTCGCCGATGTCCTCGGGCCGGATCATCTCCTCGCCGGGCACCTGACCCTTGGCGAACTCGGTCATCGGCGTGTCGACGAAGCCCGGCGCCAGCGCGGTGCACTGGATCCCCGCGCCGCCGACCTCGCGATGCGTCGACTGGGTGAAGTTGATCACCGCCGCCTTGGTCGCGGCGTAGATCGAGAGCCAGGCCTGGCCGCCCTTGCCGGCGATCGAAGCGGTGTTGACGATCAGCGCCTTGCCGTGCTCGGCGCCCGCCTCGCGCAGCATCGGCAGCCCCTCGCGGGTGCCGATGATCAGCGCCCGCAGGTTGACCCCGAGCTGCATGTCGAGGTGCTTGGTCTGGATCTCCTCCATCGGAGCGCCGATCCCGACGCCGGCGTTGTTGACCAGCACGTCGAGGCGGCCATAGGCGTCGCGGTGCTTGGCGAAGACGCCGAGCACGCCCTCCTCCTCGGTCATGTTGGCGGCGACGCTCTGCACCTCGAAGCCCTCGCCGCGCAGCTCCTCGGCGGCGGCCTCGAGCTTCTCGGGACGCCGCGCCGCGACGGTCAGCCCGTAGCCCTCCTCGCCGAGCACGCGGGCGATCGCCAGCCCGATGCCGCTCGAAGCCCCTGTTATGAGTGCCGCTTGCTCCGCCACTTCTCCTCCTATTCGCTCTCCTGCATCGCGGGCACCCTACCCAGGTGTCCGGCAATGGGGCGGGACCTGATGCGCTGCGAGCCCTCGCCCGTCAATAACATGCCGCAAATGCGCCTCCGCCGAGTCCCATGGGCACTCGCCTGCCTGCCTGTCGCCGCGGCGCTGCTGGCCGGTTGCGGCGGCGACTCGGGCTCCTCCACCTCCTCCGGGTCGGGCTCGGTGGAAAGCCGTCCGGCACCCGCGAAGAGCGAGTTCCCGAGCGCCAGCGGGAAGACGCTCGCCGAGGTGCTCGACTCGGCCGACGGTCCCTCCGAACTGGTCGTCTCACCGGCCGCCCAGGTCTTCTACAAGGGCGAGAACCGTTACCCGTTCGGCGTCTTCGAACGGGACCGGACGCAGGTCCCCGACGCCCAGGTGGCGCTCTACTTCGCAAGGGTTCCGGCGAAGCAAGCCGCCGCTAGCAGCGGCAAGCCGGGCGCCGCCCCGGGAGCGACGAGCCCGAAGACCGCCGCCCAGGCCCTGGACCAGCCCGCGGTCGGGCCGTTCCCCGCCGCGGTCGAAAGCCTCCAGACGAAGCCCGCCTTCCGCGCCCGGACTACCACCGGCGATCCCGATGCCGCCACCGCCGTCTACGTCACCAACGTCGACTTCCCCAGCGAAGGCGAGTGGCGGATCGCCGCCCTGATCAAGCAGGGGGACGAAGTAACCGGGACCCTGCTCCCCAGCGCCGTGGTCGGCAATTACCCGAAGGTGCCGCGCCCCGGCGAGCAGGCGCCGTCGATCCACACGCCCACCGCGGCCAGCGTCGGCGGCGACCTCTCCAAGATCACGACGCGCATCCCCCCGGACACCCAGAACAAGGTCGCCGCAGGTGCGCGCCTTCCACCTGCCGAGCGAGCCGTGGCTGTTCGCGATCGACCGGCAGGGCACGATCCGCGCCGAGGTCGAGGGCGCCTTCGGGGTCGAAGAGCTGACCCGTGTCGTGAAGAGGGTGACGGCGGAATGAGCGAGAAAGCGGCGCCCGATCAGCAGAAGCTGCTGGAGGCCTTCGCGGGGGAGGCGCGCCGCCGCTGCGACGTGATCGCGGCCGGCCTGGCGACCGAGACCACCGACTTCGAGACGATGCGGGCCGAGGCCCACGCGCTGAAGGGAACCGCCGGCGCCGTCGGCCTGCGGCGCCTGGCCGAGCTGGCCGGCCTGATGGAATCCGACCTGGCCGAGGCGAAGAAGACAGGCGTCATCCGTGGCGGCCGCTCGCACCAGATCGCCGACGCCGCCAAGGCGCTGGCCGAAGGCGCCACCGCGGCGGCGGAGGGCAAGGAGGAGCCTCCCGACGTCGGCCGCTCCCTGGCCCAGCTGTTCAGCCCCTGAGCTGATCTGACCCCAAGCTCTCCCGGCCCGTCGCGGGTCTCCGACACCCGTCGCGGAGATAGGCGGGTCCTCAGAGCGTGCCGGCCCCAGGCGTCGAATCCCGTCCGCCCCCGCTACGCTCGATTGACCCGGGGCGGTAGCTCAGCTGGTTAGAGCAGCGGACTCATAATCCGTCGGTCGAAGGTTCGAGTCCTTCCCGCCCCATAAGAAAACCGCTTCAAATAGCCATATTTTCGGTTGGCGCCTGGGATGAAATTAAAACTTTGTCCCGAAATTTGTCCCGAAAACGAGCTAGAATCGTCGGGCGATGCGCCAACCACGGCCACAACCGATCTCCGGGCACGTCTCTCTGCGCAAAGGAAAGCGCGGCGGCGTCTGGTACGCGAAATACCGCCTGCCGGATGGAAGGCAGGTGCAGAAACGGATCGGGCGGGCCTGGACCGAGAAGACTGCGCCGCCCGAGGGCTACCTCACGAAGGCGTCTGCCAAGGCCCATCTGGACGAGCTGCTGGCGCAGGCGCGGCAGGGCACGCTGCCCGGCATGGTGCGAACCGGGCGGACCTTCCGCGATGCCGCTGAGGAGTGGCTGGACTACTGCGAGAAGGTCCGCGACTGCAAGGCATCGACGCTGCGCGACTACCGCAACATGGTCCGCGTTCTGGACCGCGAGCTTGGGGACCGGAAGGTCGAGGCAATCACGCCGGAAGAGATCGAGCTCTGGATCAGCGGCTACAGCGGCTCGAACCGGACCCGGCAGAAGTACCTCGTCTGCCTCGGCTCGATCTTCAAGCGGGCGATGAAGGTCTACGGCCTGCCACGCAACCCGGCCGATCTGGTCGAGCGCCCGCGTGTGCGCCGCGCGGCGAAGATCGACGTGCTGCGGCCGGAAGAGGTCTTGGCGCTCGTCAGAGCCGCGGAGTCCGAACAGGACGCGGCGATCTTCCACACCGCTGCCTTCGCCGGCTTGCGTATGGGGGAGCTGCTGGCGCTGCGATGGCGCGACGTGGATTTCACGCGCCGCACGATCCACGTCCGCGAGAACTGGACCCAGGGCGAGACGACGACGCCGAAGGGCGGGACGGAGCGCGCCGTCCCGATGGCCGAGGAGGTCGCGGAACGGCTGGCGCGGCTCGGCCAGCGCAAGCACTTCACCGCCGACGACGATCTCGTCTTCTGCACGCCGCGCGGCCAGCACGTCGGCTACAAGTCGCTCAAGGAGCGCTACCGCGCGGCGCTGCGGGCGGCAAACCTGCGCGAGGACTTCCGCTTCCACAACCTTCGCCACACCTTCGGCAGCACCGTGATCCGCCACGCCGACTCGCGCGAGGTCATGGAGTGGATGGGTCATGCTGACCTGACGACGACGAGGCGCTATCTCGCCTTCGTCGACCGTGAGGACGCAGCCAAGCGCGTCTCCGAGGCATTCAGCCTCGAGAAGCCGCAGCCGGTTCCGACCGTGGCTGGCTGAGCTTCGCCGGATCACGGACCGCGCCGAGTGCCGTGGGTGTTCTCCGCCACCCAGGTCTCCAGGTCGCGGCGCGTGAACCGCAACCCACTATCTCCGATCCGAACGTGCGGCAACCCTCGCACCCGGACCAGTTCGTACAGCGTGCTGCGCGGCACCCTGAGAAGCCGCGCTGCCTCGCCGGCATCAAGCAAAGGTTCGGTTAGCAGGCCGGATTCAGTCACCGACCTGCCGTCCCAGGGAGCCGTTGCCTCCCCAGCGTCGAGGGGATCGCAGTTCGCGACGAGTGCGAGGCCACATCGAGCATCGAACCTGCACTCCCTTGACGGCGGGTAGAGATGTCGGCAAATCGCCAAACCGGCAAACGGCGCTGGCATCGGCAGGGGCGGCAATTCCGCGAACTTTCCACGCGACCCCAGACCCGTCCGCAGGGGCGACCGCACCCCCGTCCGCACAGACGACCCGCCGCGCGACCGCTGAAAGGAGCAATGAACCAAGAATTCATGGAACTGGCATAGCGCGGTGGACCCCCTGAGTCCACAACTTCGCGTTTGCGCAAACGCAGATATGCCGACAGCGGCGTTAGGGCTTTCGAGTGCCAGGTCAGCCTGCGCGACTTCTCGGGGACCGAGGCAAGCTGCGGCGAACCCACCGGGCCATGCCGCAGCCTCCCTGTGGCCTGCGCCTCGGCCCCCGAGAAGTCGCGCTCAGCGGATCGATCCGGGGAAGGGCCAAAGGTGGCCTGCGCCCTTCCCCGGTCGACCCGCTCTCAACGCGCCCTTGCCGTTTTGGCGACGTAGGCGCGAGGAGCCAGCCGGACCTTCTTGGTTTTCACCAAGCGGGCGAGACAGTGGGAGACGGCTCCGGCAGACCGCCCGCCGAGACCTTTGGCAACGGCGGTGGCGGTCAGTGGCCCGTCCTGCTTGTGCTGGCAGAGGTAGGAAAGAACAAGGCCGTCAAGCTCGCCGGGACGAAGGCGCTTCCTATGCGCGGCGGACACGGATATCGCCTCCTTCGGCCTCGGCCAGCGCCGCGAGGATCGTGTCGCAGGTATCCCGCGCGTCTTCGTAGCCTTTGATGACGGGCGGCGGTGCGACCGATTCGCGGTCCTCTTTTACGTCTGCAAGGCCGCCGTGCGCTTCGTCGCGCAGGCGCTTGGCGACTTCCATCAGGTCATGCGGCGGCATCGTCAGTTCGACCGTGTCCCGGCCGTCCTCGGGTTGCCAGCCCAGGTCCGCCATCGGCCGGAAGTCTTCGCCGAACTCGATCGCCAACCGCTCGGCCGTGGGGTAGTCCTTCTGGCACTCCAGCGCGACGACAACGTCGCCCAGACCGGCCAGGTGGTTGCGCACCTGCTCATAGAGCGCGTCGCGCTGGCTGCCGACGATTTTCAGAGTGGGGCGGGGCATGGTGCCCTCCTTTCGGTAGAGCACCGAAGAGCCGGGATGCAGTTCTCGTCAGAGAACTTCGGCGAGTACCGTTTCGCTTGCATCGAAGGGCAATCTTCGGTGCCATGCCCCGGGGCGTTCCACCGCCGCCGGGGCGCTTATTCAATTGGCGCGGCGACGATACGGATGAATGTCAAATCCAGCAAGTCGGACGAACGACGAATTACCTCCGATTGTCGGGGATGTGCGACCTTTTCGGTTGGGCGCCGGCGACAACCAGCTAAAGCGCAGGCGACTGGGCCGATGCCTGCCCGCTGCTTGCCCCGTAGAGGGCCTCGAAGATGCGCGCCCACCTGCCGCGCCGGCGCCCTTCTCGCTCGGCCCGTTCGCCCTCCAGTCGGCGATCAGTCGCCGATAGGCCGTCTCGGCGCGCTGGCTGAACTCGCGGTCGGCTTCTCGCTCGGCGCGGGTCGAGGAAACCCTGGGGCCGCCGTGGCCCCGGCGCAGAGCTCCAGGCGACGCAGTTTCGCCCGCACGCTTGAAGGCTGGGCGAAGGCGTAGTCCTCTTCCTTGCTGAGCAGCTGCCAGGCCAGACAGGCGATCTTGCGGGCCACCGCAACTGCTGCGACCTGGGCTCCTCGGCGGGCGCGGACCCGCTCGCCGAAGGCGCGCAGTGGACCGGGCGCTCGCAGCGCCATCCAGGCCGCCTCGACCAGGACGGTGCGCGCCTGGGCGTTGCCGCGCTTTGAGATCCGCCCGTGGCGGGGCGCCTCCTCGCCGGACTGGCGCACCTTGGGATCGAGGCCCAGGTAGGCGACCAGTTGGCGTTGCCCCTCGAAACGCGAGACGTCGCCGATGGCCGCCATCAGCGTCACCGCCACACCGGCGCCGACGCCGGGGATCGTCATCAGCCGCTTGGCCTCCCCGGAGGAGGCCGCCCACTCGGCGAGCCGGGCATCGAGCGCCTTGATCTCCTCGTCGAGGAAGTCGATCTGGCGCAAACAGCCGGCAACCGTCTCTGCCTCCTCGCCGCCCAGCTGCTGGGCCGCCAGCCAGGCTCGGCCCTCGGCGCCGAAGAGTTCGCCGACCGGTGCCCGACCGAGCAGGCAGCGGGAGAGGGTGGCGTGCACCTCGTTCTTGGCGCGGGTGCGCTGGCGCACCAACGAGGCCCGACGGGCGACCCGACGGCGCAGCGCCTGCGTCTCGGCGTCGGGGACCCAGACCGCGTTCAGCATCCCCGCCGCCAAGAGGTCGGCGAGGGTACGGGCGTCGAAGCGGTCCGACTTCACCCGCGCGTGGGAGATCGCACGGACGTCCTGGGCGTTGGCGACCACAACCCGAGCCACGTGCGGGGCAAGGATTCGGGCGATCTCCATCGCCGGGCCGGTCGCCTCCATCGCCACCTCGTCGCTCGCGCCGAGGCTTGCGGCAAACAACTCGAGCGCCTCGCGATTGGTCGCCACGCGGCCGGCCGAGTAGGTCTTCTTCCCTTCGCGGATCGCCGCCTCGCAAAAGGTCTGGTGGACATCGAGACCCAAGTGACGCATCTGAGCTCCTCCTTCGATCGGTGCTGTTGTCGACGGAGCAGTGCCAGGGCAAACGACAACTACGGATTCGCGCTCGCAGCGCAACCGGGCAAGTCGCAGGGGCGGCCAGATAGCTCTTCGGGCTCGCGGCCCATATGGTCGGTCGGCCTGCCCTTTTCATCTGCTCCAAGGGGGCCCCTGTCCCGATCGGCCGAAGCTACGGCCGGGACCGGATGGCCCTCCGGGGCGCAGTTTCATGCCAGTAGCTCCGTTTGCGCGACGAAGCGAGCGGATTGCTGGCGATGCTCGTGGATTGCAATCATTGTCAGGGCAACGCCAAGGCTGGGTCCTCGGGGCGGGTTAGGCTTCTCGGACATGGCTGATGTCGATCAAGCTGCGCAAGAGAACGGCCTGAGGCTGTTCTTCCTGCCGGAGTACGACGAAGCATTTCGAGAATTCGTCTTTGAAGCCATCAATGCGCTGGCTCGAGCCCGAGATCCGCTTCTATCTCAGATCCGATCTGAAGAGAGCGAGGCCATTGGCACTTCTCGCGTAAGCGGTCCAGTCGAAACCGTGGAGTTGGAGCCGATGCCTGTGCGGGTCGAGCTTGCCTTCCCTCGTGACGATGTCATCCAGTGCAATATTGAGCCCTTGCTGACGATCCTCGACGAGGCAGCAGAGCAACACCTGCGTCAAATCATGCCCGCTTTCTTCGAGAGGATCAGTCGTATTACTGATGCCACTGGGAACAAGATCGATGCTGGCGGCAAGCCATTCTCGGCAGAGATGCTTCTCGAAGCCTTGGAGCAGATCGAATGGAGCTTCGACGAGGAGGGCGAGCCGGTCATGCCAACTCTTGTGATGCATCCAAATATGGCCAAGAAACTCTCCGAGCTACCCCCCCTGACCCCCGAGCAAGAGCAGGCATTTGCCGATCTAAAGGAGCGAAAGCGTGCCGAATACCGCGCTAGAAAACGTCATCGCAGGCTTTCTTGACGGTGTCGCAGAGCGGGATTTCGATGAGTCATTTATGGCTCTTCTGCGCGCTCATGGCTTCTATGACATCCACCATGTCCATGGGTCCATGGAGGTAGGGAAAGACATCATCGCCAAGAGGCAGGGGGAGGTTGGCACGGCCGAGCAGTGGTGCTTCCAGCTAAAGGCTGGAAACATTTCGACGAAGCCTTGGAGGGATGTTCGAGGTCAAATCGATGAGCTGCGAACTAGCGACCTCTCCCATCCGTCTTTTGATACAGCAATCCCCCGCAGGGCTGTCCTTGTATTGACGGGCCGGCTAACCGGGAATGCTCCCGTTCTTGCGCAGGAGTATCGGTCTCAGCTAGCCGAGCATAAGGAGCTTGACTTCGAGACTTGGGATCGCGAGACGTTGCTTGAGATGCTCATCGTGCATCCCGAGGCAGCAGTTGCTGCAACCCAAGGTGCCCCCTTTGTTCAGCTGCTCGGTCAGATCAACGCTGGGCAGATATCGGATCGCGTGGTCGAGCGCTATTCGCGCAGCTGGATTGCAACGCCAGGGAAGACCCTGGACTCAAACCCTGTTCTCGAGTGTGCAGTTCTCGCCAATCGCCTTCGTGATCAAAACCGGATTGACCTCGCATGCATAGTCGCGCTGGCAGCGATCCGAGCAGCGTGGGCGAATGGGCACGGAGATGATCCGCCCACCGAGGAAACGCTTGCCGCGGCAGACGCAGCGAAGCGACTCTTTGTTGCGTACGGACAGGAGTTCATAGAGTTGATGGAGGATCCCGTCTTCGATCCTGACTCGCTCATTACTGGCCATCGGGAGCTGGGTGCCTACGTGACGTATCCAGTGCGCTGCCTCAGAGCGATCGAGCTTCTCTCTCTGTTCGGTCTTGCGGTCGATGAGCAGGAGCATCGTCAGCGGATCACTGACACGGTCGCCCGATTCGTCGAGAACCAGCCGGGCTGTGTGCATCCGATCTCTGACCGTTGGGCCGTATCTCTGATTCCGCCGCTTCTCCTGTTGGCAGCAGATGATCGCCTAGAGGCGGAGGTACTGCTGCACGGCGTCATTCGGTGGATCGGAACCTGTTACGAAGAGCGGCTTGGGCTTGGGGCGGCGGATGCGTCGCCAAGAGACGAGATCGACTACCTGATCGACGGTGGGATGGAGCACATTGAGTTGACGAAGAGGAACGAGTCATTGGTTGCGGCTGTCGTCCTGGACCTGGCAACGGCCGCCGAATTTGGCGATACGTACGACCTGGCGCGAAATGACTTTTTGGCCGCAAACGCTTATCCCCAGGTCTTTCATGTTGCCGACGAGGTAGATCAATACCTTGTGGATGGCTCTTTCAGCAACGAGATCAATCCGCCGTACGCAGATGGCTGGGGTTCTCGCACTGGATCGACTACGGCTCCGCATCAGGATGTCGCGGACGAGCCGGTGTACCTGCTGAGAATTGGACGTCCCTGGGATCTATTGGCAATCCAAAGCGTTATTCGTAATCGCTATTTTTTTGAGGTGTTGAGGAGCTACCTGCAGTAAGGCGACATTGTGAGTCCACGCCTCAAACACCGGAGGAACAGCAAGGACTGTGTCCTATGCGCTTGAGGGATAATGCCGCTCAGGTTTTCATTTCGTACACCGGTTCTGAGTCAATAGTTCGACTCTCGGAGGCGATCGAAGGCCGTGGCCTTCGGCCCTATAGCTCGTTCGATCTTCCGAGCAACGCATTTAGTGCCAAAGCGCTTTTGGCCGAGCTGAGACGATCCAGATTCGCCGTGGTCATCATTGATGATCGCGGACAGACCTTGAATGCAGCGGTTGAGTTGGGTCTTGTCCTGGCAGCCGGGACGCCAGTGTTGATCTTGGCTGCCACTGACGCCTCCCTGCCGGAGATCGCCTCAAATCTCCTTGTTGTACGAACCACACTTGATGATGCAGACGCAGTCAACGAAGCGCTGGGAGCAATGGAAAGTCTGTCGCAGGAAGCTGGGATTGATCATGAATCCCGGGAATCGGCTTTGGGAGAGCGCTCAGTGGACCTGCTTGGTCAGTGGGAGCGGCTTGCTGGCATGGTGAGCGGGATATCTGATGAAACGGAGCAGCACCCTGATGAGGCCACCGCCGTTGCCCTTCTTACTGAGGCGTTTCGGGCTTCGGGTGTTCGCGCAATCGAGGAGGCCTCTGGGGCGCACTCTGAAGCGGACATCGTGGTCTGGGGCGACACCTTGGCTCGCTATGTTAGCGCGCCCCTGCTCGTGGAGGTGATTGGTGGGCGGTGGTCGCCTCGCCGTGTCGAATTGAAGGTCCGACAGCTCGACAGTTTTCTCCCCGCAAACGGTTGGGCGCTCTTGGTCCTGGCTGGGGAGATGCCAAATCGATCGGAGCTTGCCAGCGCTTTGGAGGGCCGGCGCGTATTGGCTATCTCGCTCCCTGAGTTGCTTGCCCAGATGGGTCAGGAAGCCTTTGCGGACGTCATTCGCCAGCTACGTAATCAGCGTGTTCATTCGTGACCGAGCTTTCCCCCGATCGCATAAGGATGCTTCTGCGGGCGGTGGATGATGCCGACACGCCGAAAAAGCAAGGGGATCGACTCGAGGATTTGCTCGCTCACATACTCCACAGTGTGCCAGGTGTAAAGGTGATTGCCCGAAACGTCCTCGACGTGCATGGCAGCGGGGAGATCGACGTTGGAGCATTGAATTCCCGGCATCCAGACGGTCTCGTTGACTTTGAACAGATCATTTTGATTGAGTGTAAGAATTGGAAGGGTCGCGTTGGCGCTCCAGAGATCCGGGACTTCGGAGGAAAGCTCAAGGCTCGTGGCCGTAAGTTTGGCATTCTTGCGGCCCGCAAGGGCATCACTGGGGATCCGATTAAGTTGAACGCTGCACAGCATGTCATCGCTGAGGAGCTCCGAGACGGACGCGAGATAGTAGTGGTGACGGCGGAACATCTTTCAAGACTGCACACGGCGGCAGATTTCGTCGAGCTTCTTTTGCGGCTGCGTTCAAGCTTGATCATCACGGGAGGTGCCGCTGATCTGGATTGGTATGCCGATTCGGAGCCGGATAAGACGGATGGTGTGAAGTTGCTCAAAGGCTGGGATGCAGTTCGTGAGGCAATTCGATTTGAGCAGGAGACGGTTGCGCGGTCCATGCTCGAACGAGCGCCGCATCTGAGTGACGCACAGGAGGACGTTACTCAGCTTCTAATCGACGCAAACAACGCGCTCCACGCTCAAATTGCTACTGCGAAAAGTCAAGACGACGTAGATGCCTGGGACGCCGTTCTTGACGCGATGCTCGATCTTGGCGCAGTTGGAGTGGCCATTCTCCATAGCTTGATGGGTTGGAAGCAGGACCAGCATGAGCTAGTTGCATCGGTCCAGCCCTTCGCGCCGAATGTGCGTCACGTAGGTACTGGAACTCGGCTCTTTGAAGATCTGGTTACCTACTACAGCCTTGAAACCGACAACGGTGAGGAGCTCGATCATCGCAGTGCGGCCATGGGTCTGGTGGGCCTCTTGATTGAGGCCCACTGGCGGCTCGCCGAAAATCTACGTGAAGCTGCCGCGCAGGCCGATTGAAAAGACGGATCATCCGGGGCAGGGCGTGATCAGCTCAGGCTGCCGGTCTTTGGCATTGGCCTGCTTGAGTAGACGCATTGGAACACGGCACGGCGATAGCATCTGACCCAAATGTCGAATCAGGCCAATTCGCCCTTGGTGATGCCGGAGCCTCCCCCGTTGTTCCGCGAGGGCAGGGGAGAGGTTCTGAAGCGGCTGAACGAAGCTGTTGGCAGAGGTTCAGACGTAACTTGCAGGCACAAGCCGCATGCATTGGTGCTCAGTGACATCGAGGGTTGTCTCAACTTTGATCCGCGCACCTACGATCACGAGGTTCTAGATGCACTGCGAAGAATGAACGAGGCGGCCAATTGGTCTAACGCACTGCCTTTTCTGACGTTGTGCACCGGACGACAGGCTCCCTTTGTTGATGCCTTTTCGGCTTTCCTCTCAGTGCGACTGCCAATTATCTTTGAGGGTGGCTGTGGATTGTTCTTCCCCACGCAGCCACCAGGAGACAGGCATATCTGGCATCCGCGGCTTAGCTCGGAGAGAGATAGCGAGTACCGACAGCTCGAAGCAGTTGTCATAGAAATCGCCGAAGCAGATGAAGTGCGGCCCTCCTTGGGAAAGGGGCGTCTCCTCACCTTTCATCCCGCTCCAGGACGAAACATAGATGAGCTTTTGAGGCGCTTTTACGAGGGCTTGGCGGAGAAGGAGATCGAGGCGGAAGTGACCCGATCTGCCAATGCAGTAGACATCTCGTTGGCGGGAATTTCGAAGGGTGCCGCTGTGAAATGGCTCTTGGACACCATCCACGATCGCGGCGGACCTAGCTTTGTCTCAGGACAGGTAGTTGGAGTGGGCGATGCTGTCAATGATCTCAGCTTTTTGCGCGTCGTTGGGAAATCGGTCGTGCCAGCGAATGCAGAGCTGACGTTGAAGGAAACCGTCGATGACTGCTCTCCTTATAGTGATGCCAAGGCAGTTGCCGATGTGGCGGTTCAGTCGATCGAAGAGAACCTTGCGGCGGCTTCCGAGTAGGAATGCTGATTTCCCTCGAAGGACTGGCGTACGTTTCTCAGGCGCTCAGCCTGCCTCTCTTTGCGGGCTCACTGTTTTACGCTGCCCGTGAAGTCAGAGAGCTGCGAAAACAGGTGGGCGCTGCAGCTCAGAGCCAGCGTCTACAGGCCACCCATGACTTCTTGGGCATCATCGCGGTAGACGAGGTCAGAAAGACCAGACGGAAATTGTTTACCGAGCACAATCAGCCGCTAGATCCGGCCTCGCTAGCACTAGCCGATCGTGAAAGCGCTGTACGGCTGGCAGTTGCCTATGACCGCGTGGGGCTAATGATCGAGCATGAGCTACTCGATCAGGATGTCGTCTACCTATGGCAAGGGACCGAGGTAGTGAGGCTATGGGATTTGATCGAGCCGCTAGTTGCAGAGGAACGTCAGATTCCGGGCCGGGAGCATTACTGCATGTATTTTGAGCGGATGGCAACGGGATTCGAGGATCGTGCAACGTCGTGAGCGCGACGGGTTCTGGGGAAAAGGCGCCGAGCGATTGGATTGCCTCATGCAAGGCAAGAATCATGGAGCTGGGCGCCGGACTCGAGGAAGTTCTTGCACGGCTGGATGTTCTCATCCGCTGGGGGCAAGAGATGGGTGCTGCAGCGGCCTTGGGACAGCGCCTCCTGGTTATCGGGAATGGCGGCAGTGCGGCCCAGGCAGACCACTTCGCGGCGGAGATGGTTGGGCGGTTTCGCGCTGCGGGCTCACGGGCGCCCGGGAGATATCCTGCTTTGCCTGAGTACCTCTGGCTCGAGTCGGAACATCGTTGCGGCCGCTCGAGAGGGTCAAGCGATGGGCGTTCGAACGTACGCTCTGACCGGTATGGATGAATCTCCACTTACAAAAGTGGTCGACGACTGCCTGGCATTCGAAGCGGGGGATGTGGCATCCATTCAGGAGCTTCACCTGGTAGCTATTCATGTCCTTTGTGACGCCATCGAGGCTACGGTGACCACCGTTGACAGGGCGTGAGTTTCACGGCTCAGGCAAGGAGTCGGATCGCAGGGGGCCCGAAGACTTTGTCCCGAAATTTGTCCCGGACTTCACCGAACTCAGCCGAACTCTTCGGACTGAGCGCGCCCGTCAGGCAAGAACCGGCTCTGCGGACAGCTTCCGGCCCGACTCATAATCCGTCGGTCGAAGGTTCGAGTCCTTCCCGCCCCACTACTCCGGGAACAACTCGTCTACTGCATTGCGAAATGAGGCTGGGTCGATCGCGGGGAAGCGGTACAGCTCAGGTTCGATCGCCTCGAACTGGGCGCGAGCGTCGGCGGGGTCGACCAGGCCGCTGGCGATCATCTCTTTCACGTCGCGAAGATCCTGCTTGTGCCCGCGCTCAGCCTTTGATAGGGCCTGGGCGACAGGATCGAAATGATGAAAGGAGAGCTTGCCCTCTTTGCGGATCAAGGGGCTTCGATCCTCCCAGCCGGCGGGCAGTGGAATGAAGTCGGATGGTGCCGCGATCTCGACGTTGAGGTTCAACTTCTCCTTGAGTCGGGGTATCTCCCGAAGAAGCTCGTCGCCGTCAGGGATCAGCTTGATGTCCACGTCGATCGTTGTCGCCCGCCAGCCTTCGAGGACGGCCGTTGCACCTCCGGTGAGGTAGACGCGCCCCTCGGCCCGGGCGACCTGTCCGAGCTCTCGCATGAACCGCTCGATGCGAGTCGAGTCGGCTAGCTCGCGCATGCGGCCGCTCGCTCGAAGCTGACGAGCCGGCGGATCAGGGCGTTGTAGGCGGAGTGAGCGGCGTTGCCCTTCTCCCGCGCCAGGAGCAGGTAGAGCTTGTGCTCGGGCGATGCGATCGGCGTTGACAGTTCGATGCCCATCGACTGCAGGCGCGGGGCGCCGATCGACACCAGCAGCGCCTCGGCCGATTCGCGTCCGGCGTCCAGGTCTGCGACGCCTCGCTGTACCAGGCTGGCGCCAGGCAGGGCTTCCAGATTGGGCGAGGACTCGCTCATCCCGTCGAGGTTAGCGACCCTGGCATCGCTGTATCTACCATTGAAGGCGTGCCCGAAGCCCCTGAACTCGACGAGTTCGAATCGCTGGTCGTCGACGCAATCGATCGCCTACCTGGTGAGTTCCAGGAGGTATTGGCGAACGTCGCGGTCGTAGTCTCCGATCTCGGAGCCGAAGCACATGCGTACGGCCAGTACTTCGGAGACGGCGTTGCGGGCGAACGCTATGAGGACCGGATCGTCATCTACCGCGACACGCTGGAGCGCGACTTCGGCCATAACCGTGACCTACTTGCCCGCCAGGTCGAGCGGACCCTGCGTCACGAGCTTGCCCACCACCTCGGCTGGGGTGAGCGAGGAGTGGGGGGCCTGGGCCTTTGACGATCGCTCGATCTCGGTGGACCCGGACCGCCCCTGACCCGGAATAGGGGCCAGGGGCGGGCGGGTTGACTGGGCGCCTGGTGGCGCCTAGTTGTTCTTGGTGATCAGGGCCGGGACAACCGGCGCGCAGGTCTCGATGCTCATCTCTTCACCCCCTTCCCAGTCGCGGTGCTCTGTGGGGAGCGGGCTCGGGCACGCCGCGGCCAGCGCTGCCCCTGCCTGGGGACGAGTCGGCGCGCGGCGGCCCACGCGGGATGTCGCCCCGCTAAGCCGTCCCGGCCTTCTGACCGGCGTCAGTATTCAAAATGTTCCTAGTAATGAAGAAGAGGCTGCCCTGGACGCTACTTCTCCGCATCCCGCCTGTTCGATCACTAGGGTGGAGTACTTGAAAAACATCGAGTGAATGGAGCTGGACGCGTGGCAGCCAAGAAGAAGCGGAAAGCGAAGACAGCGAACAAGGCGGGCAAGTCGAGCAAGCAGGCGAGGCGGCGGATGGCTGCCAAGACGAGGGAGATCGTCGATCCCCGGCTGGCGACGGCTCTAGGCCACCCGCTGCGGGTCCACATCCTCGGTGCCATCGCGCAGCGCGCCCTGAGCCCGGTGGAAGTCGCGCGGGAATGCGGCGAGCCGATCTCGAAGGTCTCCTATCACTTCAGCGTGCTGCGCGATTGCGAATGCATCGAACTGACCGAAGAAGTGCCGAAACGCGGCGCCGTCGAGCACGTCTACCGAGGGACCCAGCGCGCCCTGCTCCGCGATGCGAACTGGAAGCGGCTGCCCAAGTCGGTCCAGGGCGGGGCGACCGGAGTGACGTTGCTCGACCTCTTCAAAAACGCCCTGGGAGCGGTCGAGGCCGGCACGTTCGACGCTCGCGACGATCGCCACCTCAGCTGGTCGGCGCTGACCCTGGAAGAGGAGGGGTGGGAGCAGACGATGCTCACGTTGGAGAGAACGCGCGAGGAGATAATGGACCTCGCCACGGAAGCCGCCGAACGGCTGGCGAAAACGGACGGCAAGAGCATCAACGCCAGCTTCGCGCTCGCGGGCTACGAGACGCCCATTCCGAAACCCAAAGCGAAGTGAGCCGGGCGACCCGCTAGCCCGCTACCACGGACGGCGCCGGCGCCGACGCTGCCTCTTCGGCCAGATCGGCGGCCAAGGCCTCGACGACCCCGGGATCGAACTGGGAGCCGGCGCAGCGGCGCAGCTCGGCGAGCGCCTCCTCGGCGCTGGACGCGCTGCGGTAGGGGCGGTTCGAGGTCATCGCGGCGAAGGCCACGGAGACCGCGATGACCCGGGCGCCGAGTGGGATCGCCTCGCCGGCGAGGCGATCGGGGTAGCCGCTGCCGTCGAAGCGCTCGCAGCTCGAGCGCACCAGCCTGGCCACCGGGGCGAGGCCGGGTGCCGCGGCGATCATCCGCTCGCCCTCGACCGGGTGGCTGCGGATCATCGCCGTCTCGGCCTCGTCGAGAGGCGTCTCTTTCGCCAGCACCGACTCCGGCACGGCCAGCAGCCCGACGTCCTGAAGCTCGGCAGCAAGCGCGATGTCGTCGATCTCCTCGCGGCCGAGGCCGAGCCGCCTCGCCAGCGAGATCGCGCGGTAGGTGACGACGCGAAGCCGGTCGCGCAGCTCGGGGCGGCGAGCGCTGAGCGCCGCCATCAGCACCGCGTGAGCCTGGCGCCTGGCTGAGCGGTGCTGGCCCTGCTTGTGTGCGGCGAGGCGCTGCCCCGCGATCTGGAACGCGACCCCGGGGTCGGTCGCGTCGTCGGGGATCGCGACCTCGCCGTAGGCGCGGCCGATCAGGAGCTCTTCGTCGCCGCCCTGGAGCGACGCCGTGGCGGCGAGGACGATCTCCCCGAGCTGGCGTCCGTCCGAGGGCACCAGCACGGCGAGACGGCTTGCGTCGACGCGGTAGGCGCTCCCCCCGAGCGGGGCCACGGCGTCGAGCAACCGTCCCCCGGCCGTATGCAGCAGCTCGTCGCGGGCCGCATATCCGTAGCGGTCGGTGTAGGCCTGCAGGCCGTCGAGCTCGACCAGTACCACCACCCGCTTGTCGCCCGGCGTCGCCAGGGTGGTCCTGATGTCCGCTTCCAGCTTGAGGCGGTTCTCCAGGCCGGTGACCCCATCGCTCAGCGCCTCGCGGTCACGCTCCTCGAGCGCAAGTCGCTGCCTGCGGTTCGTTTCGAGCATCCGTCCGAAGACGGTCACGATCAGCCCGAGCGTCAGCCAGAAGACGACCCCCGTCATGCGCCGGTTGAGGTGGTCGTAGACCAGCAGCGATATCCCCATGACCGCGAAGACGAGCGGCCCGGCCAGGGACCGCCAGCCTCGGGGGCCTATTACGGCGGCGATTTCCAGCCGCAGCCACTCGACGGTCCCCGCCAGGCCGGAGCCAAAAGGCCTCTCCGGCCACTCGACGGCGTTCCGATCGGTTTGCTCAAACGCCTGCACGTCACGTTTATCGGCTCGCCAGGCGGTGTTTGCAAGGGTCGGCGGACGATTGATCGAAACTACGTGCGCTAGTGCAAAGCGTCGCCGAGCGACTCGACGGCGGGCTAGCGGACCCTGCAGTTGCGGACCAGGGTGGTCGTCAGCCGCTGCCCGTTGGAGAAGGAGAAGCTGCCTCTGGCGAAATCGAAGATCGCGCCGGGGAAGCCGGGCGGGGCGGCGCAGCTGGCGCTGAGGAAGCTGCGCGGGCGGCCCGCGTAGCGGTACCGCCGGCCGATCGTCAGCTCGATTTCGGTGACGTAGCCGAGGTCGGAGGCGATCTTGGGGATCCTGGCGGAGAGCACGGTGCCGAAATCGCCTCGCTGCGGGTGGGAGATCCTGAACGGCAGCACGAACGTGAGCCGGACCGGGCTCGTCCCGTATATGTGAAGGAGGATGGCGGGCCGGCCGCCGGCCCTGCCGTTGAAGGCGAGCACCCTGCCCTGCGTGGGGATCGGAGCGAGGCCCGGGAAGTCGACCTTGGCGGCGAAGCGACCGTGGCCGACTAGGGCGTCGCGGCAGAGCGAGAGGGCCGCTTCGGTGCTGGTCTGCTGGAGCGCCGCCACGTCGCAGGTCGGCAGGCCACCGAAGAAGAGCCGGCCGTTTCTGTTGATCGCGATCGAGATGCTGCGTGCCTGGGGGGGACGGCTGCCGTCGACCATGCCGAACGAGCCCTCGATCCGAGCGGTGATCGGGGCGAGCCGGTCGCGCGGCAGCGCTTGCGGGGAGATGCCGCCGTCGAAGGCGAGGCGCAGCTTGCCGCTCTGGGCAAGCTCGCCATACGCCGCCCCGGCGGCGAGGAGGGTCACGGCGGCGAGCGCGATCGGGATGGGAAGTCGTCGCATGGGCTGCCCGAAGTCTAGGCTCGGGCGGTAGGGACCCGGCGCGCCCTGAGATGCCGGCCAAGCCGAGCATCCTCGAGCGCACCCGCGTCCACCCGGCGGAGGCGGAGGCCAGCCGCTGAGAGTCCTGCGGCCGGTCGCGCCCGCGGAAAGGACGAACGCTCCCAAGCAGCGAACCTTCTCCCATGAACTGGGACGAGGCGCTGACGGCCTTCGACCGTGACCTGAGAGCGCGCAGCGCGTCGGAGCGCACACGGCGAGCGTACGGGGTCGACCTGGGGCAGTTCCTCGAGTGGGCGACCGCGGGAGGTCTGGCGCCGGGTGAGGTCCGCCACCGCGACGTGCGCCGCTACGGGGCAGGGTTGTCCGGGGGCGGCGCCGCGCCGGCGACCGTGGCCCGCAAGCTCGCCGCGATCCGCGGCCTCTTCGACTTCCTCGTCCGCACGGAGCGGCTGGGCCAGAACCCCGCCGACCTCGTCTCCAGCCCGAAGCGGGAGCAGAAGCTGCCGCGGGTCCTCTCCGCCGAGCAGCTGCGCTCGCTGCTGGAGCGGATCCCGGCGCGCACGGCGCTGGAGCTGCGCGACCGGGCGATGCTGGAGCTGGCCTACTCCTGCGGGCTGCGCTGCGAGGAGATCGTAAACCTCGACCTCGGCGCGCTCGACTTCGAGACCGAGCAGCTTCGCGTCCTCGGCAAGGGCGGCAAGGAGCGCCTGCTGCCGGTCGGCGAGCCGGCCCAGCGGGCGCTGAGGCGCTACCTGGAGAAGGGCCGCCACGCCCTTGCGACCGACCGTGCCGAGCAGGCGCTCTTCCTCTCCAAGAGCGGCCGCCGCCTCTCCAGCTCCGACGTGACCCGCCGCCTCCACCTCTGGGTTCGCGAGGCGGCGATCGCCGCCGGCGTCTCCCCGCACTCGCTGCGCCACAGCTTCGCCACGCACCTGCTGGAAGGCGGGGCCGACCTGCGCACGATCCAGGAGCTGCTGGGCCACGCGTCGATCTCCACCACGCAGGTCTACACTCGGGTCGACGCCGCTCGCCTTCGCGACGCGTATGCCTCCACCCACCCCCGCGCATGACGCGCAAGAACCTCCCAGCGAACATAGAATCGAGCAAAAGGCCATGGAAACTGGCGTAAAAGAGGTGGAGCTGCGCGATCTCTGGCGCCGCTACAAGGGAGATGGCGACGCGGCGGCGCGGGAGCGCCTGGTGGTCGCCTACTCGCCTATGGTCAAGTTCGTCGCCGGGCGGCTCGGGGCCGGCCTGCCCTCGCACGTCGACGACGCCGACCTGATCTCCTACGGACTGATGGGCCTGATCGGAGCGATCGAGCGCTTCGAGCCCGAGCGCGGGATCAAATTCGAGACCTTCGCGATGACCAGGATCCGCGGCGCGATCATCGACGAGCTGCGCTCGCTGGACTGGGTGCCGCGCTCGGTGCGCTCGCGGGCGCGTGAAATCGAGGCCGCGCAGGCCAAGCTGGAGAACGAGCTTCAGCGGGCGCCGAGCGAGGCGGAGCTGGCGGAGAAGCTCGGGATCGACGAGGAGGAGCTGCAGTCCTCGCTGCTGGAGATCGCCAACTCCTCGGTCTACGCGCTGGACGAGCTGTGGACCGTCTCCGACTCCTCCGGGGACCAGGTCTCGCTGCTCGACACGATCTCCGATCCCCGCGCAGACGACCCCCAGGAGTCGCTCGCCAGCAGCGAGGTCAAGGACCGTCTCACCGAGGCGATCGGCTCGCTGCCCGAGCGCGAGCAGCTGGTGGTCGCCCTCTACTACTACGAGAACCTCACCCTGCGCGAGATCGGCGAGGTGCTTGGCGTCACCGAGTCGCGGGTCTCGCAGCTGCACACCAAGGCAGTGATGCGCTTGAAGTCTGGATTGCAGGCGGTGTAGCTTCCCCCTGTGCCACATAAGGCCGCAGACCGGATTCGCAACGTTGCCCTGATCGGGCACCGGGGCTGCGGCAAGACGAGCCTGCACGAGGCGATGCTGTTCGAGGCTGGCGCGACGAACCGCCTCGGCGCCGTGGCCGACGGCTCGACCGTCTCCGACCACGAGCCCGACGAGCAGGAGCGCGAGATGTCGATCGGCGCCTCGGTCGCCTGCTTCGAGCACGAGGGGCGCAAGATCAACCTGATCGACACCCCGGGGGAGCCGAGCTTCGTCGCCGACGCGATCGCGGCGATGCGGGTCGCCGACGCCGCGGTGGTCGTCGTCAACGGCGTGACGGGGGTCGAGGTCCACACCGAGCGGCTCTGGCGCCGCGCCGACGCCGAGGGGCTGGCCCGCCTCGTCTTCGTCAACATGCTCGACCGCGAGCGGGCCGACTTCCCGCGCGCGCTCGACTCGCTGAAGGCGGCCTTCGGTCCCCACGTCGTCGCCACCGAGATCCCGATCGGCGCCGAGCACGAGGTGCGCGGCGTGATCGACCTGATCGACCTGAAGGCGTTCGTCTACGACGGGCCCGGGCGAGACAGCGCCGAGGAGGTGGAGATCCCCGAGGAGCTGCGCGAGCAGGCCGAGGAGTATCGCGAGAAGCTGATGGACGAGGTCGCCGAGAACTCCGACGAGCTGATGGAGCGCTACCTCGAGGGCGAGGAGATCGCCCACGAGGAGATCGTCACGGTGCTGAAGAGCGGCGTCACCGCCGGGCGCATCTTCCCCGTCACCTGCGGCGTGGCGACGCGCAACCTCGGCACCGGCCGCCTGCTCGAGGCGCTGGTCGAGGACCTGCCCTCGCCGGCGATGCGCGGCGCGGTGGCGGCGAGGGGGACGGGGGAGGAGGAGATCGAGCTCGAGCCCGACGAGGCCGTGTCCCTGGTCGCCTACGTCTTCAAGACGCTCGCCGACCCCTACACGGGCCGCGTCAACCTCTTCCGCGTCTACCGCGGCACGCTGCGCTCCGACTCCCAGGTCGTCAACGTCACCAGGCGCCAGAAGGAGCGGGTCGGGCAGCTGGGGCAACCGCTCGGCAAGGAGCTGGAGCAGGTGTCCGAGCTCGGCGCGGGGGACATCGGCGCGATCGCCAAGCTGAAGGAGACCCGCGCCGGGGACGTGCTCTGCGAGCGCCAGGAGGAGGTCGCCTTCGCGCCGCTCGACCTGCCGGCGCCGGTGATGGCCTTCGCCTACGAACCGAAGTCGCGGGGCGACGAGGAGAAGGCGGCAGCAGCGGTGCGGCGCCTCGCCGAGGAGGACCCGACGCTCGACGTGCACCGCGACGCCCAGACCGGCGAGCAGATCATCGCCGGGCTCACCCGCGACCACGTCGACGTGATCGTCGCGCGGATGAAGCGGCGCTTCGGCGTCGAGGTCGAGCTGCACCCGCCGCGAGTCCCCTACCGGGAGTCGATTCGCAAAGCGGCCGAGGCCCACGCCCGCTACAAGAAGCAGAGCGGGGGGCGGGGGCAGTTCGCCGACTGCAAGATCGAGATCGAGCCGGCCGAGGATGGCGCCGGGCTGGAGTTCGTCAACAAAATCAAGGGCGCGTCGATCCCGGGCAGCTTCATCCCGGCGGTGGAGAAGGGGGTGGTGGAGGCGATGGAGCGCGGGACCGTCGCCGGCTACCCGGTCAAGGACGTGCGGGTGCGGCTCGTCGACGGCAAGCACCACGACGTCGACTCCTCGGAGATGGCCTTCAAGATCGCCGGCTCGATGGCCTTCCGGGAGGCGATGGAGGAGGCCGATCCGGTGCTGCTGGAGCCGATCGTCCGCCTCGCCGTGAGCTGCCCCGACGACGTCGTCGGGGACGTGATCGGCGACCTCAACTCGCGTCGCGGGCACCCGCTGGGGATGGAGCCGAAGGGGTCGATGACCGAGGTCAAGGCGGAGGTGCCGATGGCCGAGGTGCTCGACTACGCCCCCGACCTGCGCTCGATCAGCGGCGGCAGGGCGGACTTCTCGATGGAGTTCGATCGCTACGAGGAGGTGCCGGCCCATCTGGCCGCCAAGGTCGTTGCGGCGGGGGACGGGGCCAAAGTCAGCGCGTAGTAGGTTGGGGTCGTGGCGAGCCCAGGGGAGACCAGCGAGCCCGCGATCGTCGGCGAGCCGGTCGGCTGACCTTGGAGAAGCTTGTCGTCAATGTCGACGGCGGCGCCCGCGGCAACCCAGGCCCGGCGGCGATCGCCGCGGTGGTCCAGGACTCCGGCGGCGAGGTGATCGAGGAGCGGGGCGAGCGGATTGGCAGCGCGACCAACAACGTCGCCGAGTACAGGGCGCTGCTGCTCGGCATCGAGCGGGCGGCGGCACTGGGGGCGAGCGAGGTCGAGCTGGTCGGTGACTCCGAGCTGATCGTCCGCCAGGTGAAGGGCGAGTACAAGGTCAAGGACGCGACCCTGCGCGAGCTGCACGCCCAGGTCAAGGGC
>WNGD01000960.1_pt1 | contig 31382 bp, 36 predicted proteins | sample 5400671 | NCBI WGS metagenome assembly WNGD01 (sample SAMN13153369, study PRJNA577476) | soil metagenome | isolation source: 40 cm soil or saprolite under grassland replicate 2 | place: USA:California | collected 2016-06-15
TGCCGTCCCAGTTGCCGGTTGCGATTCGCTTCCCGCTACGGTCGAAGGCGATTGTCTGTACACCCTGGTGACCGCCGGGGAGTGTCCGGACGAGCCTGCCTGACGTCGAGTCGAGAAGCTGCACCGTGCCATTTGCGCTTGCCTGAGCGGCGACGTTGTCGTCGGGGCTGGTGGCGGCGACCGCCTGGGAGAGACGCTGGCCGGTCGCCTGTTCGGTGCAGCTCGCCTGGCGCTGCGTGGCGGTCGAAGAGATCAGCGATCCGGATCGGGCATTCCAGAGCTTCGTCTTCCCGTCGCAAGCCCCTACCGTCAGCAGCCTGCTGCCGTCGGGGCTGTAGATCACGCTGGCGACTCCTCCCCCGTGGGCGACGAGCGTCAGCCAATCCCGGCTTCCCTCGGGTGCGATGCCCCACACCCGCACGGTGCCGTCCTGGCTCGCCGTCACCAGCCTGCGGCTGTCGGGGGTGAACTGGATGGCGTTGACCGTTGCGTTGTGCCCGCGGAGGACGAGGATCTGCTTTCCGCTCGGTGCGCCCCAGACGTGCGCCGTGCCGTCGGTGGCGCCCGTGGCCACGAGCTTGTCGTCAGGGCTGTATGCAACTGCGACCACCTGCCCTGAATGACCCGTGAGCGTGGCCACGAGCCGCTGACGCTTGATCTCCCAGATCTCACCTGTGCCATTGGACGTCGGCGTCACGAGATAGCGACCGTCGCGGGAGAACCGCAGGACGGAGCCTGCCTCCAAGCCCCTGGTCCGGAACACGAGCCGGCCGGTGCGAACGTCCCACACTCGCGTAGCGGACGCCGAGAAGTTGTAGGCGCCGCACTGGCCGGCGCCGACCAACGTGCCGTCCGGGCTCCATGCGACTCCGCATACCGGCTGGGTGGCCTCGATCGTACGCAGGAGACGCCGCTTGCCGAGCTCCCAGATCCGGACGCGGCCCACGCCGTCGGCGGTCGCGAGCTTCCCCCCATCCGGGCTGAAGCCGACCCCGAGGAATCCTCCGCCTGTGCCGACGTCGGGCAGGACGAAGAGACGCTTGCCGGTGCTGACGTCCCACACCGTCGCCGTTCCGTCGTGGGCTCCGGTCACGATCCGCGACCCATTGGGGCTGTAGGCGATGTCGTGGATCGGCGACGTCGCCCCGGCGAGTGAGAGCAGCTGCCTCCCGTTTCTGGTGTCCCAGACGAATGCCTTCGTTGCAGCAGCGTCCGAGGCGGCTTCGACGTCGCGAACTCGACCACCGAAGCCGTAGCTGGCCACACCTTCGGCGATCCCGATCGAGCCGGCGGTAGCGAGACGAGAGCCGTCGGGGCTGAGGGCAATCGCCGCGGTCGCGGGTGTCCTGATCGTGAGCATGATGCGGGACGCCGCGACCGCACGATGAAGTGCCTCGACCGCGTCGGGAAGAGGCGCTCCGTTCACGCTCGCCTCCTGGACAGCCTGCCTCGCGAGCAGGAGGCTCAGCTCAGGGTCCACGTCGAGGTTCGCCACAGACGCCGCCGCGAGCTGCCGCGCGGTCGCGATCCGGGTCTGGTGGTGCGACCGGTTGCTCTGGTCGAAGGCATAGACGGTCAACCCGGCGGCGACGACGGCGGCCACGGCCAGGACCGCTACGAGCGCGCGGAGCCTGTTCACTGCCCGACGCTCGAGCGCCGCTTGCTTGGCGCGACGCGATTTCTCCTCCGCCAGAACGGCCTCCCGCTCGTCCAGGCTCGCGCGCAGGAACTCACGCTCGAGCTCCGTCTGAGCGAGGCCCGACTCGCCGGCCCACACCTCGAAGCGAGCCAGCTCGGTTCCTCGGAGGAGGAAGCTCGGATCGTGTGCGGACTCCGCCCACTCGGCCGCCCTCACCGTCAGCCGGCGGTGCGCACGGACCTCTTCGCGCGCTCCATCGATCCACGCGCGCAGTCGTCCCCACTCCACCAGGAGCGCCTCGTGGGCGATGTCGACCGTCGAGGCTCCGGTCCGAGGATCGCGGTTGAACGACAGGAGCCGTGACGTCCCGAACGCGTCGAGCCACTCCGCAAGCGCCTCCTGATCCACGTCGAGCGACGCGAGGTCGGCGAGAGCGACCGGGCGTCGAGTATCGGCCTCGCCCTCTCCGACCGCAACCAGCTGCAAGAAGAACTGCCTCGCCGCGGCTTTTCCGCTGTCCTCGAGCCGCGCGTAGAGCTCGTCCGCCCTCGAGGCCAGCGCTCCCGAGACACCGCCGATCGTCCGATAGGCCGAACGCGTCAGCGTGAGCCCGTCACGCTGCTCGAACAGCTCCGTCAGGGCGTACTGGAGGAGAGGAAGCGCCCCTGGCTCGTTTAGGACGTCCGCCACGATCTCGGCGAGCAGGCCCCGCTCGAGCGACACGCTGACGGTCGCCGCGGGAGCCGAGATCGCCCGTTCGATCTCCTCGGGCGAGAGCGGCGTCACAGAGAGCACACGATCCCGGAGCAGCTCGGCGAACTCCCGGTAGCGCAAGGGTCGGTCGTAGAAGTCGGCCCGCAGCGTGACGACCACGCGGAGGCGGCTCCGTGGATCGCGCACGGCGCGCTCAAGCAACGTCAGAAACTGCGAGCGCCGGGCTTCCTCCGCGACCAGCGTGAACAGCTCCTCAAGCTGGTCGACGACGAGGACGAGCTCAGAGGCGTCGGCGGGCACGATGCGTTTGACGGCCCGGCAGAGCCCGCGCTCGTCACTCTCCAGCTGCTCCATCAGGCTCACAGGAGGGTTCACGGCGACGCGGAGCAACGCGGCTTCAAGCTCCTCGAGCGGGTACTCCCCCGGCGTCGTCTCGACCACACGCCAGGTTTCGGAGCCGGGGAGCGCCCCTTGCCGGAGAGCCGGCAGGAGGCCGGCGAGAACGAGCGATGACTTGCCGCTGCCGCTCGGGCCGACCACGGCGATGAACCTCTCCTCCCCAAGCCGCTCGACGAGTTGCCGGCTCATCGTCTCGCGCCCAAAGAAATCGCGCGCATCTGCTTCACCGAACGCCCGGAGACCCTTGTACGGGTTGCGAATTGGCGTCGGCGCCGTGTCCGGAGCTGCCTCGTCCAGCACCAGCACGCGCGTCGGTTCGAGAGAGGGCTCCTGGCGAAGCAACATGCCCGCGAGCTCACGAAGAGCAGGGGATGCCTCGATGCCGAGCTCTTCTCCGAGGACCTTGCGCGTCTCGTGGTAGACCTCGAGCGCCTCCGCCTGTCGCCCCGATCGATACAGCGCAAGCATCAGGTGCGCGCGCAGCTGCTCGCGCAGCGGGTGCTCGCGCACGAGTCCTTCGAGCTCGCCGACCAGCTGCCCGTCCAGGCCGAGCAGGAGGTCGGCCTCGATCCGACGCTCGAGCGCTCGCAGCCGAAGCGCCTCCAGGCGAGCGATCGCCGGCTGAGCGAACGGCTCGTACAGGAAGTCCGCCAGCGGCGGCCCGCGCCATAACGCAAGTGCCTGACGGAGCAGGTCGGCAGCCGCGCGCGCGTCGCCTCGGCCGAGCGCGCCGAAGGCGTCCTCGGTCATGCTTTCGAACCGAAAGGCGTCGAGCTGGTCGGGTCCCACCCGGAGCAGGTATCCGGGCGGGTGGGTCTCGAGGACCGACTCACCTGCGTCGCCACCGCGCGTTTGCCCGAGCAGCTTGCGTAGCTGCGACACGTGATCCCGCACCTGTGCTACCGCCGTTGCCGGAAGGCCATCGCCATACATGTCATCCGCGATCTGCTCCACGGGCACCACCCGATTCGCGTGGAGCAGCAGGATCGTCAGTACCGCACGCTGCCTTGGCCCGCCGAGCCTGATGGCCGCTACGTCGCCCGCCACCTCGATCGAACCGAGGATGCGGAAGTCGATCCCCATGCGTCTGACGGTAACCGATCGGGAACGAACCGGGAATGCTTCGGGAAGACCGCGTCCTAGCCTCGGCGCATGATCACAGCCAAAAGGGCTCTAGCCCTCCTCACAGCAGCCCTCGTCCCATTGCTTGCGCTCGTCCTCTTCGCGGGTAGCACCGCGCAGAAGGCAGCGGGAGCGAAAGCGGTATCGAGGGTGTCGGCGCGGGCAACGCCGTCGGCAGCAGAGTTCGCCGCCCAGTTCATCGGTGTGACGAACCAGTACGCGAAGGAGCACGGAGACACGGCGCAGGTCGGCCACGCCCATTGCGTCCAGGCCGCCGCCGGTCGCTACATGTGCTCGTACACGGTCGCAAAGAACGAAACGATCGCAAAGAACGAAACGTCGACGTGTCACCTGATGCAGGCCCAATGGACACCGGACCGAGCATCGACGATCACGGTCACGCTCGCCGGCAGAACAGCCAGGTGCACGACACTCCGAGAAGCCATCCGGACCTTGGGCTAATCGCGAGCGTGCTCCACATCGCGGTGACGGGTGAGGGCTCCGGAAACGGAGCCCTTGCTGTATCTCCGGTCGTTTGCGCTCGGAACTAGGATTGCGCGATGGCCGAATACCTCCACACGATGCTCCGCATCACCGATCCCGACCGGAGCCGCGCCTTCTACGAAGCGCTCGGCTTCACCTTCAGTCGTGACATGGACATCGTCCGCGACGGACAGCTTGAGGCGACGAACTACTTCTACTCGCTCGGTGACAGCGATAATGTCCTTGAACTCACGTTCAACCACGACGGGCGTACGTACGAGTTAGGCACGGGGTACGGGCATATCGCCATCGGAGTGGATGACCTCGATGGAACGCTCGACCGTCTTCGGGAGCAGGGCATACAGCCTGAGCGAGAGCCCTACAGCGTGAGGGAGGGAGGCTCACGACTGACGTTCGTGAGGGACCCCGACGGCTACCGGATCGAGCTGATCGACCGCTCCGGAAAGTAAGCGGCCACCGCCGCTTATCGTGATCCGGCCAAGGCGCGGATCGCCCGCGTGAAGACTCCGACGCGTCCGGGTGGCACGCGTCCGGCCGGCAGCTCGACGACGAACGATGTCGTTCCCGGAAGCGCGTGGTTCTCCCAGCCCGTCGCAGAGCCTGGATCCTGTGCGAGCCGTCGCAACGGCAGGCGCACGAGCGAGGCGAACCGATGCTCAACGCGGACGTCGCCGCCGGACTCGTCGACGACGTCGAGATGCTGGTGGAACCAGATCGAGACCTGTGGTCGCACGCGTAGGACGAGACGCTCCGCAATTCGGCTCTCCGGTTCGGAGAGTGCGCGCGAGCCGGCATAGAACGTCGTGCCCGGCGGCCCCGATGGCCGCCACTGCCACGGAAAGTTTCGGTTGAGGTCGACGCGGTCGGCGTTTTGCCGCGTATGTGCGGCGACCCCATCCGGATTGAGGTCGGGAACGATCCAGAGATCCGTACCTCGTGTCGCGCGGCCGCGAGCGAGCGCCCCGGCAATTGCGATTCCCGCCGGCTCGTTGCCGTGGATGCAGCCGACGACGAGGACCCTTCGCGGACTCGATGGGTCCCCGACCTCGAAGGCCCGGATCGGCCGTCCACGTACCGAGCGGCCGAGGACGATCGCTCTGTGCACCTGTGTGGCCGACGTCATCGGACTCGCGAACATCGAAGCGGCGCCATTGTGGCTCATCGACACACTTCCGGCACGGTTTCGTGACCCATGCGTGTCAGATCACCGGTTACGTTGCCTGTCGTGGCGACAGGGACGACAAAGCGCAAGAAGGCGATCGCAACGCCGTGGGGCCCGGCGCACACCGTCGAGCAGCTCTCGCTTCCACAACGCGCGGGCGAGAAGCGGTTCGCTTCCCTGGTGCAGCTCCTCGAGACGGACAAGGGCGAGCGATACGTGCGCTTTGCCTACACGACCGGCGGCGTAGCGCGACGAGGGCCGGTGACTCTGCGGCTGCGCGACCTCGAGCGACTGCGCGCGGGGCTTGCCGAGCACCCGGAGCTCGCGCAGGCGTTCGGCTACGGAGGTGACGCCTAGACGGTCGCCAGGGCGCGGTCGCGCGCGGCCTCCACCAACGAGGAGAGGATGAAGGCGCCGTCCGCCGAGCCGAGCAGCGGGTCGACCGCGTGCTCAGGGTGCGGCATGAGGCCCATCACGTTCCCGCCTTCGTTGACGATGCCCGCGACGTCATTTCGAGAACCGTTGACCGGCTCCGCATAGCGAAGCACGATCTGCCGGTTCGCCTCGAGGTCCATGTAGAGGGCATCGTCTGCGAACCAGCAGCCTTCTCCGTGCTTCACCGGAATAGTCAGCCGCTCCCCTTCGACGCAGCGGCTCGTGAACGGAGTGTCCGTCCGCTCGACCACGAGCGGGACGTCGCGGCAAACGAACGAAAGCGACTCGTTCCGGCGAAGAACGCCTGGAAGCAGGCCGGCCTCGCACAGGATCTGGAAGCCGTTGCAGATACCGAGCACGAGGCCGCCTTCCCCAGCAAACGCGGCGACTGCCTCCATCGCGGGCGCGAACCGCGCGATCGCGCCGCAACGTAGATAGTCACCGTAGGAGAACCCACCGGGGAGGACGACGGCATCGAGGTCGGGCAACTGGGTCTCCGTGTGCCAGACGAAGATGGCCTCGGCATCGAGCGCAGCGAGTGCCCAGAGGGCATCGCGGTCGTCGCACGCCCCCGGGAAGCGCAGCACGCCGATCCGCGGCTGAGGGCTAGTCACTCGGCGTCTCCACGAGCTCGATCTCGTAGCTCTCGATCAGCGGGTTCGCGAGGAGTTGCTCGCACATGCGCTCGACTTCCGCGCGGGCACCTGCCGGATCGTTCGAGTCGACCTCGAGATCGACCACGCGGCCGACACGCGCTTCCCCGACCGCGAAGCCGAGCTGGCGTAACGACGACTCGACGGCCTGGCCCTGTGGATCGAGGATCCCGTGCTTCGGGCGAACGAGGACGGTCGCCTTCATCGCAAGACCACCTCGGGGTCGGCGAGGTAGTCGTCGAAGGCGATTCCGGTCAGCCGCTCGAACGCCTCGACGTAGCGGTCACGAGTGCCTGCGACGACGTCGTCGGGAAGTTCCGGGCCGGGCGGTGTCTTGTCCCAGCCGAGCGTCTCGCAGTAATCGCGGACGAACTGCTTGTCGAACGACTGCTGCGAGCGGCCGACGGTGTATTCGTCGGCGGGCCAGAAGCGCGATGAATCCGGCGTCAGGGCCTCGTCGCCGAGGACGAGACGCCTCTCCTCGTCGAGGCCGAACTCGAACTTCGTATCGGCGATGAGGATTCCTTGGCGGCGAGCACGCTCCGCTGCATGCCGGTAGAGGGCGATCGAGACTCGTTCAACCTCGGCCAGCCTGTCGACTCCAACGAGCTCGGCCGCCTGTGCGCGGTCGATGTTCTCGTCGTGGCCGGTCGTGGCCTTCGTCGCGGGGGTGAAGATCGGTTCGGGTAGCTCGGCCGACTCCGTAAGACCGGGCGGAAGGGTGTGCCCACAGACCGCGCCCGTGGCCGTGTAGTCCTTCCAGCCAGATCCTGCGAGGTAGGCGCGCACGACACACTCGATCGGCAGCATCTCGAGCCGCCGGCACTCGGTGGAGCGTCCATCCGAGCGGAGATTCAGCAAGTGGTTAGGGCAGATCTCGCGGGTGCCCGCGAACCAGAAGCCGGAGAGCCCGGTGAGGACACGGCCCTTGTCCGGGATGTCCGTCGGAAGCACGACGTCGAACGTCGAGATGCGGTCACTTGCGACGAGCAGCAGCCGTTCTTCGTCGAGGGCGTAGAGCTCCCGGACCTTCCCGCTACCCACGTGGAGCGCGGCCTCAGGCATGGACTGGTACCTCCTTCTGGGCGAGGGCGTGCAAACGGTCGAAGACGGTGTCAACGTGCCGGACTGTCGCCTCGAGGTCGAAAACCCCATCGAGATCGACCCGACTGGCGATCTCCGGATCGCCGCGAACGAGCTCGGCGAAATCTGTTTCCTCCTCCCACGAGCGCATCGCATGGCGTTGTACGAGCCGATACGCGTCGTCGCGTGCAAGGCCCGCGTCGACCAGCGCCAGCAGAAGGCGGTGGCTGAAGACAAGGCCGTGGCTCGATTCGAGGTTCCGCAGCATTCGCTCCGGATAGACGACGAGGCCTTCGACGATCCAGGTAAAGCGGTCGAACATGTAATCGAGCGCGATGAACGAGTCGGGAATGACGATCCGCTCAGCGGACGACTGCGAGATGTCGCGCTCGTGCCAGAGCGGCACGTTCTCCAGACCGACGAGCGAGTTTGCGCGCACGACGCGTGCGAGGCCGCAGATGCGCTCGGCGACCTTCGGATTCCGTTTGTGCGGCATCGCCGACGAGCCCTTCATCCCTTTGCCGAACGGTTCCTCGACCTCACGCACCTCGGTCCGTGCGAGATGCCGAATCTCGGTGGCGAAACGCTCGAGTGACGTGGCGGCGAGTGCGAGCGCAGAGAGCAGCTCGGCATGACGATCGCGGGCGATCACCTGCGTCGAGCCTGGGTCGGGCTCGAGTCCCAGCCTTTCGCAGGCGATGCGCTCGACTTCCGGATCGACCTGCGCGTAGGTCCCGACCGTTCCCGAGAGCTGTCCGACGCGATTCGTCTCGAGCGCTTGCGCGACGCGGTCCCTCGTTCGGTCGAGCTCGAACCCCCAACCGGCGAGCTTCCAGCCGAACGTCGTGGGCTCCGCGTGAACGCCGTGCGAGCGACCGATACAGATGGTGTGACGGTGCTCCTCGGCTCGTGCCGCGACCGCGGCGAACGCCCTGTCGATGCCTTCGAGGATCAGGCGACCGGCATCCTGAATCTGCAGCGACAGCGCCGTGTCGACGACGTCGGACGACGTAAGCCCGTAGTGGAACCAGCGTCCCTCGGGGCCCAACTGCTCTGCGACGGCATCCACGAACGCGGCGGTGTCGTGGTCGGTGACGCTTTCGATCTCTGCGACGCGCTGCGGTGTCGGCGGCGTCGCCTGTGCATGAATCTTCGTGACGTCCTCGGTGGGGATCGCACCCACTTCGGCCCAGCCTTGGAGTGCAGCGATCTCGACTTGCAGCCACCGCGCGAACCTGCTCTCGTCCGACCAGATCCCGGTCATCGCAGGTCGGGAGTAGCGCGGAATCACCGTGTCGATTCTAGAGAGCGGGCCGGTCCGAGAATCCGTGCGGCAAGCACGGCGGCGTTCTTTGCGTTGTCGACTCCGACGCAGGCCACGGGTACTCCCGGCGGCATCTGGGCGATCGAGAGCAGTGCGTCCAGCCCGTCGAGCACGCTGAGCGAGGAACGAAGCGGTACGCCGATCACGGGCAGATCTGTGTGTGCGGCAAGCACGCCCGGCAATGCCGCTGCGAGCCCGGCACCCGCGATGAGGACGCGCAAGCCGCGCTCGCGGGCAGTGCGTCCGTACTCCGCGACCGCGTCCGGCTGCCGGTGCGCCGACCGGACCTCGAACTCGTGGGCGATGCCGCGCGCTTCCAGCTCGTCCATTGCCCCCTGCATGCGCGACCGGTCGGACTCAGACCCCACGACGATCCCGACAAGCGGGTTAGACATGGGCCATCGCTGCGATGTCCTTCCGATACCGCATTCCCGGGAAAGAGATGTGTTCGCAGGCTGCGTACGCCCGCTCGCGTGCATCCGCGACCGTGCTTCCGGTCGACGTGACGCCGAGGATTCTGCCGCCGTTCGTCACCAGACGGTCTCCCTTGAGCGCGGTACCGGCGTGGAAGACGAGCGCGCCTGCCTGCGTGGCTTCGTCGAGGCCATCGATCGGTGAGCCCACATCGCTGGCCGCCGGATACTCGCCGGCCGCGAGGACGACGGTGACCGCGGCTGCATCGGAAACTTCGAGGTCGACCGAGGAGAGGTCGCCGGCCGCCGCGCGCGCGAGCGCGCCCAGGAGATCGCCTTCGACACGCGGGAGCAGCGACTGCGTCTCTGGATCTCCGAAACGGCAGTTGAACTCCAGTACACGTGGGCCGTCGTCGGTGAGCATCAAACCTGCGAAGAGAACGCCGACGAACGGGGCGCCGCGAACTGCGAGCTCCTCGAGCACGGGGCGATGAACCGTCTCCAGCACTTCCTCGACCTCGGCCGCACCGAAGCCGGCCACCGGTGAGAACGAGCCCATCCCGCCCGTATTGGGACCGGTGTCTCCGTCTTCGGCGCGCTTGAAGTCCTGGACGACCGGCAGGGCGAGTGCCCTGGCCCCGTCGCAGAGCGCGAAGACCGAGATTTCCTCCCCCTCGAGCAGCTCTTCGATGAGGATGGAGCCGCCGAACGACGCGGCCGCGTCCAAGGCGACGTCCAGCTCAGCCTGGTCGTGACAAACGAACACGCCTTTTCCCGCGGCGAGGCCGTCCGCCTTGATCACGCACGGCGGCCGGGCGACCGACAGCGACTCCGCGATCCGCACGCCCGCAGCCCGCATGACGTCCTTCGCGAAGGTCTTCGAGCCTTCGATCTGCGCAGCCCCCGAGCTCGGACCGAAGACAGGCACGCCGACGTGGCGTAGCTCGTCCGCGACACCCGCGACGAGCGGCGCTTCCGGGCCGACGACCACGAGGTCCACCTCGAGGGACCGTGCCAGCGTGAGTAGGCCCTCGCCGTCCTCGGCCCTCACGGGGTGGCAGCGGCCGAGCGTGGCGATGCCCGGGTTGCCCGGGGCGGCGTGAAGCTCCTCGAGGGCCGGTGTCTGGGTGAGCTTCCAGGCGAGCGCGTGCTCGCGTCCGCCCGACCCGACCAGGAGCACCTTCACACGAGGACTCTAGCGAGCGGGCTTGACGGGTTTGAAAGCACGTCCAACCGCGAAGGTAGTAGGCGAATGCTTGAGCCTGGGCTCGACAAGCACCTCTGGGAAAGCTGGTGGGAGCAATTCGACGAGGACGTGCAGACGTCACCGGCCGAAGCGCTGTCGGAGCTCGACGGCCTGATTGCACAGATGCTCGAGGCTCGCGGTTACGCAATCGACGACCCGGTCGCGAGCGAGGGCGACGATCGCGACGTCATCGCCGACTTCCTCGGCGCGCGGGAGATCACCAGGGCCATGGAAAAGGACAACGAGATCGATCCCGAGGACGTCGAGATGGCGATCGAGAACTACCGCGAGCTTTACGAGTTCCTGATCGAAGACCGCGCCGCGCCGTAACGCTCGCGCGTTCCTCTCCTCAGACGCAAATCGGCGCGCAATCGGCACAGTCGCGTGCGCCTTCCACCGGTAGCGTCGACCGCGAGGGTGGTGGGCGATTCACCCCACCCGGGTGGGGGCGTGGGCTATGAGGGCTAGGCTGGTCTCGTGGTCGACATCGTGCCGTTCGATTCCCGGCACGCCGAAGGGTTTGCCGCGCTCGTCGTGGACACCTTGCGAGAGTTCGGCTTCGAGCCGGATCCGGTGCTCGACGATGATCTCCGCGACCCCGTCGCGACGTACGCCGCACTCTGGGTCGCGATTGACGGGGACGCAGTCGTAGGATCGGTTGCGCTCCGCGATCTAGGCAATTACACGTACGAGCTCAAACGGATGTACCTCCGTTCCTCGTATCGCGATCGCGGCCTCGGCAAGCGGTTACTTGCGACAGCTCTCGATTGGGCTCGCTCGAACCGTGCCCGGGTTGTCAGGCTCGACACCGCCGAAAGCATGGTTACTGCCCGGCATCTCTATGAGGCCGCGGGATTTGTGCAGGTGCCGGGCGAGGCGCCGCGACAGGGCCAACAGCGGCTGCTCTACGAGCTGAGGTTTCCTGCGATGTGAGGTTGCGATCACTCGCGACGTGCGAGCTAGCGCAGCGCGACGACGCTCTCGCGCTCCGCGCCTGTGCCGACGAGGGAGATCTCGACTCCTAGTGCCTCCTCGACGAACGAGACATACGCGCGGGCCGCCGGCGGGAGCTCGGCGGCGAGGGGCTCCTGCCACCCGGCCAGCGTCTCGTAGACCGGTCGGCAGTGATGGAAGTCGCTTTGGTGCGCCGGGAACTCGAATGTCTCCGTGCCGTCTCGGAGCCGGTACGCAACGCAGACCGGCAGTTCGGCGAAGTTCGAGAGGACGTCGAGCTTCGTCAGGGCGAGCGACGTGATCCCGTTCAGGCGCACGGCATAGCGGAGCGCGACAAGGTCGAGCCAGCCGCAACGGCGTTCACGGCCGGTGACCGTCCCGAACTCGCCGCCCAGTTCCCGCACACGTCCCTGATCAGCGCCCTCGATCTCCGTCGGGAACGGCCCTTCTCCGACACGGGTCACGTAAGCCTTCGCGACGCCGATCACGCTGTCGATCCTGTTCGGGCCGATGCCGATCCCCGTCGCCGCATTCGCCGCGACCGTGTTCGAAGACGTTACGAAGGGATACGTGCCGTGATCGAGGTCGAGCAGGGTTCCCTGTGCGCCCTCGAGCAGAACTTCGCGCCCTTCGTTCAGCGCCCGGTCCACGAGGAGGGACGCATCCGACACGTAGGGGCGCATGCGTTGCGCGAACGTCTCGAGCCGGCCCGCGACCTCCTCGAGGTCGAGCGGCGGAACGCCGTAGACGCGCTCGAGCCAGACGTTCTTCTCCGCGAGCGCTACCTCGATCTTCTGCCGCAGGATCTTCGGCTCGAGAAGGTCCTGGACGCGGATGCCGAGCCTCGCCGCCTTGTCGGCGTAGCACGGACCGATGCCCCGCTTCGTGGTTCCGATCTGCAGTTTGCCCAGACGCCGCTCGCTCGCCTGGTCGATCGCGACGTGCCAGGGCATGATCAGGTGCACCTCGCCCGAGAGGTGCACGACTCCGGTGGTGACGCCGCGTGACTCGAGCTCGTCGATCTCCGCCAGAAACACCTCCGGATCGACGACACAGCCGGCGCCGATGACGCAGATCTTTCCGCGCAGGACCCCGCTGGGGATCTGGCGGATCTTGAAGGTCTCGCCGTCGACGACGATCGTGTGCCCCGCGTTAGGACCGCCCTGGTAGCGGCACACGAGGTCGGAGTCGAGCGCAAGCAGGTCGACGATCTTTCCCTTGCCCTCGTCTCCCCATTGCGCGCCGACGATCACTGTGGCGGGCACGAGACCGAGTTTGCCAGAGAGTGCCTACGGCATCGCTTGCGATGCCGTTCTGGAGGGCCGCAGGCTTGGCCTGTGGCCCGTTCTCGTGCCGCCGAAGGCGGCTAGGGTCTGGCGCCTGTGTCTGCGCCCATCGCGCTTCTGCTACTCGTCGGCGCGTTCGTCGTGACCGTCGCGTCGAGTGTCGTGCTCGCCCAGGAGCTCGATCGCATCGGCGAGCGGCTCGGTTTCTCGGAGGCGCTGCTCGGGATGGTGACCGCGCTCGGCGCTGACGCGCCGGAAATCGCCTCGGCGGTCGCGGCGGTTGTCGCAGGACACCAGGACACCGGCGTCGGCGTCGTTGTGGGCTCGAACGTCTTCAACCTTGCCGCCCTGCTTGGCGTGTCGGCGCTGATCGCCGGGCCGGTGCGCATCCATCGTCACGGGTTGCTGCTCAACGGAGGAGTGGCCGTCGTCGTGGCGATCATCGGCGCGTTCGTCGCGATGGACATGCTCCCCGGAGGTGTCGGGCTCACCCTTGCCCTCGTCGTACTCACGCCCTATGTCGGGCTCTCGGCGCTCCACGAAGGTGCGCGTTCGCGGCTGCCCGCGCCTTTGCGCGAGGCCGTGGCCGAAGAGCAGCGGGATGCACGCCGCGACGAGTTCAGCGCTCCGGCGACGAAGTTCGACGCAGTCGCAGTCATTCCGGCTCTAGCCGCGGTCGTCGGCGGCGCCTACGGCATGGTCGTGGCGGCGCAGTCGCTCGGCGATCGGTTCGACGTCTCGGACCTGGCGCTGGGAGCACTTGTCCTTGCGGCGCTGACGAGCATCCCGAACCTCATCGCTGCGGTGCGCCTTGCCCACCAAGGCCGCGGCGCCGCCTGCGTGAGCGAGGCGCTCAACTCCAACAACGCGAACATCCTCGTCGGCCTCTGCGTGCCTGCGCTGATCCTCGGCTTCGGCTCGGCCTCTGGAGTCGAGACGTTTGCGGCGCTGTGGATGGTCGGCATGACGGTCGTCGCGATCGCGCTTGCTTTCGGCGGCGGGCTCACGCGGCGAGAAGGAGGCGCGATCGTCGCGCTCTACGTGGCGTTCGCGGTGGTCGTCGCTACCGCGGGTGGCTAGCGCCCGTCGCGCTCGATGCGGATGTCGTGGCCGTGTGGGCACGATATGTGACCGCGCGAATGCTCGAGCGAAAGGGTTCCCTGAGCGGACGGGAAGATCTGGCCGGACTCGGCGCAGCGTTCGCACACGACGGTGAAGCCGGTCGCCAACGGAGAGATCCACACGACTTGCTCGCCAACAACTGCCCAGGAAGCCATCAACCGGCCGCCAGATCCGCGAACTTCGCATACCGCTTGAGGAACGAGAGCTTCTCGACGCCCGTCGGTCCGTTGCGGTGCTTCGAAAGGATGATCTCCGCAAGCCCTTGCTGGTCGCTCTCCTCGTTGTAGTACTCGTCGCGATAGACGAACATGACGAGATCGCTATCCTGTTCTATCGATCCGCTTTCGCGGAGGTCGGACAGGATCGGTCGCTTGTCATGCCGCTGTTCGACTGCGCGAGACAGCTGCGACATCGCGAGGATCGGGACGTCGAGGTCGCGCGCGAGGACCTTGAGGTTGCGGGAGATCTGCGACACCTCCTGGACGCGGTTCTCCGCCGTCGTCCCCGAGGTCATGAGTTGCAGGTAGTCGACGATGATCAGCCCGAGACTCGGCTCGCGGGTCTTGAGTCGTCGTGCCTTCGACCGGATCTCCATCATCGTGATCGAGCCCGTGTCGTCGACGTAGATCGGTGCCTTCATCAGCTTGTCGCCGGCCGCGACGAGGCGGGGCCAGTCGTCCTGGGCGAGCTTGCCGGTCCGTAACCGCTGCGACTCCACCTTCGCCTCGCTGCAGAGGAGACGCTGCGTCACCTCCGACTTCGACATTTCGAGCGTGAACAGCGCAACCGGGATCTCGTGTCGGAGCGCGAGGTTCGCGGCCATGCAGAGGCCGAGCGCCGACTTTCCCATGCTCGGGCGAGCGGCGATGATCACGAGGTTCCCGGGCTGGAACCCGGATGTCAGCCGATCGAGATCGCGGAAGCCTGAGGGGACCCCCGTGACGTCGGCGCCGGCCTCGTACAGCGCGGTGATTCGCTCGAAGCTCTCTTTCAGCAGCTCTTCGATGTGACTGAACTCGGTGGAGACGCGGCTCTGTGAAAGCTCGAACACGACCTGCTCGGCGCGATCCACGAGGAGCTGTGTCTCGCCGGGGCGTTCCCACCCGAGCTGGGCGATCTGTTGTCCCGCGGTGATGAGCCCCCGCAGGGTCGCCATCTCGCGGACGATGCGCGCGTAGTGGGCGGCGTTCGCGGTCGCCGGCACGAGCGCTGCGAGCTCGTGCATCCGGATGCGCCCACCGACTGCTTCGAGCTCGCTGCGTTCCTCTAGCTCGTCGACGAGAGTGATCGCGTCGACCGGCTCGCCCTTTGCATACAGCGCGAGGCCCGCCCGGTAGATCTTCGCGTGACTCTCCCGGTAGAAGTCGGAAGCGTCGAGCACCTCGCTCACCGCTCCGATCGCGCCCGGGGAGAGCAGCATGGCCCCGAGGACGGATTCCTCAGCCTCGAGGTTCTGGGGTGGCGCGATCGGAGCGGCTTCTGCGAGCTGGGCGACAGGTGTCACTCGGTCGGAGTGAACCACCCTGGTGCCCGTCTTTCCATCTGTGGGAAGGTGAGCTCTCGACATGTCCTTTTCGGCGATTTGCAGCGGAAAAGAACACATGTTCCCATACGGTTCGGACGGAGCCTGTTGATGGATCGTCCGCTACGAGCGGGAACTTCCTCGGCAAGTCCACAGGCGGTGGAAAGGCCTGTGCACGGTTGTACCCAGGCTTTCCACAGAACGGCGTGGACGCCGCTTGAAAACAGGGGCAAGATTGTGGACACGAACAGGTCGTCGCGGTCTCGCGCGACCCACTCGCGGGATCTGTGGGGCTAGCCCTGCTCTTCGTCGATGGCGGCGTCGACCGCGCGGTCGAAGTCGTCTTCCTGCAGCTCGCCTTCGACCTCGGCGCGTGACGGCTGGAGCTCGCCGGCCGCGATGAGCTGAGCGTCCTGCGCGGCAGCCGCCGCATCGAGCTCGTCGAGGGTCAGCTCGTGTTTCTCCTCTTGCGCGGGCGGTTCCTGCTCGGCCTCCTCGGCGGCGGCGAGCACCTCGAGCTCTTCCTCGGGCGGCAGCTCGCCGCCTTCGGGCACAACGAGCGTCCGTACCTCGACGGTCACATCCTGGAACAGCTCGATCGGGACCTGGAGACGGCCGATCCTTTTGAGCGGCTCGCCGCCGATCTTTCGCCGGTCGACACGGACCTTGTGCTTCTCCCACAACTGATCCGCGATGTCGGTCGGCGTGACCGAACCGAACAGCGAACCGGTGGGCCCGGCCTTCACGTCGAAGCGAAGCTCGATCTGACCGAGCCGCTCCGCGACCGACTGTGCGTCATCGAACGTCTTCGCCTCGCTCTTGGCGCGTCGGTCTTCGACCTTCCGCACCTCGGCGACGCGAGCCGGCGTGGCCTCGTCGGCGAGACCTCGCGGGAAGAGGAAGTTCCGCGCGTAACCGCGGGCGACGTTGACGACCTCGCCGCGGAGACCGACCTTGTCGATGTCCGAACGGAGGATTACCTCCATGGTTAGCGGCCCTCGCGCCCCTCGGCGACGTACGGTAGGAGCGCCATCTCGCGAGCGCGCTTCACGGCGACAGCCACCTGCCGCTGGTGTCTTCGGCACGCGCCTGTGATGCGCCGGGAGCGGATCTTGCCCCGCTCCGAGATGTACCGGCGCAACTGGTTCACGTTCTTGTAGTCGATCTCGTCGACCTTGTCCTTGCAAAAGAAGCACGACTTACGCCGGATCGGACCGGAGGACTGGCCGGGACGCTTGCGCCCCGGCTGCCGGTCCTTGTCTCGCTTCTCTCCTCCTCCGCGCGGCGGCATCAGAACGGGATGTCGTCGTCTGCGGAGGACGAGCCGAAGTCCTCGTTGCCGGCGGTTGCAGCGGCCGGGACGAACTGACGCTCGCCGTCAGCGCCGCCGCCGCCCTCGCCGCGACTGTCGAGGAACTGCACCGATTGCGCAACGATCTCCACCTTCGACCGTTTGCTGCCGTCTTGTGCTTCCCACGATGACCAATCGAGCCGGCCGTCCACACCGACGCGGCGGCCCTTGGCCAGGTGGTTGTTGAGGGCGTCTGCCTGGTTGCCGAAAACCTTGACGTCGAAGAAGTTCGGCTTGTCGATCCAGTTGCCGCCTTCGTCCTTCTGTCGACCGTTGACGGCGACACCCAGCTTGAGCACGGCCGTCCCGGACGGCAGATGAGCAAGCTCGGGGTCACGGGTCAGTCGTCCGACGATGGTGACGCGATTGATATCTCCAGCCATGTTCTACTCCTCTTCCGAACTGGTGTTCGCTTCAGCATAGGCGGGCTCGGGGACGGATCGGGCAACGGGTTCCGGCTCCGGCGGGGGCGGTGCTCCGGCCGTGCCCTCGACCCGGCGAACCGCGAGGTGCCGCATGACGCCGTCGGTGATGCGGAGGATGCGTGACAGCTCCGCGAGCGTCTCTACGTCAGCGTCGAAGTTCAGGAGGTGATACGAGCCCTCGCCCTTGTGCTTGATCTCGTAGGCGAGCCGGCGCCGTCCCCAGACGTCGTGCCGCACCCACGTTCCCTTGGCGTTCTCTACGAGCTCACGCGCGCGCTTGATGATCTCCTCCTGCCGCTCCTCGGGGAGGTCTGGATCGAGCATGAGCAAAATTTCGTACGCAACCACTTGTTCCCGAAACCTCCCTTCCTTTGGTCTGAATCGGCCTCACCGGCTGGCGCCACTCGGGAAAGGAGGCGCGATGGCAAGGCAGGAAGGCGGCCAGTGTAGCATCGCCGCAATGAAGCACCCGCTCGCGTGGTTGTTCGGCGGGTTCGCCGTGTTCGGTTTCCTCCGTCGCCGGCGTGAAGCTCCTGTCGGCCCCGGTCCGGCGAGTCCCGATCCGCGTGCAGAGGAGCTGCGCCGAAAGCTCGCGGAATCCAGGTCGATCGTCGAGGAGCGCGACGAGTTCGAGGCTGCCGAGGTGACCGTCGACCTCGCCGAGCCGGCACCCGTCGATCCCGACTCGCGTCGCCGCGCCGTTCACGACGCCGCGCGGGCGACGGTCGAGCGCATGCGCGGTAGACGGTAGTTAGTGCCCCTTCCGGCAATACATGTCGGCTTCTGGCCCGCGATCACGCGGCGCCAGAGTCCACCCTCGCCCTTAGCAAGGCAGACCAGCCTTGCTGCGGGCGAGCGCGGCCTCTGGCTTGGTGCTCGCGACCCAGAAACTCGACGGCATTACTGGAAGGGGCACTAGCCACGCAGAACCGACCAGAGCTCGGCGACAAGCACGGCCGCCGCGGCGACGAGGACCGTCGTCCCGCCCGGCGGGAGGTCCGCGTAGTAGGCGATCGTGATCCCCGCGAGCACCGAGCCGAGCCCGATTCCCATGCCGAGCAGGATCGTCGAGCGCATGCTCCAAGCGATCCGCGACGCGGCGATCACCGGTAGCACCATGAGCGCGGCGATCAGCAGGATCCCGACGATGCGCATCGACAAGGCAATCGTCACGGCGGCGAGCGCAACGGTGAGCGCGTTCAGCGCAGAGACCGGGAGTCCCGCGACACGCGCGCCTTCCTCGTCCACCACGACCGCGACGAGCGGCCGGTAGAGCAGCCCGATCGCGACCAGTGCGCATGCCCCGAGCGCGGCGATCACGGCAAGGTCCCCTCGGGTAACGGTCAGGATCGAGCCGAAGAGGAACTGGAACAGGTTCACGTTCAGCGCGCCCGCCGCCGACACCAGCACGACGCCGCCCGCGATCCCGGTGTAGAAGATCAGCGCGAGAGCCTGATCGCCCGCGGTTCGCCGCCGGGCGCGGATCCCTTCGATCGACAGTCCTCCGAGGACCGAGACGACGAGCGCCGTCAGAACGAGCGGCAGGTTGAGCAGGTAGCCGAGCGCGACGCCCGCGAACGCCACGTGACCGATCCCGTCGCCGACCAGGCTGAGACGTCGTTGCACGAGAAAGAAGCCGACCGCCGGAGCGAGCAGGCCGACGACGATCCCGGCGCCGAACGCGAGCCGCATGAACTCGAGATCAAGCATGGGCGTGCGAGGGGTCGTGCCAGACACCGGGCAGGGCCGAAGGAGGCCCGTCGAAGACGACGCCCCCCCGGACGAGCACGATCCGCTCGACGAAGCGCTCGACGGCGCCGAACTCGTGCGAGACGTAGAGGATCGTCATCCCGAGCTCGCTCCGAAGCCGTTCCAGTAGCCCTGCGATCGCGTCTTGCGCCTCGACGTCGACCCCCGTCGTCGGTTCGTCGAGCACGAGCAGCTCCGGCTCGGCGGCGAGGGCCTTGGCGATGAAGGCGCGTTGCTGCTGGCCACCGGAGAGCGTCGACAGACGGCGATCAACCTGTGGCGCGAGCGCGACGCGGTCGATCGCCTCGCGCACTGCACTCCTGTCGGCGCCGGAGAGCGGTCCGACCAGCCGCGTGCGGGACGCGCGGCCGGTGGTGACGAGCTCGCGGACGGTGACCGGCGCGTCGATCCCGGCCTGCGCCCGCTGCGGGAGGTAAGCGACTTTCCGAACGGAGAGCTCGACACGTCCGGACGTCGGTTGCTCCAAACCGACCACCAGCCTCACGAGCGTCGTCTTGCCACCCCCGTTCGGCCCCGCGATCGCCACGAACTCGCCGCGGTGGACCTCGAGATCGACATCGCGTAGGACGAGGTGTGCGTGCCCGTACGCGAAGGAGACACTTTGCAGCCGAAGCGCTAGCGGCAAGCGAGCGCCTTCCGTAGCGCCGCGAGATTGCGGCGCATCAGAGTCAGGTAGTTGTCGCCGTTCTTCTTGTCCGCTGGCGTCAGACCCTCGATCGGATCGAGCACAGCAGTTCGCGCTCCGACCTCGCGCGCCACCGTGTCGGCCAGCCGTGGCGAGACGAGCGTCTCGAAGAACACGGTGGTTGCGTGCGTGCGGTGCACGATCTGGATCACGTGCGCCAGCTCCTTCGGCGTCGGCTCGGCCTCTGGAGCGAGCCCGGTGATCGAGACCTGCTCGAGCCCATAGCGGGACGCGAGGTAGCCGAACGCGGCGTGGCTCGTGACGATCTCGTGACGCTTGCAGTCGCGCAACCCTTGTCGATACTCACGGTCGAGTGAGCGCAGAGCGGCAACCAGCGAGGAGGATGGGCGACCGAGCACCGTGCCAATCCTCGTCGTCACGCGCGAGAAGAGCATCGGATCGAGCCAGACGTGTGGGTCGGCGGTGAGTCCCGCCTCCTCGGCAGCGTGTAGCGGCAGGTCGGAGAGGATGTCGACCTTCTTACCCTTCGCTTGCTCTACCGCCTTGCTCACTGCCGGCTGGAAGCCGTGGCTCAGGTAGAGAACGACGCTCGCGGTCTGGATTCGAGCGACCTCCTGCGGTGTCAACTCCAGGTCGTGCGGCTCCGCCCCGGGCGGCGTGAGGTTCGTGACCTCGAACCCCGGCCCTCCGAGTCGCTCGGCGGCAAAGGCGAGGGGATAGAACGCCGCTACCACCGACTTCCCTCCACCGGAGCTCGCTGTTCCGCACCCTGCGAGGATCCCGGCCAAGACAAGAATGAGAACTATTCTCGAAATCACGTTCCGGACGATACACTGCAAACGTGATCTGGACGAGTCATGCACTCGAGACGCTCGAAGGCAAAGGATTTCGGAGCGGAGGCGCGCGGCGCGCCGTCGTGGAGCTCTTGGGCCGCCAGAACTGCTGCATGAGCGCCCAGGAGATCTTCGACAGCCTTCGCCGGGCCCGGCGGCCGGTCGGGATCGCCTCCGTCTACCGCGCCCTGGAGACACTGGCAGACCTCAGGCTGGTGAAGCGGATCGACGCGGGCGACGGAATTGCGCGATACGAGCCGGCGCGGCCGGACGGCGATCATCACCATCACCTCGTCTGCCGCGCCTGCGGCAAGGTGGAGGCGTTCAGCGACGTACGGCTCGAGCGCGCGATCGACAAGGTCGCCGACGGCCTGGGCTATTCGGTCGAGGAGCACGAGGTCGTGCTCACGGGCGCCTGCGCCGACTGCGCCGCCTAGGAGCTACACCTAGCGGGGCGCGAACGCTTCCGCGCCTGCGGCGAGACCCCGGGCGACCTTCAGCTGGTACGGCGCGGATTGCAGGAGTCGTCGTTCGCTGGGGTTCGTCATGAACCCGCACTCGACCAGGATCGCCGGGACATTCGCCCAGTTGAACCCCGTCAGGTCGGGACGCTGCACCAGGCCGAGGTTGCGCGCGCCGGTCTGACGGGCGACTGCCGCCTGCACCTTGCGCGCCGCACGCACGCTTGCCGCGTAGATGTCGTCCGTCCAACCTGGATGCAGCGTAGGCACGAGCGTCTTGATCCCGTTGAGCGACGAGTCTGCCGCGCCGTCGGCGTGAATTCGGATCATCAGCGCCGCGTGTCGCAGGTTGCAGAAGCGCGCACGTTCGATGTTCCCGCCGGTGTAGGTCCGGCCGGTGCGCGTCATCGCCACCCGGTAACCGTCGCGCTCGAGCAGCGCACGCGTTCGGAGCGCAATCGCCAGCGCCACGGGCGCCTCGCCGGCCGTGCCGCCGCCGTCCTTGATCTTGAGCTGCGAGGAGCCCGGCCCGATGGGCTCGGTCTGCCGGCCGACGGCGGGAATCGTGCCGTGACCTGGATCCAGGCAGATCAGCGGGGTTGGTTGGACGGCCATCACGGGCAGAGAGTCTGCCTGTGATGGACCCGCTGCTCGCTTTCGACGTCGGCCGCTTCTCGAGTTAGGAGCCCAGCGCCGCTCCAGCCGGCGGTGGACCGGCCACCACAGTCAAAGCGCGCCAGGCTCCGTTGAGGGAGACCTGCGCGGGCGGCAAAACTTGCACTACTCTCGTCGCGACATGGCCGGCGCGGAAGAGCAGCCGCAGACCTGGCATCACGGGATCGTCGCCAGATGGTGGGCGGAGTTCAACGTCGACGGACCGGAGATCCCGTACTTCCAGAAGTTCATCGAGGACTCGGGTCAGCCTGCGCTCGATCTGGCGTGCGGCACTGGACGGCTCCTCATTCCTTATCTTCGCGCCGGACTGGATGTCGACGGTTGCGACATCTCAGCGGACATGCTGGCGCTCTGCCGCGAGCGAGCGGAAGCGGAAGGGCTCTCACCGAATCTGTTCGCTCAGCCGATGCACGAGTTGGAGTTGCCACGCAGGTACAGAACGATCGTCGTCTGCGGTGGCTTCGGGTTGGGCGCGAGTCGCAGGCAAAGCTTCGAAAGCCTCGAACGCATCTACGAGCACCTCGAGCCAGGCGGAGTCCTGTTGCTCGACAACGAGCCGCCGTACGCCGACGCCGGCCTCTGGCGTCATTGGCTCAAGGCGGAGCGGCGGGAGCTGCCGAAGCCGTGGCGCAATTTGGGCGAGGGCGACCGGCGGCAAGGTTCCGACGGCGCGGAATACGAGCTCCGCAGCCGGATCGTCGAGCTCGATCCACTTGCCCAGTCCGTGACGATCGAGATGCGCGCCGACATGTGGCGTAACGGCGAGCACGAGTCGGAGGAACACGTCTTGAGAATGTCGCTGTACTTCACGCCCGAGCTCGTCTCCCTGCTCGAGCGGGCCGGATTCGGCGACATCAGCCTCCGCGGTGACTACACCGACGAGGAACCGGATGCGGACACCGACTTCGTCGTCTTCATCGCGAGAAAGGCGGCCTAGCGGACGCGAAAACGGGGGCCGGCCGGTCGCGGGCGACCGCAAGCGCCACGACCGGCAAGCCCCGTGCCGTCACTCCGCGTCTAGTCCAGGTGAGTGGGTCGGCTCATGCGGCAGAGCGGGCCCAGGCGCGAGGTCAAGGCGCGTCGACAATCTAACAAAATTTGTTGCGTGAGGCACAAAGTCGCTGGAATAAGGCTATGGTGGGACGAGGCGGGCTCGTCTCGAACGCCGTTCCCCTCGAGCACGGGGCCAGGCCCCGACCGCACCTCTCGCAAACGGCGCGAAGGGAGCCGTGGCGGACACGTTCGACGGGACCGACGGGCATGCGCTGGCTGCGCAGATGGAGGCCGAGATGGAGCGACTCGTCGTCTACGCCGATGCGCAGGAGCGAAAGGTCAGCCAGCTTCAGGCCGCGCTCGACTCGCGCGTCGTGGTCGAGCAGGCGATCGGCATTCTCGCCGAGCGGTTCGAGCTGTCGTTTCCTGACGCTTTCGAGTTGCTGCGCTCGGCTGCCCGCAATTCGCGTCGCGAAGTCAGAGCGCTTGCGGAGGAGCTGGGAACCTCCAGAGAAACCCCGCCCGAGATTGCAGAGCTCCTTCCGAGCTCGGACGACGAAGCGGCTGAAGATCTGCGCTGTCCGAGCTGCGGGACGCTCGTACTCGGCTTCTAGCGACGCACGCGCGCAGCATTTTGCGTAGTGCTCAACCGGCGCCGGTGGTTGCCAGCGTTGCACGAGCTCCGGCCGCCCGAACGGCCGCCGAGAGCGAGGCGATGTCGTACGCGCCGTGCTGACGGCGGCTGTTGATGAAGAAGGTGGGCGTGCCGGTGACGCCGCTCAAGTCCGCGCTATCGACGTCTTCGGCAACGCGGGCTGCGCCGGTGTGCTCGCGCAGGTTGTCGGCGAACCGTTCCACGTCGAGGCCGAGCCGCTCCGCGTAGCCGATCAGGTCGCTGGGCTCGAGGGCGTCCTGGTTGTCGAGCATGAGATCGTGCAGCTCCCAGAACGCGTTCTGGTCGGCGGCCGCCTCGGCGGCTTCGGCGGCAATCTGAGCGTGGGGATGGACGTCGTTCAGCGGCAGATGTCGCCAGACGTAGCGAACCTCTTCGCCGAAATCGCGGAGCAGTTCGCGTACGACCGGTTCCGCCTGCCCGCAATAGGGGCACTCGAAGTCCCCGTACTCGACGATCGTGACAGGCCCGTCGACGGCGCCACGAATGTGGTCGCGTTCCGGGTCGACGTCGATGTAGAGGTCGACGAGCGCTTGGGCGGATCCGAGCAGTGCGCGGATCCTTAGGCGTCGTGGCAGCAGCGCTGTGGTGCGGAACAGCAGCCAGGTGATGAGTGCCGCGCTGAGCGCGGCGGCCAGGATGCCGACCTTAGCCTCCTCGAGTTGGGGTCCGTTGAACGCGAGGGTCGCGATCAGCAGCGCGATGGTGAAGCCGATCCCGGCGATCGTGCCGCCGCCGGCGACCGCCGCCCAGCCCACTGGCGGCTGCAGCCGTCCGTGGCTGAGCCGGGTCACCAGCCACGAGCAGCCGAGGATGCCGACCGGCTTGCCGACGACGTAGCCGACCAGGACGCCGAGCGTGATCGGCGAGCTGAAGGCTTGGGCCAGGAAGCCGCCGTTGATTGCGATTCCTGCGTTCGCGAGCGCGAACAGCGGCACGATCACGTAGCTCGTCCACGGGTGATAGAGCTGCTGCAGACGTTCGTTGGGCGAGGTCGCCGCCCGCAGCTCAACTCCGGCCACTCTTGCCAGGTCGGCAGTGGGTTGCTCGCGGAACTCGCGAAACCGTTCCGTCGCGCGTTCGAGATTCGAGCGCGCAGCCGGGTAGGCGTACACCAGAAGGCCCATAACGAGACCGATGACGACCGGCTCTATTCCCGACTTGAGCAGGCCCACCCAGGCGCCAAACCCGAGGACGAAGTAGACGGCTCCGACCCGCACTGGGACGCTGCGCAGCACCAGCACACCTCCGACGAAGGCTGCGGCCGCGAGAAGTGGCACGACGCGAAGCGAGTTCGTATAGACCGTCGCGATGACGACGAGCGCGACGATGTCGTCGACGACGAGCACGGTCAGCAGGAACGCCCGTAGACGGTCGGGAAAGCGCGGCCCGACGAGAGCGAGGAGGCCGAGTGCGAAGGCCGTGTCGGTCGACATGGCGATTCCCCAGCCGTGCGCGGACGAGCGGCCGGCGTTGAAGGCGAGGTAGATGGCAATCGCCAAGGCCATGCCCCCGATCCCGGCGATCAGCGGCAGGGCGAAACGCCGCCGCTCTCGGAGCTCTCCAAGATCGAACTCTCGGCGTGCTTCGAGCCCGACGACGAAGAAGAAGAACGTCATCAAGCCGCTGTTCACCCAGTGACGAAGATCGAGGGCGATCCCGGCGCCGCCGAGGTCGATCGAAAGCTTCGTCGTCCAGAGCGAGTTGTACGACGACGCGTCGACGTTCACCCACATGAGCGCCGCGACGGCCCCGGCCAGCAGAACCGCCGCGCCGCCGGTCTCCGTGCGCAGGAACTCTCGCAGCGGCGTCTGCACGCTGCGCGCCCAGGCCGTTCGCCCCGAGAACGCTGACGGCCGGTTGTCGGGCTCGCCGTTAGTGCTCGTGGCGCTCCACCTCCTCGGGTCCGATTATGAGCTCGATGCCTGCACCGTCTCCTCGAGGCGGCTGTGAGAACGAATCTCCACGCTTCCGGCGAGCGCGCGTGAGACAGGGCAGCTCTGCTCGGCTTCCTGTGTGGCCCGCTCGAATGCCGCCTCGTCGATGCCGCCGACACGCCCGGCGACGTCGAGGTCGCTGGTGGTGATCGTGTATTTGCCTTCGATCTCGTCCAGTGTGACGACGGCGGTGACGGCAAGCCTTTCGGGCGGAGTGTGCTCGCGCGCGAGGATCGAGCCGAGCGCCATCGTGAAGCCTGCGGCATGCGCGGCGGCGATCAACTCCTCCGGGCTCGTCTTACCCTCGGGCTCTCCGAAGCGTGAGGCGGCGGTCACCGGCAAGCCGGTGAATGCACCGCTGTCACCCGACAGTTGACCGGCTCCACGTGCGATCGTTCCCTCCCAGACGACGTCGGCAGATCTCTTGATCGCTGCCATCTCGATCTTCTCCCTTCTCGAAGCGGTCAGCGGCTGCTGGTCGCTTCCGGATGAATGTTCGCCGATGACCCCGTCTTCGGAAACGCCGAGCGTCTGAGGAGGCTTCCCGCGCGGCGCTAGGCCGCGGCCGCGGGAGGCTCGGCCAGGCGCGCATACCGCAGTGCTTCCCAGAGCAGGTCGATCGTCGTCGTCAGTGCGGGAACCTCAGCGGTCATTCCCGAGCGCCAGAGCTCCTGTCGCTGTTCGATGCACGACTCGATCGCCGTCGTGATCGCGGCAACGTCGTCCCCGCAGCCGCCGAGCAGGTGATCAGCCCAGACTGTGCGGAGTCGAGACGCATCCGTCGTCTCTGCGATGAACCCACAGACCGGGCAGATGATGCTCTCCATGATCTGCATGGTAGGAGAGGTGGACTAGCTTGTGTCCGCAGCCGCGCTCCTGCGGACCTTCACCTCTGTGAGGGGACGCAACCAGGTCGTTACCGGTTGCATGTAAATCAGACGTCGCGGCGGGGCACGCTCCGCCGCGGATCAGCGCACGAGCACGCCCCAGGCCGACCCGGGAATGGAATACGAGCCCGCGGCATCGCGGAACTGTGCAACGTTCTCCACGATCGCCGCGCGTGTCGCTTCCCGCTCGCCTTCGGGCAACGCGTTGATCGTCTGCGCAAGCACGCCGGTGATGCGGGTGAGCGTGTCCCACAGGTCGTCGGAGTCCGCGTAGCGCCAGTCGATCGTGATCTCCTCCAACTCGGGCTCGCCGAAACCGGCTGCGCTGACCAGCTCGTGGATGCGGCCCGGGTCTCCCATGGCGAAGATCCCCGGCATGCCGGGCTCGGGCGGAGGCGCGTGGCCGAGTTGGACGAGCGTCATTGCCGGCACGGCCGCCCACGGGTTCCGGTCGGCGCCGCTCCAGACGGCGAAGCCCAGCGGGCCGCCACCGCGCAACACCCGTCTCGTCTCCTTCAACGCCGCTACAGGGTCGGCCATCAGCATGTAGCCAAAGCGGCAGACCACGCCGTCGACGCTGTCGTCGTCGAGGTCCATCCTCTCGGCGTCCATGACCCGGTACTCGATGTTCGTGAGGCCCAGGGCTTGGCCGTTGGCGCGGGCGACGTCGACCATCTCCGACGTGAAGTCGGTGGAGATAAGGCGCCCCTCTTCGCCCACGCGCGCGGCGACGCGGAAGCCCAGGTCGCCCGTTCCGGCTGCGATCTCGAGGAACGTCTGGCCCGGCTGCGCGTCCGCCTTGTCCGAGAGCCAATCGTTGACCGGACCGGTGATCGCCATCAGCCAGTCGCGTCGATCCTCCCAGCCCGTCGCCATCTGCCCCCAGGTCTCACGGCTCTGCTTTCGATAGACATCGAGATCGATCGCCATTGCTTCCGCCTCCTGTTGTCGCTTGGCGCCGAGGACGCTATACGGTCTTTTGGGCGCTAGTTGGGCGGAACATCATCGCTTGCCGTTTCCATCCTGAGGCGTGCGGCCTGCCTAGCCAGATAGTGCTGCTCTGCAAGGTTGGTCGTGCGATGAGCGGCGGCACGATAGTGCGCCATTGCCACCTTCGTGTCACCGGCCATCTCGAGTAGATGCGCACGGACCGCGTCAAGGCGGTAGTAACCGGTCAGCCGTTCGTCGACCGAGTCGAGCAGGGCCAACCCAGAGGCCGGGCCGTCGGTCATGGCAGCTGCGACGGCCCGGTTGAGCGTGACGACCGGGTTGCCGGTCATTCGTTCCAACAACCCGTACAAGGCAAGAATCTGCGGCCAGTCGGTGGCGTCGGCTTGTTGAGCCTGGTCATGAACAGCCGCGACGGCGGCCTGGAGCCGGTACTCGCCAACCGCGCTCTTTCCCGCTGCAAGTTCAAGCAAGGCCACTCCTTCGGCGATGAGCTCCTGATCCCACAGAGTTCGATCCTGTTCCGCCAACGAGATCAGTTCCCCCGCAGCGTTGGTCCGCGCGGGGCGTCGGGCATCGATGAGCAGCATCAGCGCGAGCAGACCGATCACCTCGGCGTCGTCGGGAAGCAGCCGTTGCACCATCCTCGTCAGTCGGATCGCCTCCGTCGACAACTCGGTGCGAAGCAGCTCGCGGCCGGTTGTGCCGGCATACCCCTCGTTGAAGATGAGGTACAGCACCCGCAGCACCATTCGCACTTTGGCCGTCTGCTCTTCACTAGTCGGCATGCGGAACCCCACACCAGAGGCTTTGATGGTCTGCTTCGCCCGGGTGATGCGCTGGGCCATGGTCGCCTCGCTCACCAGAAACGCCTTCGCGACCTCGGCCGTCGTAAGCCCGCCGACCGCCCGCAGCGTCAGTGCGATCGCCGAAGGCTCGGTCAGCACTGGATGGCAGCACATGAACAAGACGATCAGCGTGTCGTCCTGGTCCGACACGCCTTGTGTCGTTGTTTCGTGCAGCAGCGCCTGGCTCTCCCGGTGTCTCCGCGACTGTTCGCTTCGCCACTGGTCGATCATCCGCCGCTCGGCGGTCTGAATCAGCCAGCCGCGTGGGTTCGCCGGAACACCCTCTCGCGACCAATGCACGGTCGCCGCGAGCAGCGCCTCCTGAACGGCGTCCTCGGCAGTGTCGAAGTCGCCATGCCTTTGAACGAGCGCGCCGAGGACCCGCGGCGTCAACGCGCGCACCAGGTCCTCGACGCCGGAGGAAACGTTCAGTGTTCGTGACCTACGTGTTCAAGCCATGTCTCCATCTCGGCCGCATTGGACGGAGAGTGGTCCATCACCTGCCGCACCTGGATCGGCTGCTGCGTCGCAACGCCGTCCGGACCCGGAACAGCGGAGATCTTCGCGGCGATCTCGACCGCACGCGCCTCCGACTCCACGTCGACGATCTGGTAGCCGGCCAGCCACTCCTTGAACTCCTGGAAAGGCCCATCGGTGACCAGAGGAGTCACGCCGTCGGAAGTCACGATCTTGCCGAGGTCGGGTCCTGCCAGAACCTCGGATCCGACCAGTTCGCCGCTCTCGACGAGCTCCTTGTGAAGAGCCTTGTAGTAGTCCAAGTGCGCAGTGATCTCTTCCGGCTTCCACTCCTCCATGGGCGTGTCGACGACGCCTCCCTCGAAATTGACCGCCAGTAGGTATCTGGTCATCTCACTCCTCGTTTCTGGGCTTCGCCCGAAGGTTGGCACTGTCAGCATTAGAACGGAGCACGCCGTCCGTTCTCGACATCCTCGTGGCGCGGTGGCAGGGGATCGCCTGGGACGAGCCGCGCTGGGCTGCCAACGCTCATAGCCTTTCGAAGAGGTGAGTCAGAGCCGGGAGTCGAACCGCCTACATCGTGCTGCGTATCGTCCCCAGCTCTGTTGGTGGGTTCGCCGGGGCCCGGCCGGTCGGCCGCGCCCCGACTCCCTTGTTCTCAGCGAACGACAACCGTTTCGTGCATCCAGGGATGGATCGCGCAGATGAACAGGTGCGTGCCCGGCGTCAGGGTGGCCGGGGTGAGCGTCGTTTCTCCGCCGGCCGGTACGAAGTTGAACGGGCCGAAGAAGAACGTCGGCGGAGTGGCCGTGCCGAACAGGACCTGATTGATCCCGGCGACGATCCCACCACCGCCGAACTGCGTCACTTGCGTGATGGTGTGCGTCTCGCCACCACGGTTCTCGACAGTGAGTGAGCTGCCGGCGCCGAGGTGCACCTGCGGTGCCGAGAAATGCCACGCTCCGGCGAACTTGTTCTGCGTCAACTGTTGGATGAAGTCGCCGAACGGCGTCCCCCCTTGGCGATTGCAGATCGTCGGGTTGTTGAGAGCGACGTTGAACGACGGACTGCAAGCGTCGCTCGCGTAGATCTCGGACGGATCACCCGAAGCAGCGAGCGGCAAGGCGAGGATGACCGCTGCCGTGACGGCGGCAATGCCGGTGATTCTGAACAGGCTCCCCATAGGGGTCCCCTTTCTCTGCCCCGGCGCAATTGTCGTAATTTCAGCGCGGAAATGCAACCGGCGCTGACCGGCTCTGCGCTTCGAGCTGAGTCGGTCCAAAGTTCGATACAACGTCCATGTCGTTTCTGACACAGGAGGTACAGGCCCATGATCGATGTGCAACGAGTCGACTACATCCGCATCCCGGTGACGGACATGCAGAAGGCGAACCACTTCTACGGAGAGGTGCTCGGTCTCGAGAGGAACCCGAACTCGCCGGGCGACGACTGGGTCGAGTACGAGACCGGCAACGTGACGCTTGCTGTGATGACGCCGCACACCCACGACTCCGAGTTCACGCCGTTGCCCCCGGGGACGATTGCTCTGCGCGTCCCCGACGTGGCCGATGCCAAGGCGAAGCTGGAGGCGGCCGGCGTGCAGGTCAATGAGATGTGGGACTCGGGCGTCTGCCACGGGGCCGGGCTCCGCGACCCGGACGGCAACGCCATCCTTCTCCACCGCCGCTACGCGCCGTATGGGCCGCGCTGACACACCCGCCGCATACGAGACGGTTCAGGGCGCTTGCCGAACACGCCGTTCGAGCAGCGATGGGAGTGGTCGGCTAGGCCTGCGGTCGAGCGGGTGGCTCTGGATCGCCGCGCTCAGCCTTCGCCAGGGCGTCTAAAGCGATATCTCGGATGGCGCGCAGACGCATCGCGACGTCGTCGTCGAGGTCGTCCCTCCTCAGCGTCGCCTCGGCGATTCCGGCGATCGAGGCGAGCGGAGACCCGAGACGGTACAGATGAGCTTCGGCCTCAGGCATTCCCCTTCAGTGATACACAGAGGCCGGCCCGAAGCAATAGGCCGAGTGGCCTAACTTCGGGTGGGCGTCGTGAGCACTTACACCAACGGGGCGGCACAGGAGTCGAACCTGCCTAGCGTCGGGCTACGACGCCGTACTGGTTTTGAAGGTCTGCCAGGTGAGGTGCAGTCGGCTATGGGAGGGGGCGCTTTGGAGTCGCTTGCGTACGTCTGGGTCCAGCCAGGTCCCGTGAGATCGGTACAAAGTCCACTACAAAGTTTCGGAGCAGGGGTCGGTAGGTGTCTTTAAAGAAGCATGCGCTTGTCGGTGAGACGCATGCACCCGCGCGGAGCGACACGAAGTCGCACGCCGAGAACTGAAGGACCTCAGAACTCCGCTAAGAGCCCTCTGACGGACTCGAACCGTCGCCCCCTCCTTACCATGGACCTTCTCAGGCAACCGGTGGCAACCGGTCACAACGGGTTTCGCTTGTCTTTGCGGTTTCGAGGGCCGGCCGATTGGCTGCTGATTGGCACCGGTTGCAACCACGGGGCTCCATAAAGGCTCCATCTTTGTTGTCAAAGTTGGCGACAGGCCGAAGTGTTTACGCTGGGAACGTGCCTGGAGCGAGCGAGGAAGCGCGTCGCGTCAAAATCATGAACGCGAACTGGATCGCAGGCGCCGATGGCGACGACGGCGATTTTGAGCTGATGATCGTGACAAGCGACGACCGCCAACACGTCGTTGCTCCCAGCCCGGCGGCGATGACCGTGCTCGTCGCACTTGCCCAGGCCGACACGGTTCTCGTCTGGGACCCGGCGGACCGAAGGCTGATTGCCGCGAACCTGCGAGGCACGATGCCCTGGACGGAAGACCCAGCCACGCCGGGTACCTGAGGCAGCTCTTCAAGGACCGA
>WNGD01001065.1_pt1 | contig 31379 bp, 24 predicted proteins | sample 5400671 | NCBI WGS metagenome assembly WNGD01 (sample SAMN13153369, study PRJNA577476) | soil metagenome | isolation source: 40 cm soil or saprolite under grassland replicate 2 | place: USA:California | collected 2016-06-15
GATCCCCCCAAAGGCGGGAGCAATGCGCTCCACAGCTGCGACAATTTCATCCACATCCTGGGTCTCTAAGCAGATTGGATAGGCTTCGATGCCCGCAAAGGTCTGAAAGAGGATGGCTTTGCCTTCCATCACCGGCAAGCCTGCCCGCGGGCCAATGTTGCCCAACCCTAGTACCGCGCTGCCATCGGTGACTATCGCCACGCGGTTGCCCTTGCCGGTATAGTCAAAGACCGCCTCGGGGTGGGCCAGGATCTGCCGTGTGGCCTCGGGAAGTCCGGAGTGCAGGTAGAGCGAACTGAGTGCGAAGGTATCGCGAATAGGCATCTTGGGTTGAATTTCCAGCACGCCTTGATAGCGCTTATGCAACTCGAGCGCCTCCTCCTGGGGATTCGTATACTGATGCGAGGGCGGCGGCACGGGTCGATGTCCTTCATAAATGGTAGCACGTGCCTGCCGTTCGATCTCGGCCGGATCTTTCTCGATGCGAGCCACACCGCTTTGCCGTGCCGCTTCGGCGACTGCCCGTGCAATACGCGGGGCCACAGTATACTCCATGACCGACGGTACCAGATGCTCTGAGGAGAGTTGTTCTGGCGGGACGAGGTCAGCCAGGGCATACGCCGCCGCGAGCAGCATCTGCTGGGTGATGGTGGTCGCACGGACGTCTAAGGCTCCGCGGAAGATGCCAGGTAATACCAGCACATTCGTGAGCGAATGCGCTGCCTCGGGACGAGCGGTCGCCACGACCGCTGCGCCAGCCGCTCGTGCCGCCTCTGGCGTGATGCCAGGATCAGGCAGGGCCAGTGTAAAGAGAATCGGACGGTCGGCCATCGAACTGATCATGTCGGGAGTAAGCGTACTCCAGGAGGACAGCCCGATATAGACATCGGCATTGCGTAGCGCATCCCCTAGTGTTCCCTTGATATCGCTGGGATTGGTCTGCCGTGCGATGTCCAGTTTGGCCCAGTTCATATTGTGGAGCCTGTAGCGCTCAAGGATGCCGAGGCGATCACAGACCAGGATGTGTTGGAGGCCCGTTTGCATCAGGAGCCGGGCGGTGCCGATGCCCCCGGGACCTGAGCCATTGATCACGACCCGCACCGTCTCTTTGGTCTTGTCCACGAGTTTCAGGGCATTGGAGAGTGCCCCTAGAATCGTTACGGATGTGGCATGCTGTTCGGCATGCAGCACCGGGATATTCACCGCTCGCGCCAGGTGGTCGGCCACTGTAAAACAGCGAGGGGACGCGATGCTGCTCAGGCAGAAGCCGCCGAAGGTGGGCCAGATCGCGATGCCGGTCGCGATGATCTGTTCGACATCCTGGGTATTCAGGCAGATGGGAAAGGCGTTCACCCCCCCAAAGGTCTTGAAGAGGATGCAGGCATCTTCGAGCATGGGTAAGGCCGCCAGCGGACCAATGTTGCCGAAGCCAAAGGCCGATGAGCCGTCAGAGACCAGGGCAATAGTGTTGCCGCGCATCGTATAGTCAAAGGAGGTGAGCGGGTCTTTCGCGATCGCCAGGCAGGGGGCAGCCACCCCTGGCGTGTAGAGCAGGCTCAGCATCGAGCTGTCCTTGAGCGGGACTTTGCTGGCCACACTGATCAAGCCGCGCAAGCGCTGGCGTATCGCCAGCGTCTCCTGCGACCCCAAGCCAAAGGGAGAACGCGAAGACGGGTCGGTTGTCTCCGCATGAAGGAACGATTGCTGGTTGTCTATTGACTCGCCCATGACAGATCTCCTTTCAACATGAGCCTGGTAAGTCGACGTCAGGGCACCATCCAGCCCAGCACGGAGGTGGATTGCAGGAAGACGAGCAGACTCATCCCGAGGACCATCAGTACGCTCCATACGGCGACTCGCCGGAAGAGGTCGCCTTCGTGTCCGCTCATTTTGACGGCGACGGCGGCGATGGCGAGGTTTTGCGGGGAGACAGCCTTGCCACACACCCCGCCAGCGCTGTTGGCCGCGGCGAGCAGGACTTGGGACAGCCCGGCCTTTTGAGCGGTGGTGACCTGCAGGACACCGAACAGGGCGTTGGCCGAGGTGTCCGAGCCGGTGAGGGCGGTGCCGAACCAGCCGATGATCGGGGAGACCAGGGGGAAGAAAGCTCCGGCTCCGGCTGCCCACGTGCCCAGGGTGATGGTTTGCCCGGACAGGTTCATCACGTAGGCGATCCCGACGATGCAGCAGACCGTGAAGATCGCCCAGCGCAGCTCGTGTAGCGTCTTAGCGTAGAGACGGGCGGCTGTGCCGAAGCTGAGGCCGAGGACAGGCGCGGTGATCAGGCCGGAGAACAGGAGTAAGGTGCCAGCGGCGGTGAGCCATTCGAACTTGGCGATGGTCGCGGTGACGGCTTTCCCGCTGGCCGAGACGATGCTCAGCCCGGGCCAGGCGAACGTCATGGTGGCTGCGGACAGCAACTCGTTAATGACAGGGATCTGGACGATGATGACCACCGCGAGCACGATGAGGTACGGGGCGAAGGCGCGCAACACCTCAGTCTGACTGTCTGCCGTGGCAGTGAGGGCGGCTGCCCCACCGGCGGATGATGGCACGACGTGTGCTGGCTCCGCGGCTGAACTGCTGCGGACAGGGATGTTAGCGGTGGCGCGGCTGGCTTGCACACTGAAACTGCCGCCGCCCGGTCCCGCAGCCGCCGTCTGCGGGAGCGGGGCCGAGACACCGACACGCCAGAGGCGCAGGAAGCCGACGGTGACTGCGGTCGAGACGAGGGCGCTGCAGATATCCACCAGCTCGACCGGGAACAGGTAGGACGCCAGCGACTGGGTGATGGAGAAGCTGATCGCTGCAGCGGCGGCGACCGGCCAGGTTTCGCGCAGGCCGCGCCGACCGTCGACGATGGCGACGAGGATGAACGGAATAAACAGGGCCAGCAGCGGGGTCTGCCGCCCGATCATGGTGGCCAGGTCATGCACCGGCAGCTTGGTGAGCTTGGCCAGGGTGGTGACAGGCAGGCCGAGGGCACCAAAGGCAACGGGCGAAGTGTTCGCGACGAGGCAGACCGCGGCCGCTTTGAGCGGGTTGAAACCGAGCGCGATGAGCATGACGGCAGTGATCGCCACCGGCGAGCCGCCACCGGCGAGGGCTTCTAGCAGGGCACCGAAGCAGAAGGCGATGATAATGGCCTGGACGCGGGGGTCATCGCTGATCGTGCTGAAGGCACGGCGAAGCACGGCGAAATGCCCGCTTTCCTCGGTAAGGTTGTACAGCCAGATCGCGTTGATCGCGACCCAGAAGATCGGGAAGAAGCCGGTCGCGGCCCCTTCCAGGGCACCGCTGATGGCTTGCCCAGGGGGCATGCTGTAGACGGTGATCGCGACGATGAGCGAGACAATGAGCCCAGCTAGCGCAGCCCAGCGCGCCGGGGTCTTGAAGGCTCCGAGCAGGACGAATAGGGTCACCAGGGGCAGCACGGCGACCAGTGCGGACAGCGTGAGGGACCCCCCAACAGGGGCAAGGATCTGGTGAAACATTGATAACCCCTCCCTAGGAAAATACCTGAGCAAAAGTATGCTCACTTGGTACGTATACGAAATATGGCCTCATCCAACAAGATGAAACATACCTAAGCGTCAAAGCGCCATATGGCACCCGATCATACCTATTCTTTCTTTCATCAGTATCAATCGATAGGAAGCCAGTATCTTAGGGGATTGGGAGCCAGTACTTCAGTTGATCCGGATTGGCCTCCACGTGGAAGACCGGCAGCCCATACTGCTGCTCGACCTTTTGGGGAAGGTCCATGCGCAGCCACCGAGAGTGCTCGGCCGGCAGTGTGGAGATAACGAAGCCGCCATAGCCCGGATGGTCGCGCACCTCGTCGGCAATCGCTTCCAACGGTGAAGGGCCGCCGATGCGAGTCTCTGCGAGATTCACGCCGGCCTCAGCAAAGCGTGCCTTCGCCTCCTCGGCCCGCTTCCTGGCAACCGCTTCGGCCTCGCTTCCCGTCGTCCGTCGCAGTAAGTGCCTGACCGGCGTGGCGGGTACGAGTAGGACGAACTGAGCGGCTGGGTCGTCGGTGGCTATCGCCTTGACCTGCTTGATCAATTCCGGGTTCGTGGCCGTCTCGTGCGCGACAATGAGGTATCGAGACATGATGCACCTCCGTGTAGTACGTGCTTAGAACACCTGATGGGAACGCGATATGGGAACACAATTCGATAACTGCATCAACGACTCTCTTCCGTAAAGTTCACCTCCCCTGCTTCTCTTTTGGCTGGTGAGTCAGCTTTGAGAGGATAGACGGAGATCAACGTCAGCTGAAGATCAAGCACCTTACTGAGCAGACCGTGCAGCGCGGCCTGGTCATCGACCTCGCCCGTGAGGAGCGTTTCCCCGTTCGCCTCGGTGGTCACTGTCAGCCCACCAAACTAGGCCGACCAGTGCTGATTGAGCTATTCCTTAGAGACGAATCTGGTACATAGGCCTCGCTCCTCTTTGCCAGTATCGCTATTGTCTAATGCGCTTCAAGCGGGGGTACTGTGGCGTCCACATCGATGCCGTAATCCGTCGCTCCAACTCGTCTTCGGCTGTTTGTTCGGCTATGCCTGCCTGCTGAGCCGCTTTCCCCACCACCAGCGCCACCCGGCGTGCCACCTCACGCACGTCTTCAATCTCCGGATATAACGAGGAGTTGGGGTCTTTGCGTGCTGGGGAACAGTCGCTTAATGCACGCGCTGCCGCGACAAACATCTCGTCCTTGACAAAGCGCGCTTGCAAGGCAATGACGCCCAGGCCAACGCCAGGGAAGATGAACATATTGTTACACTGCCCGATGGGGATCGTCCGTCCGTCATACTTCACTGGTGAAAAAGGACTGCCCGTGGCCACCAGAGCCCGTCCCTGGGTCCAGTCGATTAAGTCCTGCGGATGGGCCTCGCTCTTGGAGGAGGGATTGGAGAGCGGAAAGATGATCGGTCGTTCGACATGCTGGGCCATGTCGCGTACGATGGCTTCGGTGAAGGCGCCTGGTTGGGCCGAGGTGCCGATCAAAATCGTAGGATGCACATGAGCCACCACATCCTCCAACGTGATTCGCCCAGGCTGGGCCAGCTGCCACTGCACGATCCGTTCGTGTGGCTGAGCGAAGGGTTGCTTTTCCGCTTCCAGATCCGTCCGTCCCATCTGCACCAGACCCTGACTATCCAGCAGCCAAAAAGATGCCCTGGCCTCCTGCGGTGAGGTGCCTTCGCTCACCATCACCTCCACCAGTTGCTCCGCAATCCCGATAGCCGATGAGCCTGCCCCTAGCATGACGATCCGCTGCTTGCTGAGTGGTTCGCCCAGGACGTGGAGGGCGCTCAGCACCCCTGCCACGGTCACTGCACCTGTGCCTTGAATATCATCGTTAAAGGTACAGAGTTGGTCGCGGTAGTGGTCGAGCAAGCGCCGGGCATTGCCCTTGGAAAAATCTTCCCATTGCAGCAGCGCACGCGGAAAGACGCGCTTGACGCCCTGCACAAAGGCCTCAATAAAGGCATCATAGTCCTGGCCGCGGATGCGCCGATGATGCCAGCCGATGTAGAGGGGATCGTGGAGCAGTTCCTGGTTATTGGTCCCCACGTCCAGGACGATAGGCAGCGTCGTGGCTGGATGAATGCCGGCACACAGTGTATAGAGAGCCAGCTTGCCGATAGGAATCTCCATCCCGCCTGTCCCCAGGTCTCCCAGGCCCAGGATGCGTTCCCCATCGGTGACCACAATCACCCGCACATCCGAGAGGGGAGCATTACGCAGGAGGGCCTCGATGCGGTCCCGGTAGGGATAGGCCACGAAGAGGCCACGCGGGCGCCGATAAATATGACTGTAGTACTGACAAGCCAGCCCGACGGTGGGTGTATACACAATGGGCGTCATCTCCCGAATGTGTTCGTACACCAAGCGGAAAAAGAGGGTTTCATTACGATCGTGCAGGGACGCCAGATAGATATAGCGTTCCAGATCGCTGTCCTTGCGCTGATAATTTTCATAGGTGCGGGTCAACTGATCTTCCATCTGGGCCACATGGGGGGGCAAGAGGCCCAACAAATCGAACGCTTCTCGCTCCTCCTCCGGGAACGCGCTCCCCTTGTTCAACAGAGGATTCTCCAGCAGCATCTGCCCACTCAGGGAGGTCTCCACCACCTCCTCAGTCGTTTGAGAGGTGTTCGTGACGTCTTGCATGGCGAGTCTCCTCTCCTTTTTCTCCCCGCGAGAGCAACAGGGCTCTTATGGGAGTTGTAACGCCGCTCTGCTCTAATATGTACCACTGAAAAGTATACCGAACTTTGAGGCAAAAAACAATCCTTTGACCCATATCTTTTGTCTTTTTTGACCCATATATTACAATGCAAGTCGGAGAACCGGGACGATTTTCTGCCTCTAGCGTCGTCTGAAGTCAGCACAGGACCAAAGGACGTTTTATGCTTCCTAAACTGAACCCAGGAACAGGATATGGGTCAAAGGAGAGGATTTTGTTACACCGTCCGGCTGTTACGAAACAAGGCAACAAGCCATTCACTGGACCGTTTATGCGTCAGTCAAGAGGACAAGAATTGGCTCATGGCCAGATTTGGTGAATCGGTGAACTGATGTGCTTTTCTAAGTCAACTTCTGAGCTGACAATCGAGACGAGATGCTCCAGATAAGCTCATCCATCACTAAAAGTGGCCAAGAGCCATTTATCAATTCACAACCTGGCCAGTTATTTTTATGGTGCAGCTATACTGAAAAAGAGAAACAGAGACGCCAGGTACATAGTTGTTTTGCTTTGTCCTGCTCTCTTTGCATGTAAGTATACAAATAATAACTGTATATATTCAATTGTTGTTTATCTATATATTGAATCGCGATGTTCGTAGGGACCGATTTATCGTCCCCTGGCACTATTACAAGAAACGGAATGGCGAGAAGAAAAATGAAAAAGCGTGTGAAAGATGAAAAGCGACATAGCCTGCTCGACCGGCTCAAGGGCAGCCTGGTACTGACGGCGGTCCTGTTTATCGGGTTGCTGATTTTATGCCTGGCGGGAGCCATCTATGCTTCTATCGGTCAGTACAACCTGGGTCAGCAGAAAGTTTCCATCCATGACGACCTCGATGGCATTTTGAACTCTATGGTTGACCAGGAAACGGGCCTGCGTGGATACACTGCCACGAATAATACAACATTTCTCGAGCCGTTTACCAACGGTCGCCCGCAATACCTTGCATTCGTGCAGCACTTACAGGATCAGACCAACACCAGTGATTTTGCCAATACCACTGCTGCTCTTACGCAGGTCGAGGCGCGGGCCAATGATTGGTACAACGATTACGCCCAGGTGCAAATCAAGAGCATGCAGGCAGGAGATATCACCACAGCGCGTTCGACAAGCGTTGTTGGAACCGGCAAGGCTTTATTTGATAGTTTTCGGGCCGCGCAGCAGCAATTACAGCAGGCCACCGATACTGATCTGGCGAAGCTTCAGAGTCGCACAAATGGCCTCACCTCGCTTGCTGTTTTCTTCATGCTCATTGTGTCCACTATCGGTACAGTCGTACATTCCGGCGTCCCATCTCCCTGTATGTGCCTGATCCTGATCCGTCCAGGCCGTACCTACTCGGCGACATGGTAGAGTGGCAGCAAAAGACCCGGAAGGCAGTTAATCAGTACGAGAGACATAGAAATGCTGCGTCCTGTCGCAAACTTGCCGAGAGTTTCATGCAGTTTGGCGTGGCGTTAGAGCGAGTGCGTCAATTCGAGGAGGCGGGTACAGTCTACCGTCAGGCGGCTCAAGCCTTTGAAGCGATTTCTTCATCAGAGGAGGCGGCAAAGGCGCGTCGGCGGGCAGACCGGGTCTTGAAGGTTCACCAGGCTCTAAAGAAGTCCCCCAGCCCCTTAGAGGAGCCATCAAACGATGTTGATTTCTTGAGGCAAAAGATTGCCCGGCTCCGAAAGGAAGATGATGAGTATTGGAGGGATTACGTAACCTTGGACACCCCCGGTTATGCTGCATTTGTTCGTAAACTGGGTGATGCTTATCTAGAACTAGGGCAAGCACTAGCGAACAGCTCTGATCTTGAGCAATTAGAAGAGGGAAACCATGCATGCGTCAAAGCAGAACACTTCTATGAATTGCTCCGTTTAGCAGACGAACAAGCAAAGGCGATTCATCAGCGAGCGCGGATCGGAGATGCCCGCATCGGGAGCGGCAGACGGTGGACGACTTGGTCATCGGGGCGACATCCACGTTCGGCAAAAAGGACGATGGGGACCGTTTGTGGCGACTCCGGTGGAGCATGGTTTTCTGCGCCTTCGTGAGAAGAGGTGGTGAATTTTTTTCATGCACATTTTCGACTGGTCGAGGTGATTTGCTGAACTTTGTGCTTAGCAAATCGTGAACTTTTTCACGATCAAAAACAAGGTGTAAAAGTGTGGCGCTGATTGTCAGCAATATTATGAAGAGAGATACAGCGACAGGCTGCAACTCACTTGTACTCTCTAAAGGATATTTTGGCAATACACTTCTTGGCAAGAACGGTATATGAAACACGAATGTTCCTCTACTGATACGCTTTCACGAAAGATACAAGACAGGAGTAGTTAGGAAGTGATTGCTCTTCTCAGGCCAATCGAGCTGATGAGAGACTCCCTTTCTCGACTCAAATCTCCTCTGTGAAGGATTTTTTGCCGTTTCCTCTCTCAAGGATATTGCGCTTCTGTTTGCCACAAAATGCTACAAATTTCAAGAGGGTTGAGAGGTCACTTTTGTGACTGCTTCAACTACCTCACCTTGTCACACTTGTCGCTCTCCTGCTTCCCTTGACAAAAGATATTCTCTCTGATATATTCTGTTCAGAATATATCAGAGAGAATATCTTTGCCAGGAGAACGGCTGATGGCACAACACAAACGATCCAACTTACTGGCGCTGGCCGTCTTATCTCTGCTCACCGAGCGCCCGATGCATCCCTACGAAATGGCGGCGATGATGCGCCAGCGCGGTCTTGCCTCTACTGTGAAGCTCAACTTTGGCGCCCTCTATTCTGTCATCGAAACTCTGCACCGGCTCGAACAGATCGTGCCCGTGGAAACTCGGCGGGAAGGACGCCATCCCGAACGCACCATTTACACCACCACCGAGGCAGGACGTGCTGAATTGGTTGACTGGCTGCGTGTCCTTATCCGCACACCGGTCACGGAATACACCCAGTTCGTGGCTGGCCTGGCTCTCATCGCTCACCTCTCACCTCCCGAGGCCGTTGCTCTCCTGGAAGAGCGCATACGCACCCTCTCTGAGAAGATCGAGGAGCAGCACTCCGATCTGGAAATGTGTAGACAACGGGGTGTGGACCGACTTTTCCTTATCGAGGATGAGTATCGACTGGCTCAGCAGATCAGCGAGCGTGTATGGGTAGAGAAGCTCATCCGAGAAATCAAAGACGGAACCCTGACAGAATCCTCAGAGGGCGCCCTGAGATGGAAGGTTACCCGTCCAGACCTCGCTTTCCTGCCCTCTGAGGATGGTGGCGAAAAGGACTCACATCGCTAACGAGACGATCAGAAAGGACTCTTTATGAACAGACCCGCAAGAAAAGCGCTGATTATTGGCTTCGGGGTCGCTGGACCCGTCCTTGCCTTGTTCCTGCAACGGGCAGGCATTGAGGCCGAGATCTATGAGGCCAGAGCCGAGTCGACCGATTATGGTGGCAGTTTCCTGAACCTGGCTTGCAATGGGCTCGGCGTGCTCAAGACGCTCGGGCTCGACGACCAGGTGTCAAGCCAAGGATCTCCGATTCCGCGTATGATGAGCTGGAGTGGGAAAGGCAAGTATCTTGGCGAGGTCCGCAATGGGGCCAGGGCGGAAGTCGGAGCCCCAAGCATCAATATCCTGCGATCCCGCTTGCATCAGGTGCTGCGTGAGGAAGCTGAGCGAAGGCGGATCACGATCGCCTATGGCAAGAAGCTTGCCGACCTGGAGAGCAGTGGGCAAGGAGTGGTCGCCACCTTCGCCGATGGCACGACAGCGGAAGGCTCTTTCTTACTAGGCTGTGATGGCGTTCACTCTCGTACCCGCCGTCTCATCAATCCCGACGCTCCCACCCCCGAGTACACGGGCCTGATCAGTGTTGGTGGCTTCGCACAGCACTCCAGCTTTCCTCCCACCCCGGACACGATGCACTTCGTTTTTGGCAAGCGAGCCTTCTTCGGCTATCACATCAGCTCCTCTGGAGAGATGTACTGGTTTGTCAATTACTTGCAAAGAGAGCCGCCTTCGAGAGGAGAGTTAGACATGATTGTGAGCGAGGAATGGCAGGAGCGCATGCTCGATCTCTTCCGCGAGGATATGCCTCTCATCTCAGAGATGATTCGGGCAACAGAGAGTACGATCATCGGTTATCCCTTCTATGATATTCCTACACAGCCTCTCTGGCACAAGGGTCGGATCGTCCTGGTCGGCGATGCGATCCATGCGATTTCGCCCAGTGCTGGACAGGGCGCATCGTTGGCTGTAGAGGATGCGATCGTTCTGGCCAAGTGCCTGCGGGACATCCCCGAGCCTTCGCAGGCTTTCGCGACCTATGAGCGTCTCCGTCGAGCGCGCGACGAGCGCATGGTCCAGTATGGGCGCAATGTGAGTCACACCAAGGTCATGACGAATCCCATCCAGGTGTGGTTTCGGGACCTGTCCATACCGCTCATCTTCAAGCTCTTCGCCAACCCTGTCGCCCTCGACTGGATCTACTCCTACAAGGTCGATTGGGACGAACCGGTGGTGTGAACGACTGAGCAGAGGCAGGTCCCCCCTGATGGCCGAGTCGGCCACATGACGAAAAGAAAGGCATCCCGCCGGAAGTCAGTGTGAGGATTCTTGGCTTTTCCCTCACACTCACTCACACGGCAGAACGTATCGTTAGAGCGAACCGATCACCTGCATCAACTGCTCTCGCTCGCGTTCCTCGTCCGCGACCGGCACCAGCATCAGCATCAGCTCGTCCAGGCCACTCGCGATCAGCTCTCGCAGGCGCTTTTCCACCTGAGCTTCGTTTCCTGCAACCACCAGCGCTTTGACGAGCGCAGCGATGCCGGTTCCATCCGCGGCAACAGGAAAGCCCGCCGCTGCAAACATGTGAGCGTAAAATGGCGCTTTCGTATAGAACGAGATGCGCGTCGTTGCCGCCGCTTGTACTGCCGCTTCATCGGTACTCATTGCCACAGGGATATGCGCTACGAGTGGTGGAACGGGACGATGTTGGGCCTGGGCCCCCGCCCGTAAAGCTGGCAGGGCTGTATCGAGCAGATAGGGAACTGGGCATACCCACGAAATCGCGCCATCGGCAATTTCACCGGCCAGGCGAAAGGCCATCTCCCCCAGTGCCGAGATGAGCAGGGGAATCTGTGCCGGGCGTGGGAAAGAGACAGTCACCTTGAAGAAGCTTCCTTGATGATCCACTCGTCCCCCCCATAAACCTTGACGCATCACCTCGACATATTCACGCAAATACGCTAGTGGGGACGGCATCGAGAGGCCATACATATTTTCCATCACGTGGCGGTGACTGGTGCCAACACCCAGCCGCAAGCGTCCCGATGCAAGAGCGTCAACGGTAGCTGCTTGCAGCGCCATTACGAGGGGATGACGTGGATAGATCGGTATGATCGATGTGCCTAGCCGGATCCGCGTGGTTTGCGCTGCCACGGCAGCAAAGAGCGTCAGGGTATCCAGCATACCCGCCGATTGCGTCATCCAGACCTGTTGAACGCCGACCTGTTCTGCCTCGCGTATCCTGGTGATCGCGGTGGCGACATCTGCTGCCTGGATGACCAGACCGACACGGTCGCGTATCGGCAACTGAGAAACATCCGAAGATGTAAGGATGGAGCGAACATTTTCTTCCTGGGACATAACGCTTTCTGCCCTTCTTTCGTTTGTGAGAAACCACATTGCACAAACGAGGGGTTTGGTTCCCCTAAATAGTATCCCTCGTCAAAGAGCATTGTATCACTCCATTATGGTATCACTTTTCTGTGGTTTACAGTACCCTCTTGCCTTGTCCCCTCTCGACATGGTAGGCTACCATCAGGAAATCGTCTCTACAGAGAAAGCGTATGAAGCTCAGCAGTTTCTTTATCCGCAATCGACAACTGAATAGTTTGCTCGAACTCTTTCTGGTCGCCAGCGTCAGTTCGGTGCTGGTGATTCGCTTCGGGCTGGCCATCAGTGGCTATCCGCAGCTGGGAGGACGTGAATTGCATATCGCCCACCTGCTGTGGGGAGGGCTGCTCATGCTCGTCGCGCTCGTTTTGCTGCTCACCTTCCTGGGCAGGCGCATCCAGGTTCTGGCCGCACTGCTGGGAGGCATCGGCTTTGGAACCTTTGTCGACGAGCTAGGCAAATTCATCACCCGCGATAACAATTATTTCTTTCAACCAACGGTAGCTCTGATCTATAGCATTTTTATCGTGTTACTCTTCAGCTTCCGAGGCTTAGGCAGACGACTGTATGCCTCACCAGAAGAGTGCGTGGCCAATGCCCTGGAACTTCTCGAGGAAGCACTTCTACATGAGATGGATGAGCAAGAGAAGGCCAAGATTCTCTTGCTGCTGCGTGCCAGTAACTCCCCTGATGTCCGTCTGCGACTGCTGGCGGAGGCTGTCGAACGCATGCCCGTCGTACCCAGACCCAAAACAGGTCGGCTGACCAGCATGGCGAGAGGTAGCAGACACTTCGTGCAGCGCCTCGTTTCCTCCCCGCGCTTTGCTCCCCTCCTGATCCTGTTCTTCATCGGCTACGCGCTGCTCTCGACGCTGTTTCTGCTTTTTGGGGTCCTCAACGTGATGGGACTGGTGGCCCGCCATATGGCACTCGGGTTTGTCCACATGGCCTTGCTGGCCTCTGGAACCGTGACCGACCTCCTGCTGCTGATAGGAGTGCTGTTGCTGCACCGCTCACCCTTGCGGGCCTATCACTGGTTCAAGGGTGCCATTCTGGTCTCGATTTTGTTTACCCAGGTCTTCATGTTCTACCTCCAACAATTGGGCGCACTTGACGAACTGGCGGTCAACCTCCTCTTGCTGGCAGGACTCGACACGATCACCCATCATACCCACCATGCCCACCAGCAGAACAAGATGGAGCAAGCTTCCGCTAGCGAAAGAGGGAGCCAAACCTGAGCATTCTTCGTATGAATGTATTTGTTTCGCTCTAGACGACGGTTCATTTTTTTGCGAAGCATGATGACCGCAAGGGTCATCACTACTATACGACGCTTTTTGCCGGTCCTTCGTGTATAGTAGTGATGACCCTTGCGGTCATCATGCTCACCACGCCACGCACTCTGCAAAAAAGTGAACCGCACCCTGGCCCAACCTGCCCCTTGTGCAAGCTCATACATGTATGGTACACTCGTAGCAGAAAACTTATACCAGAACGATCCTTCTGGAACGAGTAGACCAAAAGCACTTAGCAACGTTGGTCTACTCTCACGCTCAACATTCCTCTGAGAGAGGACAACGACGAGCAAAATGAAGCGCAAAGATTCGTACCAGAAAGAACAGTGGGAAAAGATTGCTAACTTCTCGCCTCATCCCTGGTCGTTTGGCAAAGGAGGTCTCCCATGCCTGACCTGCCGACGGGTACCGTCACGTTGCTCTTCACCGATATAGAGGAGTCTACACGCCTGCTCCAGCACGTTGGGGAGCGCTACGCCAGCGTGCTGGCAGAGTGTCGGCATCTGTTGCGTACCGCTTTCCATGAGTATCGGGGCCACGAGGTCGATGTGCAAGGGGATGCCTTCTTCGTTGTTTTCGCACGTGCTACAGACGCCGTGTCGGCTGCCGTGGCCGCACAACGTGCCCTCGATCGCCATGCCTGGCCAGAAGGCATCGTGATGCGGGTGCGCATGGGGCTGCACACCGGCGAGCCGTCTGTGGCGACCGAGGGCTACATGGGCCTGGATGTACACCGGGCCGCCCGTCTCATGAGTGCTGGGCACGCCGGGCAGGTGCTGCTCTCCCAGACCACCTGTGACCTGATCGAACACGACCTACAGGATGGTGTGCTGCTGCGGGATCTGGGCGAGTACAACCTCAAGGACATTACAGGCTCCACCCATGTGTACCAACTGGTCATTGCGGATATCCCAGCCGACTTTCCTTCCCTCAGCACGCTCGCCACCCCTCCTCACCATCTGCCTATCCAGCCCACTCCGTTCATTGGACGGGAGAAAGAAGTAGCTGCCGTCCAGCACCAGCTCTTGCGTGAGGACGTGCGCCTCGTCACGCTAACGGGTCCGGGAGGCATGGGCAAAACCCGAATGGCACTGCACGTAGCCGCGCAATTGCATGCACACTTCGCCGACGGGGTCTGGTTCGTCCCGCTGGCCCCCATCAGCGATCCCAACCTGGTCATCCCTACCATCGCCCAGACGCTTGGTCTGCGGGAAGCGAGAGAGCGGTCGCTGCTTGAACAACTCCAGGTCTCTCTCCGTGAGAGGCAGGTGTTGCTGCTGCTGGACAACTTTGAGCAGGTGGTAAGCGCAGCTACACACGTAGCGGACCTGCTCACCAGTTGCCCGCACCTCAAAGTGCTGGTCACGAGTCGGGAGGTGCTGCATGTGCGAGCCGAGCACGAGTTTCCCGTGCCGAAGCTTTCGCTGCCGGATCCCAAACGCCTACCCGACCTGATGGCGCTCTCGCAGTACGAGGCGGTGGCCCTCTTCATCCAGCGGGCCCAGGCGGTGAGGCCCGAGTTCCAGATGACCAACGCGAACGCTCCGGCGATGGCAGAGATCTGTGCACGCCTGGATGGGCTCCCACTCGCCATTGAGCTGGCAGCAGCACGCATCAAGCTCCTCCCACCACAGGCCCTCCTGACCCGGTTGGGGCAGCGCTTGCAGCTCTTGACCAGCAGTGGACGAGATGTGCCCGCACGCCAGCAGACCCTGCGCAACACGATTCAGTGGAGCTATGACCTGCTCGACGCACAGGAACAGCAGCTCTTCTGCCGACTCTCGGTTTTCGTTGATGGCTGCACGCTCGAGGCGGTCGAGGCTGTCTCTGCTGCGCTTGGGGAAGCAACGCTCGCGGTGTTCGACGGGATAGCTTCACTGATCGACAAGAACTTGCTGCAACAAACAGCACAGGAGGGGGAGGAGATCCGCTTCGTGATGCTGGAGACGATCCGCGAGTATGGGTGGGAGGTGCTTGCCGAACGGCAGGAGAGGGAGGCGACCCAAGCCGCGCATGCTGCGTACTATCTGGCTCTGGCCGAGGAAGCAGAACTAGCACTCGGAGGTCCACAACAACTGCTCTGGTTGCAACGATTAGAACGGGAGTACGGCAATCTTCACGCTGCACTGCACTGGTTGAGATTGCAGGCAAGTCGTGCAGGTGTTGGAGATGAGGCAGCAGGGCTGGCCCTGCGGTTGGAGACTGCCTTGTCCTATTTCTGGATAGTGCGTGGTTACCGGAACGACGGGCGTCGCAGACCTCGCCAACTGTTCCTTGACTTAGAGGAGGGCCTCTCGATACAGGAAGCGGTGCCCATGCCCCCATCGACGGAGGCACAGCAACCATCGGCTCCTCCAGTCAGACGAACACCTCCCGCCCCTGCAGGACTAACGGCTCGTGAGGTGGAGGTGCTGCGCTTATTAACCCAAGGGTTGACCAATCCCCAGATCGCCGAACGACTGGTGGTGAGCCTGCCGACCGTCAACACGCATGTGGCTTCCATCTTCAATAAGCTGGGGGTCAATTCCCGCAGCGCTGCCACACGCTATGCGGTCGAGCACCACCTCGTGTAACAGTCGCCTCTGCTGGGGTGACGCTCCCTGGCTTCTCCTCGTATCCTATTGCCTTCTCCTGCTCTTGCTTCCTCGCGTCCCGTCTGCATGCCCATCATCTGTTTGCGCTTCCCCTCCTTGCCTCATACATTCTAATGATCTTTGATCCATCCGCTTACGTCATCAGTTCATACGATGCGCACGCAGCTCTCTCCAGGTAGACTAGCAGCAGAAACACGTTCACGCGGGTGAACGAACCAAGAACGACACGGCACAGATCCCCGGAGAGTGTGGCTAAGAGCTACGGCGATGCGTACAGACCGGACAAGCTCAAGCATCTAGGAAGTATGTAGTGTTTGGAGTTCCAAGGGGAGGAGAAGCCCGATGAACAAACAAGAACAGGCTCTTACACGATATGTTTGTAAAGAAAAGGGGGAGGAGAGATAATCAATGAACAATAGACTTGCAACACAGCATCCGAAACGCATTCTTGGAGTCTTTGCCCATCCAGATGATGAAAGCTTCTGCGCAGGAGGCACTTTTGCCAAGTACGTCGCCACTGGTGCAGAGGTGATGGTCGTCTCTGCAACACGAGGTGAGGCAGGTCAGATCCGTAGTGCCGGGACAGCTACCCGTCGTACCCTCGCGGGCGTGCGCGAACAGGAACTCCAACGCGCCTGCCAGCGACTAGGAGTCCAGCAGGCCATGTGCCTGGACTACGCCGACGGGACACTCAAGGATGTTGACCAGGAAAGACTCACCAGGGACATAGTGAAACTTATTCGCCGCTTCCGCCCTGACGTGGTCATTACCTTTGGACCTGATGGCGGTTATGGCCATCCCGATCACATCGCTATTAGTACGGCTACAACCGCCGCTTGCAGACGCAGTGGCGACCCCACACAATTCCCTGAGCAGCTGGCAGCGGGCCTGACCCCTCATCGACCAGAGCGGCTCTACCACAGCCACTTCCCGCCCAAGCGCCAGTTGCTGCTCAGGCAGTTAGCGCAATGGCTCATCCAGATGGAGAAGCGCTTCCAGGGAAGCGTGGATTTTGCCTATACCCTGTTGCTCCTCTGCGAGGAAGCGAGCTTATTACACTACAGTCGAGATCATTTCGATGTCAACTGGTATCCGGCAGGCTTTTCCATCATCGAGCAAGGCGAGGTGGCCAACAGCCTGTACCTGATCCTCTCGGGAACAGCAGCTGTCCTTCGAGAGACCGCTGAGGGCACCCAGCAGCTTCTGGCACGACTGGGGCCTGGCTCCTTCTTTGGAGAAGAGGGGCTGGCCTATCGAAAGCCATGCAATGCACATGTGGTTGCCGCTGATCCTGTGACCTGCCTGGTCTTCTCCCCAGAAGCGCCGACGGCCTTCCTTGGGCGAGGAGAGGAGGCTCACCTCACCGGGAGCGCAGAAGTTGCTGAGCAGGACGAGGAGCAGGTCATGGAAGATATAACCTGCATGGATATAAGCCCCTATATCCAGCAGAAGATCGAGGCGGTTGCCGCCCATCGGACACAATTCCCGATCCAGCCGGATCTGTTGCCGCTTTCGATCTTGCAAGAACTGATGGGGCACGAGTACTTCGTGCCTGTTTCTCTCGTTTCTGAGGTGAAATCCAAGTTGCTCGTATTACAAGCGGCGTAATGGGCAAGACCAGACAGAGGCCAAATCAATGAACTCCACATCTTCCGTCGCTGTTAGAAGTTCTAGAATCTAGAAGGAGTCTTCCTGCACGATTCCTCCTCTGGTGGCGGAGCCATCTCTGCTCTGGCCGCAGCACGCGAAGCGATTCCTGATCTACACATTCGTGAGCAGGGCATGACTGGACGCCCCGAACTGCCACCTCTACGTTTCTATGCCTCCCAGGAAGCCCATTCCTCTATTGAGAAGGCAGGTATCATGCTGGGCATTGGTCAGGCGGGCCTGCGTAAAATTGGGGTGGATAGCGCATTTCGCATGGATGTCGCGGAACTCGAACGTGCCATTCAAGAGGATCTCGCCGCTGGTTGGCGTCCGTTTGCTGTTGTCGCCACCGTAGGCACCACCTCAGCCACCAGCGTTGATCCGGTAGCACAGATCGCTGATGTATACGAACGCTACGGCCTCTGGCTGCATGTCGATGCCGCGTATGGCGGAGCGGCTGTCGTTGTGCCGGAAATGCGTTGGGTCCTCGCCGGATGCGAGCGTGCTCATAGTCTCTCTATCAATACTTATAAATGGCTATTCACGACCCAGGGCGGCAGTGTACTCTTTACGCGCCGTCCAGAGCAGGTCAAAGCGGCCTTCAGCCTGATACCCGAATACCTGCGCACACCTCAGCACGGCCAAGAGGAGGACGTGGTCAACTTCATGGATTACGGGGCCGCACTCTCTCATCGCTTCCTGGCGTTAAAACTCTGGATGACCTTACGCTATTTCGGGCAGGAGGGCCTGACAACGCGCATCCGGGAGCACATACGCTTGGCCCAATGCCTCGCCCAGTGGATTGATGCCTCGCCCGATTTCGAGCGTCTGGCCCCGACCCCTTTCAGTGTGGTGTGTTTTCGCGCCCATCCGAAAGGCACGAACGACGAGGAGAGGCTCGAAGCCTTGAATAAAGGCCTGATGCACTGCCTGAATGCAGGAGGTCGCTTTTTCCTTTCACATACCAGGCTGAACGGCATGTATACCATACGCATCGCCATTGGTAATCTGGGGAGTACTGAACAGCTTATCCAACAACTCTGGACAGAGCTCCAGGCAATACTTGAGGCATTCAAATCCTGCAGAACTGACATCCCTCTGCAAATGGGTAGTTCTACACATGTGCTCTGGTCTTCCATCACGTGAAACGTTTCGAAACGTGAAATACCTCCATTCAATCTGAACACATCATTAGAAAATAGGATATAATAGAGAGCGAACCGTTCTGAATGAATGTGGATATGTATACCATTGTTGCATCGAGGGGATGTGTGAAACGACATAGCCCAAGTCCTGGCAGAGGAGTGAGAGGACTCGTCCCTGTTGGGTGCTCGCATGCACATCAATACAGCCCTGGTTGTTGAAACAAGTAAGCTCTGTACACCGTGAGCAAGGCGCAGTGGGGAAGAATCGGCTATGCAAGACAACATCTACATCCTGCCTGCACGAGAGCCAAGCGAGCCCAAGAAGACTCCAACCCATCACCTGCCAACCTAGCTGACCCCGCTCATCGGGCGGCAGCAGGAAGTGGCAGCCGCCTGTCGTCTCCTGCGCCGCTCCCAGGTGCGCCTGCTCACCCTCACCGGCACCGGCGGGGTCGGCAAAACCCGTCTGGCCCTCCAGGTGGCCACTGCTCTCGTGGAGGACTTTGCTGATGGTGTCTCTTCCGTCCCGCTCGCTCCCATCAGGGACCCCGACCTGGTCATACCCACCATTGCACAGGCACTTAGCCTCAAAGAGGGCGGAGCGGGATCGTTCCTCGCCCTGCTGCAAGCCGTTCTGCTGGACAAACAGTTGCTGCTCTTGCTCGACAACTTCGAGCAAGTCCTACCAGCAGCTCCCCAGCTGACGGAGCTGTTGGCCGCTTGCCCGGGCTTGAAGCTGCTGGTCACGAGCCGTGCGGCCCTGCACGTGCAGGGCGAACAGGAGTTTCCCGTCCCGCCGCTGGCGCTGCCCAACCTCAAGCAACTTCCTGAACCTGAGGTGCTCCCAGACTATGCGGCCATCGCCCTCTTCCTGCAACGCGCCCAGGCTATCATGCCCACATTCGAGTTGACCGCAGCCAACGCCCATGCCATTGCCGAGATGTGTGTACACCTGGACGGCTTGCCCCTGGCCATTGAGCTAGCAGCGGCCCGTATCAAACTGCTGCCACCCCAGGCGCTGCTGGCACGACTCGGGCATCGGCTTGAGGTCTTGACGAGCAGAGCGCAAGATGTGCCAGCGCGACAACAGACGCTGCGCAACACCATCGTATGGAGTTACCGGTTGTTAGATACCTCTGAGCAGCGCCTCTTCCGGCGGCTGTCCGTGTTCGTTGGGGGCTGCACCTTAGAAGCGGTCGAGGCGGTGTGCGGTGAGCGTGACGATGGAGCAGGACGAGTGTTAGATGGAGTCGCCTCGCTCCTGGACAAGAGCTTGCTGCAACAGATAGGGCAAGAGGGAGAGGAAGCGCGCCTCATGCTGCTGGAGACGCTCCAGGAGTATGGGCTGGAGTGCCTGGAGAGCTGTGGGGAGCTGGAGGCGACCCGAACCGCGCATGCCGAGTATTACCTGGCACTCGCCGAAAAGGCCGCGCCCCACTTGCGCGGGGCCGTTTGGCCGTCTCACTTCCATGCCTTGATGCCTCACGTCGCCCAGGAAGCTGCCCCCCAGTGGCGTGGGGCCGAGCAGGCCCGCTGGGTTGAACTGCTGGAACGCGAACAGGAGAACCTGCGGGCGGCGCTCAGCTTTCTCCTGGAGCAGCACATATGCAGGCAGGCACACAGAAGGGAGAGAGACAGGTCGAGTTGGCCCTGCGCTTGTGTGTTGCCCTGTCCTGGTTCTGGCATGTCCGTGGCTCTGGGAGAGAAGGACTGAGCTTTCTGATGCAGGCGCTAGCAGAGCGGGCGGGTGGGGGAGCAGCACTGCGGGCCAGGGCTCTGCATGAGGCAGCAGAACTGGCATTCATCTATGCACGGAACCTGCCGCTCGAGCGGCTGGCGGAGGAGAGTCTGGCGCTCTACCAGGAGTTGGGCGAGCCCGTGGGCATAGCCCACAGCCTATCTCGACTGGGCGGTATCGCCCGCATCAGAAGCCAGTTTGCCCTGGCCCATGCCCAGTTGGAGGAGGCGGCAATCCGCTTCCAGGCGCTAGGCAACCGCTGGAGGCAGGGTCAGTGCTATACCGAATGGGCACGCGCCGCCATCGAAGAGGGACAGTACGAACAGGCCCGTGCACTCCTGGAGGAGAGCCTGCTGCTCTACCAGGAGTTGGGCGATACGCAGCGCCTTAGCTGGGTGCGCTACCTGCTGGCGCGCCTGCTCTTTGTCTCGCAGCAGGACCAGGCGGTCGCCCAGCAGTTGGCCAAGCAGAGCCTGACCCACTTTCGGGAACGGGGCGACACCCCCTTCAGCGTCTATCCGCTCGGTCTGCTGGGACTCATCCACCTGGAGCAGGGCGCGCTGGCGGCGGCACGTCCCTTGCTCGAAGAGAGCCTGGCGATCGGCAAGCAGACGGGGGTGGAGACGGATGCCGTCCATCTAGCGCTCGGCCTCGCACGGCTCTTGACCTTGCAGGGCGATGCGGCCTCAGCGCGTCACCTGTACCAGGAGATTCTGACCCTGCTGTTCGAGTGCAATGTCTACAAAGAGAGCGTTGCAGCAAGCCTGGAGGGCCTGGCAGCCCTGGAGGCAGGACAGGGAGAGCCTCGTCAAGCGGTACGGCTCTGGGGAGCAGCGGAAGCGCTGCGCGAGGCCATCGGTGCGCCCATGCACCCGGTCCACTGCGCCAGCTATGAGCAAGCCATTACTCTGGCGCGCGCAAAGCTCGGTGAGCAGGCCCTTGGCCACGCCTGGGCCGAGGGACGCAGTATGACGCCAGAGCAAGCTCTTGCCACACAGGAACCCAGAACTTCACAGATTTCTCTGATTCCCCAATCCTCCGCGGTGCAGCCTTCCGCGCCCGCACCTGCTGGACTGACCAGGCGAGAACGCGAGGTGTTGCGCTTATTGACCGAAGGATTGACCAATGCTCAGATTGCCGAACGACTGGTGGTGAGCTTGCCGACCGTCAACACGCATGTGGCTTCCATCTTCAATAAGCTGCGGGTCAATTCCCGCAGCGCAGCCACCCGCTATGCGGTCGAGCACCACCTCGTGTAAGAGTCGCCTATGCTGTGATGCGCCTGCGGCGCATGCCGTTTCAAATTCGGGATGACTCATGTATATTTTCCCTCTCTTTAGCCTACAAACCGGGGACGTTTAACACTACAAACTTGATATCAGCAATGGATGTAGGAAAGGCATTACCAAAAATACCATCTGTCTTGATAATGGCCCTGGATACACCTACTTGCTTTAACAAGAGTTTCCTGGCATCCTGCTGAGCCTTGCCAGCAAGGAGTTTAGCCAGGTTCTGTTTCTGGATGGCACCGAACTGGAAAACCCAGATACCTTCTGTCTTAATGCTCAAAGAGGCAAATCCAGTCTGATCATCTATGGAGATCACTTCGGGCGCACCCGTCACGAGATTGCCAATCAATGCATAGTTAGCTCCCAGGGTAGAAAGGGCTTCTTGCTTGAGCAAATCTGCCGCCATCGCCTGAACAGTGGGTTGATCGTAGACCTCACCTTGACATGTTACCGCAACCTTGATGGTGACATTTGTTGCAGGACTATCAACTTGATAGTTGGATGTCACATGAGGCATACATACAATTGGGCTGACCAGATGCTCAGTACTCCCAATTTGTGACTGCACCTCTGCCTGGGCCTTATCCGTCAAAGTAGGCTCCAGTGGGGTGGCGACCTTATCAAGGTCGCTCTGCTGCACAACCGTGACATCTTCTACATTATGCCCACCTGTGAATGGCTGGGTATTTTGCACATATACGGTGAAACTAGAACCTCCACCCCCAAGAGGGATGACAATGTAAGTACTATTGACGTCAAAAGCCGGGATGTTGCCATCTGGCCCGGCCTTCACGGCATGAGCAGACACAGTTGAAGTATTATTAGGAGAGACGAAAACATCTGCGCTGAGAGCGAGCTGCACTCCACTGTACCCCGAAATAGTCGTGCCAGCAAAGATAACTCGTGTGTCTGAAGCTCCAGAAAAGGTCAGTTGACCTGTTGCCTGGGCAGCCGGAAGATGTTTTGTACCAGTTGCCCTCACTGTTGTGGATTGAGACTGTGCCGTAGAGGATATCACACGCGCCTCCACTTGATATTGAGAACCACCGAGTGCTCCAGGCAAAGCAAAAATATTATAGAACTTGCTCAAATGTTTACTCATAGGCGTAATCGTTACGGTAGCAGAGTTGGCAGGAATAATAGTAAAGAGGTAGGACACAAGCGGAAATAGAGCGCCAACAACGAGAAGCAGGGCGAGAATAATTGCACCAATGGTCATGAGCCTCTTGTTCGGCTTTGGCCTGCGTGTCCAAACAGGGGGACTGCTTCTCCATAACGGGGTCTGAACGCTGGGAATTGCCGGGAGTTGACCTGGAGCGGAAGTATCCGCTTCAGTGTCTGTAATCGGCTCTGCAGGCATAGATAGACCGGCAGAGGGAGGTGGGGACTCTGTCTGCATCAGTTGATCCTCTTCTACAGGAAGAGTGATCGTTGAAGAGTTTGCGAGAGAGACGACCTCTTGATCTGTGATAGATGATAACTCTACAGGTACCTGTTCGTGAGAGACAGTAGGCTGTGAGACCGGTTCGATAGGTTCATCCGTGGGGGTAGACGACGATTCGGGGATATTTTCAACAAAAGAAGCATCCTCTTCATCTGGATTTGTGTTGAACATGATGCCCTCCATTCTGGATATAGGAGAGATGATTGTACAAGTACGTATCTCTATACACAACTGTAACATGACAAAGTTAAATAAATCAATACCATGTACCTCATCATCCGCGAAATACTCTTGTCAAATGGCTGAGACTAAAGTAGAATGTTTATAGTTCCGTGGCCTTGCATCAGATTGAAACTTGGTTTTTTCGCGTTTTTTCTTCTTAGAGTCTGTTGAAAGGCTTTACCATAATTCTCCCTTTTCTTTTTCGCTTATTAACCAACTGTGAGGTGACAACTATGCAACCAGATCCTGTTGCTAATATGCTTCCGCAACCCCGTCGGAGCCTTTCCCCTCGGCAAGGTATCTTGCTCATTGCAATCGTTTTGCTTGTCATAGCAGGAAGCACTGGACTCTTTTATGTCGTAAGGTCGAACCAGATAGTCAATGAGCATGCTAGTGCCACCGCTAGCGTTCAGAGCAGAGCTACTGCCCATACTAATGCCACCGCTAGCGTCATCTCTCAAGAGGCTACTGCTAGCATGAATACAGCCACCGCCCCTGCTTATGCCACTGCCACGACTATTGCCCGTGCTACTGCCATCCCTTACGGCTCCTATAAAGGAGTAGTAGCACTTAACGATTCGCTGAGCGATACTGGCTCGGGTGGTTGGAGCGGTTGTACGTTCACCGGAGGAGCCTTGCACAGCACCGCGCCTATAGGACAGCAAACTTTTTGTTTTGCTACCAACACCGATTTCTACAATTTCGCTTATGAGGTGCATATGACGATTGTTCAGGGCGGCTTTGCCGGAATCATTTTTCGTGCCCCACTTGTCAACGGTTTACCAAATGGCTACTACAGCTTCCTCATCGCCGCTAATGGTTCTTATCAGCTTGGCACCGATGTTGTCTCAAACTCTTTCAGTGCGGCTATCACCACTGGTCTGAATCAGCCTAATCTCATCGCCGTAGTGGCGCATGACCACAAGATCGATATATACGTCAACAAGCAGTTTGTCGTGAGTGGGAGAGCCAACGGAACCTGGGCCGGTTCCATCGGGATAACCGCTATAAGCACCAGTGATTCTCCAACCGAAGCCGTGTTCAGCAATGCGAAGGTGTGGGAGTTGATGTAAAGATTTGTACTCGGCTAGCCTGCACACTGTTTTCACTACTGGAAACCAAGCCCACTTGCTTATCTGGAACTCTACTAGTGACACAAGACTCATTGCTGTCATTTGTCAGAATCATCGGCTATTTCGGGCTCTGTTGGACTTTCCGTGAATTGCTGTTGTCCATACAGGAATGAGCAGACGTTGATTGGCTTGCGCAGCAGATCTTTACCTAGATAGGTTTCCTCCATAGTTTATGGTAACTCGCCGGCGGCCTACTTCATAGTGATACCCCATTTGCCTGCTTGTCCATTAAAGCGACAAAGCCGAATCATGATACCCTGAGAAGAAAATCACAACCATATCTTAACCGGATCATTACCCTCTTCTTCTTACCCTTTTACTGTACTTCTGCGATAATTGTTTAAGAAATGGAACTCCATTCCCTGACAAGAATAGGATGGAATGCCCTTTTCCCTGCTCATACCATTGTTATGATACGATTCTATCTAAAGGAAGAGAGTATCCATCTAAGATATCCCGCAGAGAGAGGAGAGGACAATGACAACATCGCCAGAAGATGCATCTCAGTTGCCAAATGAACGACCGATCACCGGATACCCCGGAGACAACCAAATTCGGCCTATCCAATCTGCGAATCAGCCCTCACCTAGCCTACAACCGCCATTCGTGCCGCATCCCCCCCCAGTACTTCCAGATACATTCGCTCCCAGGGGGCGCTCCCTCTCACTCTCGTTGTTCTGGGTTTTGGCCGTGGTTGGTCTGGTGTTGGCCATTGGTGGTGGCGTACTCATGTTTGCCTCTCCGACACGCACCGCGGCACCGCAAAGCTCGCATCCCGCGACGTATCAGCGTACGAGTGGAACCATCGTGTTTATTAGTACAACATCAGGAACCGGCTTTGGTTCCATCGACACGGGCTACATAGTACTGGAGAATAGCAAATCAATTTATTACTGGAAGGGCACGGATGTCTCTTTGACCTTTGACTCTTTGACAGGTTTTATCGGGAAGAACACTATTATCATATACAGGTCGGACAACCCGATTACCATTAACGAAAATACAGGCCGTGGTTACTTGCAAGGCATGGGTTATCAGCTTGCTCAGATAACCGTTTCCGATAACAATGCTCAAAATCCGCAAGTTTTTACCTCAACCTCATATGCGCAGTATCTCCAGACGCAGTCTGGCGGAAGCTCAAACGCAGTCAAAACCAATCAGGGTCTCGGCTTGGCATTGCTGATTGTGGGCCTCATCCTCGCCATTGGTGGACTCATCGTCTCCCTCGTTCTGAGGGCCTTCACTAGGAGGCAGCAAGTGGCTCTCAATATCGCGCCGGGTGCTCCCATTAGGACGCCAATAGTGGAAGAAATACCGCCAGCAGGGTCTGCTGCTCAGAGTTTTGAGCACCCCCAGGAGCCTTTGCCCTAGGTCATCGAGCCTCAATGAGAGTATGCTGCTGCTCGATTGCATCAGGCCCAACGAGAGTGGTTGGTTCCTGATCACATGGTCATCTTTGCGACACGGCTCCTGTGAGGGGGAATGTGATGAGCCATTTCAAATGGCGTGCAGGACCTGATAATTGGGCTGAATGTTCGGACAAAAGTGAGCGTGGACAGCTCGTGTGTCGAACATTCAGCCCAATACATTTCAAAGAGGAGATCATCTCGCTTTGTCATCCTGAGCGCGAGCGAAGGATGACACTGCTGGTCGGCTTCGTTTGACTGGCAACACGTCTTCTTTGAAATGTCTTGGCCCTCAGCCCAGGATTTCCGTTCGATCATTGAGCCCAATTACCACTTGCCTCATACATTCTAATGATATCTGAGCCGTCCGCTTATGTCATCAGTTCATACGATGCGCACCCAGCTCTCTCCAGGTAGACTAAGAGCAGAAACACGTTCACGCGGGTGAACAGACAAAGAATGATACGACACGGGTCCCGGTGGAGTATGGCGAAGAGCCTACTCGATGCGGACAGAAAGGAAAACCATCATGCTCACGTTCATCATCTTCCTCGTTCTGCTGCTTGCTCTCGCCCTTGCTGCAAACCGCTGGGGCTTCGATAGTCGCGATGGGTTTGACAGCCTGGAGTGGCAGAAGCGCATGAATCGAAATAGTGCTCCTCATCACTGAGCTTGCTCAAACCTGGAGCGCGTCTCATCAACTGTGCACGCGGCGGCTTGATCAACGAAGAGGCACTGCTCCATGCCCTCAACGAGAATCGCCTGGCGGGAGTCGCACTCGATGTCTTCAGCCAGGAACCCATACGCGATGACGCTGTGTTACAACAACTCCTGGCTGACCCACGCGTGATCGCCACGCCGCACCTGGGAGCCTCAACGCAAGAGGCACAGGTCCAGGTCGCTATCGATGTTGCGGAGCAGATCGTCTCCTTCTTGCAGGACAGTGTTCTTTATGCAGCTTAAAAATGAGAGAGAGCTTCAATGAGTGGAGAGTTCGAGTCGTAGGCGGTTCCTCAACCCCTTCTTACAACTGGGAACTTATGGGCTAAAAGCTATCTGTTCTGGCGTATTAACATAAAAAAGATTAAAGGTGATATCCAATGAAAATAGTCTTCTTCACTACTGCTCATAATAGCTTAAGTCAGCGTGCTTTTGTGGAACTGGTCGATCGCGGCCATACGGTCGTTGTGGTCATCGCCTCAAGCGAAGAAGTGATGCTCGAAGCGGTCGAGCGTGAACACCCCGATCTGATCGTTGCTCCTATGTTAAAAAAAGTAATCCCTGCCTCCATCTGGCAACACTATACCTGTATCATCGTCCATCCAGGAATCAAAGGAGACCGAGGGCCATCTTCCTTGGACTGGGCCATCCTTAATGGGTACGAGGAATGGGGCGTCACCCTCTTGCAAGCAGACGCTGAAATGGACGCTGGAGCTATCTGGGTATCTCGTACCTTCGCCATGAGAGGAGGGAGTAAAAGTCACCTCTATCGACACGAGGTCACGGAAGCAGCCATCCAAGGACTGTTAGAAACGATAGCAAAATTTGAGAGCAAAACCTTTGTACCAGAACCCCTGGATTATAGCAGGGAAGATGTCAAAGGCCGTTTGCAAGCCTCCATAAAGCAAGCTGATCGTGCCATTGACTGGTCAGAACCGAGCGCCTCTATTCTCAGGAAGATCCGGTGTGCGGATAGCTTTCCAGGCATCTTAGATACGGTGCTGGGCATACCGTGCTATCTGTATGGGGCCCATGAAGAAGATGTGCTCAGAGGGACACCTGGTGAGATCATTGCCAAACGCGATGGAGCGATCTGCCGAGCAACAGGTGATGGTGCCATTTGGATCACGCATCTGAAGCAAAAAGGCACCGATGGACAGCCGTCCTTCAAGCTACCGGCGACTCATGTGCTTGGCGACTGTCTGGCCCAGGTCCCGGAAGCTCCTTTAGCGGTAGATCAAGCGTACGACGGACGGACCTACCGTGAAATCTGGTATGAGGAAAGGCAGGCAGTTGGTTACCTCCATTTTGATTTTTACAATGGAGCCATGAGTACCGACCAATGTGAGCGGCTGAGAGAAGCTTTTCTGCTTGTACGTCAGCGACCCACCAAAGTGATTGTGCTGATGGGCGGTACTGACTTCTGGTCAAATGGTATTCATCTGAACATGATTGAAGCTGCTGATGACCCGGCGCACGAGTCCTGGCGCAACATCCAGGCCATGAATGATCTTGTACGGGAACTCATCACTACCGACTCCCATCTGGTGATCTCTGCCTTGCAAGGGAATGCAGGGGCAGGGGGAGTGATCCTGGCACTGGCGGCAGATTTTGTCTATGCCAGAAAAGGGCTTGTGCTCAATCCCCATTATAAAGGGATGGGCAATCTGTATGGATCGGAATACTGGACCTACTTATTACCGAAACGGGTAGGAGGAGAAAAGGCGCAAGAACTGACAGAAGCACTGCTGCCGATAAGTAGCAGAACGGCGCAACAGATTGGGTTAATTGATGAGGCCTTTGAGGAGGATGCAGCCAGCTTCCGTGAGCATATCAGAAAGGTGGCGCAAGAGCTTGCTAGCAGTCACCGCTACGAGTCCATGTTGGAGGAAAAGCGTCAAACACGGAAGAACGATGAAGAAAGGAAGCCGTTGCAAGCCTATCGGAATGAAGAATTGCAGCGTATGTGGATGAATTTCTTTGGAGCAGATCAAAGTTATCATATGGCACGCAAGAACTTTGTGTACAAAGGGCTCCTGCCTTATCCCAAGAGGGACGATGCTGGCTTCGAGCGCGGGAGCGGGAGCTTCCTGGATGGTGCGCGTCAATTTGCAGGTGATGAAAGATACAGAACTGGTGGACGTGTTGAGTTCGTGGCTGGGCAGGACACTGGATGGCATTACGGTGAGCAACCAGCACGTGCCAACTATGGTGGGAGAGCGAGCATGACAGCAGAGATTCTGGATGGACGGGCTATGAGCGCGGAGATTAAGGCGGAGTTGCGCGGCGAGGTGCGCCGCTATGTGGAGAAACAGGGGCAGGCTCCTGGCCTGGGAATCGTGCGTGTAGGGGGTGACGCGGCTTCTGGGGTCTATAGTAAGGCGATCCTGCGCATGGCCGAGGATGTGGGCATCAATGCTCGCCTCGAACAATTAGCGGTGAATACGTCAGCCGATGAATTGCGGGCACTGCTGGTGCAGTTGAACAATGATCAGGCCGTACACGGTATTATTGTGCAGATGCCGCTTCCGGCACACCTGTCACAAAGGATGGTGGTTGCTACGATCTCTTCCAGTAAGGATATCGATGGCATCAGTACGCGCAGCGCCGGGAATCTCTTCCTCGGTCTGCCCAGTTTCCTGCCTTCGACGGCGGCTGCGGTGATGGAGATTCTCGAGCGCACGCATACGCCGCTTGAGGGAAGGCGAGTGGTAGTGATCAGTCGCAGCAACGTGGTGGGAAAGCCGCTGGGTATGATGCTCTTACAGAAAAACGCGACGGTGACGATCTGCCACTCGTGTACCACGAATCTAGCGGCTTTGACGCGCCAGGCGGATGTGCTGGTAGCGGCGGCTGGCCGCGCCAGGATGGTGACGGATGAGATGGTCAAGCCCGGAGCGGTCGTCATCGACGTGGGCATCAACGCGCTGCCCGATGGCGGCATTGTGGGCGATGTCGATTTTGCATCCGTGCGTGAAATTGCCGGGGCGATCACACCTGTACCGGGCGGCGTCGGGCCGCTCACCAATGTCATGCTGCTCAAGCAATGCGTGCAAGCAGCGTGGCAACTGGCGGGCGAGAAAAAGAAGTTTAAAACCGCTGCTTTGCGATGACAGATGATACCTCGCCATGACGCCCGCCAGGGGCGTCACTACTATACTCCGTCTTGTGCCGCTGTACCCACCCGTATATAGTAGCCATGACGACCGCAAGGGTCGTTGTATGAGTTAGGTCCATCGTGACCGAAGCAGAGTCCCCACATCGTGGCCCTACAAGCCGGCGGTGTTTAGGGAGAGAGAGAAGCGGCCGTGCGCTGTCGCCGCTCTTGCCAGGTGCGTAAGCGTTGCTCGGCCCGGGCTTGAGTGAGCATGTGGGCCAGAAAGCGGTCAAAGGGCATGGATTGCTTGAGCAATCCTTAGGGCATGGATTGCTTGAGCAATCCTTTGATGGGGATGGATTTGAGGGGGTGCTGCTCGCGGAAAACGTGGAACTCCCCGGCGAAGGCGTCCACCTGCAAGGTGACGCAATGGCCAGCTAAGCTGGTCGAGATGTAATAGGATTTGAGATCAACCGTGACCTTGCCTTGTCGATTGACCTTGCGCTCCAGATGCACGTCATCCCAGCTCCACAGCCAGCGATCGGGATCAACCTGTGCAGGCAGGGCCGGGAACTGGGGCAAGGTGGCAAAGGCTGTGCGTGGCGGCTGGTTGCCACAGGAAAGGGCCTGATTGGGCCGCTCGCCATTGTAATGCTCTTGGAAGACCGCGGTCACCTCACGGGCCTCTTGCAGGGTGTGAGGCCGATGCACGGCTAAGCACTCTTCTTGGGAGGTGCGGTGATAGCGCTCCACGAAAGCGTTCTGCTGGGGATGGTGCGGGTCACACCCCTCGACGGTGATGCCCAAGCACGAGCAAAAGCGCAAGAGGGCGGAGGGAAAGTCACTGCGCTTCTGGACTGCCCACCCACCGCACATCCCGATCCCCGGTGAGGGCCTCAGGTCGTCCAGAGGTCTGCAAGGTGTGGGCCACGGCACAGAGAGCCGTTTCTGCCGTGAAATCGGGGCGCACCTGCGCCTCGAGCAGCAAGGAGGTGCCCATATCGACCACATCGAGGGTTTCGACGACCTGTTGCTGCTTGCCATCTGGGTCAGCAGGCACACTGGACACATCCTTGAAATCGAGTTGCCAATGGCTCAAGGGGGCTGGACGTTCCAGGGGTTGGTGGACCCGCCGATGGCGGGTGGGGATGCGCCCGGCGGCTTTGAGCAGGCGAGAGATGGTGCGACTCGAGCGCGGCAGGGGCAGCGGGCTGGCTTGCAGCTCGGGGTCGCGAGGCAGGTAGTAGAGAAGGGCTTTGGGACCCGGGATGCGCCGCAAGCCTTCGGGCGGCTGGTCGCGCAAGGCGAGAATGCGCTCCACCACTTGGGGCGGGGTCGAGGCAGGCGGGTGTTTGCGGGCACGCCAATGGCCTTGCAAAATCGTGCAGAGAGCAAGACCTTGGGCCTCTTCCTCCCGAAAGCGGTGGCGCCATTTTTTGACCCAGCCCACCGAGCGGCCCGTGGCCTGTGCCAGTTGCGGCTGCGTCCAGTCAGGATGGAGGTGAAACAAACGAGAGACATTAGCACGATCTGCATAGTAGGATGTGGTCATGACGGTCGCTCCTTCTTCAATAGCGATCATCTTTGGTCTGATCAGGAGTGTACCGTCTTTCTTGCCAAAAGGGAAGGACACGATGGCGGCTTGCGCATGAGCCGTGACCTGCTTCACCGTTTGCTTGCAAGGCCCCGATGTGCGCACTCTGTCCCGGTCACGATGGACCTAACTCATACA
>WNGD01002074.1_pt1 | contig 31379 bp, 18 predicted proteins | sample 5400671 | NCBI WGS metagenome assembly WNGD01 (sample SAMN13153369, study PRJNA577476) | soil metagenome | isolation source: 40 cm soil or saprolite under grassland replicate 2 | place: USA:California | collected 2016-06-15
CCGGCCTTCGTATTGCACCAGCGCGGTAATGTCGTTGTCGGTCATGCCAGGACGGATTTTCTCGAGCAGGCGGTTGAAAATCTCGTCCTGCATCGCCGCCGCCTTGCGGATGAGATCCCTCTCCTCCTCGCTCTTGATCGCCTTGAGGCGATCGACGAATTCCGTCGCATCCACGAAGGAGGCCTTGCCGGCGAGCTCGCGCTCAATACGCGTGACGAACCTGTGCGGCATGGCGCCAGCGCCAACCCAGCCGATGGTGCGGTAGCCGCAATGCTTGAGTTCTGGGGCGACGAGCTCCGCCTGGTATTCGTCGGTATAGGCGACGCTGGTAAACGCCGGCGTAAAGATGATCTCTCCGATGCCGCGGTTGCTCGCATCGCCGCCATTGATCTTGCGACGCCCGCCGCGCGGGCCCATGTCGACCACCGTCATCAGATCGGACGCGGGAAAGATGACGCTGCGCGGATAGCCGTTGCTCAGGGGCGTGTCCGTGAACCACCGGACATAGCCGCCGAGCCAGTCGTTGTTGTTCTGCATCACCAACGCATCGATCTTGCGCTCCGCCATGGCTTTGCGCACCGCGCCCCAGCGACGTTCGAGTTCGCGGGTCGAAATCGGATTGAGGAGCCGTTCATGCATTGCCTTCATCCCGCTGAAGCCGACCCTGTAAGTTGAGGATTTGCCATGCCGAGCAGCGCCGCCGCGTTGGTTCTCACGATTTTCTCTTTCTGTATCGCTGACAGCGCGTTCGTGTCGGCGACGAATTCGACCGGCCTGGCTTCGCCGACAGGATAGTCGGAGCCGAGCAGCACCCGCTCCGCGCCGACCTTGTCGACCAGATGTTGCAATACCGAGCGGTCGTAGACGCAACTGTCGAAGTAGAGCATACGCAGATAATCGATCGGCGGCTTGCTCATGTTGATGCGCGTATTGGCCTTCTCGATGTAATTGCGATCGATGCGGCCCATATAGTAGGGCATGTAGCCGCCGCCATGCGACACGCAGATTTTGAGCCGCGGGAAAGTTTCCAGCACGCCGTCATACATCAATGACGAGATCGCCATCGCTTCCTCGAACGCCTGCCCGACGCTGTTCCAGAGGTGATAGCGTTTGAAGCGGTGGTCGTGATTGCCGCCGGGATGGATGAAAACGAGCGCCCCGAGCTCTTCCGCCTTGGCCCAAAACGGCCGCAGCTCGGGATCGCCCAGCTCCATCGGCCCGGCCACGGTAGAAATCGCCGCGCCCTTGAGCCCCAATTCACGCACGCAGCGCTCGAGCTCGGTCACCGCGAGTGCGGGCACGTGCAGCGGCAGCGTGCCGAGACCGAGCAATCGCGTCGGATGCGAAGCCACCGCCTTGGCAATCCAGTCGTTGGTCGCGCGCGCCAGCTGAAGACTCGTCTGCGCGTCGGCCCATTCGAGGCCCTGATGGACGAGGCTTGCGCTGAGCACCTGGATGTCGACGCCCATCGCATCCATATTGCCGATGCGCTCGGCGACGTCGGTCATGCGCGCGAGCACCGTGGCGGCCCGGCCCTTGATGCTGCGTCGCATCTCGTCGGTGACGCCGGGATCGGTGGGCAACTCGAAAAAGATGTTGTGCTCAGCCGCCACCGCGTAGACCTCCGGCACGATGACGTGGGCGTGGAAGTCGATAGCGCGTGGCCGCGTGCGGCCTGGTGACGTCACGTTCTTCGCTCCTGCTTTACGAACCTGTCTCGTATCGTATCATGAGCGCAGATGGGCAGAGAGAGTCTGCCGACGTGATCCTGACCGCATATGTGACCGGGCTGCGGAGACAGAAATGGCCAAGCGCAAGCCGAGCACCCGCAGTGTGCGGCGCGACCAGCGGGCATCGCGGCAAGCCGCGCCCGAGACCCCCTCGTCGCCGGCCCCCGAAGATCAGATTTCCTATAGCAGCCTCTCGCTGCACGCGCTGTTCGAGCAACAGGCGCGCCAGCTCATCGACCGCACCGACTTCGACGAGGAGCAAAAGCAAAACATTCTCCTCGCCCTGAGCTGCCCCTGTTGCGGCGCCGGCGCGATGTCATACACCGCCAAGCTCAAACGATGAATCAAGCGTAGGGTGGGCAAGGGCGGCTTCGCCGTTGCCCGCGCGCGGAGGAAAGCGACCGACGCCGCGTCCGCTGACATATTCTCGCGAGAAGCAGAGCTTGGCTTTGCCCCCTGCATCGCTATGCCAATTTCGCCCCTGCTGCGGCACGATCACCGGACCGCCGCGCCGCGCGCAATTTTGCGGTTGCAGCCGCATCGACCTCGAAGCTTTGCGGATCGAGCACCACGCCGTAAAGCTCCGCCGCAGACTTGACCGTCACGTAACCCTGCCGGACATCCTCGCGAACCTGCTCCACCGGCCGCTCCAGCGGGCTTCCGTAGCCGCCGCCCCCGCCGGAGCGGATTTTGAAGGCGTCGCCCGGCTTGAGCTGCGCCACCAAAACCTTGGCATTGGGAAAGTCGCTCTTCCATTGCCCGCCGATGCGCAGCTCCACTGCGTTCCCGGTGCCATCGAGGCCGCCAGCGAGTCCCCAGGGGAGGCAGTGGGCGCGCTCGCTCTGATTGTTGACCATCATGTTGCTGCGCGCGCGCACCACCCGCTCGACGCCAAGCCCGCCGCGGCGGCGGCCGGCACCGCCTGAATCGGGCACCAGCGCATATCGCTCCACCACGATGGGAAACTTGAACTCCGCCTGCTCGTTCGGGCTGTTGTGGGTGTCACCGTCGTTGATGCAAACGGTGGCGGAGACGCCATCCTCGGTCATCTTGGCGCCCCAGCCGCCGCCCAGCGGCCCGAAGCTGCCGATGAAGAATTCCGAAGTGCGCTCGTTGATGCCGTGAAACGACGAGGCCAGGAGGTCGGCGTGATGGCCGGCGATGACGCGGTCGGGTATCGCGGGAGCCAATGCCTTGAAGATCGTGTCGACGATGGTCATCGGATACGTCATCCACCAGCGCATGGGCGCCGGCCGCACGGCACTGATCACACGGCCCGGCGGCACCACGGTCTTGAGGCTGCGAAACGAGCCGTCGTTGATGGGATAGTCCGTGGGCGAGGTCAGGCACTTGTAGGCGACCTGCGCGCAGGCATAGCCGGTGGTGATGCCGGAATTGTAGAAGCCGCGCACCTGTTTCGACACCTCACTCAAGTCGACGGTCATCTCGTCGCCCTCGACCACGACGCGCACGCGGATCGGCACTCTGCGGCCGATATCGATGCCATCGTCGTCCATGTACGATTCCGCCTCGTAGACGCCGTCGGGAATGGTGCGCGTGCGCGAACGCGCCATCGCCTCGGCGTGATCCATGATCGCCGCGATCGAGCCGAGCACGGCGTCGCGCCCATAGCGCTCGATCAGCTCGAGGAAGCGCCGTTCGCCGGTTTTGACCGCAGTGACCTGCGCGCGCAAATCGCCCATCGCCCGGCTCGGCAGACGCACATTCTGCCGGATGATGTCCACCACGGTCGCATTGACGCGGCCGCGGTCCTGATAATTGAGAATCGGGATCTGCAGTCCTTCCGAAAAAATATCGGTGCTCATGCCGCCGAGAATGCCGCCGATGTCGAGCCAGTGCGCCATGCAGCAGGAGAACGCCACGAGCCTACCCTTGTGGAAGATCGGAAGCGTCAAAGTGACGTGATTGAGATGGCTGCCGGTGAGATAGGAATCATTGGTGATGTAGATATCGCCGGGATGCATGTCGGCGACGCCGAAATGCCCGATCTTGGCCTTTACCGTCTCCGCCATCCCGCGGATGAACATTGGCAAGCCGATGCCGATCGAGATGGTCTCGCCCTGTGGCGTGAACAGCCCGGTGGTGAAGTCGAGCGCCTCGTAGATGATGATGTTGTAGGCGGTGCGCATGAGGTTGGTTTTCATTTCCTCGGTCACCGCGATGACGCCGTTGCGCACGATCTCCGTGATCACCGGATCGCTCTCGCGCTTGTTTCTCTGTTTGCGCGCAGCGCTCTTTATCCTCTGTGCCGCCATGGCGCTTAGTAGCCTCCCGCCACGTTGATGATCAGATGTCCGCCGGCATCGACTTCGAGCCGGTCGCCGGGCAGCAGCAGCGTGGTCGCCGCGTGTTCCTCGATCAGCGCGGGTCCGCTGATGCGGTTGCCGGCGGTGAGCGCGGCGCGGGCGTAGGTCGGCGTTGGGCCGAACTTGCCCTGCAAATAGACCGGCCGCCTTCCCGTAAACGCGGAGCTGTTAGGCGCGCTCTTGCCGCGCGCGATCCGCTCCTGCGGCGGCTTGCGCATGATCCCGGTGATGGTGCTGCGCAGGCTCACGATCTCGGCGGGCTCCTCCGGCGCCGCGGTGCCGTAGCGCAATTCGTGCATGGCGTCGAAGAGGCGCTTGATCGCGCGACGGTCTTGCCGTTCGAACACCTTGAGCGGCAAGTCCACCGTGACCGCGTGCTCCTGGCCCACATAGCGCATATCGGCCGCGCGCCTCACCCTAATCTTCTGCGGCTTGATCGACGCGCCGGCGATCGCGGCGCGCCCCTGGCGCTCGAGATCGCGATAGACACGTTCGATCGCCGCGAATGGAGCCTCGTCGAGGCGCACGAACGAGGTGCGCACGAAATCGTAGCGCAAATCCGAGAACAGCATGCCAAAGGCCGAGAAGACACCCGGCGCAGTCGGCACGATGACGGTCCTGATGCCGATCTCGCGCGCGACCTCGACCGCATGTAGCGGCCCGGCGCCGCCATAGGCCACCAGCGCGAAATCGCCGGCATCGAGACCACGCTCCGTGGTGACTCCTTTCACCGCATACGACATCGCGGTCGCAGCAATGCGCAAGGTTCCGTCGGCCGCTGCCGTCAAATCCATACCAAGAGGCTTTGCCACGCGCTCGGCGAGCGCGCGTTTGGCAGCCTCGACGTCAAGCCGCATCTCGCCGCCGAGGAACCGGTCGGCGGCAAGCCGACCGAGAACGAGATTCGCATCCGTCACCGTCGGCCAGTTGCCCCCGAGGCCGTAGCAGGCCGGGCCGGGTACGGCGCCTGCACTTTGCGGCCCGACCCGCAGCGCGCCCTCCTCCACCCGCGCAATCGAGCCGCCGCCGGTGCCGACCTCGAAAATATCCATCATCGCGATCTGCACCGGCAGCGCCTGGTCGTAGCCGCCGATCAAAGCGGCGCCGGTGGTGAGCGCTTCGCCATTATGGATGACCCCGGCCTTCGCCGTGGTGCCACCCATATCGAAGGCGATGGCATTTTTCAGCCCGAGCGTCTGACAAAGCGCTTGCGTGCCGATGACGCCGGCCGCCGGCCCCGATTCCAGCATATGCACGCAGTGGCTCTTGGCCTGCTCCGCTTGGTAGAGACCGCCGGTCGACTGCACGATCAGGAAGGAGCCGGAAAATCCGTCGCTGCGAATGTGGCCCTCGATCTCGCCGAGGTAGCGGCGAACGATCGGCCCGATATACGCGTTGGCGACGACCGTCGAGCAGCGCTCGAACTCACGATATTCTTCGGATAGTTCATGCGAGGCGGAGACGAACATCCGCGGGTGGTTGCGCTCGAGGATCGCCTTGGCGCGCGCCTCATGGTCATGCCTGGCAAAGCAGTTGAGCAACAGGATCGCGATCGCCTCCACGCCGAGCCGTTCCAGCGTGCGGCCGAACGCCTCGATCTCCTTCTCGTCGAGGGGCACCTCGATTTCGCCGTCGGAAAGCACGCGCTCCTTCACCTCGAAACGCAGCGCCCGCTCGACGAGCGGCTCGTGCTTGCGGAAAAACAGATTGTAGGCGTCCGGCCGATTGATGCGACCGATCTCGTAGATGTCGCGGAAGCCTTCAGTGATGAGGAGCGCGGTCTTGGCGCCCTTGCGCTCCAGGATGGTGTTGATGGCGATGGTGGAGCCGTGCAGGAACAGCCCGGCGGATTTGTAGGCACTGTCCGCCTTCGCCACTCCGGCATTGATGCCCTCGACCAGGCGCTGCGGCGTCGATAGCGCCTTTCCGAAGGTCAGTTTCCCGGTCCGTTCGTCGAAGGCTGCGATATCCGTGAAGGTGCCGCCGATATCTGCCGCGAGCCGCAGGCGGTTGGTTTTTGATCGAATGCGTCGCGTCATGGTCCGTGTGCGGTCCTTCGCTCATGGTGTTTACCCTTATAAGGGCCGGCGCCACCGCTTTGGGCGCTCGAGGAGGGCAATCTCCCCCGTCCTTAGCGCGGGGCGCAATGCGTCGTGCGCCCGGAGCGGCGGCCCAGGCGACCCTGGACGGCTCCGCGATAATGGGCTCCATCCTAGGTAACATATTGAATCTAAATACATTTAAGCTCTCGAAAAAAATTTGGTTTGGAACGGAACCATTGGATCGCTTTAGCGTTGGGCGCGTCAGGTGGTGCTCCGAGCTGGGATGCACCGAGGGGTATAAGCACATGGCCGGAACCAGCCGGTCGGAGGGTATTCATCCGCAAAGATCGGTGGGTCTCGCGCGCCAGGAGCTTTCGGCGCGGGGCCTGATGCGCACGCCGGGCCCGGAGGGACTCCCGGCCGGTTCCGTTCCCCCACTTCCCATCCGCCGCGTTTCGGCTTACGCGTCCAAAGATCGCAGCAGGGCCCGGTGGCCATGAAAGCACCGCTGCGTCCGTAACATCGTGCAAGTTATCCGCGCCTGGAGGAAACCATGCCACGGAACACCGAGCCGGTCGGCGAACTCAAGACCAACGGCCCGTCTCCAAGCGCGGTGGCAATGCCCGATCGCCCGATCGATGGCGGCGCATCGCCCGAGCTCTACGATCTTTTGAATGCGCTGCAGTCCATGCGCGTGGGGGACTTCTCGGTACGCATGGCCGGCGGTCAGATCGGCTTGTTGGGCAAGATCGCCGACACCTTCAACGAGATCGTCGCCGCCAACCAGCGCATGGCGCAGCAGCTCGAGCGTGTCGGCCAGGTCGTGGGCCGCGAAGGAAAGACACGCCAGCGCGTGAAGTTCGGCCTCTCCCACGGCGCCTGGGGCGAGATGGAAAGCTCGGTCAACACCCTCATCGATGATCTGCTTTGGCCGACGACGGAAGTGACTCGCGCGATCTCCGCCGTCGCCAAGGGCGATCTGCTGCAAACGGTGCGCCTCGACGTCGACGGCCGGCCGCTGCAGGGCGAATTCCTGCGCTCGGCGAACATCGTCAATACCATGATCAAGCAGCTCAGCGTGTTCACCTCGGAGGTGACGCGCGTGGCGCGCGAGGTCGGCACCGAAGGCAAACTCGGCGGTCAGGCGCAAGTGCGCGAGGTGACCGGCGTCTGGAAGGACCTGACCGAGAGCGTGAACTCGATGGCCTCCAACCTCACCGCGCAGGTCCGCAACATCGCCGACGTCACCATCGCGGTCGCCATGGGCGACCTTTCGAAGAAGATCACGGTCGACGTGCGCGGCGAGATTCTGCAACTCAAGGAAGCCATCAACACGATGGTCGATCAGTTGCGCTCGTTCGCCTCGGAAGTGACGCGCGTGGCGCGCGAGGTCGGCACCGAAGGCAAGCTCGGCGGCCAGGCCATCGTGCCGGGCGTTGCCGGCACTTGGAAGGATTTGACCGACTCGGTGAACGCCATGTGCGGCAACCTCACCGACCAGGTGCGCAACATCGCCCAGGTGACGACGGCGGTCGCGCGCGGCGACCTGTCGCGCAAGATCACGGTGGACGTGCGCGGCGAGATTCTCGAGCTCAAGGACACCATCAACACGATGGTGGACCAGTTGAACTCGTTTGCCTCGGAAGTGACGCGCGTGGCGCGCGAGGTCGGCACCGAAGGCAAGCTCGGCGGTCAGGCGGTGGTGCCGGGCGTCGCCGGCACCTGGAAAGACTTGACCGACAGCGTCAACTCGATGGCCTCGAACCTGACCGCGCAGGTTCGCAACATCGCCGACGTCGCCACCGCCATCGCCGGCGGCGATCTCTCGAAGAAGATCACCGTGAACGTGAGCGGCGAAATCCTGCAGCTCAAGGAAACCATCAACACGATGGTCGATCAGCTCAACGCGTTTGCCGGCGAGGTGACGCGCGTCGCGCGCGAGGTCGGTACCGAAGGTCGGCTGGGCGGCCAGGCCAACGTGCTCGGCGTCGCCGGCACCTGGAAAGACTTGACCGACAGCGTCAACTCCATGGCCTCGAACCTGACCGCGCAGGTCCGCAACATCGCCGAAGTCGCAACCGCCATCGCCAGCGGCGACCTTTCCAAAAAGATCACCGTCGACGTGCGCGGCGAAATTCTCGAGCTCAAGGACACCATCAATACCATGGTGGACCAGCTCAACGCGTTCGCCGGCGAGGTGACGCGCGTCGCCCGCGAGGTCGGTACCGAAGGCAAGCTGGGCGGTCAGGCCATGGTGCGCGGCGTCGCCGGCACCTGGAAGGACTTGACCGACAGCGTCAACTTCATGGCGTCGAACCTCACCGCCCAGGTCCGCAACATCGCCGAAGTCGCAACCGCGGTCGCGCAGGGCGACCTGTCGAAAAAGATCACCGTCAATGTGAGCGGCGAAATCCTGCAGCTCAAGGAAACGCTCAACACGATGGTGGACCAGCTCAACGCCTTCGCAGCGGAAGTGACGCGCGTCGCGCGCGAGGTCGGCACCGAAGGCAAGCTCGGTGGTCAGGCGCAAGTGCCGGGCGTAGCGGGCACGTGGAAGGACTTGACGGACAGCGTCAACTCCATGGCCGGCAATCTGACCGACCAGGTGCGCAACATCGCCGAGGTGGCCACCGCCATTGCCGGCGGCGACCTCTCGCGCAAGATCACGGTCGACGTGCGCGGCGAGATCCTTCAGCTGAAGGAGACGCTCAACACCATGGTCGACCAGCTCAACCGCTTCGCCGGCGAGGTCACCCGCGTCGCGCGCGAGGTCGGCACCGAGGGGAGGCTCGGCGGGCAGGCGAACGTGCCCGGCGTGGCAGGCACCTGGAAAGACTTGACCGACAGCGTGAACTCGATGGCGGGCAACCTCACGGCCCAGGTCCGCAACATTGCCGAAGTGACGACGGCGGTGGCGCGCGGCGACCTCTCGCGCAAGATCACGGTGGACGTAAAGGGGGAAATTCTCGAGCTCAAGAACACCATCAACACCATGGTGGATCAGCTCAACGCCTTTGCGTCGGAAGTGACCCGCGTGGCGCGCGAGGTCGGCACCGAGGGCAAGCTCGGCGGCCAGGCGCAAGTGCCGGGCGTCGCCGGGACGTGGAAGGACTTGACCGACAACGTCAATTTCATGGCCTCGAACCTCACCGCGCAGGTGCGCAATATCGCCGAAGTGGCGACCGCGATTGCCAGCGGCGATCTCTCCAAGAAGATCACCGTGGACGTGCGCGGCGAGATCCTTCTGCTGAAGGAAACGCTGAACACGATGGTCGAGCAGCTGCGCTCGTTCGCCGCCGAGGTGACGCGCGTGGCGCGCGAGGTCGGCACCGAAGGCAAGCTCGGCGGCCAGGCCGTGGTGCCGGGCGTCGCCGGAACCTGGAAAGACTTGACCGACAACGTCAACCTGCTCGCCGCCAACCTCACTACGCAGGTCCGCAACATCGCCGAAGTGACCACCGCGGTGGCGCGCGGCGACCTTTCTCGCAAGATCACCGTCGACGTGAAAGGCGAGATTCTCGAGCTCAAGAACACCATCAACACGATGGTGGATCAGCTCAACGCGTTTGCCTCGGAGGTGACGCGCGTGGCGCGCGAAGTCGGCACCGAGGGCAAGCTCGGCGGCCAGGCCGTGGTGCCGGGCGTCGCCGGAACCTGGAAGGACCTGACCGACACCGTCAACGTGATGGCGGCCAATCTGACCGAACAGGTGCGCGGCATCGTCAAGGTGGTGACTGCCGTCGCCAATGGCGACCTGAAGCAAAACTTGACCGTGAAATCGAAGGGCGAGGTGGCGGCGCTGGCGGAAACGATCAACAACATGACCAACACGCTGGCGACCTTCGCCGACCAGGTCACGACCGTCGCCCGCGAAGTCGGCGTGGAAGGCCGCCTCGGCGGCCAGGCCAACGTGCCGGGCGCCGCCGGCACCTGGAAGGATCTCACCGGCAACGTCAACTTGTTGGCCGCGAACCTGACCACGCAGGTGCGCGCGATCGCCGAGGTCGCGACCGCGGTGACCAAGGGCGATCTGACCCGCTCGATTCAGGTCGACGCGCGCGGCGAGGTGGCCACGCTCAAGGACAACATCAACACGATGATCAACAACTTGCGGCTGACCACAGACCGCAACACCGAGCAGGATTGGTTGAAGACCAACCTCGCCAGGTTCACCAACATGCTGCAGGGCCAACGCGACCTGGTCACCGTCGGCCGGCTGCTGTTGTCGGAGCTCACGCCGCTGGTCAACGCGCAACTCGGCGTCATCTACCAGGCGACGAGCGAGGAGGCGCCCAGCCTGCACCTGCTCGCTCCCTATGCCGACGATTTCACGAATGGACATCCCCAGGAGCTTATGCTCGGCGAGGGATTGATCGGCCAATGCGCCGCCGACAAGCGGCGAATGCTGATCAGCGAAGTGCCCCAAGGCGCCGTTCCGATCGGATCGGCGCTGTTCAAGGCGGTTCCGCGCAACATCGTGGTGCTGCCGGTGCTATTCGAAAATCAGGTCAAGGCGGTGATCGAGCTGGCCTCGGTCAGCGAATTCACCGAACTGCAGCTCACGTTCCTCGATCAGCTTACGACCAACATCGGCATCGTGCTCAACAGCATCGAGGCGACGATGCAGACGGAAGGATTGCTCAAGCAATCCCAGCAGCTCGCCGGGGAACTGCAGGCACAGCAACGAGAACTGCAACAGACCAACGAGCAGCTGGAGCAAAAAGCCGAACAGCTCGCGGAGCGCAACGTCGAGGTGGAGCGCAAGAACCGCGAGATCGAGCAGGCACGCCGCGAGTTGGAGGAGAAGGCGACCGAGCTGGCGCTGACCTCCAGGTACAAATCGGAATTCCTTGCCAATATGTCGCACGAGCTGCGCACGCCGCTTAACAGCATCCTCATTCTGGGCCAGCAGCTCGCGGATAACCCCGAGGGTAACCTTCTGCCCAAGCAGGTCGAATTCGCGCGCACCATTCACGGCGCCGGCACCGATCTCCTCAACCTGATCAGCGACATTCTCGATCTGTCCAAGATCGAATCCGGAACCGTGACGGTGGAGGCCGAGGAAATCGCCTTCGCCAATCTTCTCGACATGGTGGCACGTCCGTTCCGGCACGAGGCGGAAACGCGCCAACTCTCGTTCGAGGTCAGCGTCGATCCCAATCTCGGACGCAGCATCACCACCGACTCCAAGCGCCTGCAGCAGATTTTGAAAAACCTGCTTTCGAACGCGTTCAAGTTCACCTCGCAAGGCGGCGTGCGGCTGCGCGTGGCCGAGGTCCAGAGCGGCTGGAGCGCCGCCCACCCGGTGCTCAAGCAGACGCCCACCGTGGTCGCCTTCGAAGTGTCCGACACCGGCATCGGCATTCCGCACGAAAAGCAGAAGGTCATTTTCGAGGCCTTCATGCAGGCGGATGCCAGCACGAGCCGCAAATACGGAGGAACCGGGTTGGGACTGGCGATCAGCCGCGAGCTATCGAACCTGCTCGGCGGCGAAATCCAGCTGCGCAGCGCGCCCGAGATGGGCAGCACGTTCACGCTGTATCTGCCGCTGAGATACGTCGGCCCGAGCATGGCACCCAAGCCGGTGACCGCCGCCTCCATCCAAGCGATGCATGCGCCCGCGATGCCCGCGGTGCCGGAGCGGCCGATCGAGCAAATTCCCGACGATCGGCTCGAGATCCGGCCCGGCGATTCCATCCTGCTGATCGTCGAGGACGATCCGCACTATGCCCGCATCATTGTGGACCTGGCGCGCGAGAAGGGCTTTAAGGTGTTGGTGGCAGCGCGCGGCGTCGACGCGCTCGAGCTCGCCAAACAGTACCAGCCGACCGCGGTATCGCTCGACGTGTTCCTGCCGGACATGCTCGGGTGGACCGTGCTCAGCCAGCTCAAGCAGAACCCGCTGACCCGGCATATTCCGGTACAAATCATTACGCTCGACGAAGACCGCCAGCACGGCTTGGCGCGCGGCGCCTTCTCCTTCGTCACCAAACCGGCCTCCACCGAGGGAGTGGAGGCGGCCTTGGCGCGCATCAAGGAATATGCCAAGCCGCGCCGCAAGCGCCTGCTGGTCGTGGAAGACGACCGCGCCGAGCAGCAGAGCATTAGGGAACTCCTCGGCCACGACGACATCGAGATCGTCACCGCCGGCACCGGCGCGGAGGCGTTGCGAGTTCTGCGGGAAGACCCCTGCGATTGTGTCGTGCTTGATCTGCGGCTGCCCGACATGTCGGGCTTCGACGTATTGGACAAGCTGCGCGTGGACACGAAGCTCTCCGACGTGCCGGTGGTGGTGTTCACGGGGCGGGAATTGTCAGCGGAGGAAGACGCCGAGCTGCACACCATGGCGCGCAGCATCGTCGTCAAGGGCGTCGAATCGCCCGAGCGTCTGCTCGACGAGACCGCCTTGTTCCTGCACCGCGTCGTCACCGAGCTTCCGCCCGAGAAGCAACGCATGCTCGAGCGGCTCACCAGCTCCGACGAGGACCTGGTCGGCCGCACCGTGTTGCTGGTCGACGACGACGCTCGCAACATCTTCGCCCTCTCGAGCGTGCTGGAGCGGCGCGGCATGCGCGTGCTTACCGCCACGAACGGCAGCGAGGCGATCGCGCTCGCCGACGCGACGCCTGATCTGGCGATCGTGCTGATGGACATCATGATGCCGGAGATGGATGGATATCAGACCATTCACGCCATCCGGCAGAAGCCGGGCTTCCGGCGGCTGCCGATCATCGCGCTGACGGCAAAAGCCATGAAGGGCGACCGCGAGAAATGCATGGAGGCGGGCGCCTCGGACTATCTGGCCAAGCCCGTCAATACCGAGCAGCTGCTGTCGGCGCTGCGCATGTGGTTGCATCGCTAGCAGCGGAGACGCGCGATGGCCGGGGACGATAAGGTCAACATCCTGCTGGTCGACGACCAGCCGGCAAAGCTCTTGAGCTACGAGGCCATCCTGTCGGAGCTGGACGAGAGGCTGATCAAGGCCGCCTCCGCCAAAGAAGCGCTCGAGCACCTGCTCAAGCACGAGATCGCGGTCATCCTCGTCGACGTATGCATGCCGGAGCTCGACGGGTTCCAGCTGGCGGCGATGATCCGCGAGCATCCGCGTTTTCAGCGCACCGCGATCATCTTCATTTCGGCGATCCATTTGACCGACGTCGATCGCCTGCGCGCCTACGAGATGGGCGCCGTCGATTACGTTCCGGTGCCGGTCATTCCCGAGGTGCTCCGCGCCAAAGTGAAGATTTTCGCCGAACTCTATCGCAAGACGCGACAACTCGAGCAGCTCAACCGGGAGCTCGAGCGCCGCGTCGCCGAGCGAACCGCGGAATTGGAGGCTTCGACCGCGCGGCTGTTGCAGAGCGAAGAGCGTCGCAGCTTGGCGTTGGCCGCCGGTCAAATGGGATCCTGGGAGTGGGATCCGGTGAGCGGGCGCTTCGTCTGGGACGACGGTCAGTATCGGATTTTCGGCGTCGATCCCGCGACGTTCGATCTCACGGCGGACAACGTCAGGGTGCTGGTCCATCCCGAGGACTGGAAACATCTGCAAGACGCGATCAAGCCGGCGGCGCCCGACGCGCCCAGCTTTCAAAGCGAGTTTCGCGTCTGCCGCCCGAACGGGGAGCTGCGCTGGTGCATTGGAACGGCGGTGGCGAGCGTCGACGCGACCGACAACGTCGTGCGCATCAGCGGCGTGACCGTCGACATCACCGACCGCAAGGAGGCGGAAGAGCGCCAAGTGCTGCTGGCGCGCGAGGTCGACCATCGCGCGCGTAACGCCCTGGCGTTGGTGCAATCGATCGTGCGTTTGACTCGCGCCGACAACATCAAATCCTACATTGCCGCGGTCGATGGCCGGATCGGAGCGCTGGCGCGCGCGCACACGTTGCTGGCGCAGAGCCGCTGGCAGGGCGCCGATCTCGCTCGCCTTGTCGGCGAGGAGCTCGCTCCGTTTCGCACCGACGGCCCGGACAGGATCACGACTGACGGCCCCGACGTCTCGCTGGAACCGCGCACGGCACAGACGCTTGCCCTCGCGCTGCACGAGCTCGCGACCAATGCCGCCAAATACGGCGCGCTATCGGTGCGGGCGGGACGCGTGGCGGTGAACTGGGAATTGCAGCCGCACGGCCTTCTCCTGGGCTGGACCGAGAGCGGTGGACCGACCCCGCAGCCGCCAGCCGCGCCGGGTTTCGGCATCCGGCTGATCAGTGCGAGCGTCGAGCGGCAACTCGCGGGCGAGGCCGCTTTCCACTGGCGTCCCGAAGGCTTGCACGCCGCGCTGCGCGTGCCGAGCCCCGACCAGATCGAACCGCTGGCGCACCGGCCCAGCACCCATTGGAGGCTGGGGGAGGACCGCTGTCATCTTCCGCTTCGGCTGCAGACCGGCAACCGCGTCCTGCTGGTGGAAGACGAGATCTTGGTCGCGATGATGATGAAGGACATCCTGAGCGAGCTCGGCTTCTCGATTATCGGGCCCTTCAGCCGGCTCGACGAGGCCATGATCGCCGCCGTGCACGAGGACATCGACGCCGGCATCATCGACGTCAATCTCGGGGGCGAGTTCGTCTATCCGGTAGCCGACGTGCTGGCGGCGCGGAAAATTCCGTTCGTCTTCATCACCGGCTACGGCGTCGAAAGCATCGACAACCGGTTCGGATACGTGCCGATCATCAAGAAGCCGGTGCAACGGCAAGTGCTGCAGAAGATCTTCATTCCCGCCGAGACCGCCGAGCCTGCCAAGCTGGCCAAGCGGCGATACGCGGCCGACCGCCGGACCGCACCGGCGAGCCAGCCCTGACCAGTCTCGAGCGTGCTCAGGCGGCGGGTCGATCCGCCGAAATCGGCACTGCATAGAATGTCCGCAGTCTGCCCAGGCCGAGGGCGAGCCCGTTCGGGCGGACCAAAATTCCGCAATGAAAACAACGAGCAGCGCTTGGCACAGACTTTGCTGCTTTGCAGCATACCGGGCCAACGGCGGCCTTTGCGCGCTGCTTTGGCATGCGCGCTGCTTTCGCATGCGAGCTGCCCAAGCAGGGGCAGCCGGAAGAGCAAACGATGTCCGGCGATTTCAGCCCCGAGCAAAAACGCTATCTCGAAGGCTTCGTCGCAGGCCTGCAGATTGCCAAGGCCGCGCGCGCCCAGGGCGGCGGCAGCGCCCCGGCGGCGGAGCCGAGTGGTCCCGATGCCGCACATCTGCGCGCGCAGGATCGTGTCCTCAAGGCCGGCGGCAAACTCTCCGAGCAGGAGAAATTCAAGCGCGAGCTGCACCCCTTCGATGGCTACCAACGGCTGAAGGCGCAGGCCGCGAACAATGAATATCCCAAGCCGCCGGACAATTTCCGCTGGCGCTTCTTCGGCCTGTTCTACGTCGCGCCCAACCAGAACTCCTATATGTGCCGGCTGCGCATGCCGAACGGCATTCTCGCGCATTGGCAATTCGCCGGCGTCGCCGATCTCGCCGAGCGCTATGGCGGCGGCTATGCCCACGTCACGACGCGCGCCAACCTGCAGGTGCGCGAGATCGAAGCCAAGAACGCCGTGGCGATGGTCGAGGCGATCCAGGATCTGGGGCTGTGCTCGCGCGGCTCCGGCGCCGACAACATCCGCAATGTCACCGGTTCGCCCACGGCCGGCATCGACCCGCAGGAGCTGATCGATACCCGGCCCTACGCCCGCGAGTGGCATTTCCACATTCTCAATGAGCGCGCGCTCTATGGCCTGCCGCGCAAGTTCAACGTCGGGTTCGACGGCGGCGGCATCATTCCCGTGCTGGAGGACACGAACGACATCGGCTTCCAGGCGATCGAGGTGAAGGCGGGCTTTGAGGTCGCGCCGGGGGTGTGGTTCCGGCTCCTGATCGGCGGCATCACCGGGCACAAGGATTTCGCGCGCGAAACGGGCGTGGTGGTCAAGCCGGCGGACGCCACCAAGGTGGCGGACGCGATCGTGCGCGTGTTCATCGATCATGGCGACCGTATCGACCGCACCAAGGCGCGGCTCAAATACGTCATCGACCGCTTGGGCCTCGACAAGGTGCTGGAGCTGGTCGAGGAAAAGCTCGGCCGCAAGCTCGACCGCGTCGCCCCCGCTGCGCTCGCACCGCGACCGCCCTTCGATCGCACCGCCCATATCGGCGTGCATGCGCAGAAGCAGCCGGATCGGAATTGGATCGGCGTCGTGCTCCCCGTCGGCAGGATGACGGCCGATCAAATGCGCGGGCTGGCGCAGGTCGCCCGCGATTTCGGCGACGGCGACATCCGCCTCACCGTGTGGCAGAACCTGATCATCTCCGGCGTGCGCTCGGAAGATATCGCAGCGGCGCAAGCGCGCATCGAAGCGCTCGGCTTGTCCGTCAGCGCCACCTCGATTCGTGCCGGACTTGTCGCCTGCACGGGCAACGTCGGCTGCAAGTTCGCCGCCTCCGATACCAAACGGCATGCCGAGGAGATCGCACGCTGGTGCGAGAGTCGCGTCGCCCTCGACGCGCCCGTCAACATCCATCTCACCGGATGCCACCACTCCTGTGCGCAGCATTACATCGGCGACATCGGATTGCTCGCCTGTAAAGTGCAAACCTCCGAGGACGGCGACGCGGTCGAGGGTTACCACATTCACGTCGGCGGCGGTTTCGGCCCCGACGCGGCAATCGCGCCGGAAATCTACCACGACGTCAAAGCCGAGGACGCGCCGAGAATCGTCGAGCGCATGCTCAAGGCGTATCTCGCGCACCGGGCTTCGCCGCAGGAAAGCTTCCTCGCTTTCACGCGCCGGCACGAGGCCGGCGCGCTGCGCTCCCTTGCCGACGCCGAGGCGGTGAAATGATCCTGCCGCCGCAGGATCCGCTGCCGTCGCTGATCCCGGAGAGCGCGCCGTTCAGCGCCGAGCAGCGCGTCTGGCTCAATGGCCTGTTTGCCGGGCTGCTCTCGCTCGAAGGCGGCATCACGGCGCTGTCGTCGGAGCAGGCGGCGGCGCTAGTGCCGGGCGCGCTCGAGCTCGCGGCGCCCGCGGCCCCGGCCGCCGAGGACGACGATGGCGCTCCGTGGCACGACCCGGCCATGGCACTCGCCGACCGGATGAAGCTTGCCGAAGGCCGTCCGCTGCGCCGGCGGATGATGGCGGCAATGGGACAACAGGACTGCGGCCAATGTGGATACAACTGTCAGGATTATTCGGACGCTATCTTCCTGAAAAAAGAAAAGCGGCTGAACCTCTGCGTGCCGGGCGGCAAGGAGACCGCCCGCATGCTCAAGGCCCTGCACGAGGAAGTCGGCAAGTCTCCGGCGGCGGCCGAGCCCAAGATCCCCACACCTGCCGATGCTACGGCTGTACCGGCAGCCGTGCCGGAAGGTTCACGCGAGTGTCCGGTCGAGGCGGTATTCGCCTCGCGCACGCGCCTGAACAAGCCCGGCTCGGAGAAGGAGACCTGGCATATTGAGTTCGATCTGACGGGGAGCGGCCTCGAGTATGCGGTCGGCGACGCCTTCGGCATTTTTCCGAGCAATGATCCCGCGCTCGTCGATGCCGCGATCGCGGCACTTGATGCCCCGCCGGATTTTCCGATCGGCGGCCGGACATTGCGCGATGTGCTGATCGATGGCGTTTCGCTCGGCGCCGCCCCCGATATGCTGTTCCAGCTGTTCTCCTACATCACCGGCGGCGAGCGACGGCAGAAGGCGAAGGCGCTCGCCGCCGGCGAGGACCCGGACGGCGACGCGGCAACGCTCGACGTCCTTGCCGCCATCAAGAAATTTCCTGGCGTGCGTCCCGATCCGGAAGCCTTCGTCGAGGCGCTCGACCCGCTGCAGCCGCGGCTCTATTCCATCGCCTGCTCGCCCAGGGTCGATCGAAACCGCATGGCGCTGTGCGTCGACGCGGTGCGCTACCCCCTCAACGGCCGCACGCGGCTCGGCGTCGCCTCCACCTTCCTGGGCGAGCGCCTGCGCCCCGGCGACAAGGTCAAAGCCTATGTCCAGAAGGCGCAGCACTTCGGGCTTCCGGCCGATCCCTCCGCGCCCATCATCATGATCGGCCCCGGCACCGGCATCGCTCCGTTCCGCGCCTTTCTTTATGAGCGCATGGCGAGCAAAGCACCCGGGCGCAGCTGGTTGTTCTTCGGCCATCAACGCCGCGACCACGATTTCTTCTACGAGGACGAGCTTAACGGGATGAAGGCGGCCGGCGCGCTGACCAGGCTCTCGCTCGCGTGGTCGCGCGACGGCAGTGAGAAGTTTTACGTCCAGGACCGCATGCGCCAGCTTGGCCGCGAGCTGTGGGCCTGGCTCGCAGACGGCGCGCACATCTATGTCTGCGGCGATGCCAAGCGTATGGCCAAGGACGTCGAGCGCGCCTGGGTGGAGATCCTGGCCGCGCACGGCGCGCGCACGACCGACGAGGCGATTGCGTCCGTCGCCAACCTGAAAAAGTCCGGCCGTTATCAGCAGGACGTGTATTGATGGCCCTGGTCGAGGTCCAACGCCATTCGCAGCAGACGCGCACGCCCCGCATGCAGGCCCTCGCGCGGCTGCCGCTCTTCCTCGATCTCAACGGGAAGCGCGCGGTCGTCGCCGGCGATGGAGCGCCGGTGGCGTGGAAAGCGGAACTCTTGTCGGCGGCCGGCGCCCATGTGGAAGTCTTCGCCGAACACGCTTGCGAGGAGCTGTGCGCGCTCGCGGCGCAACCTCCCCGCGGGGCGGTCGCGCTGCGGGATCGGGCGTGGCGGGTCGAGGATCTGTCAGGCGCGGCTGTTGCGGTCGGAGGCTTCGAGAACAACGCCGACGCGGAACGCTTCGCGCGCGCCGCTCGCGCCGCCGGCGTTGCGGTGAATGTGATCGACCGGCCCGCGCATTGCGATTTCTCGTTCGGCGCCATCGTCAATCGCTCTCCGCTCGTCATCGGCATTTCGACCGATGGCGCGGCACCGGTCTTCGCCCAGGCGATTCGCGCCAAGCTCGAGGCCGTGATCCCGCGCGGCTTTGCCCGCTGGGCGGACGCGGCGCGGCGCTGGCGCAAGTCGGTGCAATCCTCCGCCCTTTCGCCGGCCGCTCGGCGGCGGTTCTGGCAATTATTTGCGGCTTACGCGTTCCACCATCCGGCGCACGAACCGGCACAAAGCGATTTCGACGCACTTTTCGACAAGACCAGCGACCAAGGCACCGTCACGCTGGTCGGCGCGGGTCCTGGCGATCCGGAACTGCTTACGCTGCGCGCGGTACGCGCGCTGCAAGCGGCGGACATCATCCTGATCGACGACCTAGTCTCGCCGGACATTCTCGACTTTGCCCGGCGTGAAGCCAAGAAGATGCTGGTCGGCAAGCCCGGCGCTGGTCCCGCTTGCAAGCAGGACGAGATCAACGCGCTGATGATCGTGCTGGCCAAAGCGGGCAGGCGGGTAGTGCGGCTCAAGGGCGGCGACCCGCTGACTTTCGCGCGCGCTGGCGAGGAGATCGCCGCCTGCCGCGCGGCGGATCTCGTGGTCGAGGTCGTGCCCGGCATCACCGCGGCGCAGGACGCGGCGGCGGCGCGGCTTGGGATGGCTATTCCTGAAATGCCTCTTCCCGCTTGCTGCGGATGGCCGGCAGCGCCACCAGCACGCAGAGCGCAAGCGCTGCGATCAACAAACCGAGACTGATCGGCCGCTCGACGAAGATCGCCGGATCGCCGCTCGAAATTCGCATGGCGCGCCGAAGATTCTCCTCCATCAGCGGGCCCAGCACGAAGCCGAGGATCATCGGCGCCGGCTCGCATTCGAGCCGCGTGAAGACGTAGCCGAGCACGCCGAAGAACGCTGCCAACAGCACCGCCGCCGCGCTGTTGCTCACGGTGTACACACCGATGCCGCAAAACAAGAGAATCGCGAGATAGAGAAACCGGTATGGCACCTTGAGCAGCTGAACCCACATGCCGATGAGCGGCAGGTTGATGATCACCAGCATCAGGTTGCCAATCCACATGCTGGCGATCATGCCCCAGAACATGCCGGGGCGTTCGCTCATGATCTGCGGACCGGGTTGGATGCCGTGGATAGTGAGCGCGCCGATCATCAGCGCCATCACGGCATTGCCGGGAATGCCCAAGGTCAGCATGGGGATGAATGAGGTCTGCGCGCCGGCATTGTTGGCGGACTCGGGTCCGGCCACGCCCTCGACCGCGCCGCGGCCGAATTGCGCCGGGTGCTTCGACGACCGTTTCTCGAGTGCGTAGGCGGCGAACGCGCTCAGCGTTGCGCCGCCTCCGGGAAGCACGCCGAGTACCGAGCCGAGTGCGGTGCCACGCAGCACCGCCGGCCAAGCGCGGTGGAAATCCTCGCGGGTCGGCCACAGCCGGGTGATTTTCTTCGCGATCAGGGCACGCGTTTCCGGCGGCTGTGTCAAATTGGTGATGATCTCGCCAAGGCCGAAAATCCCGATGGCGAGCGTGGCGATGTCGATCCCGTCGGTCAGCTCGGTAATGCCGAAGGTAAACCGCGTTCCGCCCGTATTGCCGTCGGTGCCGACCAAACCGAGCAGCAGGCCGAGCACGATCATGGCAATAGCCTTGATCACCGAGCCGTGGGCGAGCACCACTGCCGCGATCAGCCCGAGCACCATGAGCGAGAAATATTCCGGCGCGCCGAATGACTGGCCGACCTTGGCGAGGGGCGGTGCAAAGGTGGCGATCAGCAAGGTTGCGACGCAGCCGGCGAAGAACGAGGCGAGCGCCGCCACCGCCAGCGCAGCGCCGGCCCGCCCCTGCCGCGCCATCTGGTGCCCGTCGATGCAGGTGACCACCGACGATGTCTCGCCCGGCAGGTTCACCAGAATGGCCGTGGTCGATCCGCCGTATTGCGCGCCGTAGAAGATACCGGCGAGCATGATCAAGCCCGACGTCGGTTCGAGATGAAAGGTCAGCGGCAGCAGCATCGCGATGGTCGCGATCGGGCCGATTCCGGGGAGAACGCCGATCAACGTTCCGATCAGGGCGCCGCCGAGCGCGAACAACAGATTCGCCGGCGTCAGCGCTACGCCGAATCCGACCGCGAAATTGTGGAGGAGCTCCATCTACCACTCCGGCCAGACCGGGATCACTCCGGCCAGACCGGGATAGTCAATCCCAGCCCGAGAATGAAGATGCCCCAGGAGAGGATGATGAGCACCAGCGCGGCCGCGAGGGTCTCTATAGGTCGCAGTCCGCGCGCCGCCACCGCACCCACGCCGATCAGCAGCAGGATCGAAATGATGAGCCCGAGCCGCTCGATGCTGAGCCCGAAGATCACCAGGCTCGCGGTGACGAAAATGACCGGCCGCAACGCCGAGACGTCACTGGACGACAGCGGCCGCGCGTCTTGCGCCTCGCGCAGCCCCTGCACGAGCACGACAGCGCCGAGGCCGAGCAGCAGCCAGCACAACAGCCGCGGCACGTAGCCGGTGCCCATGCGCAACGCGGTCCCGATCGGATAGTCGCGCGAGAGCCACAGTCCGAGCACCGCAACGCCGATGAATAGCAGGCCCGCGAGCACATCCCTGCGCGCAAGCGCGCGACAGAACGGATGGGGAAAGTTGTTCTGTTCTCCGCCGACGCTCAACCGCCGCTCCCAGGGCCATGGTCACTCAGCGCAGCGCCGTGGGGTGGGCATTGCGCCTTCGGATCCTATCATCCGCAGCCGTTGCCCAGGCGCAATGCCCACGTGCGCGGTCGCGTGGGCAAAATCGTACGCGGTAGACTTGCGTTTTGTCCGCCCTCCGCGAATCGATTTTGCCCACCCTACGGATTTGCTGGAATCACCGGGAGCAACAAATAAGATTCGTTCTCCCCGCCGGCGTAGATCGTATTCGTTCCGGTGTTGTAGTCGGCGTGGTAATGCATGTAACCGGCGCTGCCGATGCCGTCGCGCGGCTGGATGTCGAGCCGGATGCGGTGGCCGCGTCGAAACACCATCGAGGTCGGCCAGATCTCGACCTCGACCCGCACGATCTCGCCGGGCTCAAGATAAAGCCGCCGCTGATGGCGATGATAGGGCCGATACGGCAGCGACAGCTGCAGATCCAATTCGCGATGTGAGACGCGCAGCCATCCCTTCGCCACCGGTACCGGGGTTCCTTGCTGGCCGGTCTCCAGCACGTCGTTGCCGTCCGCATCGATGTTGCGGATGGTGAGAAACAGATCCATGTCCTCGGTCGAGCTCGCGACCCAGAGCACTGCGGCGGCAGGGCCGGTCACCTCGACGTCCTGCGCCAACGGCGCGGTTTCGAGCGTGATGCCCATGTCGCGGGGAATGGCGCCGCCCATCACCTGCGACGACGCTGCCGACGTCGAACCCATCGACCCCAGGCTGGTTGCGGGATAACTCCGCGAGCTGGAAGCCGGCGGATTGGCATCGATAAGCCGCCCGGATCTCGTGCCCGGCGCCGGCTGCGACAAATCGAGATAGAACTTGGTCCAGCGCGTGCGCGCGAGCGGCCATTCGCGCTCGAAGCGCCACTCCACCTCGTCGCGGCCCTTGCGGATGGCGAGCTTCACCGGCGGCTCTTCCATGACGCCGTTGTCGACGCCCTTGAGCCAGTAATCGAAAAAACGCAGCTGATCGCGCCGCCCCTCCTCCGAGTAGAACGGATGCACGTGCGTGCCGGCGTGGATGCGAAGCTTCTTGTGCGGCGTGGCCGCGCGCGTGAAGGCCTCGGTGTTGCCGCGCAGATGCAATCCCATGCCGGTCCAGTTGCCGACGCTGAACGTCGGTACGGTGATCTTGTCCCATTGCGCCTGGGCGCCGCGAAACGCGCCGCTGTCGAGATTGTTGCTGAGCCAGAAGTAAAGCGTGTCGGTGTGCCACCTATTCGGATGATGGCGGGAGGCGCGACCGACGACGTGATGCATGAGATGCGCCATGTACCAATTGGGCATGAACAGGCTGAGCAGTCCGCCGTGGAACAGCGCGTCGCGATAGAGATCGGCGAAACCTTCCCAGGGGATGATCGCCTTCAACGAAGGCGGCTGATGGTTGGCGACGAACCACTGGTTGATGGCGAAGTAGGAGATGCCCAAGAGGCCGACCTTGCCGGAGCACCAAGGCTGCGCCGCCGCCCACTCGATCGCGTCGTAGAAATCGATCGATTCCGCGAGCGACCACGGCTCGCATTGCCCGGGGGACTTGCCGCTGCCACGCCCGTCGACGCGCACCGCGGCATAGCCCCTGGGCACCCACCAGTGCGGATTGACCGTCTCCCAGTTCATCAGCGGGTTCGGTTCCTCCTCCAGATTGCTCGGCGGAATCCAGAGCTTGTCCTTCTGGTAAGGACCCAAATTCAAGATGGCGGGAAATGCGCCGGCAGCGTCCGGCCGAAACACATCGGCTTTGAGGCGCGCGCCGTCGCGCATCGGCACATCGACGTCTTTTTCGACAGCGATGCCGTAGGCCGCCGCACCGGGCGCCGGCTCCATCTTCATTGCCGTTGTTTCCCCACTGCCCCCCGCGGTTCAATCCGGCAGCTCAATCTTCACCTCGTCGGTGACCTTCTTCCAGTAGGCCACCTCGGCCCTGTTCCATGCTTGCGCGTCTGCGATCGAAGCGCTGGGAAGGGGCCTGATCATTTGCTGCTTGAACGCCGTCGCCACTTGCTCGGAGCTGAGCGCCTGCACGGCCGCCTTACGCACGATTTCGAGCACGTCGGGCGGCGTGGCGGCTGGCGCATATAACGCCGACCATAGGCCCTTGGCATTGGGATAGCCCAGCTCCGTGAGGGTCGGCACATCGGCATATTCGGGCACGCGCTGGTCCGACATCACCGCCAAGGCCCGCAGTTGCCCGGCCTTCACGACACCCATCGAGCTCGCCGCATTGAGCAGCGCGACGTGGGCGTCGCCGGTGACGAGATCGTTGGTGATGGCAGCGCCGCCCCCCTTGTTCGGCAGGTGGGTGAGCACGATGCCGGCCCATTTGGCGAAAGCCTCCATGTCGTAGTGATTGTTGCTGCCGACGCCGACGCTGGCATAGCGCACCTTGCCGGAATTGGCCTTCGCATAGGCGATGAACTCGGCATAGGTCTTCGGCGGGAAGTCCTTGATCGTGGCGCCGAGCACAAGCGGAACCTCGCTCAGTCTCGTCACCAAGATCACCTCCTTGTCGTAGTCGATCTTGAACTTCTTCTTGTAGATGATGGGTGTGAGCACGTTGGTGCCGGGATTGCCGATTTGCAGCGTATAGCCGTCGGGCCTCGAACGGGCCATCTCCTCGATCGCAAGAATGCCGAACGCCCCGGGCTTGTTTTCGACCAACACCGGCTGGCCGAGAATCGGCCGCATCTGCTCGGCGACGATGCGCATGACGATATCGGTGGCGCTGCCCGGCCCGAACGGCACGACTACTTTGATGGGTTTTGACGGATATTTGTCTTGCGCCGTCGCCGTTGCGCTGCCGACGGCGAGGACGAGCAACAGGATGGCCAGGCGCTTCATGTCGGTTGGTCCAGCACTGCCGAGCTCTCAGCCGGGCTAGTCGGTCAGATCGATCTTCACCTCGGCGACCGTCTTTCGCCACGCGGCAAGTTCGCTCGCAAGCCACGATTGCGCCTCCTCCAATGACGCGTTGGGCTTGACGCTGACGAGCTGCTTCTTGAACGCGTCCTGCAGCTGCGGAGCGTGGCTGGCCTCGACGATCGCGTTGAACAGGATCGTCAGAACCTCTTTCGGCGTCTGGGCCGGCGCCAGCATGCTCTGCCAATGCAGCGTGCCGACGCCGGGATAACCGGCCTCGGCGAGGGTCGGGACATCGGGATATTCCGCCAGCCGCGTCTCCGCGAGCACCGCGATCGGCCGCAGCTTGCCGGCCTTGATCATGGATGCCGTGCTTGCGGCGTTGATGAACGCGACCTGCGCGTCGCCGACGACGAGATCGTTGATCATGCCGGCGGCGCCGGTCTTGTTGGGAATATGCAGCATCTCGACGCCGGCCCGCTTCGAAAAGACTTCCATGTCGAAATGCGGGAAGCTACCGACGCCGGCGCTGGTATAGCGGACCTTGCTCGGATTCTTTTTCGCGTAGGCGATCAACTCCGCCACCGTTTTGGGCTCGAAATTGTGCGTGGTGGTGAGGAGGAACGATGGATAGATCGCGAGCCGGGAAACCGACACAACGTCCTTCTCGAAATTGATGGAAAGCTTCTTGGTGAAGAGGACCGGCGTGATGGCATTGGTCGTGACGTTGCCCACCATCAGCGTGTAGCCGTCGGGCTTGGAGCGCGCCATCTCCTCGATGGCGAGAATGCCGAACGCGCCCGGCTTGCTCTCGACCACGAATTGCTGGCCGAGGCTTTGGCGCATCTGCTCCCCGAATAACCGTGCGGTGATGTCGGTCGCGCCGCCGGGGGCATAGGGCACGATGATTTTCACGGGCCGCGAGGGATACTTATCCTGCGCAGAGGCTGTGACCGCGCCCAATGCGAGACATAGCGCCAGAGCCAAACCGAAGCGTTTCATCCCCATCCTCCAGGTGAATAGACGGCATCGCCGCCCGACACGCAGCGTCCATTGTAACCCAGGTGCGGCAGCCCGAAACAGGCCGCCGACCGCGCGACGTTGTCGCCCCTCGACCCAGATGCTCAGGCCGCCTTGACGCCGTGCAGGCTGTGGGTCGCATCCTTGCAGGTAAAGAAGACGACGTCGCCATCCGCCGTCGCTTTGCCCGAATGCACCACATTGGCGGGAACGTAGATCACGGACCCGGCCTTGGCCTCGACCTCCTGCTCGCCGATCCGCGCGCGAAACGTGCCTTGCAGGATGTAGATCCATTGCTCATTCGGATGGGAATGCGGCTCGGCGCCGGTGCCCGCCGGCATGCGCATCAGCGCAACGATCATGCGCTCGCCTTCGACGCAGGCGCCGTTGGCGGTCGAATAATCGGGACCGCCGAGAATATGGTTCACCTTGGTCAGGTCGAACACGTATTCGCCGTTGCCCGCGCGCTTGGCGCCGGGAGTCCGCGCCGCTTGTTGTGACATGTACGGGTCTCCTCCGCTTGCTGCCGATGTCGCTGCGAGGCTTGCGAAGTCCGCCGCGTCAGGCGAAGGTCCGCGCCGACGCGGTGTCGAGCAGCGCCCGCGCCCGCCCGCCAAGAATGACCGACTGGTCGGCGGCCGAAACCGACAGGCTGCGAACCTGCGCCACACCCTCCGGCATACCCATGTCGAAGGGGTAATCGCTGCCGAGCAGCACGCGCTCGGCGCCGGCATTACCGACCAGGAACTCGAGCGCCTGCTTCGAGTGCACGATGGTATCGAAATAGAAGCGCTTGAGCGACTCTGTCGGCGGTTTGGCAAGCTTGCGCTTCGGCTCCTCGCGCACGTGCCAGCCGTGCACGAAGCGCCCGGCTTGGTAGGGAACAAACCCGCCGCCATGGGCGAGGCAGATCTTCAGCGCCGGATAGCGCTCGAGCACGCCGCTGAAAACCAGGCATGCGGCGGCGATGGTGGTATCGAGCGGATTGCCGATCAGATTGGTGAGGTAGTACGACGAGAGCCGATCGGCGCCCGCCACGTTGATGGGATGAAGCAGAATGAACGCATCGAGCTCAGCCGCCGTGGCCCAAACCGGCTCGAGTTCTGGATCGTCGAGGTTCTTGCCCGCGATGTTCGAGCCGATCTGGGCGCCGCGCAGCCCCAGTACGCGCACGGCGTGACGCAGCTCGTCCGCAGCTTGTCTCGGCGCTTGCATGGGCAGCGTTGCAATGGCGAGAAAGCGGTCGGGGCGAGCCTTGGCAAGTTTGGCGAGCTGCTCATTCTGGATTCGGGCAAACGCTGCCGCGACCGCCGCCGGCTGGGCATAGAGGAAGGTCTGCGGAGAAACCGAGAGCACCTGAACATCGACCTTGGCTGCCGCCATGTCCTGCAGACGCCGCTCCAGATCCCAGCCGCCGCGGGGAAATTGCCGGTAGAGGTTCCCGGCTACCTCGAGGGTGGCGAAGTGATCGTCGATGTTCGACAGCTTAGGTCCCACTTTAGGCGCTTCGCGCTGCAGCAGGCGGATGGTCTCTTCCGTGAGAATGTGCGCGTGAACGTCGATCGTCTGCATCGATTGGCTGGCCATGGGATCTGCTGCTCGTGAGGGGAGAGGGAGAGACCCGAAGCGTAATGCATCCCACCCGGCAGATCGAGTAGCTGATGACGGTTGGATCGTGATAGGTTTCGCGACCCGACCCGGTGGAACCGGAACGCAGAGATGCTCGATCAGCCCGCCGCCGCGCATCGCGCCCGATTGCAGCAGCGACCGCGACTCGATTTTCAGGATCATCTGGCGGATCTCGAGGCCAAAGGTCTTCTCGTTCGCATCGATCGTCCCATCAACAAGGACACCGAGCTGCACCCGCTGGTGCGCTGGCAATTTCTGGGCGGCGTGCCGGAGGACAAGCGCCGCGCCTTCTTGTTCACCAACGTGACCGACTCGAAAGGCCGCCGCTACGACATTCCCGTGGTGGTCGGCGCCCTTGCGGCCTCGCCCGACATCTACGCCATCGGCATGGGACAAGCGGTCGAGGACATCGGCGAGGCCTGGATGCGCGCCATCGCCAATCCGATCGCGCCGGTCGTGGTGAGCACGCCGCGCTGCCAGGAGGTCGTGCTCACGGGCGATGATCTCAAGGCGCCGGGCGGCCTCGCGCGGCTGCCGGTGCCGGTGTCGACGCCAGGCTTTGATTCCGCGCCCTATCTGACCGCGACGCTGTGCGTCACGTGCGATCCCGACAGCGGCGTCCAGAACATGGGCACCTACCGCGCCGCGCTCAAAGCCGCCGATCGGCTGGTGGTGCGCATGGTGGCGCGCGAGGCGAGCGGCGCCGGCGGCTACTTGCACTGGCTCAAATACCGCAAGCGGCGCGAAGTGATGCCGATCGCCATCGTTATCGGCTGTGCGCCGGTGGTCATGTTCACCGGGCCGCAGAAGCTCGCGATCGACATGGACGAGCTCGGCGTGGCCGGCGCGCTCGCCGGCTGCCCGATCGAGACGGCGAAAGCCGCGACGGTCGACCTTTACGTGCCGGCGTCGGCGGAAATCGTGATCGAAGGGCTGATCGATCCCGACAAGCTCGAGCCCGAAGCGCCGTTCGGCGAAAGCAACGGCTATGTCGCGCTCGAAGCCTACAACATGCCGATGCGCGTGACCGCCATCACCCACAAGCGCGCGCCGGTCTTCACTTCCATCATCAGCCAGGTGACGCCGAGCGAATCGAGCGTCGTCAAGAAGGTCGCCTACGAGCCGCTGTTTCTCAGCCATCTACGCGACCGTCTCGGCATCAAGGGCGTTCGTCGCGTGGTCATGCACGAGCGGCTGACCAATCTGCGCCCCGTCATTTTCGTTCAACTCGCGGAGGGGGTGCCGCGCAGCGAAGTGTGGCGCGCGCTGCATGGCGCCGCCACCTTGCAGTCCAACTGCGGAAAGATCGTCATCGCGGTCAGCGAGGATATCGATCCCACGAGCATGGACGCGGTGCTGTGGTCGCTCGCCTACCGCACCAATCCGATGGAGGGCAGGGCGCGCAATACGGCCCCAAAACCTCCGACTCCGGCATGCTGGTCGATGCCACGCGCAAATATCCGATGGCGCCGCTTGCCTTGCCGACGCGCGAATACATGGAGCACGCGCGCGCGTTGTGGGAGGAGCTCGATCTTTATCCGCTCAGCGTCCAATCGCCCTGGCATGGTTATGGCCTGGGCGATTGGACCGACCGCTGGGAGACCTTTGCGCGCCGCGCAGCGACCGGCGACTGGGAATTGACCGGCCGCGAGACGCTGGCGCGCCAGCGCGGCGGGCTCACGCCCGAATCGCCCGCCCGCTTCGACGACGAGCCGAAGAAAGAGCCGCCGCAGTGAGCCGGGCTTTGATCGACTTGCACCAACCGCTCGACCCGTCATTCCGGGGCGCCGCGAAGCGGCGAGCCCGGAATCCATAACCACAGCCGGCGATTATGGATACCGGGTTCCCTTGCTACGCTCGGGCCCCGGAATGACGGCCGATAGATTCCGGACGCACCGCCAAGCCTATTTCTCATCCACCACGCGACTGCGCAGCGTGCCGATGCCGGAAATCTCCACCTCGAGCACGTCGCCCGGCTTCATCCACAAGGGTGGATTGCGACGGTGACCGACGCCTTCCGGCGTGCCGGTGGCGATCACGTCGCCCGCCGCAAGCGGCGTGAAATCGGAGCAGAAGGCGATGATCTGCGGCACGGAATGGATCAAGAGATCGGTGCTGGACTTCTGCACCTCCTGCCCATTGAGCCGCGTGACGAGCGTGAGGCGGGTCGGATCCGCAATCTCGTCGGTGGTGACGATCCACGGCCCGAGCGGGCCGGTGGCGGGGAAGTTCTTGCCGGACGTCACCGAGAATTTCTGATAGTCGCGCACGCTGCCGTCCACGAAGCAGGTGTAGCCGGCGACGTGGTCGAGCGCGCGCTCGACCGGAATATGGCGGCCGCCGCGAGCGATGACCACCGCGAGCTCACCTTCGAAGTCGAAGCTTTGCGACACCGAGGGACGGATCATCTCGCCCTCGTGGCCGGCGAGCGTGTTCGCGAGCCGAATGAACATGCTCGGCTGTTTGGGCACCTCGCGCCCCGTTTCCGCGGCATGCGAGCGATAGTTGATGCCCGCACAGAGAATCTTCTCGGGATTCGGGATCGCCGGCAGCCATTTGATGTCGCTGAGCCCGTGGTCTGCCTTGGCTCCGTCGGCGCCCTTCCTGATTTCGGCGAGCGCATCGGCGGCAAGTGCGTCGCGCAAGCTCGCATAACGACTGCCGAGACGCTGGTTCAGGGTGACCACGCCATCGCCGGTCACCACGCCGAAGCACGCCTTGCCGTCGGCAATATAGCTCGCAAGCTTCATTCACGACTCCATACGGGGCTGGATTCGCCGCGTCGCGTTTTCCTCTTACGTCATCCCGGGTCCCAAACGAAGCAGATAGTGGAGAAGCAGGCGGATTGGGGACGGTTTTGACGACTGGCGGATTACGCTACGCTCATCGGCCCTACGATGAAGGACCGAGCGATGACGAGCCGCAGCCCGCGCCGAGAGTTGCACAACATGCTCGTCCCCGGCGCGGCGTTGCTGCTGCCGGGGGTCGCCAATGCGCTCGCGGCGCGCGTGGTCGCCGACCAGGGATTTGCCGCCGCCTATGTGACCGGCGCCGGCATCGCCAACACGTTTGTCGGGGTCCCCGACATCGGGCTGGTGACGGTGAGCGAGCTTGCGGCGCACGTCGCGGCGATTCGCGAGGCATTTCCTGGCCCGCTCGTGGTCGATGCCGATACGGGCTTCGGCAATGCCGTGAACGTGGTGCGCACGGTGCAACTGCTCGAGCGCGCGGGCGCCGATGCGCTGCAGATCGAGGACCAGGTCTTTCCCAAGCGCTGCGGCCATTTCGCGGGCAAGGAGGTGATCCCGGCCGCCGAGATGGTGGCGAAGATCAAGGCCGCGGTAGACACCCGGCGCGATCCCGATCTTTTGATCATCGCGCGCACCGACGCCATCGCACCGGAGGGCTTCGCGGCGGCGCTCGAGCGCGCCGCGGCCTATCGCGAGGCCGGCGCCGACGTCACTTTCGTCGAAGCGCCAACCTCCATGGAGGAGATTGCCGAGATTCCCCGCCGTCTCCCTTGGCCGCAACTCATCAACATCGTCATCGGCGGCCGCACGCCGGAATTGCCCAACGCGAAGCTTAAAGAATTGGGCTATGCCGGCGTGATCTACGCCAACCTCGCGCTGCAATCAGCGCTCAAAGGCATGCAGGCGGCGCTGGGCGAGCTTCGGCGCAGGGGACATATCGGCGACGCGCTCAATCTGATCGCCGATTTCTCCGAACGGCAGCGCCTGGTGCACAAGGACGAGTTCGACGCGCTCGAGCGCAAATACATCGCAAAGGACTAAGCCGCCGTCAGCGTCCTGTCAGCGCGAGGTACGTCGAGTTTGACGTGATGGCCTTCAATGCATCGCCTTGCCGCCGTCCACGTTGATCGTCTGCCCGGTCATGAAATCGCTGGCGGCCGAGGAAAGAAACATCACCGCCCCCACCAGATCGGCCGGCACTTGCACACGTTCGATGGCGCGGCCGGCAAGGCGCGTGGCGAGATAATTGGCCGACGAGGAGGCGACCTGCGTCTCGCTCTGGGTCATGCCGGGGGTCACGGCGTTCACGGTGATGCCGAACTCGGCCACTTCGCGTGCCAAGGCGCGCGTAAACCCGATGACGCCCGCTTTCGAGGTGGTGTAGTGCAGCCGGTTGGGCGTTCCTTCCCACACCCGCGACGAGGAGATGTTGAC
>WNGD01001198.1_pt1 | contig 31363 bp, 34 predicted proteins | sample 5400671 | NCBI WGS metagenome assembly WNGD01 (sample SAMN13153369, study PRJNA577476) | soil metagenome | isolation source: 40 cm soil or saprolite under grassland replicate 2 | place: USA:California | collected 2016-06-15
GACTTCTCGTCCCTCTCGCTGCGCGACCTCGCGGCGCGTCTCGCCCCGTCCGGCCCGGAGGCGCTGCGCGGTGCGCGCCTGCCGCCGGACGCGCGGACGCTCGTGCTGCCCGCTCGCGTGCGCGGCGACGACGTCACCGTCGAGGCGAGCGTCGAGACGCCGCGCGCCGACTTCGTCACGATCCCGCTCGGCACGGCGCGGCACGGTCTCCACGGGACGATTCCGGTGACGGCGCGCGGTGGCCGTCTCGTCGCGCTCACGCTCGGGCCGACCGGGACGGGCCTGCACGGTGCCCCGAACGGGGGCACGGGCATCCAGCCGCTCGCGCGTGGGACGCTGACGCTCGGCGCCGTGCGCGCGGGCGCGGGGACGATCCCGCTGCGCGACTGGATCGGAACGGCGGGCGTCGCACGGCTCGGCCCGAACCGGATTCGCTACCTCGTCACGCCCGACGCCGTGTCGCGGCTGCGACTCCGCCAGCCGACGGACGGGCGCCCGGTGCCCGCCGCCGTCTCGCCCGAGCTGGCGCAGGCGGCCGGCGCCGACGGGCTGCTCCCGATCGACGTGAACGGCGAGCGGCTGCCGGCACGGGTCGTCGCGGTCGTGCGGCGCTTCCCCTCGGTGACCGGCCAGGTCGTAGTCGCCGACCGCGACACGGTCGCGACGGCACTCAACGCGGCCACGCCCGGAACCGGCGTCACGGACGAGTACTGGCTCAACGGCCCGGCGAGCCTCGGCCGGACGCTCGAGCGCCCGCCGTACGACGCGCTCGCCCTTCAATCACGCAGCGCACTCGTGCACGAGCTTCGTGGCGATCCGCTCGCGCGCGGCGTCCTGATCGCGCTCGCGGCGGCGGCGATCGGCGCGCTGCTCCTCGCCCTCGCCGGGCTCGAGCTCGCCCTCGTCGCCGACCTCCGCGACGAGAGCGGCGAGCTGTTCGACCTGGAGGCGCAGGGCGCGGGGCCGGCCTCCCTGCGGCTGCACCTGCGGCTGCGCGCCGCGGTCGTCGCCGCCGCCGGACTCGCGGGCGGGATCGGGGTCGGCGCAGTCCTGTCGGCGCTCGTGGTGGCCTTCGTCACGCTGACCGCCAACGCGACCGCGGCCGAGCCGCCGCTGCTCTTGACGCTCGACTGGCCGGTGCTCCTGCTCGCACTCGCCGGCTACGCGTTCGTCGCGGGCGTCCTGGTCGTACTGACGACACTGGGGGCGTTCAAGGGCCCGGTTCCGGCCCGCTTCGCGGAAGGCGCCGCATGAGCGCGGTCGAGCTGAAGGACGTCTTTCGGGTCCACTCGACTCCCGAGGGCGACGCCGCGGCGCTGCAGGGGCTGACCCTCTCGGTGGAGGAACGGGATCGTGCGCGTGTTCGGGACGGAGATCGGCAAGCTGTCGCCGCACGGCGCGGCCGCCTACCGCGCCTCGGTGCTCGGGTACGCCGACCAGCACTACTCGCGCACGCTGGCCGCCGAGCTGTCGGCGCGCGACCTCGTCGCGCTCCAGCTCGGCCTGCGCGGGACGGAGCGCAGCGAGCGGCTGCGGCGCGCGGACGAGCTGCTCGAGCGCGTCGGCCTGGGCGACCGCCGCGACGCGCGACCCGGCGACCTCTCCGGCGGCGAGCAGCAGCGGGTTGCCGTCTGCTCCGCGCTCGCGCACCGCCCGAAGCTCCTCCTCGCCGACGAGCCGACGGGCGAGCTCGACCACGCGAACGCGGACCGGATCTACCGGTTGATCGGCGAGCTCGCGCGGGAGCAGCGGTGCACGACCGTGATCGTCAGCCACGATCCCGAGTCGGCCGGGATCGCCGACCGGATCGTGCGGATCCGCGACGGCCGGCTGAGCGAGGAGTTCGTCCGCGCGGGCGGCGCGGGCGACACGATTGTCGTCGGCCGCGGCGGCTGGCTCCGCCTGCCCGAGGAGCTGCTCGCCCGCGCAGGAATCTCGTCGCGCGCGACGGCCCGCTTCGAGTCGGGCCGCGTCGTGCTCGCCCCCCCACGTGCCCCCAGTGGGGCGGAGACGCCCCCTCTTGAAACGCTACTGCAGCCGGACGCGCGCGTTCGTGCCGAAACTGTGACGAAAGGCGCACCGGTCGCCGAGGTGCGCAGGCTGACGAAGCGCTACGGGCGCCAGGTGGTCCTCGATGACGTCCACGCGGCGTTCGCGCCGGGACAGCTCCACGTCGTCACGGGTCCGTCGGGCTCCGGCAAGACGACGTTCCTCCACCTGCTCGGCGGACTCGAGCTGCCCGACGAGGGCGAGGTCGCCGTGCTCGGCACCGATCTGCCCGGGCTCACGCGGGCCGGACGCGCCGCCTTCCGCCGGGAGCACGTCGGCTACGTCGGCCAGCAGCCCGGCCTGACCCCGTTCCTGTCGGCCCGGGAGAACGTCGAGCTCGGGCTCGTGATCCGCGGCGTCGAGCCGACCGACGCGCGCCTGCGCGCGCACGAGGCACTCGACGCCGTAGGGCTCGAGGAGCGCGCAGAGCAGCTCGTCTCACGCCTATCGACCGGCGAGCGCGGCCGCGTCGCGGTCGCCCGCGCGCTCGCCGCGCGGCCCGCCCTGCTCCTCGCCGACGAGCCGACCTCGCGCCTCGACCAGGCGAACGCGCTCGCCGTCGGCGCGCTGCTAGCGCGGCTGGCGCGCGAGGCGGGGACGACGATCGTCTGCGCGACGCACGATCCCGTCGTGATCGAGCAGGCCGACGCCGAGCTCGCCCTGGGCTAGGAGCGTGGTTCGCTATTCGGGCGTGTCGACCGGTCATTGCAGACGGACGCGCGGCAGAGCCTCGCGTCCTGAAGGCGGCGCCGGCAAGCGGCGCCTAGCCGGAGTCTCGGCCGCGCGGCCCGGGCGCAGGCGGAACGATGCGCGCGGTGCCGCCGTAATCGGAGACGGCGTCGTTCACGTTGAACAGCGCGCCGAATCGCCGCTCGCCGCGGCGTCCGGCATCGAACATGCCGATCTGGTTGGTGTCCGGGTACACGCTGATGTTCGGGCCGTTCATCTCGCTGATCATCAGCAGGCGGACCGGCCGGTCGCTCCGGTTCTCGTATCCGTGCGCACCCCGCTCGCCGCGGGGAAAGGCGACGACCTCTCCCTCAGGAAGGTCGACCCAGCCGTCGGCGGTGCGAAGGCTCAGCGTCCCGCCGAGTTCGATCCCGACGCCGTCGGCGACCCGGTTGATGTAGTTGAAGTACGCGATCACCTGAATGGCGTCGTGGATCGCCTCGTCGCTCCAGCCGCCGGCGCGCAGCGCCTCGACGTCCTCGCCGCCGACCTCCGCGGGCCGCAGCGTCAGCTTCTCCGCGTATTCGCAGAGCGCACGCACGCGGGGCTCGAGCCGCGCGCGCCGGAAATCGTGCGCCGCGTGCTCCGCGAGCTCGTCGTCTGCGCCCTCGGCACGGAGGTCGTCGGCGTGGGAGCGGATTCAGTAGTGGCAGCTGTTCGCCGCCGAGACGACGACCGCCAGCAGCTCACGCTCGACGCGCGACAGCTCCGACGGCCCGAACATGATCGCCTTGTAGAGCTCCATCGAGCGGCGCAGCACGCCCGGGCGCAGGCTCATCGACTTGACGATGTTGAAGACCTTCCCGGCCCGCGCGACCGCCTCGTCGTACTCGCGCTTCAGCGCACCGGTCGCCTCCTCGACGCCGACGAGCCGGATGTACGGCACCCTACGAGAGCTTCTGCGCCATCGACTGGAGCAGCTTCCAGGCGATGGAGGGGTTGCCCTCGACGAGCGGCCGGAAGTCCCACGGCGTGAGGCCGTAGCAATGGAGGTCGCTCGTCGCCGTGATCGTCGCCGTGCGGTCCGAGCCGGTCAGCAGCGCGATCTCGCCGAAGTAGTCGCCCGGCCCGATCGTCCCGCGCGGCTCGCCGTGGACGGTCACCTCGGCGCTGCCGTTCTCGACGATGAAGAAACCCGCGCCGCCCGCGCCTTCCCGCGTCACCGTCTCGCCCGCCGGAAAGGTGCGCTCGCGCATCGTGTCCGCGATCGACTCGAGCTCCTTCCGCTCGAGCCCGGCGAGCAGGGGAACACTCCGCAGCGTCTCGATCGAGGGCCTGGCCACCGCGGGGATTCATACCACGTTCCACGGGCGGCGGAAAATGGCGAGACTATGACGGTGAAGCTGACGATCGTCGGATGCTCCCCGGCCTGGCCGAACCCGGGTGGGGCACAGTCCGGCTACCTCGTCGAGGCCGACGGCAGGCTCCTGCTCGACTGCGGACCGGGCGTGCTGGCGCGCCTCCGCGAGCGGGAAGGCTGGCCTCGCCTCGACGCGATCGTGATCACGCACTTCCATCTCGACCACTGGGGCGATCTCGTGCCGTGGACGTTCGGGTCGATGTTCGGCCCCGGTCGCGACAGCGGGCGCGCCGAGCTGTGGCTGCCGCCGGGCGGGGCAGAGGTGCTGCGGATCTTCGGCGAGCGGTTCGGCTTCGCCGACATGTTCGAGCAGGTCTTCGACCTGCGCGAGTACGCAGACGGCGAGCCGTTCGAGGCGGCCGGGCTCGAGGTGACCCCGATGCGCGTGCCGCATTACGAGCTGCTCAGCTTCGGGCTGCGCGTCTCGAACGCATCGAGGACACTGGCCTACTCGGCCGACTCCGCCCCGAGCGACCAGCTCGTCGCGCTCGCCCGCGACGTCGACCTCTTCCTCTGCGAAGCGACGCTGGCCCGCCAGGAGCCCGAGCTGCGCGGGCACCTGACGGCGGAGGAGGCCGTCGAGGCCTTCGAGCAGTCGGGAGCGCAGCGGCTCGTCGTCATCCACCGCCCGCACGAGCTGCCGCTCGACGAGGAGCTCGAGCGCGCCTACGACGGCTGGACCACTACGCTCTAGCACCCCTGGCCGGAACCATCTAGGCCCTGGCGAGCCGCGCACCGACGACCGTCTCGGCAGCCTCGTAGCTCGGAGCGTGGCCGGTGACGACCGGGAGGAAGACGTCGCGGTCGAGCGCGTAGAGCCGCAGCGGCTCGAGCGCCCGTACCGTCGCCGTCCGCGGCACATCGCGCAGCAGCGCGATCTCGCCGAAGAACTCGCCCGGGCCGAGCTCGGCGCGCTCGGCGCCGTCGACCTCCACCACGGCGCGGCCGCTGTCGACGATGTAGAAGCGGTCGCCGACCTCGCCTTCGGCGCACACCACCGCCAGCGGCGCGACCTCGACGGGCACGAGGCTCGCCGCGAGACGCTCGAGCTCCGGCGGCGCGAGCGGCGAGAAGATCGGGATCGCGCGGAGCAGCTCGAGCTGGCGGGCCGGGACGACCGTCTCGCGGTCGAGAGCCTGCAGGCGCGGCCAGAGTGGCAGGACGAGAATCGGCAGGAGGAGGCCGGCCGCGACGAGCGCGCCGCAGTCGCCGAGCGCGGCGACGAGCGCGGGCGCGAGCAGCGAGCCGAGGCCGAGGGTCACGAGGATCACCGTCTCGAGCACGCCGAAGACGCGGGCCAGCACCGCCTCGGGAGCAATCCGCTGCAGCAGCGTCATCCCGGCCACGTCAGCCACCGTCCCCCCGATCCCGAACAGGACGAGCAGAACGAGTGCTGCGGGCGTACTGACCCAGAGGCCGATCGCCACCAGCGGCAGGCCCCACAGCACAAGGCCGGCCCCGAAGTCCGCGCCGAGCCGCCGCCGCCCGATCAGCGCCGCCGAGACGAGCGCGCCGGCGACGCCGCCGAGGCCCGCCGCCGCGTTGAGCCAGCCGACCCCGGAGGGGCCCAGGTGGAGCATCCGCAGCGCGAGCACGACGACGAGCACGGCCATGATCCCGTTCACGATCAGCTGCCCGGCGAAGAGGCCCATCACGACGCGCAGGCGCGCGTCGCCGAGGATCGCGCCGAAGCCCGCGAACGCCGCGGCGACGACCGAGCGCTCCTCGACCTCGGGCGGGGGCTCCTCGACCCGGATCGCGAGCACGAGCAGCGCCGACCACAGCAGCATCCCGGCCGCGGCGGCGAAGACGACGCCCGCGCCTCCGGCCGCGAGCAGCAGCCCACCGATCGCCGGTCCGCCGAGCGTGCCGACCGCGCTGATCGTGCTCGAGACGACGTTCGCCGCCGTCAGCTCCTCGGGCGAGCGCGCGAGCGCCGGGCGCAACGCGGCCTCGGCGGGGTGGAACGCGCTGGCCGCCGACGCGACGACGCCGGTCAGCGCGTAGACGAGCATGGGCGCCCAGCCGAGCTCGACCGCCGCGGCCGCCAACGCAAGCGCCGCGACGCGGACCGTGTCCGCGCCGACCATCACGCGCCGCCGCGGGTACCGGTCGGCGACGAGCGCGAGCCACGGCGAGAGAAGCGCCGCCGCGCCCCAGCGACCGAAGCCGACGATTCCGACCGCCTTCGCGCCGCCCTGCTCGTAGGCGAACACGGCTACGCCGACCGAATAGGCCCACGTGCCGAGGTTCGCGCCCGCCCAGGCGAGCTCGAGCCGACGGATGGCCGGGTTACGGAAGGCCTCCCCGAACGCCCGCAGCGACTCGCGCAACCGGCCCACTGAAGCCGAGAATTGCACCTTTCGTTGCGTATTTGAAGCCTGGTTGGGAAGATTCGGTGACGCTGGCGCGTCTTGTGATGCGTCAGGGGTGCGCACACAGCGCGCCACTTCCGGAAGGAGGACGAATGTCGATGGAGGAACAGGACGACCTGACAGGTCCGGAGACCGACCTCTCGAAGACACGGGAGGACGTCGAGAGTCATTCCGCGGTTCGCGAGGGAGCAGTCCGCGAGACGGAGGACACTGACACCGACGATGTCGAAGGGCACGTGCACAAGGTGCGCGAGGCCCACTCCGTACGAGGCGCGACCGACGACGATGACGACGTCGAGGGCCACAAGGTCACGGCGCGCTAAACGACACTTCGTCTACCGAATCCCGAAGAGCCCGGCTCACCGGGCTCTTCGGCTTTAAAGGCGCTGCCTCAATGCCGCAGCAGCTGCTCCAGGGAAGCCAGCAGTTCGAGCCCCGCTACGCGCCGCTCGTCGGGCGCCGACTCGATCTGCGCGGCCACGCGCGCCAGCGCGCCCAGCTCGCCCTCGCCCTCGAGCGCCGCCTGCGCGCGCCGCGCCCGCTGGAGCAGGTCGAGCGCGATCGCGGCCTGGTTCGCAAAGAGCGAGAGCAGGTCCATCTCGGCGAGCGTGAAGCGCGCGTCGCTCGGCCGGTCGAGCACCTCGAGCACGCCGAGCGCGCGCTCGTCGACGAGGAGCGGCACGGCCATCAGGCCGTTCGGGACGTAGCCCGTCGACTCCGCCGCCTCGCGCGAGAAGCGCGTGTCCGCCGTCACGTCCTCGACCACGAGCGGCTGCCGCGTCACGAGCACCCAGCCGGCGATGCCCGTGCTCGAAGGAAATCGCCGTCCTACCAGCGTGTCCGACCCCCGCCCCGCGACCGCCTCGAAGACGAGCTCGTCGGCTTCCTCGTCGAGCAAAAACACCGACGAGGCCTGCGCGTGGAAGATCGCCCGGGCCACCTCGACGACGGACTGCAGCAGCTGCCGGTACGCCTCCTCGGTTCCGAGGACGCCCGCTGCGACCGCGTTGCCGAGCTCGCTCATAGCGGAACCTTCTGACGATCAGCGTGTCGACCGGCACTGCAGACGGCCCGCTTCGCAAGCGAAGCCGTAGCAGACGGCCGCACGCGAAGCAGGCGGCCGCGCCGGCTAAGCCGGCACGGCCTCGGTGCGGCATCGAAAGCGATGCCGCAGGCCCGTACGGCCTGAGTGAGACGACGCGAGCGTCGTCTCATCCGCGGCCCTCGATGTTCGAGGCTGCGAGGTAGAGGACGGTTTTGAGCTGGAACGGCGTCAGCTCCCGGTGCTTGCTCAGGATCAGCGCGCAGATCCCCGTCACATGGGGCGTGGCGAAGCTGTTGCCCGTGCAGCGGAGGGTGCCGCCGCCGAGCCAGGCGACGTCGACCTCGAGGCCGCGGGCGAAGAACTCCACCGGCGGCGTCGGGTTGTAGTAGTACGTGAACGGGTCGTCGTCCTCGTGGCTGCCGACGGAGATCACGCTCGAGAAGCGCCACGGAAAGCTCTCGACGGGCATGTTGTGCGCGGACGCGACGAGCATCGTGCGTCGAAAGTACGCCGCGTCGGCGAGGTCGTGCAAGGTCTCGGCGAATTGCTTCTTCGTCGTCGACAGGCTCATGTTGATCACGTCGAAGCCCTGTTCGATCGCCCACTCGAGACCTGCGAGGAGAACGGGGCCGCTGCCCGTGTAGCCGGCGCCGAGCACCCGCACGCTCGTCAGCTCGCAGTCGGGCGCGAGCGAGCGGATGATACCGGCGCAGGCGGTGCCGTGGCCGCAGAGGTCGCCGGCGGCGTCGTCGTGGATCTCGATCACGTCCGCGACGCGCGTCACCGCGAGCGAGCGCTCGACCGGCCCGACGAGTGGATGGTCGGGTTCGACGCCGCTGTCGAGGACGCAGACGCTGACACCCTCCCCGCTCGCCCCGTCCCACGCCCACTCGCGCGTGACGCGCTCGGGCCACGTGATCGGCAGCATGATCCGCTCGACCGCCGCGGCGGGCAGGCTCCAGGCGGGGAGGTCCTCCTCGCTGCGGTGCGCGGCCATAGCGCGGATCGTACGCGCGGGCGCAGAAGCAGCGACAATGGGAGTCGTGCCAGACTTTCCGGCCCACGACGTCGTCGTCGTCGGCGCCTCCGCGGGTGGGGTCGAAGCGCTTCGCAACCTCGTCGCCTCGCTCCCTGCCGACTACGCAGGCGCAATCTTCGTCGTGCTGCACGTCCCGTCCATCTCCCCGAGCGTCCTGCCGGGCATCCTCTCGCGGCGCGGGCCTCTGCCGGCCGAGCACGCGGTCGACGGCGAGCCCGTCACGGGAGGCCGAATCTACGTCGCGCCGCCGGACCACCATCTGCTCGTCGACGAGGGCGTCGTCCGGGTCGAGCGCGGGCCGCGCGAGAACGGCCACCGCCCGGCGATCGACCCGCTGTTCCGGTCCGCCGCCAGCACGTGCGGCCCGCGCGCGATCGGGATCATCCTCTCGGGCCTGCTCGACGACGGCGCGGCCGGGCTCGAGGCCGTCACCGCAGCCGGAGGGGTCGCGGTCGTCCAGGATCCGGAGGACGCGCTCTACCCGATGATGCCCGAGTCCGCTCTGGCGGCGGTCGGGCCGGCGGCGATCGTGCTCCCCGCGGCGAAGATGGGGCAGACGCTCGGCGAGCTCGCCGGTCGACCGCTCGACGGAGCTCCGACCGCCGGCGCCGCAGAGCCCTTCGACGAGCCCGGCGGCCAGCCGCATTCGGGCCGACCTTCGCCATACGGGTGTCCGGAGTGCGGAGGCGTGCTCTGGGAGCTCGACGACGAGGGCACGCGCTTCCGCTGCCGTACCGGCCACGCCTACTCGATCGAGACGCTGCTGAGCGAGCAGGGCCGCGTCCTCGAGACGGCGCTGTGGACGGCGCTGCGCGCTCTCGAGGAGCAGAGCGCGACGGCTCACCGCGTCGCGTCGCGCCTCGCCCACCGGGGCGAGCGCCGCGCCGCGATGCGATTCGAGGAGCGGGCGAGCCGTGCGGCGGAGCAGGCGAACGTCGTTCGCGAGACGCTCGAGCTGGTCGGCGCGGTCGAGTCGCCCGAGACGGAGATGAGACCGTGACCGCCGCCGTAGACTTCCCCCCGGAGTTCGAGCAGCTCCTCGAGTACATCCGCGACAACCGCGGCTTCGACTTCACGGGCTACAAGCGGCCGAGCCTGATGCGCCGGGTCGACGCGCGTATGCGGGCGGTCAAGGTTGCGGACTACGACGAGTACCGCCGCTATCTCGAGAGGCACCCGGCCGAGTGGGTCGACCTCTTCAACACGATCCTGATCAACGTGACGAGCTTCTTCCGCGACCAGATCGCCTGGGACTACATGCGCGAGGAGATCGTCCCGCGTATCGTCGAGCAGCGACAGGCGCGCGAGCCGATCCGGGTCTGGTCGACGGGCTGCGCCTCGGGCGAGGAGGCGTACAGCCTCGCGATGACGTTCGCCGGGGTGCTGGGCGAGGATTCCTTGCGCGAGCGGGTGAAAATCTACGCCACCGACATCGACGAGGAGGCGCTCACCGTAGGGCGGCACGCGGTCTACCCGGAGAAGGCGCTCGAACCGGTCCCCGCCGAGCTGCGCGCGACGTACTTCGAGCCGAGGAACGGCAGCTTCGCGTTCCGCACCGACCTCCGGCGCTCGGTCATCTTCGGCCGCCACGACCTGATCCAGGACCCTCCGATTTCGCGCATCGACCTGCTCGTCTCTCGGAACACCTTGATGTACTTCAACGCGGAGACGCAGGAGCAGATCCTCTCGAACTTCCACTTCGCGCTGCGCGAGGGGGGCTTCCTCTTCCTCGGCAAGTCCGAGGCGCTCGTCGCGCGGACGAGGCTGTTCGGCCCGGTCGATCTGAAGAAGCGCGTCTTCGCGAAGGTGCCGGGCGCCGTCCAGCGCGTGCGCGCGCCGCTCGACCGGGAGGAGCAGATGCTCGCGGAGCTCGGGAGTGAGACGCTGATTCGCGAGGCGGGCTTCGAGGCCGCGCCTATCGCGCAGCTCGTCGTCGATCAGCAGGGGCATCTCGCGCTCGCCAACATGCAGGCGCGCGTGCTGTTCGGGCTCACCCTGCGCGACATCGGCCGACCGCTCCAGGACCTCGAGCTCTCGTACCGGCCGGTCGAGCTGCGCTCGAGGATCGAGCAGGCCTACTCCGAGCAGCACACGATCACGCTACGGGACGTCGAGTGGACGACCGGCGGCGAAGTGCGCTTCATCGACGTCCAGATCGTTCCGCTCGCGTCGGGGACGGGACGGTCGGTCGGCGTCGGCATCACCTTCAGCGACGTCAGCCGCTATCGGCGGCTGCAGGAGGCGCTGGAGGACTCAAAGCACAAGCTCCAGACGGCGAACGAGGAGCTCCAGTCGACAAACGAAGAGCTCGAAACGACGAACGAGGAGCTCCAGTCGACAAACGAAGAGCTCGAGACCACGAACGAGGAGCTCCAGTCGACGAACGAAGAGCTCGAGACGATGAACGAGGAGCTGCAGTCGACGAACGAGGAGCTCGAGACGATCAACGACGAGCTCCAGCAGCGCACCGACGAGCTCAACGAGACGAACGCCTTCCTCGAGGCGATCCTCTCGGGCCTGAAAGCTGCTGTGCTCGTTGTCGACCCGGAGCTCTCGATCCAGCGGTGGAACGACGCAGCCGCCGAGCTGTGGGGCTTGCAGGCAGACGAGACCGTCGCCGCGGATCTGCTGAACCTGGACATCGGCCTGCCGGTCGAGCAGCTGCGCGGGCCGCTCCAGGCCGTGCTCGACGGCGGAGGCCGCCAGGAGCTCGTGCTGCAAGCGCACAACCGCCGCGGCCGCCCGATCGAGTGCCTGGTCTCTGTGATGGGTCTTGCGCGCAACGGCGAGCCGCGGGGTGCGATCCTGATGATGGAGCACACCGACCCGGCGCAACCGTGAGCTCGGACTTCGGCCGGACCGCGCTCGACGCGCTCTTCAGCCGGCTGCGCGAGGCGGCGCTGGAGCGGGCGCCCGATCTGCTCGAGGCTCTCGACGAGCTGCAGACGCACCTCGAGGTGGTGCGCGGCGCCGCCGAGGGCGAGGTCGCCGCTGCCGGGGCGCGGCTGGAGGCCGTCGACGAAGAACGCCGCCGCTACGAGGAGCTGTTCCAGCGGGCGCCGGGAGCCTACGTCGTCACCGATGCCACCGGAAAGATCCTGGTCGCCAACCGCTCTGCCGAGGAGCTTCTTGCCGCCGGACGCACGCTCGGCGGGCGCCTGCTCGCCTCGTTCGTCAGTTCAGAGGACCGGCCGCCCTTCCGGCGCGCGATGCTGAAGATTGCCCGCACGGAGGGAATGGCATACCTCGCACTGCCGGTCCGGCGCGGCACCTCGGAGGAGGCGGCCGTGGTCGCCACCGCGCGGACCGTCGGAGGCGCCGGCACGTCCCACCGGATCCACTGGTTACTCGTCGACCGGTCCGAGCTCCTCGAGGCCGAGCGGGAGCTGCCCGCCGACGAGCGTTTCGAGCGGCTCGCGCACACGTACCTCGAGCGGCTGCACGATGCGTATCGTCAGCTCGAGCAGGAGCGCGAGCGAATGCAGCGAGTCCTGACCGGCTTCCCGGAGGGCCTCGTCGCGTTCGACCGCGACCTGCACGTGCTGTTCGCGAACTCTCGGGCTCGCTGGATCCTCGCCCCCCACCTGCTGCGGCCCGGCGACCCGCTCCCCGATCCGTGGGATTCCTTCTCGTTACGCGAGTACGCCTCCGAGCTGCTGGACACGCGGCAGCCGTCGCTCGACCGGCGGCTCGAGCTCGAGGACGGCCGCGTCATCTCGCTCAACGGCATCCCGCACCGGCCCGGCGAAGACGTTTTCCTGCTGCTCGCCGACGTGACGGCCTCGACGCGGCGCACGCGTACCGAGCGCGAGTTCGTCCGCAACGCCGCTCACGAGCTGCGGACGCCGCTGACGGCGATCTCGACGGCGATCGAGGTCCTGCAATCCGGCGCGAAGGAGATTCCCGAGGAGCGCGATCGCTTCCTCGCGCACATCGAGCGCCAGGCCGCACGCCTGGGGCGGCTGACCCAGTCGCTGCTCGTGCTCGCGCGCGCCCAGTCGGGCCAGCAGGCGCCGCGGCTCGAGTTCGTGCCGCTCAAGCCGCTGCTCGAGGAGATCGCGGCAGCGCTGAGACCGCCGGACGACGTGCACCTCGAGGTCGAGTGCGAGCCCGACCTCGCGCTCTTCGTCGATCGCGACCTCGCCGAGCACGCCGTCCTCAACCTCGCCGTCAACGCCACGCGCCACACGCGCCGCGGCTCCGTCCGCATCGTCGCTCGCGGCGTCGGCGAGCGCTCCGTCGAGATCGAGATCGCCGACGACGGCGAGGGCATTCTGCCCGAGCATCGCGAGCGGCTCGTCGAGGCCTTCTATCGCGGCACTGCCCGCGACGGCGAGGGCTTCGGACTCGGGCTCGCGATCTCGAGCCAGGCGATCGCCGTGCTCGGCGGCTCGCTCGAGATCGACTCGGAGCCCGGGGTCGGAACGCGCGCCGTCGTGACGCTTCCGTCCGCAAGACTGGTGCAGACGTGACGACCCCGCAGGCCAGGATCCTCGTAGTCGACGACGAGCCGGCGATTGCCGACGCCGTCAGCTATGCCCTCCGCGACGAGGGCTTCGACGTCGAGGCGCTCGGCGACGGCACGGCGGCCCTCGCGGCCGCGCGCGAGCGGGCTTACGACCTCCTGATCCTCGACCTGCTCCTGCCCGGGACGCCCGGGCTCGAGGTCTGCCGCGTCCTCCGTGCCGAGAGCGACCTGCCGATCCTGATGCTAACGGCCAAGGATGCGGAGGTCGACCGGGTGCGCGGGCTCGAGCTCGGCGCCGACGACTACGTCACGAAGCCGTTCTCGCTCGCCGAGCTCGTCAGCCGCGTGCGCGCGATCCTGCGCCGGCGCGAGCTCGACCGAGGCTCGGGCGCGCCCACGCTGCGCTCGCTCGGCAAGCTGCGGATCGACCTCGCGACGCACACCGTCGAGCTCGACGGGAAGCCGGTCCACCTGACGCCGTCGGAGTTCCGCCTGCTCGCGCTGCTCGCCGCGACCCCGGGCAGCGTCCGGACGCGCCGCGAGATCATGCAGCACCTGTGGCAGAGCTCGTACGTCGGCGACGAGCGGGCGTGCGACGTCCACGTCTCGAACCTCCGGCGCAAGATCGAGTCTCACCCGGCGCGGCCCGAGCGGCTGCTGACAGTCCGCGGCGTGGGCTATCGGCTCATCAGCGTGTGAAGGAACCTTAAGCGAACGCTCATCCGGCGCTGACCGGGTCGCTCGTACGCTTGCGAAGTGCGACCCGATTTTCGCGTGACGACGCTGAGGATCTCGGAGAATGCGTATGCCTGTTCGGTCACCGGAGAGCTGGACGTGTTCACGGTCGACTCGCTCTGCGACGAGCTCGCGGCCGTGGCGGCGCGCGGGGGAAGGCTGGTGATCGTCGATCTCGTCTCGGTCACGTTCATCGATTCGGCCGGGCTCGGCCTCCTGCTGGCCGAGGCGGCCCGCCGTCGCAGTGAGGGCGGCGAGCTCCTGGTCGTGTCAGACGACCCCCGGACACTGCGGCTCTTCGACGTGACGGGCTCCGGTCGGCAGTTCAGGGTGGAGCGGTCGCTTGCCAACGCAGTGGAGGACGTTGCCCAGAAGCTTCTCACCTGAGCGCGTCCCCCCGGGGACGCCCGTCGAGGCCGCCGTCGTGATCGAGCGGCTGCAGCGCCTGGCGACCGACCTGGAGCGGCGCGCGATCGCGCTGCAGGCGTCGCTCGAGCAGCGGGTCGTGGTCGAGCAGGCCAAGGGCGTCCTCGCGGAGCGGCTCGGCCTGCCGGTCGCCGAGTGCGGCGGAATCCTCGAGCGTGGAGCGCTGAAGCGCGAGCTGCCCACCCACCGGTTCGCCGCCGAGATCCTGAGCGGCGCGACGGAGCTCGGGGGAGGTTCCGACACGTGACGAACGGTGGGGCAAAGGCGGCGCTCTCAGCCACGGCTGCGGCGAGCGAAGCGACGGCGCGGGTCGATCCGATCCGCCTGGGCATCGGCGAGCTGTCGGTCGCGGTGCCGCCGGGCACGCCGCCGGAGGCGATTGCGGCAATTGAGCGGCTGCTCGCGGCGATCGACCAGCTCGCCGATCGTATGGCCCAGCTCCACGTGGCGCTTGACTCCCGCATCGTGATCGAGCAGGCGAAGGGAGTCCTCGCCGAGCGGATGCGCATCACCCCGGAGGAGGCGTTCGAGCTCCTGCGCGGAACGGCGCGGCGGCGCCGGCTCTCGCTCCACCGCCTGGCCTCCGCGATCGTGGACGGTCTGGGCGAGCAGCCGTCGCTACAATCGTGACATGTGGCACACGATCCTCGTGATCGTCCTCTACGTGCTCGGGATGGGGTTCTTCACGCTTCTCGGTGGCATCGGCGCCGCGGCCAGGGCGCTCCAGGAGTGGGGCCGGCTCAGCGCCGGCGCTCGTCGCAACCACGCCTCGGTCAGCACGTAGTCAGGGCAGCTCGAGCGCACCGCCGCGGATGCTGCCGTCGTGCTGCGCGTCGCACGCGCACGTGGTGCCGTCCGCGCCGCCGCCGAAGAGAAACGCGACGAAGCCCGCGCGGGCGTACGCGTGCAGGTGCGCACGTCCCCGCGCGCCGAGCAGCCATTGGACCAGTTGAAGCGTCCGCGGCCAGCCGGCCGGGAGCGGCGGCAGCGCGGCGGGCGCGGCGGGCGCGGCGGTTGCGAACCGAGCGAGAGCCCGACGGCGGCGCCGGCGAGCGAGCCCTTCAGTCGCGCGGCTGCAGATCCACGACGAGATCGCAGTGGAGCGCCTCGGCGATGTTCAGGAGCGTGTCGATCCGGGGCGGGCGGCCGCCGCGCTCGAGCCGAGCGATCGCCGACTGAGTCGTGCCGACGAGCTGGGCGAGCTCGCGCTGCGAGAGGTTCCTCTCCTGCCGACGCTCGGCGACCTTGTCCGCGATCTGCGCGAAGAACCAGCCGCGGTCGCCAGCGACGATCTTCTCGTGCAGCCGCTCGAGCGGTCGCTTGGCAGGCTCGGTGCGGGCGCGCGCAGCCACGCTGGAGTTATAGCACAGTTGCTATAACGGATGCCGCCCCGGTCCCCCAACCTCCGCGATCCACGTAACACGTTGTTACTTGGAGGCTTGGGAGTTGGACGAGGTGCTAGGCGAGGAGCATGCGGTGCCGCCGCAGCGACGCGAGCACGGCGTCGACGTCCTCGGCCGAGTTGTAGCAATGCGCCGAGATGCGGAGGTTCCCGTCGCGCTCGGAGGTGACGATGCCCTCGCGGGCGAGTGCGGCGACGAGGGCCTTCGAGTCGGTCGAGCGGACGCAGATCGGCGCGCCGCGCCGCTTCGGCCGCCGCGGCGTGGCGAGCTGCGCCTTCAGCTCGTCGAGGCCGTCGATCAGCCGCGAGTTCAGCTCGAGCACGTGCGCCCGCGTCTCGGCGACGCCGATCTCCTTCATCAGCTGCATCCCGGCGATGCCCGCGTAGATGGACGGAATCGGCGGCGTTCCGGACTGGAACCGGCTCGCCGTCGGCGACGGCGAGTAATCGGTGTGGTCCATCTCGAAGATGTTCTTGTCGGCGAACCAGCCCGTCGCGGTCGGCCAGACGCGCTCGACGAGCTCGCGGCGGCAGTAGAGGAAGCCGAGCCCGGCCGAGCCGAGCAGGTACTTGAGCACGCCCGCGCCGAGGAAGTCGACGTCGAGATCGCGGACGTCGATCGGCAGCGAACCCACCGACTGGAACGCGTCGAGCAGCACCAGCGCGCCGCGCTCGTGCGCGAGTCGGACGACCTTGTCGACGTCGAGCATCGCGCCGTTGCGGTAGCAGACGTGGGTGATCGAGACGAGCAGCGTGTCGTCGTCGATCGCGCGCTCGAAGTGCTCGAACGGGATCGTCCCGTCGCCGGCCTCGGGGACGTGCACGACGCGGGCGCCGCGCGCTTCCTGCGCGTGCCAGATCTGACCGATCGTCGGAAACTCCCAGTCTGTCAGCACGACCTTCGAGCGCCGTGCGAAGCGCAGGCCCGACGCGAGCGCCGAGACCCCGGCCGAGAGCGAGGTCGTGACGGCGATCTCGTCGGGGCCGGCGTTGACCAGCCCGGCGAAGCTCGCGCGGGCGGCCTCCTGGCGCTCGGTCCAGTACTCCCACGGCGCGCCCTTCTCGTCCCAGTCCGCCAGGTACTGCTCGTACGAGGCCCGCACCGAGTCGGACAGCGCGCCCTGCGAGCACGAGTTGATGTAGACCCGCCGCTCGAAGATCGGGAACCGATGGCGGATCCGGTCGGGCAGCGGCCCGTACTGGACCGGGCGGGCGCCGTCAGTGCCGTAGGGAGCATCGATGTGCTGCCGCTGCTTCACTAGTCCATCAGCCTTGCACGAATCGCCGCCACGTCGGGGGCGGTCGCGCCGCCTTCCAGCAGGTAGGCCTCGGCGTCGAGCCCGTCGAGGAGCTCGAGCATCGCCGCCGGGTCGGAGACGTTCTCGCGCTCGAGCCGCGCGCGCACAGCCGGGTCGTCGGCTCCCGCGAGCCACTCGTCGTACAGCGGGCGGAGCCGCTCGGCGCTGAGGCCGTAGTCGGCGGCGATCTCGGCCGCGGGCACGCCCGCGAGCGAGAGGATGAGCGCGGCGACGAGCCCAGTCCGGTCGCGGCCGACCTGACAGTGCACGAGCACGCCGCCCGGGCGCGCTCGGGCGACGGCGGCGACCGCCGCCGCGACCCGATCGGGCCAGCGCTCGAGCACTCCGCGGTAGAAGCGCACCGCGTCGTAGACCCCGCGCCACGACTCCCAGAACGCCGCGTCGCCGAAGTCCAGCACCGGCACGTGCACGTGGTCGAGCCCGCGCGCGTCGACCTCGCCCTCGAGCTCGGACGGGTCGCGGAGGTCGACGATCGTCCGGACGCCGTGCTTGCGGAGCGCCTGCCAGCCCGCTTCGGTCAGCCGCGCCGGGCTGTCGGAGCGGACGACAGCGCCCCAGCGCGTCTCGCGCCCGTCTGCGGTGTGGTGGCCGCCGAGGTCGCGGACGTTGAAGCAGCCCTCCCAGACGAGGTGGCGCTCGAGCTCGCTACCGGCCGAGATAGGCCTTCCTCAGATCCTCGTGCTCGGCGAGCTCCGAGGCCTTGCCCTCGAGCACGAGCCGGCCGGTCGAGAGGACGTAGCCGCGGTCGGCGACGGTCAGCGCCATGTTCGCGTTCTGCTCGACGACGAGCAGGGCGACACCGGCCTCGTGCACCTGCTTGATGATCTCGAAGCTCCGCTCGACGAGGATCGGCGCGAGGCCCATCGAGGGCTCGTCCATCAGCAAGAGCTTCGGCCGGGCCATCAGCGCCCGCCCCATCGCGACCATCTGCTGCTCCCCGCCCGAGAGCGTGCCCGCGAGCTGCGACCGCCGCTCGTACAGGAGCGGGAAGAGCTCGTAGACGCGCTCGAAGTCCTCCTTGGCGCCGCCGCCGTGCAGGTACGCGCCCATCTCGAGGTTCTCGAGCACGGTCATCGGCGCGAACAGGCGCCGGTTCTCGGGGACGATCGCCATCCCGCGCTGGATCCGGTAGCTCGTCGGCTTCCGGGTCACGTTCTCGCCGGCGAACTCGACCCGGCCGCTCCGGGGCGAGACGATCCCGAGAATCGTCTTCAGCGTCGTCGACTTCCCCGACGCATTGCCGCCGAGCAGGCACACGAACTCGCCGGCGCGGATCTCGATCGAGAGTCCCTGCAGGATGTGGATTTGCCCGTAGTAGGTGTCGACCGCGTCGACCCGGAGGAGCGGGGCGCCGCCGTTCGCGCTCATTTGCGGGTCGTCGTGGCCAGGCCGAGGTACGCCTCGACGACGCGCGGATGGGTCGCGACCTCGTCGAAGGAGCCCTCGGCGATCTTGACGCCGTGGTCGAGCGCGACGACACGGTCCGAGATCCCCTCGACGACGTGCATGTCGTGCTCGATCACGAGGATCGTGTAGCCGCCCTCGTCGCGGAGCTTGCCGATCAGCTCGGTGATCTCGTGCGTCTCGGCGGGATTCATCCCCGCGGCGGGCTCGTCGAGCAGCAGCAGCCGCGGCCGCGTCGCCGTCGCCCGCGCGATCTCGAGCCGCCGACGGTTCGCGTACGAGAGCGAGTATGCGGGCTGGTTCCAGCGATAGCCCATCAGCCGCTGGCCGAAGAAGGCGAGCCGCTCCTGCGCGAAGCGCTCGATCTCCTTCTCCTCACGGCGCATCCCGGGCGTGCGCAGCACCGAGCGGAGGACGCCCGCCTTCGTGCGCCCGTACTGGACGGCCATCACGTTCTCCTTGACCGTCATGTTCAGGAACAGGCGCAGCGTCTGGAAGGTGCGGGCGATCCCGATCTGGTTGATGCGGTGCGGCGGCAGCCCGACGATCGAGCGGCCCTCGAAGACGATGTCGCCCTCGTGGGGCTTGTAGACGCCGGTAACGACGTTGAACAGCGTCGTCTTGCCGGCCCCGTTCGGACCGATCACGCTGACGATCTCGCCCTCGTTGACCTCGAGATCGAGCTCCTGGAGCACGGTCAGGCCGCCGAAGGCGAGCGTCACGTTCCTCAGCTCGAGCAACGCGGCCATCAGACGATCTCCACCCGCGCGGTGCCGAGCAGGCCCTGCGGCCGGACGTTCATCAACACGACGAGCAGCGAGCCGAGCAGGATCAGCCGCGTCCCGGCCGGGTTGCCGGTGAGCAGGTTCTCCCACACGCACGCGGCGAGATAGAGCGTCGGCACGAGGAGCAGCTTGCGCCAGAGACCCGGGGCGCGCATCGCGGCGATCGCGAGCAGCACGAGCAGGACGTAGGCGTAGCGGCTCGAGTAGTACGGATCCTTCGGGAGCAGCACCCAGTGGCGGACGGCGCTCCCGACCCAGCCGCCGCTACCGACGTGGCCGCCGGTGCCGCCGTCCCAGACCGCGCCGACGATCGCGTGGACGACCAGACCGAACGCCACCGCTCCGCCCGTGACCGCGCCGACCCATCGCCATGGCCAGCGGCGCAGCAGGCCCGCGCTGAGAAGCCCGACCGCGATCAGCCCGTAGAAGAGGTAGCCCTCGTAGCTCGGCGAGCGCAGCAGCTCGGTGCCGACGTTGATCACGACCGCGCCGATCGCGACGCCGCCGATCGAGCCGGTGCCGCCGAGGATCACCATGGCGTAGAGGAGGATCAGGAACTCGGGCAGGAAGTTCGACGGGAAGACCGAGCCGTTCAGCCCTGCATAGATCGTCCCGACGAACGCCGCGACCGCGGCGCCCAGGACGAACGCGAGCAGCTTCAGCCACTTGACCGGAATCGAGAGCAGCTCGGCGGCGAGCGGATCCTCGCGCAGCGCGCGCCAGGCCCGGCCGGTGCGCGACTCGTTCAGAAACCAGAGCGCAACGGCGACGATCGCGAACGCGACGAGCGCGAGGAAGTAGTAGCCGCGGATCCCCGCGATCTTCAATCCAAAGACGTTGTACGAGTCGATGCTGAGAATCCCGTTCGGCCCGTTCGTCAGTGCGAGATGCCCGAAGCCCGGCCACTTGATCCGGTCGACGTTGACGGTCAGGTTGCCGAAGATCTCGAGCATGAAGAGGGTGACGATCGCGAGATAGTCGCCCTGCAGGCGCCACGAGGTGAGACCGATCAGCAGCCCCACGACCGCAGTCCCGGCGATCACGATCGGCACCGACAGCTCGGCCGGCCAGTGCGTGTGGAACTGGTCGGAGGAGAACCAGGCGAACCCGTACGCGCCGAGGCCCATGAAGACGATGTAGCCGAGGTCGAGCAGGCCGGCCCAGCCCACGACGATGTTGAGCCCGAGCGCGAGCGCGACGAACAGGATCGTGAGCGTCCCCACGCGCAGGACGTACTCGTCGCTCGTCGCCCCGCCGACCAGGGACGCGGCCGCGATCCCGAGCGCGAGCCACCCGTACCAGGGCATGCGGTCGGCGACCTTCAGGAGCCGGCCGGCGAAGCCGCTGTAGCGCTCGTCCAGCCGCTCCTGCGAGGCGACCCACTCGTCGACGCCGACGCGCGGCCGGTCGCGGACGTCGGGGGGCGCTGGAACTTCCGTCACGTCACACCTTCTGGATCGTCGCCTTGCCGAACACGCCGCTCGGGCGGGTCAGGATGACCACGATCAGCACCGACAGCGCGACGAGGTCGACGAACGTGAGGCCGATCCGCGAGCCGCCGACGAAGGCCTCGATCATCCCGAGCAGGAGGCCGCCGAACATCGCGCCGGGGATGTAGCCGATGCCGCCGATCACCGCCGCCGTGAATCCCTTCAGGCCGGCGATGAAGCCCATGTAGTTGTTGACCTGGAAGAAGACGAGGCCCTGCATCACGCCGCCCGCCCCGGCGAGCGCCGAGCCGATGAAGAAGGTCGCGACGATCACCTTGTCGACGTCGATGCCCATCATCGAGGCGGCCTCGCGGTCGAAGGACGTTGCGCGCATCGCCTTGCCGAGGCGCGTCCGCTCCACGAGCCACGTGAGCGCGAGCATCAGGACCGCAGCCGAGACGATCACGAGCGCCTGGATCGTCCAGACGTGCACGCTCCCGACCTGGAAGCCGTGCGTGGGGTTCACGAGTGCGAACGTCCCGTACTGGCGGTAATCGCCGCCGAGCAGGACGAGCGCCGAGTTCTCGAGGAAGAAGGAGACGCCGAGCGCCGAGATCAGCGGCGCGATCCGGGGCGCGTTGCGCAAGGGGCGGTAGGCGACGCGCTCGATCCCGACCCCAAGGAGGCCGGAGCCGAGCATCGCCGCGAGGAACATCAGGACGATCACGCCCCAGATCCCGATCGCCGGATGCAGCGGCAGGCCGATCAGGGCGTTGCCGCTCGTTCCGCCGAAGAGGCTGAGGACGCCGTAGCCGATGAAGGCGCCGACCATGTAGACGTCCCCGTGCGCGAAGTTGAGCAGCTTGAGGACGCCGTAGACCATCGAGTAGCCGAGCGCGATCAGCGCATAGACGCTCCCGTGCGTCAGCCCGTTGAGGACGTTCTGGAGGAATTGGTTCCAGGTCATCGCCGGAAGGGGAGGCCCGCCCGGGCGGCGGGCCTCCCATCATCCCTCACTACACGTTCGGCAGGTACTGGTAGTTGCCGTTCGTGATCTTGAACAGGAAGAACTTCGGGTTCACGACGTCGTGCTTCCGCGTGAACTTGATCACAGTGGCGTAGATCGTCTTCTGGTTCGTCGTGGCGACCTTCGCCGTCACCTCGGCGCGCGTGGCCTTGCCGTCCTTGCACGCCTTCTGGATCGCCTGCGCGGCGATCCACGTCGCCATGTAGCTCGGCGGTCCGAAGGTGCCGAACGACTTGTGCGACCACTTCGCGTACGCCTTGACGAGCGCCGCGGAGGATGCGAGCCCGTGGATGTCCGGCGCGAACGTCGAGACGTACCCGTTCAGCGGCCGGAAGTGGCCCGGGTCGTACGTGCCGTCGGTGCCGAACACGATCGCCTTCTTGCCCTGCTGCAGCAGCTGCTGCGAGACCGTCTGGGCGGCCGTCGCCTCCTGCCACGGGGTGAAGACGACGTTCACGTCGGCCGCCACCTTGCTGACGATCGGCGAGAAGTCCGTCTCCTTCGACGGGTCGGTCGAGTCGCGGTCGACCTTGACGCCCTTTGCCTTGAGCAGCGCCACGACGGTGTCGGCGAGCCCGATGCTGTAGGGCTCCTGGCCGTCGATCACGTAGACGTGCTTGACCTTCAGGTTCTTGATCATGAAGCTCACGTCGGTGGGGCCCTGGACGCCGTCGTTCGGGACGACCCGGAAGAACGTCGGGAACTTCCCGCTCGTCAGGTCGATGCGCGTCGCCGACGGTGAGATCGCCGCGAGCTTCTTTCCCGCGAACAGCTTCCCGGTGGCCTCGACCGCGCCGCTCGTCGAGGGGCCGATCACCGCAAGGACGGCGCCGTTGTTCGCGTGCTTTGTCGCGACCGTCAGGGCGACGGCCGGGTCGAGCTGCGTGTCCTGCTGGTCGAGCCGGATCTTCACGTGGTACGTCTTGTTGAAGTTCAGGACGGCGAACTGGGACCAGCTCACCTGCTCTTGCCCGAGGAAGCCGGCCGGGCCGGTCAGCGGGCCCTCGAAGCCGATCTTCGCCTTGGCCATGCACGCCGCCGGCGAGGCGACGGGAGCCGCGGCCCGGTCGGTGCGGGCGAAGGCTCCCGCGACCGCGGACAGCGCGGCGGCCAGGATCGCGAACGCGATCACTGTCCTCTTTCGCATTACCACCCTCCTTGGGGTTGACCGCAAGTTGAGACGCAGGACGGCGTTAGTTGTTTGAGATACGAGCCTCGTCGTAGGACCGTGATGCGGGGTCTCCGGATGGGTGGAAGACGCCCATGATCCGCATCACGCCGGCGCCGTTGTTCTCGATGCAGTGGACGAGCTCGGGCGGTAGGTGGAAGCACGAGCCGGTCGTGAGCGGGATCGCGCGGCCGCCCATGTGCGCGATCCCCTCGCCCTCGACGATGTAGCCGACCTCGTCGTAGGCGTGGCTGTGGTCGGGCGCGCGGCACGGCTGGACGATCCCGACGAATTGGGTCACGTCGAGGCAGCCCGCGTCCTGGTTGACCAGGTAGCGGAACGTGCGATTCGCGTCGGCGCGCAGCTCGGGCTGGTCGTCGAAGGCGACGGTGACGCGCCGATCGCCGTTCGGCGGCGCCTCCTGCGGCGCGGTCACCGAGACGACGACGAGCCGGCCGGGGCCGGGGTTCTCGACCTCGTACTCCTCGCCGGCGGCGACGAGGGCGCCGGTGTCGGGGCGGAGCTCGTGCTCTGCGCCGCTGAGGTGGAGCGTCCCGGAGCCCGAGGCGACGTAGAGGATCTCCTGGCGGCCCTCGCCCGGGCCGCGCGGCCGGGAGCGGCCGGGGGCAAACCGGATCACGCGCTGCTCGAGGCGCTCGGAGCCCGCGTCGGGACCGATCGTGCGCCTGACCTCAGCCGTGTCGCCGTCGGTCCGAACCGGCTCGACGTCGCGCTCGTGGGTGACGTAGCCGCTCACCGCGGACGGCGATTGTCGCAGAAAGCTCCGGCCCCGGAAAGGGTTTGATCAAACTTCGACGGGGTCGCCGAGCCGGATGCGGCCGGGCTCCGCGACCTCCCCGTGGACGCCGAAGGGCAGCCGTTCGGTGCCGTCCCGGCGGTAGCGCGCGAGGGCCCTCAGCGTGTCGAGATCGGGCACGCCCGTCTCGGGATTCTGGGTCGTCACGGCGCAACGGCCGACGTTCCCTCGGGGGACGACGACGGCCTCGCCGATCCGGACGCGGCGGCCGATCCACGCGTCCTCCTCGTGCGCGCCCACGCCGTCGATTCCGATCAGCATCCGGAAGCGGCGCGGGTCGACGCCGTTCCCGCCGAGCGCCTCGCCGAGCGCCTCGAGCGATCCGGTCGAGAGCAGCGTGAAGGCGCCGCGGCCGCCGCGGTCGACGCCGTCCCCGAGCTCGTCGGTCTGGACGAGCCGCAGCGGCCGGCCGACCTCGGCCGAGATCGTGTCCGACCAGGGGCCTCTGACGAGGTGGCCCGTGACCTCGCGGCTGCCGTAGAAGTCGGCCGCGACCGCTTCGCCGAGCTCGACTCGGCCCTCGACGACCGAGCCGTCCGGGAAGGTCAACGCGAGCGTCTGGGCCGCCTCGTCGTAGTCGGGCCGGATCCGGACGATCGCGCCGCAGTCCTTCTGGTTCAGCTTCCGCCCGTTCTCGTCGATCAGGTAGAAGCGCCGGTTCTCCGTCACCCCGTGCCGCTCGAGCAGGATCTCGTCCCGCTGGACGAGCGCCAACCCCTTCACGGGCGCGATCGAGAGCCAGGCCACCGTCGCCACGGCCCGAGCGTACCGGTCCCGGTGCCAGGCAACGGGTCGTGGCCGAGGCGGACCAGTCCCGGTGCCAGGCAAGAGGCCGTGGCCCAGGCGGACCAGTCCCGGTGCCAGGCAACAGGCCGTGGCCCAGGCGGACCAGTCCCGGTGCCAGGCAACGGGTCGAGTCGGAACGGCCGTGGCTCAGGCGGGTGGGGACTCGACCTCGACCTCGGTGTGGCCGGGGGAGCCTTCGAGGTCGAAGATCCAGAAGTCGCGGCCCATCACGTGGACGGCGACGTTGTAGACAGGCACCGGGCCGACGCACCCCTCGAAGCTGCCCGCATGGGCGTGGCCGTGGAGCACGAGGTCGGGCCGGTACTCGGCGATCGGCGTCGCAAGCCGCTCCGAGCCGAGGAAGACCTTGATCCCCTCGGGCTCGCCCTCGAGGGTGTCGAGCGTGGGCGAGTAGTGGAGCAGGACGACCCGCACCGCACAGTGGTCGACCTCCTGTAGGCCGCGCGCGATCGCGTCCACCTCCGCGGAGGTCTCGTTGTAGACCTGACGGAGGATCGGCTCGCCGAAGTCGGGCAACGAGCCGCCCGGGAAGCCGCCGATGAACCCCTTCGTGCCGACGATTCCCAGCTGGAGCCCCGCCACGTCGCACACCGTCCAATCGCGTTCGAGCACCTTCACGCCGGCCTCCTCCACGACGGCGCGCACCTCGTCGCCGAGCCCGCAGTGCAGGTCGTGGTTGCCGAGCACGGCGAAGACCGGGATCGACAGGTCTCGGCAGGCAGCGGCGAGCACCTCCGCCTGCTCGGGCTGACCCATGGTCGTCAGGTCGCCCGCGAGCAGGACGACGTCCGCCTGCGACTCGACGTCCGCGAACGCCTGCTCGACTCGCTCCCGCGTCGCGTCGGAGGCGTGGACGTCGCCGGCTGCTGCGATCCGGATCACGCCCCCATGTTGCACGTCCAGGCGAAACGGAAACGGCGCGGGCACGATGCCGGAACCCACGTTCGACGAGCTCGTCGCCGCCATGAAAGAGGCGGCGGGCGTCCTGCAACGGTGCGAGATCCCGTTCATCCTCGGCGGCGGTCTGGCCGCGTGGGCGCGCGGGGGCCCGAAGACCGAACACGACGTCGACTTCATGATCCGCCCGGAGGACGTCGAGAAAGCCGTCGCCGCATTCGACGACGCCGGCTACGAGACCGAGCATCCCCCCGAGGGCTGGCTCCGCAAGGTGTACGTCAGCGGCGTGCTCGTCGACCTGATCTTCGAGCCGTCGGACGGACCGATCACGGACGAGACGATCGACCGCGCCGACCTGATCGAGGTCGTCGCCCTGCGCATCCACGTCGCGACGCTCGAGGACGTGATGACGCAGAAGCTGCTCGCCCTGACCGAGCAGGAGCCAGACTTCGGCGGCGTGCTCGAGATCGCACGGGCGCTACGCGAGCAGATCGACTGGGCTGCGGTCCGCGAGCGGACGAAGGACTCGCCGTTCGCAAAGGCGTTCTTCACGCTCGTCGAGGAGCTCGGCATCGTCGAGGCCTCGCGCGTCTAATAGAAGAACTGCGACCAGGCTGCCCACCAGTCGTCTGCGCGGGAGACGAGCGTCCGCGGGCCGGTGACCTCGCCGCCCCTTCGGTTGGCGTACTCCTGCAACCGGTCGGGCGAGGTGAACTCGATCTCGATCTCGCACGGCCGCCCGGGGTCGTACGGTCGGACCGCCGACGGATCGCGCAGCGCGTCCCGCGCGGCTTCCTCGATCAGCCGCCGCGCGCGGGCGGGCACGAGCTGGCGCGCGCTGAAGCGTCCGAGCCCCTGCTTGACCTCCACAGTCGTCAACCCGTCGCCGAGGAGCTCGCGCGCCTCGCGGCAGACAGCGCGGTCGCCGGTGACGAGCACGACGGGACAACCCCAGTGCCCGCAGAGCGCTGCCTGGATGCCCGTCTCGCCGACGAGCGTCCCGTTGAACCGGAGGTTCTGCCACGCCTGGCCCGAGACGGTGTGCGAGAGCACGCCGTCCGCCGTGCCGGCCATCGCGTGCATCCCGACGAGGAGGGCCGCGTCGACGCCCTGCTCGAGGAACTCCGTGTACTCGGTCCACTCGTCCTGGACGACGTACTCGCAGTCCGGGTCGAGCAGCTCGCGCAGGAGTGAGTTGAACGCCCAGTCGCCGCCGGCGCCGTGGCAGTCGATGACGACGATCTCGGTCGCCCCGGCCGCCTTCGCACCGCGGACGGCCGCGTTCATCTCCTCCGTGTAGAGCCGCCGGCCCTCCTCGTAGAGCGCCTTGCCGCCCGTCACCTGGTCCCACCTGACGATCCCGGCGACGCCCTCCATGTCGCCGATCACCTCCACCTTCATGCAGTTAGCCTCTCAAACCGTGGACACCGGGCTTGCCGGAAGGGGAGTTGTGGTGACAGGCGCCTCCGGCGGGATCGGAGCAGCGTGCGCCCGTGCCTTCGCCAGGGAGGGTTGCCGCGTCGCTCTGCACTATCACCGCGGCCGCGACCGCGCCGACGCCCTCGCGGCCGAGCTCGGCGGCGCGCTCGTAATCGGGGCCGACCTCACCGACGAGATCGAGGCCGACCGGGCGTTCGCGGACGCGCGCGCCGCACTCGGGACGATCGACGTCTGCGCCGCCGTCGCGGGCGCCTGGCCGTCCGCAGACGAACCGGTGTGGGAGCTGCCGCTCGAGCGCTGGGAGGCGACGCTCCGCGCGAACCTGACGGCGACCTTCCTCACGGCCCGCGCGTTCCTGCGCGAGGTCGCGCGCACGGGCCACGGCAACCTGATCCTCGTCGGCTCGACGGCCGGGATCTTCGGCGAGGCGGGTCACGCCGATTACGCGGCGGCCAAGTCCGCGATCCTGTACGGCCTCCTGCTCAGCCTGAAGAACGAGGTCGTCCGCGTCGCGCCGAAGGCGCGGGTCAACGCGGTCGCACCCGGCTGGACGGTCTCGCCGATGACGCGCGGCGCCCTGGACGACGCAGTCGTCGAGCGGATCACGCGGACGATGCCGTTGCGCAAGGTGGCTCGTCCCGAGGACGTGGCGCGGCAGGTCGTCGTCCTCGCCTCCGACGAGCTCTCCGGGCACGTCACCGGCCAGGTGGTCACCGTGGCGGGGGGGATGGAGGGCCGCATCGTCCACCCGGAATGACGAGCGGCGCCCGGAGGCGCCGCTGGAATCCTTGCCGCGAGATGATTGCCGTCAGTCTCCGACGAGGAGCTCCTCGTCTGTATCGGGAACATCGAGTGACCCCTTAAATGCTTGAGCGGGCCCGCCGCCAGGCCCGCTCGAGCTTCTCCTTGCGGAGATCTTCCGGAGCGGCCCCCGCCGCATCGGGGCCTCTCAACGGATGCTGTCGGAGTATCGCGAGGTGTTGCCGGTTGACCAATCCCTCGTCTGCGGTTGACTGCTTCACTTCACCCTCGTGAGCCGCTTCCTCGACCGCCTGGCGGCCGGTCCGCCGATCGTGGCGGACGGCGGGATGGGAGCCCTCATCACGGCTGCAGTCCCGCGGCTGCGCTGCGCCGAGGAGGCGAACCTGCGGGTTCCGGACGCGGTCGTCTCGCTCCACGTGGGCTTCGTCAACGCGGGCGCCGAGCTGATCGAGACGAACACCTTCGGCGCGAACCGGCGGAAGCTCGCCCAGAGCTTCCTCGACGACGAGCTCGAGCGGATCAACTCCGAGGGGGTCAAGCTCGCGCGGCGGGCACGCGAGATCGCGGGCCGCGACGTCTTCGTCGCCGGTTCGGTCGGCCCGCTCGGCGAGGCCGCCAGCTCCCGCGTCCGCCGAGAGCTCTTCGCCGAGCAGGCGGCGGTGCTCGAAGGCCGTGGCGCCGACCTCTTCATGGTCGAGACGTTCGAGGATCTCGCCGAGCTCGTGGACGCGATCGAGGGCGTGCGCAGCGTCTCGAGCCTCCCGATCGTCGCGCTGCTCAGCTTCGACGAGGGCGCCGAGACGCCTGCGGGCGTGACCGCGCGGGAGGCAGCCGAGCGGCTCGGCGAGCTCGGCGTTGCCGCGATCGGCGCGAACCACGGCGCCGGGCTCCTGACGGCGCTCGCGGCGCTCGAGCAGATGGGCGACGGCCTGCCGCTCGCCGCGCTCCCGAACATCGGGCTCGCGAGCATGGCCGGCGGCCGCGTGATCTATCCGCACGCGACGCCCGCGTACTTCGCCGAGTTCGCCGCCCACGCACGCGACCTGGGCGCCCGCGTGATCGGCGGCTGCTGCGGCACGACGCCCGCCGAGATCGCCGCGATCAGCGACGCGCTGCGCGAGGAGCGGCGTCCGGCCGCACGGCTCGACTTCCACGAGCGCGCTCTGGTGATCTCCCTGGGCGAGGAGCAGCTCGAGACGGGCCTCGCCCGCGCGCTGCGCGAGGGCGAGTGGGTCGTCTCGGTGCAGCTCGACCCGCCGCTCGGAGGCTCGAGCCGCGGCCTCGTCGAGATCGCCTACGAGCTGAAGGAAGCGGACGCCGTCGGCTTCGTCGACGTCAACGACAACGCAACCGCCCGGGCCGGGATGAGCTCGCTGATGGTCTCGGCGACGATCGAGCGCGAGTGCGGCATCGAGACGATCCCGCATCTCACGACGCGCGACTGGACCGTCCTCGGGCTCGAGTCGATGCTCCTCGGCGCGCACGCGGAGGGCGTCCGCAACGTGCTCGCGATTACGGGCGATCCGCCCGAGATCGGCGAGCGCGGCGCCGGCTCGCGCGGGGTCTACGAGATCGACGCGATCGGCCTGACGCGTCTCGTCACGCGACTGAACCACGGCGAGGACTACGACGGGAGGCCGATCGACGCGCCCACGTCGTTCTTCGTCGGCGTCGCCGTCAACCCGACCCCCGATGACGTCGAGCTCGAGGTCGATCGTTTCCGCCAGAAGGTCGACGCGGGCGCGAGGTTCGCCATGACCCAGATCCTGTTCGACCTCGACGACCTCGACCGCTTCCGCGACCGGCTCGGAGGCGAGTGGCCGATCCCGGTGCTCGTCGGCGTCTTCCCCGTCACGAGCCACCGGCTGGCGCTCCGGCTCCACAACGACGTGCCGGGGATCGTCGTGCCGCAGCAACTGCAGGACGCGCTCGAAGCGGCGGGTCCGAGCGCCGCCGAGGTCGGGATGACCCATGCCCGCGAGCTGGTGGCGGCAGCGCGCGAACGCGCCGACGGCGTCTACATCGTCGCACCGTTCCGGCGGCCGCTCTCGGTCGTCGAGTTGCTCTAGCGTCTGCCACCGGCCGTGTTCAGCCGGCACAGTCGCCGGTCGACACCGGCTCTGTCGCGCGCTCGAGATCGCGGCGGACGACGTCGCTCGGGACTCCGAACCCGCTGGCGGTGCCGATCCGCGCAGCGAAGACGGTCGCCTCGACGGCCCCGCGCCGGTCGACGGCCGGCCCGCCGGAGTTGCCGTGCCGGATGCGTCCGCTCAGCGTCGTGATCGCCCGCGTCACAGGGCCCCGGCCGTAGGCGTCCTGGCTGAAGACGACCGCTGTGCGGCCGATCCGGCCGGGCGTGGCGGTCAGCGGGCCGTTGCCGGGATAGCCGATCAGCGCGACGGGCGTCCCCGGCCGCGGGTCGCCGAGCGGCAGCGGCCTCGCGTCGAGACCCGGCACGCGCAGGACGGCGACGTCGTTCCGGGCGTCGAAGGCGAGCGCCTGCGCGGGTAGCGTCTCGGAGGACTCGGCCGGCTGCACGACGGTGTCCCGCTGGCCGGCGACGACGTGCGCGGCGGTCACGACGAGATCCGGGCGGGCGACCCAGCCGCTGCCCTCGACGCCGATCCCGCAGGCGGTGCCGAGGATGCGGACGACGCTGGCTCCGGCGATGCGGATCACCGGATCGCGGAGGACGGACGGATCGGGCGGCTGCGGCGGAGCTCCCGGTGCGGCGATCGACGGGAACGGGTCGATCCTGGCGAGCGCGTTCAGCAGCCGGCGCGGCGGCACCGCGTCGTTCAGCCGTCCGATCACGAGCGACCGCTGCGCCGCCAGCCGCAGGCCCGGCCGGCCTGGGAGGAGCAGCGCAACCGCGCCGAGGACCCAGACGACGGCGAGGCCGGCCGCGGCCCCGAGCAGGAGGCCGCCGAACGAGTCGAGCGTCCGCAGCGGGCTCAGGCGCAGGCTGCCGCGGACGAACGACCCGAGCAGAATCCCGGCGCTCTGGAGCAGCGCGGCCCCGAGCGTCGCACCGACGAGCGCCGCGACCGGCGTGTAGGGCGAACGCGAGCCGCCGGAGAGGAGGTGCGGAGCGACCCGCGCGCCGATCATCGCCCCGGCGACGACGCCGGCGAGCGAGAGGCCGCTCGCGATCAGGCCGCGACGGAACCCGAGCAGCGCCGAGAAGGCGACGACGATGATCGCCAGCCAGTCGAGCGTGTTCACGGACGGAGGCTAGTGCCCGGCCCGGCCGTGTGGCAGATTTCGAGCCGTGTCGACGCCGGGCCCGCGCCGAGAGCTTCCGCAGGTCCTGCTCGGCCTCAGCGTCCTGGCGATCCCGGTGGCCGTCGCCGTCCCGGTCACCGAAGTGGTGGTGATGGACGGGATCAGTACCGGCCTGGCGCGTGTCGCAGGGGTTCGACGTCCACACGACGAAGATCGACGCTCTCGAGCACACAGCCGCCGGTCGACGAGCTGCTGCTGCAAGGAGTCGACGTCTCGGTGGGTCAGATCCAGTACGTCTCGACCGTGCTGAAGGTCGCGAAGTACGCCGCCCTCCGGAAGGCGGTCGCGGACGCGCACGACCGCGCGGCCACGATCGCGGACGGCCTCGGCGGCCACCTCGGCGCGGTGCGCAGCGTCGGTCTCGGCGTCTACCAGATCACGCCGCGGAACTCGACCGAGGTCAGCGGCGAGGGCATCAACGACACCTCGACGCGCGCGAAGGACGTCACCGCGGTCGTTTCGGTGACCTTCGCGGTCAACCGCTAGCGCAGGAGCGCCGCTACAATGCCCCGGCCCTGGGGGCGTAGTTCAGTTGGTTAGAACGCCGGCCTGTCACGCCGGAGGTCGCGGGTTCGAGTCCCGTCGCTCCCGTCT
>WNGD01000961.1_pt1 | contig 31355 bp, 21 predicted proteins | sample 5400671 | NCBI WGS metagenome assembly WNGD01 (sample SAMN13153369, study PRJNA577476) | soil metagenome | isolation source: 40 cm soil or saprolite under grassland replicate 2 | place: USA:California | collected 2016-06-15
CGCGGCGCCTGGGTGAGTCGGTTCTTGAAGTATTGCAATCCCGCGGGATCCACCCACTTGTAGTGGCTCAGCATCGCCGCCAGCCGCTCCTTCACGATGAGCGGCGCGAACATCTCGGTGAGCGAAGCCGCCACCGCCTCGAGCCAGGGCTTCGAGCGGCAGAAATTCACATACGCGTCCACCGCGAAGCGCACTCCGGGCAGGAGCAAACGTTGCCCGACCAAGTCTTCGCGGTGCACGCCCATCGCCTCGCCCAGACGTAGCCACGCCTCGATGCCGCCCTCCTCCCCCGGCCGGCCATCGTGGTCGATGATTCGCTGGATCCACTGCTGGCGCACCTCGCGCTCGGGACAGCTCGCGAGGATCAGCGCATCCTTGATGGGGATGTTGATTTGATAATAGAAGCGGTTCGCCACCCAGAGCTGCAGCTCCTGGCGGGTCAGCTCGCCCCGGTGCATCCGCTGGTTGAAGGGATGCAGGTGGTGGTAGCCGCGCTCCAGCACGCCGCGCAGCCGACCGACCAGCACGCTCACAGCTCGAACTCCATCGCGTCCTCTCCCACCACGATGCCCGCCGCCTCGACCCGCGCTCGCTCCGCTGAGCTGCGACACAGGATCGGATTCGTGTTGTTGATGTGCACGAGAACCACTCGCTTCGCGTCGAGCCTCGGCAGCAGCTCCAGGCTGCCGCCCGCCCCCCCGACCGGAAGGTGGCCCATCTCGCGTGCCGTCGGCGCGTCGACCCCCGCGGCCGTGAGCTCGTCGTCCGACCAGAACGTGCCGTCAAACAGCAGCAGATCGGCTCCACCGGCGACTCGTCGTACGGCGTCATCGATCGCCCCGGCCGTCGGGACGTACCCGAGCGTTCCACCGGTGCGCTCGTCCGTGAGCCGCAGACCGACGTCGAACGCCTGAGGCGGCGCCGCACGCGCGTAACGCGGCGGGCGGCGGGCCACCGCCGTCGCGGAGCAGGAGATGCCGAGCGGAGTGCCGGCGCCATCAGCGAGAGCGATGGATCGATCCTCTGCGAGCGTCCGCGGCTCGACCCCGGCGTAGGCGGAGAGGACGCGGTAGAGTGGCCACTCGTCGCCGAGCAGGGTGGCCACTCCCCCGGGGGCGTACACGGGAAGCCGCGTGGCACTCTCGCGCAGCAGCAGGAGCCCGAGAGTATGGTCGATTTCTCCGTCGGTGAGGACCACGGAGCCGATGGGCGAACCCCGCATGCCACGGGGCCAGAGCTCGTGGTGGGCAGCGCATTGCATGCGCAGGTCGGGCGAGGCGTTGAGAAGAACCCAACTCTCCCCGTCCGCACTCACGGCCACCGACGACTGCATCCGGCCGCGAGCGTCGTGGCGTGCATCGAGACAGTTCGGGCAGCGGCAATTCCACTGCGGGACGCCGCCACCCGCCGCCGAGCCGAGGATGATCACGCGCATTGAACAAAGAGGCCGGGTTCGTCACCCGGCCCCTGATTGACCGTATCGGCTTGGTTCAGGCGTTGCCGGCGTACGCGCCGACTTCCATCCCCAGCTCGACGACCTCGTATTCAGGCTTGGTCCAGGTCATTGGATCTTCCTCCAGGGGAAATCGTGGTCAACCACTACAAGCGCTCGCCACCGGGAGGTGCAGGTCGCATGCCAGGCGGCCGCCGCATGCCGCGACCCCACTAGGCCCACGTGGGTGCGCGATTTCACCCCCATTTGGGTCAAAAAACCCAACTCTTCGCTCACGGCTGCAGCCCGAACTTCTTCAGGCGATAGCGCAGTGTGTCCCGTGAGATGCCGAGCCACTGAGCGGCCTTCGTCTGGTTGCCAGCGGCATCCCGCATCGCTCGCTCGATCATGGCCTTTTCCCATTGCGCGAGATCGATCCCTTGCGGCGGCAACGCCGGTGCGCCGGGGCGCGCCTCGGCGTCGGCCGGCGGGCTATGGACCGCGGGCGGTGTGTCGTGGTCGGGACTCGTGAGCGACAAGTGCTCCACGTCCAGCGCGGGACCCCGGCTCCACAACACCGCCCGCTCGATCACGTGGCTCAGCTCGCGCACGTTGCCGGGCCACGGATACGACAGCAACATCTCGCGCGCCGGCGCGCTGATCTCTCGCACCGTCTTTCCATACTTGGCATTGAGGAGTCGCAAGAAGTGGTCGGTGAGGAGCAGCACGTCCTCCCCACGCTCACGCAACGGTGGCACGACCAGCACGATCACGGCGAGGCGGAAATAGAGATCGCGGCGGAAGCGCTCGCGGCTGGCCTCGCGCTCGAGATCGCGATTGGTCGCGGCGACGATGCGGACGTCCACCTTGCGCTCACGCACGCTGCCGACCCGCCGGACCGTCCGCTCCTCGATCGCCCGCAGCAGCTTGCCCTGCACCGAGAGATCGACGTCGCCGATCTCGTCGAGGAACAGAAACCCGCCCTCGGCCGCTTCGACCAGACCGGGCTTCGATTCCTTGGCGTCGGTGAAGGCGCCGCGCTCGTAGCCGAACAGCTCGGCCTCCATGAGGGTGGCCGGGAGGGCCGTACAGTTGACCTCGATGAACGGCTGCGACGCACGGGGGCCGGCGGCGTGGATGGCGTGCGCGAGGATGCCCTTCCCGGTGCCCGTCTCGCCCGTGAGCAGCACCGGCGGCGTGTCCTCCAACGCGGCGATCTGGCGCGCCCGCTCGAGCACCGCACGGACGGCGGGTGACTCGCCCACCATCGTCGCAAACCCGACGTCCCGCGTCGCGCGGCGGCGGTAGTACGACAGCTCCTGCTTGAGCAGGCGGTTCTCGCGCGCGCGATCGGCCAGGAGCTTCAGCTCTTCCAGATCCACCGGCTTCTTCACGTAATCGAAAGCGCCGAGCTTCACGGCCTCCACGGCACCCTCGATCGAGCCGTAGGCCGTCAACATGATCACGGGGAGGACGGGGTCGAACTCGCGGATCCGCTTCAGGAGGTCGATCCCGCTCATGCCCGGCAGTCGCACGTCCGCGAAGATGACATCCGGCTGGAGGCTCTCGAGCAGCTCGAGCGCCTTCTCGCCGGAGGCCGCGACTTCGGCCTCGTAGCCGTGGTCCGCCAGGAAGGCCTTGGCGGACCGGGCGAGGGTCTGCTCGTCGTCGACGATCAGCACGGTCGAGCCGCTCATGCGAGACTCGGAGCCGGCTCGGCGTTGCCGCTGGCGGCGGGCAGCCAGATGCGCACCGTCGTACCGCGGCCGATCTGACTGGCGATGTCCAGACGGCCGCCGGTCTCCTCGACGTAGCGCTTGGCGATGGCGAGGCCTAGGCCCGTGCCCTCGGGTCGAGTCGTGAAGAACGGCTCGCACAAGTTGGGCAAGATCTCGGCGGCAATCCCCGGCCCGGAGTCGGCGATCTCGAGTACGATGCCGTCGGCGCTCCCGTCGCCGCTGTGAGACCGCGCCGCGATCTCGAGCGGGCCACCGTCGGGCATGGCATCGAGCGCGTTGGAGATGATCTCGATCAAGGCCTGCTCCAGCCGCATGGGATCGACTCGGATTTCACGGAGTGTCGGAGCAATCGTCACGGCCAGCTGGACCCGGCGCTCGCGCAGCAGCTCGGCGAACCCGGAGAGCGCACCGTCGACCAGCGTCCGTACGCTCTCGCGCAGCGGGCGGAACGGCGCGGGGCGCGAGAAGGCCAGCAGGTGCGCGATCCGCAGATCGAGCCGATCCACCTGCTCGATGATCGCGTTCAACGACTCGCGGGCGGCGGCGGGGGGGCCCTCGACGCGGTGCTGGGCGAGCTGGGCCGCGGCGCGCAGGCTCGCGAGCGGATTCCGCAACCCGTGGGCCACGCCCGCCGCCATCTGCCCGATCGAGGCCAGCTTCTCGGACTGTACCAGCTGCGCGCGGGACTGGCGTAGCTGCTCGGTCATTTGCGCGAAGGCGCGAGCCAGGTCGCCGATCTCGTCCCGCGATCGCGGCTCGATCGCGTGGTCCAGGTCGCCCGCGCCGACCACGGCCATGGCGTGCCGCAGCTCGTTGAGCGGGCGCGCCAGACTGCGTGAGATGAGCCACGAAGCCAGGAGACCGGCCGCGAGCGCGAGCGCGATGATGCCCCACAGGACGCGGCGCTCCACGTCGACGATCCTCGCCACCTGCGTGAACGCCGCCTGGACGCTGAACTCGCGCGCCCGGCGATAGATTTCCCGGTTCACCTCCGCCAGAGACGGCTGGAGGCGCTCCACGAGCTCCTGTCGTGCCAAGACGGCCGCCGCGTCGTGCCGGCCGGCATCGTGCAGCCTGAACACCCGACCCGCGACCGCCCGGATATCCGCCTCGATCCCGCGGACGCCGTCCGCGAGCTTGAGCTCGTCCGGTGGAAGCCCCGCAGCCCAACGATCCAGCCAGAAGGCCACGACTTGCTCGGTGAGCGGAAACTCTTTCTTAGCCGCGGGATCGCCGCTCAGGTAGCGCCAGATCACCTGGGTCTGGTTGAACATGGCGTCTTCGACCTCGGCGTACGTGCGCGAGCGGGCGAGACGGCGGCCGAGGTCCTCGAGCGTCGCGCGCTCGAGCGCATTGGTGCGGATCGCCTGGAGTCCGACCAGCAAGGCGGGGAGCACCATGAGGGAGAAGCCGAGCAACAGCTTGCGCTGGAGGGTCACAAGTCGAAGTTCGCGCGGCGCGGGGCTGGCGCAAGCCCCAGCTAGAACACCGAGCCCCCGTCCGCCTTTACTGCGGCTGGAAACGCCCCACGATCTCGATGTTGACCAAACCACACGGGATGCCGAGTCGCGCCAGCCGTCGTTCGTACCGCTTGCGGGTGACTTCGTCGACTACACCGTACATGACCTGGTTGTGCGCCTCGTCGAGCCCGCTCGACGTCCAGCCGGAATCGAGTTGGAAACCGTGCAGGTTCAAGTAGGCATACCAGTCGTGGAGCTGAGCGAAGTCCCACCGGACCTTGCGGGCGCGCACATGGTTCGGGTCCCTTCCTAGCAACGCGCCTTGCTGGGCCAGCGCCGCGAGCGCCGCGTCGCGCTTCGTAGTGTCGACCAGGAAGACGACGACACCGCCCTCCAGCATGATCCCGGCGAACCCTCCGGGAATTTCCCGCGCGGTCGCCGCCCAGCGGTCGTGGATCGTGGCTTCCCCGCCCCGAGGCAACGGTGGGAGGGACTCGCGGATCGCTGCCGGCACGCTCGGACCGGGACCGTCCTGCGTGCATGCCTTGTCCGGACGGCCCTGGGATCGCGCCACCTGGACGCGGGCGAGCGCGAGCGCCCCGATGGCAAACAGCGTGCGGCGGTACGCGTTGATGTAGTAGACCGGAGCGACCATGCGCATTATGATGTCCTCTTTCCCCCTTCGCGAAGTGAGGGAGCGTGTCATGCTGAGCGCCGCAGGCGCGAAGGATCTGCTTGTTGGTGCGCGATGGCGCTCCCTGAAGGCCCGGGTACCTCACCTCGCCAAGGATGCAAGCCGCCGCCACGATCGGTCGTAGACTTCGTGGATGTTCCACTCGCCCGCGAACACGGGCTCGAACGGGTCGTACACGAGGTAGAGCCGATCCAGTTGCACGGCAATCACCCGCCGTGGCGGATCGTCGGCCTCGCCGTAGAGACGGCTCGCGCGGTCACACACCCGCTCATCACGCACTAGCGCGATGCGCGTTGTGTCTACGGGCGGCAGGTTGAGGCGTCGCAGGCCTTCGGGGTAGGCCAAGCGTCTGGCATCGTCGAGCTCAAGCTCGGCGTCCTCACCCGTTGCGACGCATGCTGACTCGCCGGGACGCCGGAACCCGCGGGGACGGCAGTTGTGAGTGTTCCGGTATCCGTCACCCGACAGTTCCATGGCGGCCCGAACCGTGTCGACAGCGGCAGGCAGCAAGGTGACCGTATCCGTTCGACGCTCGTAGCCGAGCCTGCGCAGGATCAACGAGTACGGGCCGGGCTCCACGCCGTCGAAGACAATGATCGTCGCCGTGTCGGGCTTCCGGACCGGATACAGCACAACTGAATCACGCCCGCCCAGTGGAACGACGCGGGCCTCGACGTAGGTGATCGGCTCGTCGGTTCCGAACCGAACTGGACGTACAACGAGACCGGCCCGCACGGTGCGGCCGCTGGGCGGTGGTTCGCCCGAGCCGCTTCCAATCGAGAGCTTGCAATCGGCGTGCGGCGGGAAGCGGGCCGCCCAGTCCTGGGCTTGGAGCCCTCCCGAAGGCAGCGCCGCAGCTAGCAGGAGGCGAACGACCCTACCATCGAATCGCGACGCGCGAGCCCTGTTCCCGGAAAGCGATGGGCGGCGAAAGAGATGTGCTCGTGATAACTCACTCGTGAGGGCATCACGACACAGATCGTGATTACGTGGCTCCTCACCGCGCCTAGGCGATTCGATCAAGTGAATCCGATCAAGAGCTTCCACTTGGCGTCGAAGACTTCGTGCTCGGTGAACTTGCCAGCCCTCTGGTTAGGGTCGACCACGACATACCTCGTCGTACCCACTTTGATCACGACAAGGGTTCGGGACACGGGGGGCGTCCCCGGAGGAGTCACGGCAGCGTGGTATGCGTTCCCTGCTTGCTTGCACACCGTCGCACCGGTGACAACGCTGACTTTCGAAGCGGCTACGGCGGGTAGCTGGTAAGCGCTGCGTGTGAGGACCGCCTGAGAATCCGTGCCGGTGACGATGCTGACCACGGCGTTGTACAGGACCCGACTCGCCTGTGCTGTGTCCAACAGGCAAGTGTACGTCTGGGCTGCAGCAGGCGAAACAGTTGCGGCGATGATCAGACTTGTAGCAAGGCAACAGCGCAAAAGCGTGGCCATCGAGATCTCCCGTGATACGCTAGAGCCGCGTGCAGCCGGTTTGGGGGTCCACGCGTGGGTAAGTACGCACCATCGATTTGGCGTTATCCAACGTGACACCCTTTGCGGGAAAGGCGTAGATATTGTGCTTGTCCAGGATATAGAACGGCACCGAATCCCCTTGAAAAGCCGGAATGTCGAAATGGCTCGCTCCACCGTACGTCGTCGTGTCGTAAAGCTGAGGCGTCGTGAGGCCGCAGATTGGCGGAAAGAGAGTGTCACGAGGCGCGAAAGGATGGGTGTGGCCGCTCGCAAGAGGGATGTCAGGCAGAGCGCTGAAGAAAGGCACAAAGCTCTCGCACGGCGTGTCCATTCCGGGATGCTGGTACAACCGGCTAACGAGGTTACCCGTCGAGTCTTCGAATAGATACCCAGGCGTCTCCCGCCTATTAGTTGGCACATCGTTCACTCTTGAGCTGTCCCAAGCAGCGAGCAAGAAGTCGCGCATTGCCTGTTGATCCAGTAGCTCGTCCCCTGTGAGACATGGCGCGGTGGGCGGCCGCTGCTCGTAGAAGTAATAGAAGTACTCGGTTTGCATGTACCCCTGCTCAGGCGGGGTGGTATCACTCGTCCACACAGGATATTCCCACGGCTGCGGCGGGGTGATCACGAGCTTTGCGATCCCACCAGGAAACTTCAGCGTGTCGACCCCGATGCCGGTCTGCTGATCATACCCGCAATCCTCGGGAAACTGGAGCACGAAATCTCGTTGCTCGACCTGCTGTCCTCCATGCCCTTGGGTGACGCGATTGTAGGCGGTCACCGTGCCGTAAGTGCCCGCACAGGTGAACGAGCCGTCACCACTATAAACCACGAGCTGGTAAATCGGCTTAGAGAACGTCACGACCACCGGCTCGTGCTGGGCCCACCGATCACCAATGAGGCAAGGGAAGTCCACCGCACAGTGCCAGTTCGTCGGGACTGCCATGAACGTGACAGTACAACCCGGCTCGGGAATTCCATGGCATTGGCCACTCTGCGCTGCAGCCTGCATCAGCGCCGCCAGGTGGAGGCGCTGCGCAACCAGCACCGCCGATGAGTCGGAGGCCGTCCGATTCTTGCGAACGGCAGCAGGCTCCTGGCAGGTGACGACGGCGAACCCGAGAAGAAACGCGGCGACGAGTCTCAGTCTCTTGAGTCTGACCACGGTAATGCTCCGCCTGAATTCGGGCGAACACTACATGCCGGGCCGGCTGATCGCTGTGACACTTTGAGAAAACCGAAGGCGACCATCGCAGCGGTGAGCGAGATCACGCGGTGGCGGGACCGGCGGCAATGGTGGGGGTGCGGGGGCGAGGCAAGCGAATTACCTTGCGGCGGAATGTTCCTTCAAGATCACGCGCGACGTGCGTCAATCGCTTCGCTCATCCACCGCGCGTTGCCCGGACTGTCGTTCCGCACACGCGCTCTGGTGGACGCGCTGCTGCTCACGGGTGGTGGCGTCGGTACCGCCGGACCGATCGCCTCACACCTTGGGTTGCGCTCGCGTTTTCAGCTAGCCGCTTTGCTCCACGCAGAAGGCCTACCGTCTCTGCACCGCCTGTCGGGTTGGATGACGGTGCTGCGTTGGACATGGGAATGGAAGCACGAAGCGACGTCCCTCTGTCGTGCCGCGCTTCGCACAGGCAAGGAGCCCGCGACGAACTATCGTCTGGTCAAGCGAATCACGGGAGTCCCGTGGGTGAAGGTGCGAGCAGCGGGAGTAGACTGGGTGCTCGCGAGGTTCCTTGACGAGTGCTCCTTCACCAACCTGCAACATCCGTCAGTACCTCATCCAGTGTGGCGGGCGACTGCTCCACCGTGGATTGATCGTGCGCCAATGACACGAAATTGTACGCGGTCCGCTTGAACAAGACTCCGCGCGCTCGCTCAGGGTGACAGCGCCACGTGGGCTCAGTAGAGACGGGAGTGAGAGAGGATCGGGAGCCCGCCTCGAACCAGTGCCAGCCGAGTCGCGCGTCGGGGAAGGCTTCCCTCTTTCCCCCTTCGCGAAGCGAGAGCGTGTCATCCTGATCGCCGCAGGCGCGAAGGATCTGCCTTCGGGCGGCTAGAACACCATGTGCGACTGGATCAGCTTGTAGGTTCGGCCTAGGAACATTAGGGGAGCCCACTGACCGGACTTGAAGTTTGGATCCTGGGTCACCACCCTGGTGGGCCCAATCGAATACGCGTACACACGGCGTCCTGTCCGGGTTACTCCCTCGAAGTGGTCAAAGAAGGTGACGATCTTCGAGCAGGTACGGGTATCCGTGACGAGAGTGATCTGACTCGGCTGTATCGCAGTAATCCCCAGGCTGTCCCGTGCTCTCGCGGAGGCCCGGCTCGTATCGGTCAGGAGGAACCTGACGTAGTTCACAATACGCGCCGACGTGTCATCGGGTGCGCGACAACCGCTCTGAACTGAAAGCGTCGGAGCGAGCAGCAGAACACACGCGGCCGTGAGCATCAGGACCAAAGAGGTCCGGCCTAGCGCAGCCCCGGGCGCCATTTCACGCTTGCGCGCCTGTTTCAGCGACAGGCCACTTGTCCGGTAGCCGCGGACGCAACCTCCTGTCCCCCAAAGAGCAGCCGTACGGTTTCATCGCCCGCGATGGTCAAGTCGAGCATCCCGTGAGCTGGAATGCGATGCTTCCGAGGTGGGCGCCCAGTTGCCCAAACGAGTTCAACAGAAAGGTCGATGTCGCCGTGGTTGGCGAGGCGGAATTTCCGCCCGCACATGGTCACGAGACTCAGTGTGCCTGCCGGCAAAGCGACGGCGTTGGGGCGAACGTCTGTGAGCGTCTGCCACTCGTGTTTCGCCGCCCGCGCGATCGCAGGGTTGGGGTCCGTTGTCAGGCTGCGGCTCAGGGCGTACACTCGATCCGGCAGGTCCGCAGCCGGGGGCTGAGATCCAACGCGGGGATTGAGATCGACCAGGCCCGTCGCACGTGGATCGAAGTAAGCGACAAGGGTCTCAAGCGCGAGCAGCCGGAGGCTCGCCGGGCGGCTCGGATCACGAGCAAGCTCCATGGCCACGTCAGCGATCCGTTGGTCGTGGACCTGGTAATTCCAGGCCCTGAGTTGGGCCAGTGCGTCGGGCCGGTTGTCGGCCGCGCGCCACCGAGCGACAATGGCAGCTGGACCTTCGGGACACCCGACGACCTGCGCGAGCGCCCACCCCTCGTGCTCGTTTGTGGCCTCGCCGGAGGTCACGAGTCGCACGGCGCGTGCGCACGCATCGTTAGGTTGCTGCGTCACAGCAGGCACTGTTGTAAGCGAGAACCAAAGGCCTGCTGCGCCGCACAATCGGGTTAAGTGCATCGTCCGCTCCTCTTTATGGCAGCGAGATCCTGCCGCCTGCCACCGCTTGGTCCAGCGCATCACGGGCCAGAACTGGACCAAGGCTCGCGCGGCCGGCGTTGCGTCGCTGTTGGCAAGGTTCCTGCAGGAATGTGGTGACCCAGATCAGTTGAGTGCTGAGATGCAATAGGCGGGCAGGCTAGCGCCGATCCTCAAGGTGACGCAGCACCTCGTCTAGCACTTCCAGCGTCCGGTCGATCGTCTCCTCGTCGTGTGCCAGCGACGCGAAATTGTACGCCGTTCGTTTGAACAGGAGCCCCCGCACGGCACAGCCCCGCGCCACATCCCGCGAAATATTCTCGGTCGCAAAGTGGAGAAAGCACATCTCCGCGATCCCGCCCACGCCCGTCACCAGGTCGGCGTGCTTGCGGTGCAAGCGATGGAGCCCGTGCAGTAAGCGCGTGCCTATCCGGTGCAGATGCCCGCACACATCTTCATGCGCGAAGATCTCCAGCGTCGCCTGCGCCGCGGCGAGCGCCACACTCTCGGTCGCGAGCGTAGAAGAAATCCACGTGCGACCGACGCCTGCCATCAGGTCCGCTCTGCCACCCACGACGGCGAGCGGAAAGCCGTTCGCGAGAGCCTTGCCCAGCACCGCGAGATCGGGCCGGACGCCATAGCGCTCGGCCGCACCGCCGATCGCCACCCGGAACGCCGTCTTGATCTCGTCGAACACGAGCACCGCGCCCACGCGAGCCGTCTCGGCGCGCAGGGCCTCGAGCCACTCACGCGTGGGCTCGAGCACGACCACCGGCTCGACGACGACCACGGCGAGACGATCGCCCGCTTCGCGGATCAAGCGCCGGGTCCCCTCCACGTCGTTGAACGGGATCTCCGCGTACAAGCCCCGAGTCGCCGCGGGGACTCCTTCCCCTCCCTGAGACCAGTCGAGCCAGCCGTGGTAGCCGCAGCCGAGCACGCGCTCGCGCCCGGTCGCCACACGCGCGAGCCGCACGGCTGCCGCCACCGCTTCCGCACCGGTTTTCAAGAACCGCAGCTGCTCGAGCCACGGGATCCGCATGGCGAGCGCGTCGGCCAGCTCTTCCTCGAGCACCGGCGGCAGCGGACCTGCCACGCCGGCGGCAAGCGCCCGCTCGGCCGCCCGGTTCACCTCCGGGTGCCCGTAGCCGAGTGCGACGGCGCCCAGCGCCATGACGTAGTCCACATACTCGCGGCCCTCGGCATCCCACACACGGCACCCCGACGCGCGCTCCATGCGGGTCGGCAGTCCTGCGTCCTCGCCCGCCGCCGCGGCGCCGAACAGCGCGTCCGGTCGCAGGCTAGCGGTCGACGTGAAGCCGGGAACGCGCCAGTCGCTCACCGTATTTCACCACCTCGATGGCCATCGCCCGCAACAGTCTCGCCTCGCGCTCGTCGAGCGGCGTACGGTGAATCACTTCCCGCACCGTCCGCATCACGCCTTCGACCTGACGCGTCTTGAAGAATTCGATGACGCGAAGCGCCGCCTCGGCGTCCGTGAACAGTCGCTCCAGGTCGTTGACCGTCGCCTGCGGGCCCTCGCGCCGCGGCGGCTTGAACGGCCGGTCCTCGTCGCCGCGCGCGAGCGCCAGCTCGTACAACATGAGCACGACCGCATGCGCGAGATTCAGGGAAGGATACGCGGAGTTCGTGGGCATGGTGACCACGCGGTGGCAGCGGTCGAGCGCCTCGTTCGGCAGCCCCTTGTCCTCCCGCCCGAAGAGTAGCGCGACCGGGCCGGCCTCCGCCCGCGTCAGAATCTCCCTGGCCGCTGCGCGGGGACGCTGGAGATTGCGTTTCGCCGTACGGCCTCGCGCCGTGAAGCCCACCACATGCACGCAGTCGAGCAACGCGTCCTCGAGGCGATCGAACCGCGCCACGCGTGACACCACGTCTTGCGTCTGGTGCGCAATGCCCTCCACCCGATAGGGATCGTACTCTCGTGGGCTCACGAGGCGCAGATCGCGAAACCCGAAATTCTTGAGCGCGCGCACCACGTGGGCGATGTTGACGAGGTCCTGGGGCTCGTGGAGCACGACGGCGATGGTCATGGATCGATTGCGGATTGCGGATTGCGGATTGCGGAATTGCACAGGAGCGTCATTCGCGCCTCGACCCTCACCTCGACAATCCGCACTCCGCAATCCGCAATCCGAAATTGTCTCATCCCACCAACTCCAGCACACCCATCCGTGCTACATCCTGCCGGTCGCCCCGCACAAACACCCAACCGTTGCCGCCGCTCCAGACCAGCTGCCCGGCGCGGCGCGTGCGGCCCGGCAACATTTCGTTCACGAGGAGATCGAACCGCAGCCGCCCACCCACGTGCGCACGCTGCCATTCTGGCCACGCGATGGCGAACGTCACGGTGTACCCACGGGCGGTACGCCGCCACGCGCCGCGCACGCCGTCCGGATCGCCCTCCCCTGACGTGTCACTGGTTGCCTGCGCCCGGAGCCCTCGCCCGTCGGACTGAGGGACGATCAGATACCCGACGCACCCGTCTCCCCTTCCTCCTCCCTCGTCCCCCGCGAGATACACCTGCAAGCCGTCCGAATGGATGTCGTCCGGCTCGTTGTCGAGTCGCAGCGGTGGCGCGCCTCTCGGCCGAAAGCACAGCTCGGGTTTCACGACGTCGACGGCCAGGTAGAGCGCCTCGTCGTCCCAGGCCGCGTGCGCAACGGCACAGAACTCCTCTAGGCCCGGGTATGGCTCCTCGCTCCGACGATACTGATCCTCGAGCTCGAGCCGGAGCGGCTCGCTCGTGTCGAAGCCGTCGAGCGAACCATCGAGCGGCGGGGGCGTCGGCGCCCGGAGCGCCGCGCCCACGGCGGGCGTCGGCTTCTCGAGCTCGAGCAGCGGTGCGAGCGGCGGCTCCGGCGCGCGCGCGCCCGCGAGCCCAACGCGCCCCCCCCCCGAGCCCGTCGTGATCTCCCAGCCGAGCGCCGTGGCGGCGTGCCGGTGGACGCCCTGGGTGGCCGTTTCGACCTCGATCACGCTCCCCTGCACGCGCACGGCGCGGACCGACGCGGACTCGCCAACGGGCTCCAGGACGGTCACGAAGCGGGCACTCCGACCGGTGGCACGCACGACGTAGAACGTCTCTCGCTTCCCCTCCGCCGGCCGGCCGGGCCCTTCCGCCCGCACCAGCTCGCCGTCGAAGCAGAGGAACGCCCGCAGCGTGCGCGGGCCGGCGGCGACCTCGAGGCGCACGGGCCCCGGCGCATGCGGGACGAACCGCTCGACGCGCGACACGAACTCATCCTCGAGTTCCCCGGCCGACCACGTCCCCTGTGCCACGTCTCCCTTCCCCTTGAAGTGCCATGGCAGCTCTACTGCGTGCTCCGTGCGACTCGCGAGGTCGACCACATCGACGATGTACGCCGGCCCGGCGACGACGGTGCGCGTGATGTCACCGAACCGTCCTCGTACCCAGGCCCACTCCCCTGGCGCGTCGAACGCTTCGCACTCGGCGTCGCCGGGAAGCTGCGACGCGCCGTCCATTCGTGGCGCATTGTGCGCCAGAGTCGCGCGGTACCAAAAGAGATCGGGCGAGACGTACGATCCCGTCCCGGGATCGGCCAGCCAGTGTACACCGTCCGCATGGAGCGTGAGGTGTAACCGGTCGGGATGCCCATGCCCGCCCCCGTACGTGCCGCACTCGAGGCTCGCATAGCGGCCCCCCCCGACCGTGCGCAGGACCGCGAGACCTTGCGACTCGAGCAGGAGACTCCCGGGCGACCAGGCCGAAGCGGCGGGAGGCAACTCACCATCCATGAACAAGAGGGCCCACCACGACAACGTGCGACGGGAAACGGGAAACGGGACACGTGGCAGCGGTGCGTCGTGCAGATAAGACTCGAACAGTTCCGGTCGCGGTGCCGGCGCTTGGTACACTGCCGCAAGCCAGCTCTCAAGCTCCCGTTTCCCGTTTCCCGTTTCCCCTTTCTCGAGCTTCGCGAGCCCGATCTCCCACAGCTCGAGATATGCCGGCTGGGCCAAGGAGACGCCGAACCGCGAGTCTTTCCGCGCGGGGAACGTGAAGTCGGGCAGCGCCGTGCGCGCCGGTGCGAGCAGTGCCGCGCGAAGGCGCGCAGCGAGTTTGGGCTCGGCAAAGATGTCCACGCCCGCGAGCCGCGCCCACGCCGCCCCGGTCAGGAGCCCCCGCAGCGCGAACAGGTGGTAGTTCTCTCCTTCGTACCACATCCCGTCCCGCCCGAATCCGCGCAACAAATGCTCGAGCAGCCCGGTGGGACCCTCGATGGCGCGCTTGGCCAGGTCTTCGTCCTCGAACCAGACGGCGATCGCCGCGAGGGCGGCGTTGTTCCAGGTCTGGCGGTTCGAGAAGCCCTCGTCGAAGTCACCGATCAGGTTCGCCGCCTCGTCGGCCACGCGGCTCACCCCCTGCGCCGTGGCATCGTCCGCCCGGCCGCCGGCGCGCAGCAGTGCGGCCGCCGCGAGATAGTCGGAGATCCACATGGATTCCAGGTAGGTGGAGAAGAACAGCCGGCTCGGGCCCAGCACGTTGTCGCGATTGGGGTATTGCCAATAGCTCCGGGCGTAGGCCCGGAGAATCTCAGTGGCCCGCGCGGCGGCCGCCTCATTGCCATCCAGCGCTGCCAGCGTCGCCAGGTGCGCCGCGCGCTCCGCGAGCCACAGGTGTTGGTAGCGTGCCCAATGCCGGTCGTGCCGCTCGCCGTTGAACGCCTTGTCGCACCGCGTGCAGCGGTGCGCGGTCGGACTCCACGGGTCGAACACGAAGGCCGCGCCGTCGTCGGGGCACACGCCGCCGTCGGTCGAGAGCAGCGCTTTCGATTCCGGCAGGGGGGGGAGGCGGGCCAACAGCGGCGCCGCGCGCTCGGTGAGGTGCGCGAGCAGCGCCGTAAGATCCGGCGCACCAGCGATCTCCGCCCGGCGCGCCGCGAGCTCCTCCGCCGTCACCATGCGCGGACCCCTTCGAGCGCCCACCGCATTGGGAGTACCGTCGCGCCGGCGGCGCGCGCCGCGGTGATCGCCGACGTGGGATCGTCCCCGGTGACAAAAAACATCGAGCCTCCCGCCCCCGATCCGGCCGCCTTGCCGCCGAGCGCGCCTGCGGCCCGCAAGGCGGTCTCGAGCCGGGCCATGTCCGGCGTGCGCATCCCCGGATCGAGCGTCTGTTGATGGCTCCAGTTATCCGACAGCAAGATCGCTACGCGGGCGGCGTCTCCCGCGCGTAGCGCTTCCGCCATCGCGGCGGCCACGTCCTTCATCGCGCGCAACGCGCCCGTGACCCGTGGATCCCCGCGCTCGTAAGCGCTCATCACGCGCGCGATCGTCGCGCCCGACACGCGCGACCGGCCCGTGTAACACAGCACCGTCCGCTGCTCGAGGGCCGTCGCGAAGGCCGGATCGAGCGTGATCGGCTCGATCCCGACGTCCGGATCGCGAAACGTGAGGCGCTGAAAGCCGCCCAGCGCCGCCGCGAACTGATCCTGCTTGCCGCCCGGGATCTTCGCCTCGACGGTCTCGAGATACCACGCCTGCTCGGCGATCTCGCGCCCCGTCAACCGCTCCGCGCGCGCCAGCGCGAGGGCCGCGACGAGCGCGACGTCCATGGCCCCCGAGCTGCCGAGTCCCGATCCCGGCGGCGCGTCGCACCGCGTCGTGATCGTGCACGCCGTCTGCACCGGGAGCATCCGCAGGGCGGCCTTCAGGAGATCGAGCCGACCGTCGAGCACCAGGCCAGCGGAGTCCGCGCACTCGAGCTCCTCGCCCAGGTCTTCCGACACGAGCCGGATCAGGCGTCCGCCGAGCCGCACCACGACCCGCGCCGTGAGCTCGATCGCCCCATTCACGACGACGCCGCCCTCGCGCGCCGAGAAAGGCGGGACGTCGGTCCAGCCGCCGGCAAAGTCGAGCCGCACAGGGGCAATCGCGTGGAATTCGGTCGGTAGGTCGCGCCGTCTCACGGCGCCGTCCGCCACCCGGCGACGGTCGGCAACTCCCCGCGCACGTCCATCCGTACACCCTTCACCCTGCGGTTCATCCCCTGCACGCCCCGCGCATGGTAGAGGAACGCGACCGGCAACGAATCCCGGAACAGGCGCTGGGCGCGCGCGGGATCGGCGGCCGGGCGCACCCCCGCCAGTTCGGCGAGGGTCGTCAGGTAGCCGAGTGCCGGATCACCGGGCGTGCCCACGACCGCCGCGCTGAAGTCTTGCGCCCGCGGGCTCACCCGGGCGAGGAACGCGGTGAGCTCGAGCAGTCGGATCCTGACGTCGAAGCCTACGGCGGCGAGCCGAGCCTGGATCATCTGCTCGAGCGCCGCCTCGCCGCTGCCGACCGAGAGCAGCTCGAACGCGATGCGTCGGCCGCCGAGCAACCGCCGCGCGGAGTCCGGGTTGGTAGGGACCGGGCGCACCGGCACATACCCCGGAACGTCGGGTGGCACGGGGCCGTCGGCGACCGAGCCGAATCCGTACAGGTAGCCGTCGACGATCTCGCGGCGATCGAGGGCGAGCGCGACGGCGAGGCGCACGCGGGGATCGTCGAACGGTGGGTGGCGCGTGTTGAAGACGATTCCGTACGGGTCGATCACCGGGTAGTCGAGGACAGCGAGCGCGGGGTTCTTGCGCACGAACGCGGCGTGCGCGGGCTGGATCCCGGCAAAGTCGACCTCGCCCGCCGTGAGCGCGGCGAGCTTGGTCGTCGGCTCGTCGACGACCACGACGATGAACCGTTCGAGCGCCGGCGGTCCGCCGAGGGCGGCCGGGAAATCCGGGTTGGCCGCGAACACCCAGCGGCGGCCCGGCTCGTGGGCGACGAAGCGGAACGGCCCGTTGCCGACGGGGTGCTCGTTCCACGCGGCGCGTCGCAGCTCGGCGCGGGGAATCGAGTCGAGAAGGTGGGCGGGCAGGATGGCCAGATCGGTGAGCACGTCCGGTATCGCATCCTGGGAATGGGTGAACCGAATCACGACGGTGGAGTCGTTGGGGTCGTTCACGAACGCGACGTCCGCGAAATCGTTTAGGCGCGGATACCCGGTCGCCGCGTCCCTCGCGGCCGACAGGGTCCACGCGACGTCGCGGGCCGTGGTCGGCAAGCCGTCGTCCCAGCGCACGCCGGGCTGCAGCCGGAACGTGAGACTCTTCTGGTCCGCCGACCACGTCCACGCGCGCGCGAGGTAGGGCCGGGGCGTGAGCGCCGAGTCGTAGCGCACCAGTGTGGTGAGCAGGACGTAACGCTGCACCTGCTTCGCGAGCGGGTGGCTCGTGAGCAGCGGATTCACACTCTGGAGGTCCGCCCCCGACGCGTACACGACGGTCCGACCCCGGTGCGCGGCCCCCGAGCCGCACGCCGCGATCATCACCCCCCCGGTCACCAGCCACAAGGCTCGTCGCCGCACGTCCGGATTCTAGCGGGGCCCCGCGGGTCGCGCGAGATTCGGTCGCATGCTCGCGCACCTCGGGACCCGCACCCTGGCCGGGGCCGTCGTCGTTGCCGGGGTCGTTACGCTCACGTTCCTGCTGGTGCGGCTCGCACCGGGGGATCCCGTAGAGCGCCTGGTCGGGCCGACCGCCACACCGGCGCAGCTCGCGGCCCAGCGCCGGGCCCTCGGCCTCGACCGCCCCCTTGCCGCGCAATACGCCATCTGGCTCAGCCGCTTCGCCCGCGGAGACTGGGGCCGGAGCATCGCTACGGGCCGCCCGGTGCGCGACCTGCTGGGCGACGCGGTGCCGGCGACGCTGGCCCTCGTGGGCACATCGCTCGTCTTGAGCTACGTGCTCGGCCTGGCGGTCGGGGCCTGGCAGGCCGGCGCGGGCCCACGCGTCGACACGGCGCTTTCCATCACCACCGTCACCCTGTTCGCGCTGCCGGGATACTGGCTCGGGCTCATGCTCGTGATGGCGTTCACCTACTGGGCGCACTGGCTCCCCGCGTTCGGCGCAGCCGGGCTCGACGCCGACGCGCTCACCGGTTGGAGCCGCTTCGCCGACCGGCTGCGACACTTCACGCTGCCGCTCGCCACGCTCACGTTGATCGGGGTCGGGGGCGCGGCGCGGTTCGTGCGCGGAGCGATGCGCGACGTCATGAGCCAGCCGTTCGTGAGAACGGCGGAGGCCAAGGGATTGACGGCGTTCCAGGTTACACGACGCCACGTTGCACGAAACGCTCTCATCCCGGTCGTCACGCTGCTTGGGCTCTCCCTCCCGGCGCTGTTCTCGGGTGCGGTGTTCGTGGAAGCCGTGTTCGCATGGCCCGGGGTGGGTCGCCGCCTCGTCGAGGCCGTCCAGGCCCGCGACTACCCGGTGGTCATGGCGGCCGCCGCGGTGACGGCCGCGTTGGTGGTCGGGGGGAACCTGCTCACCGACTTGGGCGTCGCGTGGATCGACCCGCGCGTGCGGAACGAGAAACGGGAAGCGTGAAACGGCTACTGCGGGACCGGAGGGCGGCCTTCGGCATCGGAGTGCTCGTGATCGTCGCCGGCGCCGCGCTCGCGGGGCCGCTCGTCTCGAGCGGCCGTCCGACGATGCAGCGCGACGTCGTGGCGACGCGTTTCCTGCGGCCGCTCGCCACCGACGACTCCGGCTCCTTCCATGCGCTCGGCACCGACCGCTTCGGGCGCGACGTCTGGACGCGGTTGGTCTACGGCGCGCGGGTCTCGCTCACCGTCGGGACGCTCGCCGTGCTCCTGTCGCTCGTGATCGGCGTGCTGGTGGGCGGCGCCGCGGGCTTCTGGCCGGGCCCCGTGCGCACCGCGCTGCTCGCACTCACGGACTTCGTGCTCGCACTGCCACGCGTCGTGCTGCTGCTGCTGCTCGCCGCCATGGCCCGGCCCAGCGCCGTGCTGGTCATCGTGGTGCTGGGTCTCACCGGCTGGATGTCGGTCGCGCGGCTGGTGCACGGGGAGGTGCGGTCGCTCGCCGCCCGCCCGTTCGTCGAGGGCGCCGTCGCCCTCGGGTTGCCGCGAGGTCGCGTGCTGGTGCGCCACATCCTCCCCAACGCCCTCACGCCCGTGATCGTCTCGGCGGCGCTCGGCCTGGGGAACGCGATCATGCTCGAAGCCGGATTGTCGTTCCTCGGGGTCGGCGTCCAGCCGCCCACTCCGTCGTGGGGCAACATGATCGCCTCGGGACGGGATACACTCGTCAACGCGCCGTGGGTCGCGGCGGCGCCGGGCGTCGCGCTGGTGCTGGTAGTCGTGGCGTGCACGTTGCTAGGAGATGCACTCCAGGATGCCCTCAATCCAAATAGGTATCAGACGGTGAGGTAGACGCCGAGATGCCGAGACGCGGAGTGGATATGAGGAGCGAGGTCGCAGAAAAACTCTACCACTCAACCCTCACATCCACTTGGCGACTCGGCGACTGAGCGTCTACCTCGCCGTCTCGCCGCCTAAGGTTCGGAGCACCGCCTCATTCAATTCATGCCCGCCGTCGTACGGGACCTCTTTATACGGAATTGCGTGCTGACGCAGCCGGGCGGTGATGGCCTGTATGACTTTCGGCGTGATGTACTCGTCCGAGCGCCCGTACACGAGCGCCAGCCGCGCCGCGCGGAGCCGACCTACCGTGGTGTCGAGCGTGAGGTCCAGATCGGGCGGGAATTCGCCTCCCCACAGGATCAGGCGATCGATCTTGGCCTTCCCCAGGGCCACCCAGCGGCTGACCGTCGAGGCTCCCTGGGAAAACCCTAGCGCGTGCGCTGTCACGAGCGCGCGATCGAGGAATCCGAATACGTCAGCGTACACGGCGTCGAGATACTGCACGTAATCTTCGATCTCCGCGAGACGATCCTCCCGCGTCATCCAGCTCGCGCCGACGCGCCGCTCCGTCGGGCTCTCGCTCAGGTAGAACCGGGACAACCCCTCCGGCGCTACGAGATAGCGCCGCCCGTCGTCGAGCACCCGCAGCTTCTCCAGGAACCGAGCCGCGAGCTGACCGTAACCGTGGCAGGCGAACCAGACGTCGCCCACCGCCCCTGAGTTCTCGCCCAAGGTGAAGTAGCGCGCTGTGCGCCGGACTCCGATGTAGTGCTCCCGCATGCGCCCCCCAACGCGGAGTGCGGAATGCGGAATGCGGAATTGCAGTGCAGGGTCGCTCGCTGCGTGAGGCTCGCCATTACATTCCGCATTCCGAATTCCGCATTCCGCACTTAGGTCACTAAAATGGTCACGATCTCATGCGGCTCCGCGACGAACCGCACCGTCTTGCCCCGCCCCTCGAACACCAGGGCCACCGATTCGCGCTCGTCGGCGCGCACGCGATGGGCGCTCTTCACGCTCTCACCGAAGCGCCACGCCCCCGCCGCCTTCCTATCGGTCGCGTTGTAGCACCGCAGCACCAGCGGGGAGCCCTGCTGCGCAGGCTTCACGGCCGACAGCACGAGCCCCGATCCTTCCAGCGTGATGTCGACCGGCGTCGGGACAAGCTCCACGGCGTCCCGCAGCCAGAACCCGCGCAGCGGCAGGAACGCGTCTTCCCAGAGCGATGGGAGCGCGTCGCCGCGCTCCAGCTCCGCTTGCGAGATCGGCGCGATGGCCAACTCGACCCGACTCCGCCCCGGGCACTGCGCGAGCGGTGTGGAGACTGGCCAGCCCGCGTGTCCCGGCCGGGTGGGGAGGTCGCCCCGCGACAGCTCCCCCACCGCGCGGAGCAGGGTGACCAGCAGATCACCCCGACCCGTCCACTCATACTCGAAGAAGCCCGGCGCGAACACCGCCAGCCCGCGCGCCCCGGACGCAGCCGCCACGAACGCGTGGGCCGGCGCCGTGCGGACCGGCGTTTCGAGCGGATAGTCCGACGGATCGACGGTGACCGGCGGCCGCGCCACGGCGCCGAACGCCGTCCCCGCGACGGCGGCCGCGCCGGAGAGTCCCGCGGGCAATCGCGCGCGTACCCGGTGCCACGCCGCCTGATTGTCGATGTCGAGGAGACAGCGGACCATGGGACTGTCCGCGTACAGGATGGCGACGAGCCGTATCCCCACGCGTCGCCCGATCTCGAACCGGGCTTCGAAGGCCGCCACGAGGGGCCCCGCTGCCAGGCGCCGCACCTTGATCGGGCCGGCCGCTCGCGAGAGCCGGTCCCCCGTCGGCGGGCAGTAGGAGTAGGTATCCCCGGCATCTCCGCCGTCCTCGATGCGGAGCAGATCCGTAAAGCGCTGTCCGGAGCGTCGGTCGTGCAGCGTGAGGGCCCCTGTGGGCTCGAGCGCGACCTCGATCCAGTGGCTGATGAGCGAGCGCCCCTTGACGAGCGCGCCTTCGGCCTGGGGTCGGGCACCGCCCGCCGCAGCCGCACCTGCCGTCAGGCCGGCGCTGGCCAACCCCAGCCCGGGCACAGTGGGCGCGCGAAACGCGATGCGCACCTCGTCCACCTCGTCCTGGTCCGGGTAGTGGTGCGCCGCGTCGAGCCGCTCGGCCCCGATCCGCCGGTCGAGCACCTGCACGGGAACCGTGTGGCCATCCGAGGTGGCGAGCCCGAAGGGCCGGTAGCCTTGCCCTTCCCGTGGGACCCGACCCCCGGGCGGACCGACCAGGACATCGCGCCGGAACAGCGTGACGTCGGCGATCATGACGCCGCGGCGCGGGCGGGCCGCGGGATTCCAGACCACGAGCGTCGGCGACGCCGTCGCCGCCCGGCTGCGCGCCGCGTCGGGATCGTGGTGGACGAGGTCGTGCACGCTGCCCCGCACGACCTCGCGCGCCAGCGCCTCGACGCTCGTGAGCCGCGCCTCGAGCGCACGCGCCACGTCGTCGCCCGCGCAGCCCGCGATGGCGTCATGGAACTGGCAGCGCACCAGCGCGCGCCACGCAAGCTCGAGCACCGGCCGCCGGTCGCGCCCCCCCGCACGCCGGGCCAGCGCCGCGAGCGGCTCGGCCAGGCGGACGAGCGCCAGCTCGGCCGCGGAATACCGCCGCTTGAGCGGCGCGCGCGTCCCGTGCACGCCCTGAAGCGTCCACGCGTAGCGGTACGACCAGCGCAACTCTCCGGTGAGGGGCGCCGGCTTCGCGCCGTCCGTGGCCGCTTGAAAGAATTCATCGAGCCGCGACACGCGGAACGCGCTTTGGGGGTCGAGCTCCGCGAGGAGGTCGCGGAGCCGCGGCACGTCCGGGTGCGCGCCGTGGTGATCGGCGCCGATGAACACGGGGATGTGTTTGCCGGTCGCGCGCTGGACCAGCGCGCCGCGCACCGGAGCCCAGGCGGCAAACAGGCGCTCCGCGTCGGCGGGCAGGGCGGCCCCAATCTCGTACCCCGCGCGGGGCAGGTGCCACAGCACGACCTCTTTCTCGTCGAGCCCGCGCCAGCGGTACAAGTCCCGTTCCTGCCCCGCCTCGCCCCCCAATCCCCGCCACACCACGCCGTACCGGATTCCGAACTCGCGCGCCAGCGTCGGCCACGCGGGGGGATGCCCGAAGGCATCGGGCGAGTACAGCACGTCGAGCCGCCCGCCCAACCGCTCGGCGTCCGCGGCCCCGAGCAGCAGGTTCCGCACCAGCCCTTCGCCCGAGGGGATCTGCTCGTCGGGGAGCACGTACCACGGCCCCACCTGCAGCCGGCCCGTTTTCACGAGCGCCCGGACGTCGCCCTCACGGTCGGGGCGGGCCCGCAGGTAATCCTCGACCAGGACCGTCTGCCCGTCGAGCAGGAAGCTGCGGTACTCCGGGTGGGCCTGCAGCCGCTCGATGAGATCGTCCGTGACTGCAACCAAGCGAGCCTGGAGCGCGGCGCGCGGCAGGTACCACTCGCGGTCCCAGTGCGTATGCGGGATCAGATGAAAGATCAGGCCGGGCATCGCGCCTAAGGCTAAGGGGATGCCGGCAGTCCCGCGAGCGGTCATATTGACACTCATGCTCAAGCGCTCCCTGCTCGCGCTGCCCGCCATCGCCGGCGCGGCGCTCCTCGCCACACGCCTCGTCCCGGGTTCGCTGCCGGACGGGTCCACGCTGCTTCCCTCCGGCTGGCGCATCCGTCCCGCCGGCCGCGCTGTCCCCGTCGGCACACTGCCCCTGAACCTGGTGACGCTCTCCGATGGGTCGATCATCGTCACCAACGACGGGTATGGCGAGAACAGTCTGATGCGCATCGACCCGGTGCGCGCCCGGGTCGTGTGGCGCGTGCCGCTACCCGCGGCCTGGCTTGGTCTGGCGCGCACGGGTCGGGACTGGCGCGACACGGTGTGGGCGAGCGGGGGCCCGACAAACCGCGTGTATCGTTTCGCGTGGCAGGGCGGCGCGTCGTGGATCAGGGACAGTGTGGCGCTCGCCGATTCCGGCGCGAAGCTCTACCCGGCCGGCCTCGCGCTGCTGCCGCGGCTGGGCCTGGTGGCGGTGGTCGGCAACCTGAGCGATTCGGTCTACTTCATCGACGCGACCACGCTCCAGCGCCGCGGGGCCGTGGCGGTGGGTCACCGACCCTACACCGCCGTGGGGGACAACAGCTCGCTGTACGTCAGCAACTGGGGCGACTCGACGGTGACCGTCATCGACCTGTCCGTCAGTCCGCCCGTCCGCCGGTCCGTCGTCTTCGTCGGTCCCCACCCTTCCGCCCTGGCGCTGCACGGCGCGGAGCTGCTCGTCGCGCTCGCCGGGGCGAACGGCGTGGCGCGCGTCGATCTCGCGACGGGCCAAGTGCGCGAGCAGCTCTCGGTCGCGCTCGCGCCGGACGCGCCCCCGGGGAGCGATCCCAACGCGCTCGCCCTGTCCCCCGACGGGCGTACGCTGTACGTCGCCATGGCGGGGAGCAACGCGGTGGCCGTGGTGCGCCTCGGCGCGAAGGGAATGCGCGTCGCCGGCCTCATCCCCGCCGGGTGGTATCCCAGCGCCGTCGCCGCCTCCGCGGACGGGCGTACGCTCTACGTCGCGAACGGCAAAGGCAACGGCTCCGGCGCGAATACCGACGGAACGTACATCGGCAACGTCATCAGGGGCTCGGTGTCCATCGTGCCGGTCCCCGACTCCGCAGGCCTCCGGCGCTACACGACCCAGGTGTACGCCCTGAGTCCGTTTTCCAATGCGCGACTGGGTGCGACGGTCCGACCCTCCGACCGTCCGCCCGAGCTCAAGCACGCGGTCTACATCATCCGGGAGAACCGAACCTACGATCAGGTGCTCGGCGACGTGGCCCGCGGCAACGGCGACGCCCGTCTCGCGATCTTCGACAACGCGGTGACACCCAACGCACACGCGATCGCCGGGCGCTGGGTGCTGTTCGACAACTTCTACGTGAACGGCGAGGTCTCGGCGGACGGCCACGAGTGGACCGACCGGGCGTTCGCGAGCGACTACAACGAGAAGACGTGGCCCCAGATCTATTCGAATCGGCGCGAGTGGGATCTGACGAGCGGGGAAGATCTCGCCAATCCCGGCGGCACCTATCTGTGGGACGCCGCGCAGCGCAACCGACTCTGGGTGGTGAACTTTGGCGAGATGACCGAGTCCGACGACGACTCTACCCGGACGCGCACCGGGCGCACCAACATCCCGGGCCTGAAGGACATCACGGCCGCGAACTACCCCGGCTTCGTGCTGGCCATCCCCGACACGACACGAGCACGTCTGTTCGCCGACTCGGTCACGAGCTGGGACGGACAGGGTCGCTTCCCGGACCTCGTCATCCTGTGGCTGCCGCGCGACCACACCCTGGGCCGCCAGGCGTCACGACCCACGCCGCGGGCCATGGTGGCCGATAACGATCTCGCGCTCGGCCTCATCGTGGAGCGGCTTTCCGCATCTCCCGCGTGGCCATCGCTCGCGGTGTTCGTGCTCGAAGACGATGCGCAGAATGGGCCGGACCATGTGGACGCGCATCGCTCGGTCTTGCTGGTCGCCTCCCCGTATGCCCGCCATGACGCTGTCGACAGCACCTTCTACACGACCGCCTCCGTGCTGCGCTCCATCGAGCAGATTCTCGGCCTCCCGCCGCTCAGCCAGTACGACGCCGGTGCTACGCCTCTCTGGAACGCCTTCACGCGACGCCCCGATCCGACGCCTTTTCTCCATGTGTCGAACACGTGGCCCCTCTCCGAGCTCAACCCCACCGCCTTCCGCTCCCGGATCCCCACCCGAGACCTGGCCGAGGCGGACGAGGCCGACGAGGTGGAGTTGAATCGCGAGATTTGGGAGAGCGTGCATCCGGGGTCGGCACCGCCACCGGTCCGGCAGGCATGGGTCATCCGACCCGTAGAGGCAAATAGGTAAAGAGCGTCCATCTGTCGGTCAGGTAACGCGCTAGGACGCGCCGGTTTTCGTGGTGATGCGGCTGCGCGGCGGCGACTGTCCCACATCAGTAGCAACGTCGAGCGAGCGGCCACGCCGCGGCGGGACCGCGACGATCGAGTTGCACGTCCTTCACGCAATCGTGACATACTCTTCCCCCGTTACGCCCGTGCAGTTCGTGCAGTACTTTTAGCGCCCCTGCATACGGCATGCCACTTGCGGGCAGACGGCCAGCTTGGATCGTCGCTCGCACACTACGGCCCTAGGTAATGACATGCGGCGCATCGTACCGACCCACACCGGCGACTCGACCAACGAGAGTCCGGAGCGAAGGCTTGCTGTACAACAGGTGACCGCCGACCGGCGGGTCGCCACCGTGGCGCCGGCGCGCGCGCCCACACAGCCTCCCCGCCCCACCCCGCGACCCTGCGTGCGCGGCAAGTTCCTCTTCGTCGGCGACGAGAAGCTGTACGTGCGCGGCGTGACGTACGGGGCGTTCACTCCCGACGCGGCGGGGAACGAGTATCACGATCTCGCGACCGTGGAGCGGGACTTCGCCCAGATGGCGGAGAACGGGATCAACGCCGTCCGCATTCCCCACACGACCCCGCCCCGCGCGCTCCTGGATATCGCGTCGCGTTACGGTCTATGGGTCATGGTCGGGCTCAGCGCCGAGCAGTACGTCGGTTACCTCATCGACCGTCCGCCCGGTGCGCCGGACATCGAGGCGTTGATCCGCAATCGGGTGCGCGCCTGCGCGGGTCACCCGGCACTCCTGTGCTACGCGCTCGGCAACGAGATCCCCGCATTGGTGGCGCGGTGGCTCGGCCGCGGCAAGGTCGAGCGCTACCTCGAGCGGCTGTACCGGATCGTCAAGCAGGAAGACCCCAAGGGGCTGGTGACGTACGTCAACTACCCCACGACCGAGTATCTCCGGCTGCCGTTCCTCGACTTCGTCTGCTTCAACGTCTATCTGGAGTCGCAGGACCGCTTCGAGGCGTACCTGGCGCGCCTGCAGAACATCGCCGGAGACCGGCCGCTCTTCATGAGCGAGCTGGGCCTGGACGCCCTGCGCAACGGCGACGGTGGCCAGGCGCGCGCGCTCGACTGGCAGGTCCGAACGGCGTTCGCCGCCGGGTGCGGCGGCGTGTTCGTGTTCGCGTGGACCGACGAGTGGTATCGCCACGGCCACGACGTCGAGGACTGGTCGTTCGGCCTCACGCGCGCCGACCGCTCGCCCAAGCCCGCGCTCGAGACCGTAAGGGAGGCGTTCGCCGAAGCGCCGTTCGCGCCGAACCGCACGTGGCCGCGTATCTCGGTGGTGGTGTGCTCCTACAACGGAGCGCGGACGATCCGCGACGCATGCGAGGGGCTGCGCCGGCTCGAGTACCCTAACTATGACGTCATCGTCGTGGACGACGGCTCCACCGATGACACCGCCGCGATCGCGAGTCAGTACGACGTTCGGGTGATCCGGACCCCGAATCGCGGCCTCTCCAGCGCGCGCAATGCGGGTCTTGCAGCGGCCACCGGTGAGATCGTCGCCTACCTGGACGACGACGCCTATCCCGATCCGCACTGGCTCACGTACCTGGCCGCCACGTTCCTGAGCACGTCCCACGCCGGCGTGGGTGGACCGAACATCGCCCCCGCGGGCGACGGGCCGATCGCGGAGTGCGTCGCCCGGGCACCGGGCGGACCCGTGCACGTCCTCATCACCGACCGGGAGGCCGAGCACATCCCCGGCTGCAACATGGCGTTCCGGACCACCTGCCTCGAGGCGGTCGGTGGGTTCGATCCGCGGTTCCGTACGGCCGGCGACGATGTCGACGTGTGCTGGAGACTGCAGGATCGCGGCTGGACGCTCGGCTTCCACCCCGCCGCCACGGTGTGGCACCATCGTCGCAATTCGGTGCGCACCTACTGGCGACAACAAATCGGGTATGGCCGGGCCGAGGCGATGCTCGAGCGCAAGTGGCCCGAGAAGTACAACGATGTGGGGCACGTCCGCTGGACGGGACGGATGTACGGCAGCGGATTGCCGTACATCCTCGGCTGGCGGCGGGCCCGTGTGTATCACGGTGTCTGGGGCGCGGCGCCGTTCCAGTCGCTGTACGAGCCGGCCCCGACGCTGCTGGCTTCACTACCGCAGATGCCGGAGTGGCATCTGATGACCGGGACGCTCTTGGGGATTGCGACGTTGAGCGTCGCCTGGAGTCCGTTGCGCTTCGCACTCCCGCTGTGTCTCGCCGCGACCTTGCCATCGGTCGCCCAGGCGTGTCTCGGGGGTGCCCGCGCGCGCTTCCCCGACGGCCCCGGGGGAATGGGGCGGCTGGCCCGCCGCGCGCTGACCGCGGCGCTGCATTTGATTCAACCCATCGCGCGGCTGCGCGGACGCATTCAGGAGGGTCTCACGCCGTGGCGGCGCCGCTGTCCGCGGCGGCCGGGGCCGCTCTGGCCCGTCACCGCCGCGGTGTGGAGTGAGCACTGGCTGGACCAGGACCAACGGCTGCGGGCCATGGAAACGGACCTGCGGGCGGACGGAGTGTGCGCGCTGCGCGGCGGGCGGGATGCCCGATGGGACCTGGAAGTCCGCGGCGGCTTCTTCGGAGCTGCGCGCCTCCTCATGGGCGTGGAGGAGCATGCCGGTGGGAGGCAGCTCATCCGGGTGCGCTGGTGGCCGGTCCTACCCGCCGCCGGCCCGCTGCTCACCGTGGTCTTCGGGGTGCTGACGTGGGGCGCCGTCGGCGATCATGCGTGGATCGCCGCCGCCGTGCTCGGTCTCGGCGCCATACTGTCGGCGGCGCGCGCGGTCGAGCAGTGCAGCGCCGCGACGGCCACGATCCGGGAGGTCGTCGGCCGGCTGCGTCGCAGTGAGGCCTTATGAGCGAATTCGCCTTGTACCGGCGACTGTTGCGCCAGGCGCGGCCCTACTGGCTCCACCTCGCCGTCCTGTTCGGCATCGGGCTCTTGGCGAGCCCGATCGCGCTCCTCAACCCGGTGCCGCTCAAGATCGTGGTCGACTCAGTGCTCGGCTCGCGCCCGCTGCCGGCGTGGCTCGCGGCCGCCCTGCCCGCAGCGGCGACGCGCTCCCCCACCACGCTGTTGGCGGTCGCGATCGGCCTGCTCATCGCCGTCGCGGCGCTCGCCCAGGTCCAGGGGCTTGCGAACAAGTTCATGCAAGCCTACGTCGGCGAGCGCCTGGTCCTCGCGTTTCGCACCCGGTTGGTGCAGCACGCCCAGCGCCTCTCCCTGTCGTACCACGACTCGAAGGGCAGCGCCGACTCGCTGTACCGCATTAATCAGGACGCCGGGGTGATCGACAAGATCATGGTCGAAGGGATCATTCCGTTCGTCGCTGCCGGGATCACGCTGGCCATGATGATCGTCGTCATGACGCGCCTCGACTGGCAGCTCGCGCTCGTCGCCCTGACCGTCTGTCCCCCGCTCTTCCTGTTGTCACGTCTCTACCGGCCGCGGATGCGCCGCCAGTCGCGCCACGTGAAGAAGCTCGAAAGCTCGGCGCTCGCGGTCGTGCAGGAAACCCTCGGCGCTCTCCGTGTCGTGAAAGCATTCGGGCAGGAGACGCGCGAGACCGACCGCTTCGTGCGTCGCTCGACCGAGGGGGTGTCGGCGCGCATCCGCCTGGCGTTGATGGAGGGCCGCTTCGGCGTCCTGGTCGGGCTGACGAGCGCGCTCGGCACGGCCGCGGTCCTGCTCATCGGGGCGCGCCACGTGGGTGCAGGCGTCCTCACCCTCGGGCAGCTGTGGATGGTGCTGACCTACCTAGGCCAGCTGTACGAACCCCTCAAGACGATCAGCAAGAAGGCGGCGGGGATCCAATCCTACCTCGCGAGCGCCGAGCGCGCCTTCGGGCTGCTGGACGAGCAGCCCGAGGTGCCGGAGCGCCCACACGCTCGGGCCATCGGGCGCGCCGCCGGCGCCGTGGCGTTCCGGCATGTGTCCTTCGCCTACGGACCCGACCGGCCCGTCCTGCATGACGTGTCGCTCGAGATCGAGCCGGGCACGCGGCTCGGCGTCGTGGGCGCGACCGGTGCCGGGAAGACGACGCTCATCAGCTTGCTCACCCGCTTTTACGACCCTCTGGAGGGAGCGATCTTACTGGACGGCGTAGACCTGCGTGACTACAAACTTCTCGACCTGCGGCGCCAGTTCGCGGTCGTGCTCCAGGACGCCGTGCTGTTTTCCCTCTCCATCGCCGACAACATCGCGTACGCGGCCCCCGGGGCGACCAAGGATCAGGTGGTTGCGGCGGCCCAGGCGGCGAACGCGCACGAGTTCATCGAGCGGTTGCCTCAGGGCTACGAGACTGAAGTCGGCGAGCGTGGCGTCAAGCTCTCCGGCGGCCAGCGGCAGCGCATCGCGCTGGCGCGCGCCTTCCTCAAGGACAGTCCCGTGCTGATCCTGGACGAGCCGACGAGTTCGGTGGACGCGCGGACCGAGGCCGTAATCATCGAGGCGTTGGAACGGCTCCAGCGGGGCCGCACCGTCATCGTCATCAGCCATCGCCCCAGCACGCTGGCGGGCTGCTCGGCGGTGCTGACGATCGAGCAGGGCCAGGTCGTGGCGAACACGAGGCCGGCCATCGTCGAGCCCCCCCTGGCCCCCGCGTCCCCGGCGCGCGCCCCCGCCCGCACCATTTCCGAGAGACGCCGCGAGAACCTGCTGGCCCACCCGGCGGTCCAGGCGTGGCGCCAGCTCAACCCTGACCACGTGGTGCCCGACCGGATCACCCCGGCCAAGTTCAAGCCGAACAAGCCGCGGCCCAACCTGGCGATATACCGGCTCGCAGGCGTCGGGGCCGATGGCGCTGCGGTGATCGCGAAGCGCTGCACGCGTGGCGGCGGCCAGATCGAGCGTACCGTGTACGAGCGTATCCTTCCACACGTGCCGCTCGCTGGACCGCGCTACTACGGCACCGTCCCGGAGTCGCCCGAGGACTCCGCGGAGGACGGCTGCTGGCTCTTCATCGGGGAAATCCAAGGTGAGAAATACAACAGGCTGAGCCCGGACCACCGCGCCGCCGCTGCCCGCTGGCTGGGGATCCTGCACACCGAGGCGCAGGCCGCGGCCGCCCAGGCCGGGTTGCCCGAGGCAGGACCGAGTCGCTACCGCGAGCAGATGCGCGCGACGCGGGACCTCATTCTAGCCCAGGTGGACAATCCCGCCTTCAGCGCCGAGGACGTGGCGTTTCTTGACGTCCTGGTGGCGCGGTTCGATGAGCTGGACGAGGATTGGGATCGGCTCGCGCGCGCCTGCACCGGCCTCCCTCCTACGCTGATTCACGGTGACTTCAACGGCAAGAACCTGCGCATGCAAGCATCGCCTCAGGGCCTCCAGGTCGGAGCCTTCGACTGGGAGGATGCCGGGTGGGCCGTTCCCGGCGTTGACCTCGCCCAGGGGGTCGATCCATCGTGCCACATCTCCGCGAGCCCGGACCTCGCCACCTACTGGGCTGTGGTCCGGGAGCGGTGGCAGCACTGCGACCAGACCGACATTGAGCGCCTCGCGACGTGCGGCACCGTGTGGCGCGCGCTTGCGGCGATCACCTGGGAGGCGCACCACCTCGCGCGTCCCTGGGCCGATGCGTTCATCCCGAATCTGCGGCTGTATGCAGCGGAGCTGACGCACGCCCTCGATCGCTTCGGTTGGGCGGGGCCAGCGGGCCGGGCGAGCCGCCATTCCGTGGTCCAGGGCCGGGCCCGATGAGAGCCCTGCGGATCGGATTCCTGTTCAAGCGGCCATACCGCGCGGGCTTTGTGAGCATCTTCCCGAAGGCGATGCAAACGCTCGCCGATGCCGGCGTGGTGGTCGATGTCATTGCCTGTAACGAACGCCTGATCGACCTCTCCACCGTACGGGTGGAGCACGACCTGTATGTGCTGCGGCAGATCTCCGGCGTCTCGATGAGCCTTGCGGGAGCCTTGCACGCGCAAGGCGCTGCCATCGTGAATCCCTATCCGGTGACGGTGGCGCTGCGCGATAAGGTGATCGCCGCGCGC
>WNGD01000964.1_pt1 | contig 31314 bp, 28 predicted proteins | sample 5400671 | NCBI WGS metagenome assembly WNGD01 (sample SAMN13153369, study PRJNA577476) | soil metagenome | isolation source: 40 cm soil or saprolite under grassland replicate 2 | place: USA:California | collected 2016-06-15
ACATCCCGGACGATTGCGTCGGCTGCTGAACGCGCCGTTTACGGCGCCTCCATCTCGGTGAGGATCGGTGGGGACTGAATGGGAATGTCGCCTCTCGTACACGCTCCAGTTTGTCACCGAACAGAGCGCCACTAGGGGGATCGGACTGCCTGATCACAGTCTCGCCCTCGTCGGTCACCCAACGAACCTCCACCAGATCCTCGAGCCCGCCGAACTCCTTCCACGAGCGCTAGCAAGCCCTCGAAGTCGCTCACCGCTCCTCCTTCAACGGAATGACGCGACATTCTCCCTGCTAATCATCGGTTTGACAGGTACAGCAGTTCGAATCTGCTCGGCGCCTTCGACCTGCGTGCCCGCTCTCGGCCGAGAAGTAGGCTGTCGCGCATGACCGCGACGATGATCGACGGCAAGGCACTCGCGGAGAAAGTGCGCGCGGAAGTCGCCGAAGAAGTCGCGGCTTTTGGCGAGCCCGTCTGCCTCGCCACCGTCCTCGTCGGCGACGATCCGCCGTCGCACATCTACGTCGGCAGGAAGCACGAGGCGTCCGCCGAGGCCGGGATCGACTCGCGCGACCACCGCTTTCCCGAGGCGACCGAGGAGAGCGAGATCCTCGACCTGCTCGAGGAGCTGAACGCGGACGACGCTGTGGACGGGATCCTCGTGCAGCTCCCGCTGCCCGCGCATATGGACGAGCCCAAGGTCACGCGCTCCGTCGATCCGGCGAAGGACGTCGACGGCTTCCACCCGCTGAACGCGGGCCTGCTCTTCCTCGGCGAGCCGCTGCACGTCCCTGCGACGCCGCTCGGTGTCATGCGCATGCTCGCGGAGTACGGCGTCGAGCTGAAAGGCGCAAACGCCGTCGTCATCGGGCGGAGCGAGATCGTCGGGAAGCCCATGGCGATGCTGCTGCTCGCCGAGCACGCGACGGTCACGATCTGCCACTCGCGGACAGTCGACCTTGCCCGCCACACTCGAGAAGCCGACGTGCTCGTCGCAGGAGTGGGACGCCCGGGGCTCGTGACTCCGGACATGGTCAAACCGGGCGCCACGGTCGTCGACGTCGGCGTCACGCGCACGGAATCCGGAATCCGCGGGGACGTCGACAAAGCCGTGGCCGAGGTGGCCGGGCTCATGACCCCGGTGCCCGGGGGAGTCGGTCCGATGACCATCGCGATGCTGCTCTCCAACACGCTCAGAGCCGCGCGTTATCGCCGGCTGGGGGTTGCAGCCGCCGGCTCGTAGGCGCTACCGTTCGGGCGTTGTGTCATCGACGTCGGCCCTGCCCGGGGTCGGCGTCTTCAGTTGTAGGAGGACGTACGTGGAGCAGGGCACCGTCAAGTGGTTTTCGAACGAGAAGGGCTACGGCTTCATCGAGCGCGAAGGAGGGGACGACGTCTTCGTCCACTTCACCGCGATCGCGATGGACGGCTTCAAGACCCTCACCGAAGGCCAGCGTGTGGAGTTCGAGGTCGTCCAGGGGCCCAAGGGTGCCCAGGCCGCGAACGTCGTGGCAGCGAGCTGACCGAACTCGTATCGACGTAGCGGGCGGGCTCCCTCAGGGAGCCCGCTCCATTTCGATGGGCGATCCTCCTCAAGGGAGCCTCATCGGAATTTTGAGAGGATCGAACGGATGCCGATCTCACGAGAAGAAGTGCTCCACGTGGCGCGACTGGCGCGGCTCGCGCTGTCCGAGGACGAGCTCGAGCGGCTCACCTCGGACCTCGGGAAGATCCTCGACGCGGTCGGCATCGTCTCCGAGCTCGAGCTCGAGGACGTGGCACCGACTGCGCATCCCCTCGATCTCGTGAACGTCTGGGACGAGGACGTCCCGCGCGAGTCACTGCTGCTCGCGGACGTCTTCGCCAACGCTCCGGCGGCGGAGGCAAACCAGTTCAGGGTGCCCGCATGGGAGCAGTAGTCGACACCCTTCGTCTGACCGCGGAGGACGCGAAGGGTCTCCTCGAGCGCGGCGAGGTCTCGGGCGCGGAGCTGCGCGAGGCCTACCGAGGGGCGATCGCCGAGCGCGACGGCGAGCTCCACTGCTTCCTGCGCACGGTGGACGACGCGGGCGGCGGGGGCGTCCCGATCGCGCTCAAGGACGTCATCTCGACGAAAGGAGTCGAGACGACGGCCGGCTCGAAGGTCCTCTCCGGGTACGTGCCCGTCTTCGACTCGACAGTGGCGGCGCGGGTCAAGGCGGCGGGGTTGCCGCTGCTCGGGAAGACGAACACCGACGAGTTCGCGATGGGCTCGTCGACGGAGAACTCAGCCTTCGGCCCTTCGCGCAATCCATGGGATCCAGAGCGGGTCCCCGGCGGCTCCGGCGGAGGCTCGTCAGCCGCTGTCACGGCAGGGATGACCCCGTGGGCGCTCGGCTCGGACACGGGCGGCTCCATCAAGCAGCCGTCTGCTCTGTGCGGGAACGTGGGCCTGCGTCCGACGTACGGAACCGTCTCGCGCTACGGCATCGTCGCCTTCGCCTCGAGCCTCGACCAGGTCGGACCGATCGCGAAGACAGTTCGGGACGCTGCGCTTCTCTACTCGATCATCGCCGGGCGCGATCCTTGCGACTCGACGACCGCCGAGCTGCGCGAGGCCGTCCGCCTTCCCGAAGGCGACTCGCTCGAGGGCGTGCGCATCGGAGTCCCAAAGGAGCTGAACGAGGCGGAGGGGATCGAGCCAGGCGTCGCGGAGGCCGTCGGCCGGGCGCTAGCGCTCGCCGAAGGGCTCGGGGCGGACGTCGCTGAGTGCTCGCTTCCGCGGTCCGTCCGCTACGGCATGCCCTGCTACTACCTCATCGCTCCGGCCGAGGCATCGTCGAACCTCGCCCGTTACGACGGCGTCCGCTACGGGCCCCGCACCAACGGTGCGAGCTACCAGGAGATGGTCGACCGCACGCGCGACGACGGCTTCGGCGACGAGCCCAAACGGAGGATCATGCTGGGGACGTACGCACTTTCGGCCGGGTACTACGACGCCTTCTACGGGCAGGCGCAGAGGGTGCGGACACTCATCATCCGCGAGCACCGCGAGGCCTTCGAGCGGTTCGACGTCCTTGCCTGTCCGACGTCGCCGACGGTGGCGTTCCGGATCGGCGAGCGCGCCGCGGATCCGCTCGCCATGTACGCGAGCGACCTGCTCACGATCCCGTCCTGCCTCGCCGGGCTCCCTGGCCTCTCGATCCCTTGTGGTCTTTCCGAAGGTCTCCCGGTGGGCTTGCAGCTGATCGGGCCGCAGTTCGGTGAGAACATGCTGTTTCGCGCGGGGCATGTGTTGGAGACCGCGCTCGCATTCGACACCGTCCCGGAGCGGTGGCGCTCATGAGGTTGTCATGACGTGGGAGCCCGTCATCGGTCTCGAGATCCACGTGCAGCTAAAGACGCGGACGAAGATGTTCTGCCGCTGCCCGGTCGGGTTCGGCGCGAGGGAGAACACGCAGACCTGTCCGGTCTGCCTCGCCTTCCCGGGCGCGCTGCCGGTGATCAATCGCGCCGCGGTCGAGTGGACGATCCTGCTCGGGCTCGCGCTCGGCTGCGACATCGCCGGGCACGCGGTCTTCTCGCGCAAGAACTACTTCTACTACGACAATCCAAAGGGTTATCAGATTTCGCAATACGATCTGCCTTTTTGCACAAATGGCAAGGTGCTAGTACCGAGCGACGCTGGAGAGCGCGAGATCGGCATCGTTCGCGCGCACCTCGAAGAGGACGCGGCGAAGACGGTGCATGTCGGCGGTAGGGCGGGACGGAGCCAGGGCGCCGACTACTCGCTCGTCGACTTCAACCGCGGCGGGACGCCTCTCGTCGAGATCGTCACGGCCCCGGACATCCGCGCAGCGGAGGACGCCAAGCGCTTTCTGCAGCTCCTCCGGCAGACGATCGTCGAGCTGGGGATCTCGGATGCGGAGATGGAGAAGGGCACGCTGCGCGTGGACGCAAACGTGTCCGTGCGCCCCGCGGGCTCCGGCGAGCTCAGGACGCGGACCGAGATCAAGAACATGAACTCGTTCAACTACATCGCGCGCGGGATCGAGGCCGAGGTGGAGCGGCAGATCGCGGCCTGGGAGTCAGGCGGCGCGGTCCAGCAGGAGACGTTCGACTTCGACGCCGCGTCGGGGACGCTCTCCCCGCGTCGAGCGAAGGAGGAGGCGGACGACTATCGCTACTTTCCCGAGCCGGATCTCGTTCCGGTCGAGCCTTCGAGCGAGCTCGTCGAGCGCCTGCGCTCGGAGCTGCCCGAGCTTCCCGCGGAGCGGATCCGCCGGCTCGAGCGCGAGCTCGACCTCGAGCGCGCGACGGTGCTCGTGGCGGGCGGCCTCGATCGCCTCTGGGAGGAGACGTTCGCCGCAGGGGCAGAGAAGGTCGCTGCCGCCAACGTGATCGCGAACAACCTGGTCGGGGCCGGAGTTGATCCGGGCTCGGTGCCTGCAGCCGAGCTTGCAAAGCTCGTGGAGGCACGAGACCGCATTCCTCGCGCGGCCTTCGACGAGGCGATCGCGAGCCTCGGGGACTCCGATTTCTCGGCCGACCCCTACCTCGCGCAGGAGGCGGTCTCGGACACCGCGGCGTTGGAGCCGATCGTGGAGGCGATCCTGGCTGCGAACCCCGGGCAGGTGACGGCGTTCCGGAACGGAAAGGAAGGGCTCCTCGGGTTCTTCGTCGGGCAGGTGATGAAGGAGACGCAGGGGAAGGCGAACCCGCGCGTCGTCAGCGAGCTCGTCCGCTCCAAGCTCGCCTAGGGGACGCGGAGCTACACGAGTAGCGCCAAGTCCGCGAAGCGACTGCTTTTAGATGTTCGCGCGATCGGAATCCGCGCGAGCGGATTTCGATCTTGCGTAAAGGTAAGCGCAAGGGAGCTATGCGCGCGGCACCAAGGCCGCGAAGCGGCGGTCTTCAGGGGTGTTCGCGCGATCGGAATCGGCGGGAGCGGATTTCGATCTTGCGCAAAGGAAGGCCTCAGCTCTTCGGAATCTTCAGCTCGCGTCCGACGTACATCCCCGAGCTTTCGGCCTCGACGTAGGGCGCCATCGCCTGTCGGCGCTCGCTTTCGACGTCCGAGACCCGGTAGCGCTCGCGCGAGTCGACCGAGTCCCAGATCGAGATTCCGACGACCTGATTCGCCTCCTCCGAGAAGCACTCGTACGCCCACACCATCCCCTCCGGGAACTCCTTCGGCCGCCAGGCGCGGCGGAACTCCTCGTACGTGCCGGGCTTGATCTTCCGCGTCGTGATCCAGACGACGTCCAGCTCGCGATCCATGGGCTCCTCCTCGGCTCTCTCGCGTCGCTTCACCGTATTCGAACTCGCCCACCGGCGGCGAACCGGATCGGCCTCTCCGCCGAACAACGCGCGACCTCCGTCGAAGAAAGGGGAAGGCATGAAGAGGGGAGTCGCGCTGCTCGCGCTCGTCGGGGCCGTCGCCGCAGTCGTTGTTGCTGCGGCATTCACAGGAGCACTCGGCCCTGCGGGCGCAACCGCTTCCAGTCACAGGGAAGCTCCGTTGATCTCCGAAGACCCGACCGCGGACAACACGGACCTGTACGCGTTCGTCAGTCCCGACGCACCGGACACGGTCACGTTGATCGCGAACTACATCCCGTTCGAGGATCCAGCGGGAGGGCCCAACTACTACCGGTTCGATCCGACCGTCCAGTACGACATCCGAGTCGACAACGCGGGCGACGGTCAGGACGACGTCATCTACCGTTTCCAGTTCAAGACTTCGGTCGCGAACGGGAGCACGTTCCTCTACAACACCGGGCCGGTCTCGTCCCCGACGGATCCGAACCTCAACGTCAAGCAGTCGTACACGCTGACGCGGCTCGTGCGGACGTCGGGCAACTCGTTCTCGAAGACCGTGCTGGGCACGAACCTGCCGGTCGCCCCGCCAAACATCGGCCCCCGCTCGAACCCGACCTACGACCCGTACCAAGCTGTCACGGATCTCGGGCAGGGCCGCAAGGCTTTCGCCGGCCCGCGGGACGATCCGTTCTTCGTCGACCTCGGGTCGATCTTCGACCTGGGTGGGCTGCGCCCGTTCAACTTCGCGCATCTCATCCCGCTCGCGAACGAGGCCGGCCAGGACGGCGTCAAGAACTACAACGTGCACTCGATCGCGATCCAGGTGCCCAAGACGGATCTGTTGAAGGCGCCTGCCGCGGACGGAACGGTCGGGATCTATGCCGACGCGAGCAGGCCCAAGATCAGCGTCCTGCGCGGTGACGGAACCGTCGACGCGCACGGGCCCGAGGTGCAGGTCTCACGTCTTGGTAACCCGCTCGTGAACGAGGTTCTGATCCCGCTCGGGCAGAAGGACTACTGGAACGCATCCGACCCGAAGGACGATGCCCAGTTCCTGAGCCACTACACGAATCCCGAGTTCGCGGGCCTCGTGAACCTTCTGTACCCGTCGCTTCCGGACACGCCCACGAGCGGTCGCAGCGATCTCGTCGCCGTGCTACTCACCGGTGTGCCGGGGTTGAACTTCACGGGGAACACGAAGGCCGATCTCCTGCGGTTGAACACGGCGATCGCGCCGGCCGCTGATCCGAGCCCACTGGGAGCGCTCGCGGGCGACTTCCAGGGTTTCCCGAACGGACGCCGCCTCGGCGACGACGTGACGGACATCGAGGTTCGAGCAATCGCCTGCGGCTACGGCCCGATCCTGGCCGGAGCGCTCGGGCTCTGCAACCTGTCGCCGAACAACGCCGTCGGCGACGGAGTGGACGCGAACGAGGACGCGTTCCTCGCGCACTTCCCGTACGTCGCCGCTCCCAACCGCGGCTACGAGCACACGGGACACAACTAGCCGGAGGGTGGAGGGAGGCTCGGCGTGAGACGCAGGACGGCACTTCTCGTGGGCAGCGCAACTGCGGCCGCGCTGGCCGTGGGAAGCCTTGTGGGTGGCGTCTTCGCCGGGCCTCCCTCCGCGGCGCCGTCCTCCGGCCCCCCGCCCGCGCTCGCAGAGCGGGCGCTCGGGGAGTCGGCGGGCGGCGTCACCGCCACGACCGTCCTCGGGCTCGAGGCACAGGTGCGGAGGACGCCCCGCGATCCGGATCTTCTGACGCAGCTCGGCTTCGCGTACCAGCTCCGCTGGCGCGAGACGGCCGACGCGAGCTTTCTCCCGCTCTCGCAGGCTGCGCTCGACCGCGCCGTCGCGGTCCAGCCCGGAAACCCGAACGCCGTTCTCGGGCTCGGCTCCTTGGCGCTGATCCGACATCAGTTCCGAAGGGCACTCGTGTACGGGCGACGCTCGCAGGCTTTGCTTCACGGATCCGCTCGCCCCTACGGGGTGGTCGGAGACGCGCTCGTCGAGCTCGGCCGCTACCGGGCGGCTTTTGCCGCGTTCGACAGGATGGCCTCGATCCGTCCGAGCCTCGCCTCCTACGCCCGAGTCGCGTATGCCAGGGAGCTGACCGGCGACCTGCGGGGGGCGGCCGCCGCGATGCACCTGGCGCTCGAAGCCGCCGGCGGTCAGCCTGAGCCCATGGCATGGTCGCTCGTCGAGGTCGCGAAGCTCGAGCTCCTGCTCGACCGGAGGAGCGTCGCGGAACAGGACGTGCGCGACGCCTTGCGAGTCTTTCCCGGGTACCCGTCTGCGCTCACCGAGCTCGCTCTCGTCGAGCTGGCCGAGGGACGACTGGGACCGGCCGTTTCGGCGGCCAGCCGCTCGGCCGACGCGGTGCCGACGCTACAGGCGGTCTCACTCCTGGGCGCTCTCTTCGATCGGGCCGGAAAGCGCGCCCTGGCTCGCAAGCAGCGTGCGACGGTCGCGATCATCGAGCGGCTGCTGGAGGCGAACGGAGTGCGGGTCGATCTCGAGTCGGCCGTTTTCCAGGCCGACTACGGCATCCGCCCTCGCGACACCGTGGAGCTCGCGCGACGAGCGCACGAGGCGAGGCCGTCGATCTACGGCGACGACGCCCTTGCGTGGGCCCTCTCCCGGGCGGGCAGGTGCGCGGAGGCCTTGCCCATCGCGAAGCGGGCACTCCGCCTGGGGACGAGGGACCCGCAGCTCTTCTTCCACCTCGGGTACGCCGAGGGCTGTGCGGGCGACGCGAGTGCGATGCGTGTGTCGTACCGGCAGGCCCTCGAGCTCAACCCCGAGTTCTCGGTGCGCTGGGCTCCGGTCGCGCGGGCCGCGCTCAGCGGTTGAGTTCGGCCGCCCGTGGCCGGCGAGCCGGCACGACGAATCCTGCGTAGAGGAGAAGCGAGGCCGCAGCGAGGCTGGGTGCGAGCGCACCCACGCCGAGCCCGGCGAGAGCCGTACCGAGTGCGGCGACACCCACACCGCCGAGAACGAGTGCGTTCCCCAGCGGACGGCGGGGCAACGTGACGAGAGCGACGACGACCACCGCGAGCGTGCCGAGCGAGTTCGCGAGGATCGCGACGAACCGGGCGGGCCAGAACGCGAGAACGTCCTGAGCCTTGGGGAGCTCGTCTCCGGAAAGGGAGCCGTGGAGCGGCATCGCAATCACGATCCCGACCGCGAGCCCGACGTAGGCCAGTGCGACGGTCGCGGCCCAGCGGCGGCCGACGAGGAGCAGCGAGCCAGCGCCGAGCAGGGGTGCGGTGAGCAGGGCTCCGGCCGCGTAGTAGACGCGGAACGCGGGCTCGCTCCAGCCGTCGGCCGCACCCCAGGCGAGGGTTCCCGCGGCAATCGCGTACGCCGCGAGCGCTCCGCTCCACGCCGCGAGCTGGGGCGCTCCCTGCCGTTGCGCGCGGCGTGCCAAGTCGGCGGAGAGGCGGATCGAGACGAGTGCGGCTGCGAAGGCGAGAAGGGCGTCCACCGCCGGAATGTAGAGGCGGCAGACCCTCCGGTACGCTCCGGGCCGTGCATCGACCCGCCGCTGCGGTCGCTGTCACCCTTGCGGCCGCACTCGCGTTCGCCCTGGTTCCGGGCGAAGCGGCCCCCCCGAAACGCGACTTCGCGGCCGCGGCCTTCACGATCCTGCCTCCGGGCGAGAACGGCGCCCTCACGTTCGATCGCCACACGACCGATCAGGCGAAGCTCTACGACGCCCTCACGCCTCTTCGGGGCAACGTCACCGCTCGAGACATCCGCCGGCTGTTCAAGCCCGCGCCCCTCGGGCTGAGCACGAACAAGGGGAGCAAGGGCGAGCATCCGCGCGCGGGCGTCACGGTCGTTCGCGACCGGTTCGACGTCGCCCATGTCTCCGGCAAGACGCAAGCGGCCGTCGCGTTCGGTGCCGGCTGGGTGACGGCTGCCGACCGGGGCTTGCTGCTCCAGCTGATCCGAGGACCGGCCCGCATCGCGGCTCTCGACGTCCCGGGACTCGATCCGCTCGGCTTGGCCCTGTCCGGGAAGACGTTCGTTCCCAGCGCTGAGACGGAGGCGTTCCTCGCAAACCAGATCGACGCGCTCCGGGCTCAGGGAGCAGATGGAAAGAAGGCGCTGGCGATCATCAACGGCTACGCGGCGGGCATCAACGCCTGGTACGCAGCACGGAGAATCCCCGTCGCTCGCTTCACCGGCAACGACGTCGTCGCGGCGGCAGCTCTCATCGCCGCCCGGTTCGGGGCGAACGGCGGGCAGGAAGTCGCGAACTCGATGTTCCTCGACGCGCTCCAGAAACGCTTGGGCGGTGCCGACGCCCGGAGCGTCTTCGCCGACCTGCGCGAGTCGAACGACGCCGAGACGCCGGTCACGGTTCCCGGAAGCTTTCCGTACGAGCTCCCCACCGATGAGACGCCGGGAAGCGTCGTCATCGACGACGGCAGCTTCGTGGGCAATCCACCCGCGCAACCCACGTTTGCATCCAACGCACTGCTTGTGGGCGCCAAGCGGTCGAAGACGGGACACCCGCTCTTCGTCGCGGGCCCGCAGGTGGGCTACTTCTTCCCCCAGTTCTTCGCGGAGATGGATCTCTCGGGAGGCGGTTTCGCAACGCGGGGAGCCGTTTTCCCCGGTGTCCCCTTCGTCGTCATCGGCCGTGGGCCCGACTTCGCCTGGAGCGCCACCTCGTCGCAGGCCGACAACACCGACCTGTTCGTCGAGACGCTCTGTGGCGGGGACGATCGCCACTACGAGTACCGCGGCCAGTGCCTGCCCATGGAGCGGTTCTTCGCGGGGACGCTCAAGTCGGCTGGCTCGCCCGACGAGCAGGTCGCGTTCCTCGAGACGACCCATGGGCCTGTGATCGGCTACGCGACCGTGAAGGGGAAGAAGATCGCAATCTCGGTGCAACGCTCCACCCGCGGGCGGGAGATCCTGAGCTTCAAGCCCTTTTACGAGTTGAATACGGGCCAGGTCACGTCGGCGAGGCAGTTCCTGGCCACGATGGGCGGCGTCGAGTTCGGTTTCAACTGGTTCTACGCCGACGATCGGGACATCGCCTTCTTCTCGAGCGGGCGGCTTCCGATCCGGGCGCCGGGCACCGATCCGGCGCTTCCGACCCTCGGCAACGGCGACTACGACTGGAGGAGCTACCTGCTCTATGTTGGCCATGCGAGGGGAGTCGATCCCAAGTCGGGTGTGATTCTGAACTGGAACAACAAACCGGCGGCAAACGTCGGTGCTGCCGATTCCAACTTCTCGTACGGGCCCGTTCAGCGCGTCAATCTCCTCTCTGCCGCGCTCGCGGGAGGCAAGAAGCAGACGCTCGCCACGGTCGTGTCGGCGATGAACCAAGCGGCAACCCAGGACCTGAGGGTGATGCGTGTGTGGCCGATCATCCGCGAGGTTCTCGACACGGGGCCGGCGCCCAGCGCCCGGGCCGAAGCAGCCGCCGGCCTCGTCGACGACTGGCGTGCGGCGGGGGGAAGTCGCATCGACGGCGACCTCGACGGGAAGGTCGACGCGCCGGGTGCTGCGGTCCTCGATGCCGCCTGGCCGGGAATCTCCCACGCGATCTTCGCGCCGGTCCTCGGCCCTCTCGTGCCACGTCTCGCGGCTCTCATGGGCGAGAGCGAGGACGCGAATTCAGGAGGCTCGTCCTACGAATCGGGTTGGTACGGCTACATCGACAAGGACTTGCGCACGCTGCTCGGGAAGCAGGTCCGCGATCCCTTCTCACGCCGCTACTGCGGCGCGGGAGCGCTCCAGACGTGCCGCGAGTCGTTGTGGGAGTCCATCGACGCGGCCGCCGCCTCTCTCGAGGTCTCGCAGGGACCGGCACCTTCGACCTGGCGCTCCGACGCGACCGCGGAGCGGATCCGCTTCACCTCCGGTGTGCTGCAGGACACGATGCGCTGGACGAACCGCCCCACCTTCCAGCAGGTCATGAGTTTTTCGGGACACAGAGGGGGCTAGGAACTCGCTTCAAAACGAGCGGCCATGTCGATATGCCGCACTGGAGGTCACGAAAAGCTACGTCCCTCGGCCCTGCCCCCAGAAAGTGCTCCGCACTTCCTGGGGAGCCCCGAGAAAGTCGCGCCCATATCACTCTTGATATGGGCGCTCCCTCGTCCTTGCCTCGTGACTTCCAGCATCCGCCTCTCGACGGGCGATCATTCTGAAACGAGTTCTAAGCCGAAAGGCGGCGGCGGTAGGCTCCGGCCGATGCCAGGCAAGCGCTATCTCATGGCGCCCGGGCCGACGCCGGTCCCGCCCGAGGTGCTCGCCGCCGGAGCTCGACCCGTTCTTCACCATCGCGGGCCCGACTTCCGCGCGCTCATGCGGCGGTGTCTCGAGCGCCTCCGGCTCGTGTGCCGCACCGAGAACGACGTCCTCCTCTACACGGCTTCGGGCTCCGCTGCCTTCGAATCGGCTGTTGTCAACCTGCTCTCTCCAGGCTCGCCCGTGCTCGCCGTCTCGGCCGGAGAATTCGGCGAGCGGTGGGTCGCGCTCGCGACGGCGTATGGAGCGGACGTGCACGAGCTCCGCTACGCATGGGGGGAGACACCGCGCGCAGGGGACGTGCGGCAGCGCGTGGAGGAGACGAGCGCCGAGGTCGCGTTCCTCGTGCACTCCGAGACGTCAACGGGAGTCGTCGCCGACGTCCAGGCACTCGCGCAGGCGGCACACGAGGCGGGCGCGCTCGTCGTCGTGGACGCGGTCTCGAGTCTCGGTGCGGTCCAGCTCGAGACGGATGCCTGGGGACTGGACGTCGTCGTCGCCGGCTCGCAGAAGGCCCTGATGACGCCACCGGGCCTGTCCCTGGCAGTCGTGTCCCCGGCGGCCTGGGAGCGCGCGGGCCGCTCGACGAATCCGCGCTTCTACTTCGACTGGGCCCGGATGAAGACGTCTCTCGATTCCGGCACCACTCCGTTCACTCCCGCGGTGTCGCTCGTCGCGTCGCTCGACGCCGCTCTCGAGCTGCTGCTCGAGGAAGGGCTCGAAGCGGCGTTCGCGCGCCATGCGGCTCTCGGGCGGGCGTGCCGGGCGGGAGCGAAGGCAATGGGCTTGGAGCTGTTCTCGCCGGACGAGGATCGGTCCGCAGTCGTGACCGCGATCCTCACGCCGCCCGACGTAGACGCCCGCGAGCTGGTGCTCTCCCTGCGCGACCGCTTCGGGATAACGGTCGCCGGAGGGCACGGCGATCTCGCGGCGCGCCTCTTCCGCATCGGCCACATCGGGTACTACGACGTCTTCGACGTGACGACCGCGCTCGCCGCGGTCGAGTTCCTGCTCGCCGAGAAGGGGGTAGGTATCGAGCGCGGAGTGGCCGTCGCGCGCGCGCTCGAGGCGTATCGGGAGACGGCGCATGTCGCGACCTGACCCGGAGCGACTGCGCGTCCTCGTGCGGGAACCGATCTCGGCGGCAGGTCTCGACCTCCTGCGCGCGCGCTTCGACGTCGTCGAGGACGGCGACTCGGAGCTCGAGTCGATCATCGACGGGTTCGACGCGGTCGTGATCCGTTCCGGCACGACGATCGGCGAGCGGGCGATCGAGCGCGCGACGCGCCTGAAGGTCATCGCCCGTGCAGGCGTCGGGATCGACAACGTCGACGTCGACGCGGCGACGCGCAGGGGCATCGTCGTCGCGAACGCACCGGAGTCGACCGTGGTCTCGGCAGCCGAGCACACGATCGCGCTCTTGCTCGCCGTGGCGAGGAACATCCCGCAGGCGCACGCCGCCGTCAAAGGAGGAAGCTGGGACCGAGCTCGCTTCGCGGGCGTCGAGCTCGCCGGGAAGACGCTCGCGGTACTGGGCTTCGGTCGGATCGGGAAGCAGGTCGCGCGCCGTGCGCTGGCGCTCGGCATGCGGGTGATCGCCTACGACCCGTTCGTCGCGCCTGAGCGATTTCGAGAGCTGGGCGTCGACTCGGTGGGCTCGCCGGAAGAGGCCTACGCCGCCGCGGAGTTCGTCACCTTGCACCTTCCGCTCACCGACCAGACGCGCGGCCTGCTCGGAGACGCGGCGTTCTCGCAGATGCGAGACGGAGTTCGGATCGTGAACGCGGCCAGGGGAGAGCTCGTCGACGAGGCGGCACTCGCAGAGGCGATTCGCTCCGGCAAGGTCGCAGGCGCTGCGCTCGACGTCTTCGGCTCCGAGCCATACTCGGGCCCGCTGCTCGAGCTCGAGCAGGTCGTCGTCACCCCGCATCTCGCGGCCTCCACGAGCGAGGCCCAGGACCGCGCGGGAACGATGATCGCCGAGCAGGTCACCGCGGCTCTCGAAGGCGGGCTCGTCGAGACGGCGGTCAACATCCCGATCGTCGAGCAGGCTGACCTCGAGGTGCTCGGGCCCTTCATCCCGCTCGCGGCGAAGCTCGGTCGCCTCGCATCCGCGCTTCTCGGCGGGCGTCCACGACACATCGTCGTCGCCGCGCACGGTCCCTTGTCCGAGTTCGACACCCGGCTCCTGACCGTCGCCGCGCTCAACGGCGTCTTCCAGGGCCGCGTCGACCACGTGGTGAACTACGTCAATGCGCCTGTAATCGCCGCTGAGCGAGGGATCGAGGTGACGGAGCAGCGGCTCGGATCGTCCCAGCACTACACGAACCTCGTCCGGGTCGTCGTCGGATCGGAGGACGAGGACGTCGAGGTCTCGGGAACGACCGTGGGCCCGGAGCACAGGCTGTTCCTGGCGGGCGCGCTCGGCTACGCGATCGACATCGAGCTCGCGCCGGAGATGGCGTTCCTCGTCTACGACGACATGCCCGGCGTCATTGGACGCGTGGGAACCATGTTCGGCGAGGCCGGCGTCAACATCGCCAACATGGCCGTCTCTCGGACCAAGGAGGGCGGCAAGGCGCTCATGGCGTTCTCGATCGACGCGGCCGCGCCGGCGGAGCTCGTCGAGCGCGTGCGCGGCTTCGGCTTCGACGCGGCGCGGTTCATCTCGCTCGGCTAAGCCGATCGTAGAGCTCGCGCGGATACGCTCCGGACGTGGTGTCCGTCTGGCCGGAGCCGGTCGAGCGTGTTGCCTCGTTCCTCCGCGAAGCCGGAGCGGAGGCCCGGATCGAGGAGTTCGCCGAGGGCACGCCGACTGCCGCGGACGCCGCAGCGGCGGTCGGGTGCGGTCTCGACCAGATCGTGAAGTCACTCGTCTTCGTCTGCGACGGGCGGCCCGTCGTCGCGCTCGTCCCCGGAGACAGGCGGGGAGATCCGCGCAAGGTCGCCCAGGCAGTCGGCGCGTCGGAGGCTCGCATCGCGAAGGCGGACGAGGTGGAGGGCGCGACCGGTTTCACACCCGGGGCCGTCGCACCCTTTCCCCTGCCCAAGGTGGAGACGATCTACCTCGATCGCCTTCTGCTCGGCCACCCGATTGTCTGGGCCGGAGCGGGCTCGGAGAACCACCTCGTCGGGCTCGCTCCCACCGAGCTCGCACGGCTCGCGCGGGCGCAGACCATGGACGTCGTGCAGGCTGACCCTTACCATTTCCGTGGCCGCATCGGCGGCGACGAGGCCGAACCGAAGGAGCGCTGACTCGATGCACGAGACCGCGAAGATCTGGATGAACGGCGAGCTCGTCGACTGGGCGGACGCGAGGATCCACGTCGGTGCGCATGCCCTTCACTACGGCTCCGGAGTGTTCGAGGGAATTCGCTGCTACGAGACCGCCGCCGGCCCCGCCGTGTTCCGCTTGCAAGATCACCTCGAGCGGCTCGAAAACTCGGCGAAGGTGCTCTACATCGACCTTCCGTACTCGAGCGCCGAGCTTCGGGCGGCGACTCACGAGCTCATCGCGGCGAATGGCATCGCCTCCTGCTACGTGCGGCCGATGGCGTTCTACGGCTACGGCGAGCTGGCGGTCGGAACATTGGGCAATCCGGTCGACGTGGTGATCATGAGCTTTCCCTGGGGCGCCTACCTCGGCGAGGAGGGGCAGCGCAGCGGGATCAGCACGAAGATCTCGAGCTGGGAGCGCATCGGACCGAACGTGATCCCGCACGCAGCGAAGGCGACGGGCGTGTACCTCAACTCGCTGCTCGCGACCACCGAGGCGCGGCGCTCCGGATACGACGAGGCGATCATGCTCTCGGCGGACGGCTACGTCGCGGACGGGCCCGGGGAGAACATCTTCGTCGTCAAGAACGGTGTGCTTCGGACGCCGCCGCTCTCCATGTCGATCCTGCCGGGCATCACGCGGGACACGATCATCCACATCGCGGGCGACCTCGGGTACAAGGTCGAGGAGGCTCTCATGATCCGTACCGACCTCTACCTCGCGGACGAGGTCTTCATGGTCGGGACGGCAACGGAGGTCGCTCCGGTACGCGCGGTCGACGATCGCGAGATCGGAGTGGGGCCCGTCACCCGCGAGCTGCAGAAGGCCTACCTGGCGGCGGTTACGGGACTCGACGACCGGTGGCGCGACTGGCTCGACGTCGTCGCGACGTCACGCGCGCCCGCCGAAGTTTGAGCACCACGCGCGAGATCCCGCTCTCGGGCCCCTGGCTCGACGAGCGGGAGGAAGAGCTCGTCGTGGAGGTGCTTCGCTCCGGCCGGCTGTCGCTCGGTCCCACGATCGAGAGCTTCGAGGAGTCCTTCGCCGAGGCGGTCGGGGCGCCGTACGCGTCCGCCGTGTCGAGCGGAACGGCCGGTCTTCATCTTCTCTGCGTCGCGGCGGGCATCGGACCGGGCGACGAGGTGGTCACCTCGCCCTACTCGTTCGTCGCCTCCGCGAACTGCGCCATCTACCAGGGAGCAACGCCAGTCTTTGCGGACATCGATCCCGCGACGATGAACCTCGACCCGGCGCTCGTCGAAGCTGCCGTGACCGAGCGAACGAAGGCGGTCGTCGCGGTCGACATCTACGGCTACCCCTGCGAGCTCGACGAGCTTCGGGCGGTCTGCGACCGCCACGGCTTGGCCCTGATCGAGGACGCCTGCGAGGCACTCGGCTCGATCTACCGTGGCGCGCTCGTGGGCTCGCACGGCCCTTCGGCCGTCTTCGCCTTCTACCCGAACAAGCAGATGACGACCGGTGAGGGGGGGATGATCACGACCCACTCCCAAGAGGAGTGGCGGCTCCTCCGCAGCCTCCGCAACCAGGGACGCGCCGATTCCGGCGGCTGGCTCGAGCACGCTCGTCTCGGCTTCAACTACCGGCTCGACGACGTGCGCGCAGCGATCGGCCTCGCCCAGCTCGAGAAGCTCCCGGAGATCCTCGAGCGCCGCCGCGCCGCCGCTGCCCGCTATGCGGCGCTTCTCGCGGACGTGCCGGGTGTCGAGCCTCCCTGCGCCGACGACGCCGACCACACGCGCTCGTGGTTCGTCTACGTCGTGACGTTGCCGGCGGGGAAAGAACGGGAGCGAGTCATCTCCGAGCTCGAGACCCGCGGGATCCAGACCGCGCGCTATCTCCCATGTATCCACCTGCAGTCGTACATGCGTGAGCGCTACGGCTTCTCCGCGGGCCTCTGCCCCGTCGCCGAGGCGCTCTCCGCGCGCACGCTCGCGCTCCCGTTCCACACGGGCCTCCACGAGGACGACCAGGCGTACGTGGTTGCGGCGCTGCGGGCAGCGCTGGAGTAAGAACGCGCGGCCCCGCGCAGGGGGAGGCACTCGCCGTCTGGGCGCTTGTTGCCGCAGACCTGATCGCGATCCTCTTCGTCTATTCCCTCGTCGATCCGAGCGAGCTCCATGCCGTCCACGAAAGCGGTCTGCGGGGAGGGTTGAGCCGCACGCTCGTCCAGCTCGACTTCCCTCACCTCGCCGGTGCGGCCATCCCGCTCGTCTTGCTTGCTCTGGACGTGCTTCCGCGCCGCGCATGGCTGGTCGGCGCGCCGGCGATCGCTCTCTGCGCCGTCCTTGCGTTCCCGGGCGTGATCGACCAGGACGATCTCGAGGCGAAGCCGGTGAACGCAGTCCCCGCGCTCGGAGTGCTCCTGGCGTTCGTCCTCACCGTGTATGCCGCTCGCCGTGCCGGGGCGAGCTTCGCGCGGGCCCACGACGGCGATTCGTTCCGGATCGCGGTCGCGGCTGTCACGGTTCTCGTCTCCTTGCCGTGGATCGCCGCAGACGTCGGTTGGCACTTCCCGCAGGGCGTCTTCATGACGACGAAGCTCTATGCGGAGCCCGGGCAGCCGCCCACCGCCGCCGTGCACCTCGGCTTCCATCACGGCCTGATGGGGGCGCTGCTCGTGCTCTCGGCCTTGCTCCTCTCACGGCCGCACCTGGAGCACGCACGGCTGCGGGCCGTCTTCGCGGCACTTGTCAGCCTGATGCTCGCCTACGGCGTCGCGAACATCGCGAACGACTTCTGGCACGAACAGATCGTAAAGCGCGGGTGGGTCTCGTGGGAAGTTCCTTCCGCACTCTCGCTGGGCCTGCACCCGATCTGGCTCCTCGTGCTCGGCGGAGCAGGTCTTCTATGGGCGCTGGGATTCGCGCGCCGAGCGCCCGACTCGCGATAATCCTGCGGCATGGCGGCCGTGAAGATGATCTTCCTCGGCTTCGGCAAGTACGCGCGAGCGGACAAGATCTACGCGCTCGAGCCGATCGTCGGCGAGGAGCGCGGTCCGGGCAGCCGCACGCTCGTATGGGTGGACGGCATCGAGGAGCCGATCGTGGCCTCGCGCACGGAGCAGACGATCCTCGACGACATGACCGACGCCAACGCCGTCGTCGCCGACGTGCGCCGCCGCCGCAGCCGTGCCGCGATGCAGCACCCGCAGCTCTTCGAAGAGTGAAATCCGAGGAAGAGTGACATCCGAGCTCCGGGCGACGCTGGCTCGGAGCGTGCACGAGGCCGCCCGCGCCCTCGTGGGCTGGACGCTGCTCGTCGACGGCGTCGGCGGGGTCATCGTCGAGACGGAGGCATACGCGCGCGACGATCCGGCGAGCCACTCCTTCCCCGGCCGGACACGTCGCAATGAGACGATGTTCGGGCGCCCCGGACGTCTCTACGTGTACCGCTCGTACGGCGTCCACTGGTGCGCGAACGTCGTCTGCGAGCCGGAGGGGACCGGGGCGGCGGTTCTCCTGCGTTCGCTCGAGCCGACGCACGGCGTCGAGGAGATGCGCCGCCGCCGCGGTCTCGATCGTGCGCGCCTGCTGTGTGCCGGTCCCGGACGCCTCACGCAGGCGCTCGGGATCTCACTCGCACACGACGGTCTCGCACTAGACCGGCCACCCTTCCGGCTGCTCCCGCCTGCAGAGCCCGTCGAAGTCGGAGTCGGCGTGCGCGTCGGGATCTCCAAGGCGGGTGGGCTCCCCTGGCGCTACGTCCTCAACGGCTCGCCTTTCTTGAGCCGTCCCCTACGACCAGGTTCACCATGAGGCCGGGCGCAGCCGCGACGCCGGGGCGAGGAGTCTGCCGGAGGACGACGGCCACGGGCCCGGACGTGGTGACGATGCGGTAGCGAAGCTTCAGTCGCTTCAGCTCGCTGCCCACGTCCTTGAGCGCCGAGCCGACGAAGTTCGGGATCAACCCGTAGCGCGGTCTCGAGACCACCAGCAGGACGTCTTGGTGCGCCGAGAGGCCGCCCTCGCGCGGCGTCTGGTCCACCACGACACCCGGCAGCCTGCCCGGCCGCGCCGGCTTGTACACGATCCTCGCTCCCAGCGGCTGATCCGCGAGCCGCGCGACCGCGCCGTCCGCGGTCAGCCCGACGACGAGCGGCACCGCCACCTCGTTCGGCTTGCAGTCGGCGGTCGCGCTCGGACCGCGGCCGGAGAAGTACACGACCTGACGCGCACCGCGGCAGTAGCCGTTGTCGCGCTCCCATCTCCCTCCGCGCTTGACAACCCACAGCGGCTCTCCCCCGAGATACTGCGGCGCGTCGAAATAGCGATTGTCGTTCGACTCGTGCAGGCTCTCGACGAAGTCCTTCCAGATGAGAGCCGGGAGCGTCCCGCCCGTGACCGGCTCGCCGCCGAACTCGTAGAGCATGGGGCGGAGCCGATCGGGGTAGCCGACCCAGACGGCCACCACCAGCTCGGGCGTGTAGCCGACGAACCACGCGTCGCCGTAGTTGTCGGTCGTGCCCGTTTTGCCTGCGACCTGCACCCCGGGAACGGCTGCGCGCTTTCCGGTTCCGAAGCGGACGACGTTCTGGAGGAGCTGGGTCATGAGCTCGGCCTGCGCAGGGGCGAGCACCTCCTTCGGCTGCGGCACGTTCGTGTCCACGCGGCTCGTCTGAATGTGCTCCACCCGGTCCACGACTCGGGGCTCGTCTCCGAAGAGGGAGCTGTCGACCCGTTTTCCGTCGTTCGCAAGCGTCGCATAGGCGCGCGCCATCTCGAGGGGGTTCACCGCCTCGGAGCCGAGCCCGATGGAGAAGTACGCGTTGAGCGGGCTCTGGATCCCGAGCGCGTGCGCGGTCCGGACGATCGCCCTCGGGCCGACGAGGTCCGTCAACTGTGCGAAGACGGAGTTGTCCGACGACACGATGCCCGTCGCCACGCTCACGCGGCCGAGGTAGGTGTGGTCGAAGTTGGTCACGTGCCAGATGCGGTCGCCGGCGTCGATCGACACCGGCTTCGACTCGATCTGGGTGTCGGGCGAGATCCCCTCCCGCATCGCGGTCGCGAGCACGACCGGCTTGAAGGAGGAGCCCGGCTGTCGCTCGGCCTGGGCGGCGAGGTTGAACTGGCTCTCACGGAAGTTCCTTCCCCCGAACATCGCCTTGACCGCCCCTGTCCGTGGATCGATCGCGACGAGCGCCGCCGCGGGCCCGTTCGGGTTGCGCAGGATCCGCTCGATCGCGGTCCGGGCGCGCTTCTGCATCTTCAGGTCGATGGTGGTTCGAACCTTGAGGCCTCCACCGAACACGCGTGCGGCCCCGTACTTCGCGATGAGCTGGTTCTTGACGTAGTTGACGAAGTACTGCGCGGGCCCCTGCTGTCCGGGGAGGTGCACGTCCTGCGGTCGCGGGAGCGGCGCCGCGTTCGCCTGGCGATACTCCGTCCGCGTGATCTTTCCCTGCTCGAGCATGTCCGTGAGCACGAGCCGACGGCGCTCCTTCGCCGCCCCCGGGTTCGTGACCGGGTCGTACCGGGCCGGATCCGCCGGGATCCCGGCGAGAAGCGCGGCCTGAGGAAGCTGCAGGTACCGCGCGCCCTCGTGGAAGTAGGTGCGCGCGGCCTGCTGGATTCCGTAGGCCCCGTTCCCGAAGTAGATCGTGTTCAGGTAGGCGGTGAGGATCCGGTCCTTGGTCCAGTCTTGCTGGAGCTGCCAGGCGAGCGCGGCCTCGCGGATCTTGCGGGCGAGCGTCCGCTGGTTCCGGATGTAGGCGTTCTTGACGAACTGCTGGGTGATCGTCGAGCCTCCCTCGACGATCGACTTGTGCGTGATGTCGGCCCACAGCGCGCGTCCCACCCCGCGCAGATCGAGGCCCGCCTTGCGCTCGAAGAAGCGCTTGTCCTCGACCGAGACGATCGCCTGTCGCATGATCGGCGCGATGCCGTTCGTATCGACGAGCACCCGGCTCTGCTGGCCGCGCAGCACCGCGAGGACGGTCCGGCCGTTCGACGCGTAGACGACCGAGTCCACCTCGGTGTGGTGTGCGGCGGGATCGAGCGACGGGATCTCGCCTGCGACGGCGCGGACGAGACCGAACGTGAACGCGACGACCGCCAGGCAAAACAGGACGACGAGCAGGACGGCGAGCCGCAGCTTGCGCACCCGGCGTCGTCGCCGGGACAGCCTCCCCGTGTCCCTCCGGCGTCGCAAGTGAGGAATTCTGGCACCTGGACGCTTGCTGCGGAATCTGAGGCGCCGCGGCGGTGGAGCGGCGGCGCCTCGGGGATCCTGCGCACCAGCTCGGCTCAGGCGGGCCTCGACTGCACGATCGGCGCGGTCGTAGGAGTGTTCACGCCGCCCGCCCGCTCGATCGTCACCGCAACCACGTCACCCGTTCCGACCATCTGCGCCAACCCCACGAGATCGGCGCCTTCGCGTCCACGGAACAGTCCCGACGGCACCGGAGCGTTCTTGCCCGCGAGGACCCAGACCTCGTACGTCTTTCCCGCAGGGGCGGGGTCGAGGCCCGAGACCGCGAGCGCCGCCCTGCCGTCCGGGGCGACGACGAGGCGGCCGGTTCCCGTCTTCAGCGCGACGGTGCGGGCTTCCGGGTCCGCGAGGACCCGCGCAGCTTCCTTTGTCTGCGACAGCGCGGACCGCGTTCCGTCGAGGTCGCTCGACAGGTGGGCGGCCCAGATGCCCAAGCCGATCGCGACCGCGGCCGCGACCGCGGCGGCTGCGGCGAGAGCCGGAACGACGCGACGCCTGCGAGGCGGCTCGAACGGGATCACAACCTGGGGCTCCGCGCGGACGGCCGTGAGAATCCGGCCGCGCAGATCAGCGCTCGGGGTGGGCCCTGAAGAGGCCACCGCGAGCGCCTCCGTGACGCTCCAGAACGAGGCCAGCTCCTCACGGCAGCGCTCGCAGTCGGGCAGGTGCGCCTCGTATGTCCGGCGCTCCTCGGCGTCGAGGGCGTCGAGGGCGTAGCCGGCGGTCAGCTTGTGAATTCCGGGTTCCATGATCCTTCGGGCGCCGACTCGTCGAGAAGCTCGCGGAGTCGAGCGAGCCCTGCGAACATCCGGCTTTTGATGGTACCGAGGGGGACTCCGAGCCTCTCCGCCAGCTCGGACTGGGAGAAGCCGCCGTAGTAGGCGAGCTCGATCGCCTCTCGCTGGACGTCGGGGAGGCGGCGGAGCGCGACCTGGACGCGCTCCCGCTCGAAGCGAAGCCACGCCGCCTCCTCCGTCGTCTCGTTCTCTCCGGCGTGTGCCGCGACCTCCTCGGCGAGCGGCTCCGTGCGACGCCGTTCTTCGCGCCGGACGAGATCGACCGCACGCCGATGCACGAGCGTGAGGATCCAGGTGCTCGCCTTCGCGCGCTCGGCTCGGAACGCAGCGGCCGCTCTCCACACCGCGAGGAAGCCTTCCTGGACCGCGTCTTCCGCCAGGCGCTCGTCCCGCAGGACGCGGAAAGCCAGGCCGTACGCGACGCGGCCGACGCGGTCGTAGAGCTCCGCGAGCGCCGACTCGTCGCCCCGGGCGACGAGCGCGACGAGCGCCTCGTCCGAGAGGTGGGCGTGTTGCCTGCGCATCGACCAGGGAACCCGAGAGTCGGGCAACGCTAGCACGGTGGCAGCCAGGGCCTCCATCGCCCTGCTTCGCCTGCGAGCGCTCTTCGGTTCGCCCGATCCCGGCGTTCGAACCGCTCTCACGAGGGGCGCGAACAACCGCCAGTCCGCAACCCTGTGGAAGGAGTCGAAATGCACAGAGGCATCACCGCGGCCGCGGCCGTCGCCCTGCTCGGATTGGCAGGCGTGGTCGGAGCCGTGAAGCTCGGTCCGGGCGACGGTCAGGCGTCGTCTCACCGCGAGGCGCCGCTCATCTCCGAGGATCCCTCGGCCGACCTCACCGACCTGTACGCGTTCCGGAGCCCGGACAAGCCGAACACCGTGACGATCCTCGCCAACGTCGTTCCCGGCGAAGATCCCGCGGCCGGTCCCAACTGGTACACGTTCTCGCCCGGAGCCCGCTACAACCTCAAGATCGACACGAACGGCGACGCCCGCGAGGACGTCACCTACCGGTTCCAGTTCCACACGAAGACGGGGCCCTATTTCCTCGGGGATACGGCGCAGCCGTTCACGGTCACCCGCATCGCCGGCGGCAAGTCCACCGTCGTCGCGCGTGGAACGACGCCGCCGAACGACATCGGCCCTCGCTCGACGCCGAACTATCACGGGCTCGTGACGAAGTCGATCGTCTCGTTCGACGGCGGCCGCTCGCGGGCGTTCGCGGGGCAGCGTGACGACCCGTTCTTCGGCGACGTCGGCGCGATCTTCGATCTCGTCGCGATCCGCAAGGGCACCGGCAACATGGGCGGAGGGAAGGACTTCTTCGCCGGCTACGGCGTCCACACGTTCGGCGTGCAGATCCCGCTCGCCGAGCTCAAGGCGAAGAACGCGACGATCGGCGTCTGGTCGTCGGTCGACCGTCGGAAGCTGACGCGACGCGGCACGATCACGAAGAACACCGGGAGCTGGGCGCAAGTGGACCGCCTCGCCAACCCCCTCGTCAACGAGGTCGTCATCCCGACGGGCCTCAAGGACCGCTGGAACGCGATGCAGCCGGCTCAGGACGCGTCCTTCAAGAAGTACTACGAGACGCCGATCCTGGCAGCTGTCATCAACAAGCTGTACAAGCTCGGCGCACCGGAGACGGGCCGCGACGACCTCGTGGCCGTTCTCCTCACCGGCGTGCCGAAGCTCAACTACACGGGACCGCGGCTGGCGGATCTCCTGCGGGTGAACCTCAGCATCCCGGTCACCCACGATCCGAAGCGGCTCGGCGTACTCGCCGGCGACAACCAGGGCTGGCCGAACGGCCGCCGACTCGACGACGACGTCATCGACATCGCCGAGCAGGCCGTCGGCGGTTTTCTCAAGGGCAAGAAGCTGCCCCTCGGCGACGGTGTGAACCGGGACGACCGCCAGCATCTCGAGTCGTTCCCCTACATCGCCGATCCGCAGAGCGGGTTCGACAACAGCAAGGGCAAGCAGCAGCCGTAAATGCACTCGCACCCACGAGGGTCGAGCGAAGAGGGTCGGACCGGTCGGTCCGGCCCTCTTTCTTTCGAACCGGAAGCTTGCGCGCGGCGAATGAATCGCGTGAAGCGCCTCGTCGCTCTCATCGTCGCAGTGGTCGCGCTCGCCCTCGCGGCAACTGCGTCGGCCCATCCTCTCGGCAACTTCACCATCAACCACTACAGCCGCGTCCAGCCGTCGGGCGACCGGATCTACGTCCTCTACGTGCTGGATATGGCTGAGATCCCGACCTTTCGGGCCCGCCAGACGATGACCTCCCTCGGCGGATATGCGTCTGCGACGTCGCGCGAGGTCGCAGGCGGGTTGCAGCTCGCGGTGGACGGGAAGCGGCTGTCGCTGACGCCGGTGAAGCACGCGATCGCGCTCCCTCCGGGGATCGGCGGCCTGAAGACGTTGCGGCTCGAGGTCGTCCTGCGCACGGGTCGAATCGCGCCTGGCAAAGGCCCGCTCGACCTGTCCTACCGCGACTCGACGTTTGCCGGCCGGATCGGCTGGAAGGAGGTCGTGGTGGCGCCTGCCGGAGACGCGCAGGTGACTTCCTCCTCGGCGCCTTCGCAGAGCATCAGCCACGAGCTCCTCGCCTATCCGAAGAACCTGCTCCAGAGCCCGTCCGACGTGACGACGGCGAAGGCGACCCTCGAGCCCGGCACGAGCGCGGGGCCGATTCCGCAACTTTCCTCCCGAAGCGCCCTGGCGCAGCGCGTGACCGTCCGCACGCCGCCGGACGGCGGGTTCGCGAAGCTGATCGCGAGAAAGAACGTCGGGCCTGGCTTCGTGCTCGTCTCGCTTCTCGTCGCCCTCTTCTGGGGAGCGGCCCACGCCTTCAGCCCGGGTCACGGCAAGGCGATCGTCGCCGGATATCTCGTCGGCACGCGCGGGCGCATTCGAGACGCGGTTCTGCTCGGGCTGATCGTCACCGTCACGCACACGTCCGGCGTCTTCGCGCTCGGCGGCGTCACGCTTCTGCTCTCCGCGTTCATCGTCCCGGAGCAGCTCTATCCGTGGCTCAACCTCGCGTCGGCGCTGCTCGTCGTCGGGGTCGGGCTCACGATCCTCCGCTGGCGGCTGCGCGTCTGGCGACGCGGCACCTCGCTCGCCCCTGCGCACGAGCACGAGCACCACGAGCACGGCCCCCACGACCACCACGGCCACGACCACACGCACGCCACGGGACGACACGCCGGGCTGCTCGGGATCGGGATCTCGGCCGGGATCATCCCGTGTCCGACGGCCCTCGTCGTCCTGCTCGCGGCGATCTCGCTGCAGCGTGTCGGCTACGGCCTCCTGCTCATCCTCGCGTTCAGCGTCGGGCTCGCCGTGGCCGTGACCTCGATCGGCCTCGTCGCCGTCCTCGCGCGCCGGACGTTCAGTCGCGTCTCGTTCGACGGGGCCGTCGTTCGCGTGCTGCCCGCGGTGAGCGCGGTGGTCGTCCTCGCCCTCGGCGTCGCGATGACCCTGCGTGCCGTCCCACGAGTCCTGTGAGAGGAGTCTGAATGTTCGGTCTCGACAACTGGATCGCGGGGCTCTCGAGCGGAACCTCCTTCGCCGTGGTCCTTCTGGTCGCGGTTCTGCTCGGCCTACGGCATGCGACCGACCCGGACCACATGGCCGCCGTCACCACGCTGATCACCTCGGGCAAGGAGCGGGCGACCCGCTCGGCAGCCCGGCTCGGGGCCTGGTGGGGGCTGGGGCATGCGCTGACGCTCGTCCTCTTCGGTATCCCGATCCTCGTCGCCGGCCGATACCTTCCCGAGCGGGTCGACCAGGGGGCAGAAACGGCAGTCGGGGCCCTCATCGCCTTCCTCGCAATTCGCCTACTTGTGCGCTGGCGCCACGGGTACTTCGATCTCCATGCCCATCCGCATCCGGAGCAGCAGCATCGGCACGCGGTTCGGACGCCGGCGGGTGCGTTCGGGATCGGACTCGTCCACGGCATGGGAGGGAGCGCCGGAATCGGCGTCCTGCTGCTCGCTGCGATTCCGTCTGAGACCGTTGCTGTGGCGTCGCTTGTCGTGCTCGCGTTCTTCACCGCGGTCTCGATGACGATCGTCACGTCGGGCTTCGGCTGGACGCTCTCGCTGCGGCCGGTCGCCGGGGCCGTGGCTGCCTCCATCCCCGCCATCGGGCTCGCGAGCCTGGCCTTCGGCCTCTGGTACTCGGCAGCCGCGTGGAATGTGATCCCGTATCCGTTTTAGGACGGCTAGCTCGAACGCCTAGCCGAACGTGAAGGCGTAGCCCTCGAGCCGGGGGGTGAAGCGAAGCTCGAGCAGACCGGTGTCGAGCCGTGGAAAACGGGCGAGTGTGTAGAGGCGCGGCGGGCCGGCGACCTCGATCGTGCGAAGCATCCGGCCGTCGACGAGGACCGAGAGCCTTCCCCTCCCGCCGAGGACGAGGAAGATGTCGCGTGCCTGGAAGCGCAGGCGCAGCCGCGCGTCGTCGCCCGCGACGATCCGGGACGGATGGACGGTCCACCGCCCGGCGTACGCAAGCTCGTCGCGCGAGAGCGTTCGCTTCGGGAAGTGGTAGAGGGCCGGCTTGTCGTAGGTGACGAACTCGTCGAAGTTGGCGAGCCGGGCGTAGCCGAGGTAGGACTCGGGCGTCGTGACCTCGGTCGGCGTCGTGTCCGCGACGGACGTGCGAGGCAGCACGGCCTTCTCCCCGAGGAGGCGTCTGATCTGGCTCTCCGTCTCCCCGTACGCGCCCTCGCCGAAGTGCGTGAAGCGGAGCCTCCCCGCACGGTCGATCAAGTAGTCCGCCGGCCAGTACTCGTTTCGGTAGGCGTCCCACGTCCCGTAGTCGTCGTCGAGCCCGACCGGGTACCTGACGCCGAGCCGCTCGACGGCCGAACGGACGTTGCTCGGCACGTGCTCGAAGGCGAACTCGGGCGTGTGGATGCCCACGATCCTGAGCCCGGCCCGACGATACGCGCGGTCCCAGGCCTCGAGGTGGGGGAGGGTGCGGAGACAGTTGATGCACGAGTACGTCCAGAAGTCGACCAGCACCACCTTTCCGCGGTAACCGGCGATCGAGACCGGCTTCCCGCCCGACGTGTTGAGCCAGCTGTCGATCCCTCGGAAAGCGGGCGCTTCCGGGGCTCGAGAGGCAGCCCCACTCGCGGCGAGGGCCTCGCCGCCACCGCGCAGGTCGCGGATCGCGGTCCGGGCGGACGAGCTAAGTTCGACACGGTTCTGCAGTGCCTGCGTGTAGCCGGGCAACGCGGTTGTGAACCGCGTGTCGGCGCCGAAGGCAATCGCGACCGCGGTAGCTCCGACCACGATTCCGGCGATCCGGCGCGTCGTCAGCGCATGAGTTCGGAGGATGCGCAGCCCTGACGTGAGCCGCTGGCCCCCGATCGCGATCGCAAGCATCGGCAGTCCGGCGCCGAGTGCATACGCGCCCGTCACCAGGATGACCCGTGTCCCCACCGTCCCGGTCGCGGCGAGCGCGGTGACGGCGGCGAGGACGGGACCGGCGCAGGGAACGAAGACGAGCCCGAGGCTCACTCCGAGCAGAAGCCCGTTGGAGTCAGCCGAGGGCCGCCGGCGCGTGAGGAAGAGGAACGGTCTCTCGAGGAGCCACGCGAGTCTCGGCCACACGAGCGTCGCGGCCAGGACGAGGAGCGCCGCGATTGCGATGTCCCGGAGGAGATCCTCCGGAAGGCCGAGTGCGGAGAGCAGGGCGGCGCCCGCGAGCGTGAAGGTCGTGAAGGACACGACGAGCCCAGCGACGATGGCGTAGGGCCGCAGCCGATTTGCGCTTGCCGCCCCGCCCGCGAGGAGGATCGGTAGGACAGGCAGGACACACGGCGAGATCGCGGTGATGACTCCCGCCACGAAAGCGACGCCCAGTAGAAGGAGCATTCTCTGACGAGGATACGGACGCGGTCTTACCCCGGAGTTAATTCGGCTTGGCGGGCGGCGTTAGGCTCCACGCTCATGGAGCAGCTCCTCACGGTCGACGATGCCGAGCGCCTCGCCGAGCAGGTCGTTCCAACCGACGCCTGGGGGTATATCGCCGGAGGCGCCGGCGACGAGCGGACGATGCGCTGGAACCGCGAAGCGTTCTCTCGGTGCCGGCTCCGTTATCGCGTGCTCATCGACGTCTCCGACGTCTCGACGGAGACGATCGTGCTCGGCACGCCGGTCTCGATGCCCGTGCTTGTCGCCCCGATGGCCTATCAGCAGATCGCGCACGAGGAGCACGAGCTCGGCACCGCGCGCGGTGCCGCGGCCGCTGGGACGCTCATGTGCCTCTCGACCGTGGCGACGGCGACGCCCGCCGAGGTCGCGGCGGCGGCGCCGGGAGCGCCGCGTTGGCTCCAGATCTACGTCTTCAAGGATCGCGGAGTCAGCGACGAGATCGTTGCCGAGGCTCTCGACGCCGGTTTTTCGGCACTCGTCTTGACGGCCGACCTGCCGGTCGTCGGCATTCGCGATCGCGAGCGCCGCGAAGCGTTTGACACGCCAGAGGGGGCAGTGCCCGCGTTCGTCGCCGCTCGAGCGCGCGCTGTCGGCGGCGAGGCCGCCCTGCGCCTGCTCGATGCAGGCGTCGAATGGTCCTATGTGTCGGAGCTCCGCGAGCGGCACGGGGTCCCCATCGTCGTGAAGGGGCTCGTGACCGCGGAGGACGCCCGGCTCGCCTGCGACCACGGGGCGGAGGGAGTCGTCGTCTCGAACCACGGAGGTCGTCAACTCGACGGCGCAGTCGCCTCGCTCGAGGCTCTGCCCGAGGTGGTCGAGGCGGTGGGAGAGCGAGCCGAGGTCTACCTCGACGGAGGCATCCGGCGCGGCACAGATGTCGTCACCGCGCTCGCTCTCGGAGCGCGAGCGGTGCTCGTCGGACGTCCGGTCATCTACGGGCTTGCTTTCGGAGGCGCGAAGGGCGTTCAGCAGGTCCTCGAGATCATCCGGGACGAGACCGAGAACGCGCTCGCCCTCCTCGGGTGTCGCTCGCCTGCAGAAGTGACGCGGGCACACGTGTCGACGACGCTGCTGTGAGCATCGCCGAGCTCACCCGCAACGCCGTCCACGTCCTTCCGCACGGCGGGCTCGAAGAAAAGCTTCGCCTCGGACGACCGCTACGCGTGAAGCTGGGGATCGACGTCACCGCGCCCGATGTGACCCTCGGGAACGGGATCCCGTTGCAACGCATGGCGGCGTTCCAGCGAGAGGGACACCTGGGAGTGCTCATCGTCGGCGACTACACCTCGCGGATCGGTGACCCGTCGGGGCGCTCCCGCGAGCGCCCGATGATCGATCCGGCGGAGATCGATCGCAACGCGCAGCGCTACTTCGAGCACGCCTGCACGATCATCGACGCCGATCGAACGGAGGTTCGCTTCAACAGCGAATGGCTGTCCGAGCTCGGCTTCGCGGAGATCCTGCGGCTGACACGTGCGACAACCGTGGCCCAGCTGCTCGAGCGCGAGGACTTCGCAAAGCGGTTCGCGTCGAACGCCCCGATCTCCGTCTCCGAGCTCCTGTACCCGCTCATGCAGGCGTACGACTCGGTCGCCGTGCGCGCAGACGTCGAGCTGGGTGGAACCGATCAACTCTTCAACCTGCTCACGGGACGGGAGGTCATGGCCGCGTACGGCCTCGAGCCGCAGGTAGCGCTCACGGTCGTGTATCTCGACAGCTGGGACGGAACCGGGATGAGCGCGTCCCGTGGCAACTACATCGGTTTGCAGGAGCCGCCCGACGAGCAATTCGGAAAGACGATGCGGATTCCGGACGGGCTCCTCGAGCAGTGGTATCGGCTCGTCATGGAGCGCGACGGGGTGCCCGAGGGCGAGGCGATGGAGGCAAAGCTCGCTCTCGCGCGGTTCGTCGTCGCTCGTGCTCACGGCGAGGATGCCGCGCGTCGGGCCGAGGAGCACTTCACACGCGTTGTTCGTGAAGGCCGGGCGCCCGAGAACGTCCCCGAGGCCGAGCTCTCGTCGGCGGATCCCGTGCACCTTCCGGCCCTCCTCGCCGAGCAATTCGGCGTCTCCACGAGCGAGGCGAGACGCCTGATCACGCAGGGCGCCGTCAAACTCGACGGTGAGCCCATCCTGGACTTCGACGTTCCCCGGTCACGTCTCGAGGGCGCGTTGGTGCAGGCTGGGAAGCGCCGCTTCGTACGCATTGTCACAGCATGAGAGTCACAATTGGCTTCGTTGACAGGCGAAGGCCTGTGCTACGATTCCGCAGCCGCCCGAGAGGGAGGCACGAGGAACCTGTTACTCGACGACTGGAGCGCCTTCGAGCGAGCGGATACGACCTCCGTAGTTCTCTCCCGAAGGCCTCTGGTGCGAGTCAGAGGCTTTTTTGTTGCCTGTCCCAGCGGCACGGTCTTTGAAAACTCAACAGCGTGCGAAACGTCGAGACCTCGGCCGGCTCGGCCTGCTTCGGCAGGGCGACTCGGGCGGGGCATTAGAACCTCGTCGCGTCTCGATGCCTTTTGGCTCGGACGTGACCTTTGAGCTCAAGCTCGAAGGAGAAACCACGTTTGTCCCTAGGACATGTCCTAGGGCAGGCCGATTTCTTCACGGAGAGTTTGATCCTGGCTCAGGACGAACGCTGGCGGCGCGCTTAATACATGCAAGTCGAGCGAGAACCGGAGCTTCGGCTCCGGGGACAGCGGCGAACGGGTGAGTAACACGTGGGTAACCTGCCCTCGGCACCGGGATAGCCCGGGGAAACCCGGATTAATACCGGATGGCCCTTTCGGTCTTCGGACCGGTCGGAAAAGGTAGCTTCGGCCTCCGGCCGAGGATGGGCCCGCGGCGGATTAGCTTGTTGGTGGGGTAACGGCCCACCAAGGCCCCGATCCGTAGCTGGTCTGAGAGGACGATCAGCCACACTGGGACTGAGACACGGCCCAGACTCCTACGGGAGGCAGCAGTAGGGAATCTTGCGCAATGGGCGAAAGCCTGACGCAGCGACGCCGCGTGCGGGAAGACGGCCTTCGGGTTGTAAACCGCTTTCAGGAGGGACGAAGCCACTCGGGTTAAGAGCCCAGAGGGTGACGGTACCTCCAGAAGAAGCCCCGGCTAACTACGTGCCAGCAGCCGCGGTAATACGTAGGGGGCAAGCGTTGTCCGGATTTATTGGGCGTAAAGCGCGTGTAGGCGGCCAGGTAGGTCTGCTGTGAAAACTCGAGGCTCAACTTCGAGACGTCGGCGGAAACCATCTGGCTAGAGTCCGGAAGAGGAGAGTGGAATTCCTGGTGTAGCGGTGAAATGCGCAGATATCAGGAAGAACACCTATGGCGAAGGCAGCTCTCTGGGACGGTACTGACGCTGAGACGCGAAAGCGTGGGGAGCGAACAGGATTAGATACCCTGGTAGTCCACGCCGTAAACGATGGGTGCTAGGTGTGGGCGGTGTCGACTCCGTCCGTGCCGAAGCTAACGCATT
>WNGD01000966.1_pt1 | contig 31295 bp, 23 predicted proteins | sample 5400671 | NCBI WGS metagenome assembly WNGD01 (sample SAMN13153369, study PRJNA577476) | soil metagenome | isolation source: 40 cm soil or saprolite under grassland replicate 2 | place: USA:California | collected 2016-06-15
CAGCTGGCGCCGGCACGTGGGAGGGGAGTTACGAGGGGAGGTTCGACGGGGGCGTGTTCTCCGGCAAACTCGTCGCCCAAGGCACCGGTGCGTTCGCGGGGCAGATCCTGCGGGGGAGCATCAGTCAGACGGCGCCCAATAGAATCTATTTCCTGACGGGCACGATCCTCACTACGGGCAGCTGATCTCCACAGCCGCGAGTGAGCGATCGGGAGGGGCGCGCGAGCGCCCCTTCGTGCCACGTCGTGGAGCGCCAACAGTTCAATGGCCAGGGGCAGAATCGAACTGCCGACACGCGGATTTTCAGTCCGCTGCTCTACCAACTGAGCTACCTGGCCGAGTTAAGCAGGACAAGAACTTACCAAGCTGGGGACTGTGGTGGGAGTGGGAAAGTTTGCCTTAACTGCCATTTTGTTTGCCATTGGCTCGCTTTCGAACCGCTTCGCCACAGCCTCCGCGAGGTCTGCCTCATCGATGATGTTGTAACGATCGAACATGGCTCGCGTCTTCCAGCCACACAGTTTCATAACCTCACCCTCCGAGACCCCGCGGCGACGGAAATCGCGAGCAGCGGAGCGACGAAGATCATGCACGAGCCGGCCGTCGAGCCCCGCCTTTCTGCAAGCGCGAGCCCAGACGCGGCGAAAGCTCTTGATACTCGAACCGCGTCGGTGAAAGACAAACAGGCCGTCCTTCTCCGCCCAGCGCTCTTCGAGCAGTTGTTTGAGCTCGGGAGAGCGACCGAACGGGAAGATCCGTGCATCGCCCCCCTTTGTCTGCGTCGCGTGCAAACGGATCGTCCAACCCTCCCAGTCCACCTGATCCCAAGTGAGGTCCAGCCTTTGCGGACGCGCCGGGAATCAGGAATCCCCAGTACGCGCATCGGCCGGCCGGGTCGGTTGATATGCAGAGGTCCTGTCTGAAGCGTGGCTGTCGGGACGGCGTCCCCTTGGTGGCGTAGCAAGCCTCGATCGCGAGAGATTTCCTACACGGTGACCGAGAACGAGTTTTTCCAACTCCTCTACCGCGGCGAGTCGGAGTCGCTCGATTTCAAGAGCGTGCAGTACCGGTTTGTAGGAGCCAGCGAAGAACAGAAGGCAGAGCTACTCAAGGACATCCTAGCCTTCGCCAACGCCTGGCGGAACGAACCCGCTAACATCCTGATCGGCGTGCAGGAGACACCCAGTCGCAAAGCAAACGCGACCGGCATTCCACCGGCCGACCACATCGACGACGCGACGCTCCAACAATTCGTCAACGCCAAGACAAACCGCCCGGTGCGCTTCGCTTACGAAAGGTTCGAACACGACGGCCGCCAAATTGGGATTATCCGAATTGCGCACCCTCAAGCGCGCCCTGTCTTCTTGGCAAAGGAGTATGGTCCCCTCAAGGCGCAAGCGGTCTACATTCGCCGGGGCAGTTCCACCGACATCGCTGGTCCCGAAGAGATCGCGGCCATGGGTCGTAGCGATGTCCGGGCGTCCGAGATTCCCCAGATTGAGATCGAGTTCGCCGAACCCGGAGACCGCCGTCGTCTCGGACAGGAGCCCACGGCGACGGTGGCTCATCTTCGAGTCCAAGAGTCAGCGCGACCAGCGACGGGTGCGCCACAGCCTACGGCGAAGGAGACCTCCGATGCAATCCAATACGAAGCGCGCCTTCAGCGCGCCCGCGATACCGCTTCTCGGGCGGGGTATGCACCGCTGGGTCTCTGGGTTGCCAACAACGGATCGGTCACGGCGCACGACACGCGCGTCGTAATCACCATCGCGAAGGCGGACGGCTTGCGGATACTCGAGCGACGGAAGGTGCAGCCGCGCTCTCGGTTCAACCCGTTGAACCTGCGTCTGACTGGCGACTTCCTCGTAGCACAGGTCACGGATTGCTGGGAACTCAAACTGGATGTCGGGAAACTACAGCCGAAGTCCCAGCATTTCGTGCCTGCGGTATTCTTCGTTGACGTCAGCCATGCAGTCGAGACGCAGGTCTCAGTATCTGTCTTCGCTGACAACTTGCCTGAGCCTATTACGTTCACCACGGTGTTGCGGGTCACCGTCGAGGAGTCGGACGTGACGGTCGAGGAAATCGAGGAGGCGCTCAAGGGATCGGAAAAATAGACGGGGCGAGGACGGGGCAGGCCGCCCCCGGCCCGCTGCCGAAAGCCGAGTAACAGACTCATATTCGTGGCTTGGCCATGCGTCGTGTCACCACCGTCGTCCAGAACCCCTAACATGGTAGCCGTGCCCCAACTAGAAGCGATCGCGAAGAGCATCATCACAGTCGTCGGCGGCTTCGGGGGCCTCGTGTACCTGGTCGAGCGCGGTTATCGACTGATCGACTGGTTCCGCAATCGCCCACACCTCGGCATCCAGATCCTCCGGGAAACCCAGGACGCCAAGGGCCTGCCGTTCGTTGAGTTCGAGGCGACGAACCTGGGCGTCGCGACCGTCGCGCTCGAACCGACGATTACCGTGGCCGGCCTCTGGATGATCGGGGGAGAACTCGCCCCGTGGCGTGGCGAGCTGACGTTTTTCGCCGACATGGATCGCAGCCTCGATCCGCACAAACCCAAACGCCTCTTAGCGGCCGGCACGACGTCAGGCCAGCACGCGTTCACCTTCCTCTGGTATCGGGCGTACACGTTCCGGGCGACTCGCGGCAGCAGTCGACGCGTGTACCTGCGTCACATTGACGGGCCGCAGTTGTCCTGGGCGCGCTTCCGGTTCGAGGCAACCCTCGTACGATGGGACTGGAGCCGTGCGTGGCTGCTTAAACGCGTGCGTCGGCCGGATCTCCTGCTTGAAGGCGAGTCGGATGATCCAGCAGACGCTCCCTGACCAAGTGCCTTGCACTCCATGCTTGCCGTCCGGGAACTGAAGGCGTGGCGGACTATGCAGAAGCGCCAGCGGCTGCTCGCAGGCGATCAGTGGCAGGAGCACGCCTTCGTCTTCACCACGTCCAAGGGGACGCCGCTTGGTGGCGCCGACGTTCCTTCGAGCGAGTCATGTCGCGGGCCAACGGCGAGAAGGACGGCGATCTCGGCACGTGGGGACCGCAGCCGAAGCGGGAGCACCTCACGGGTCCGCTGACAGCGCGTGAGTTCAAATCGGCGTTCCGGATCTACGACCCCGGCACACGTGCATCACGCTGTGGTTGCGGGCAGGGTGCCGGTACACGTTGCGAGCAAGCTCGCGGGCCATGCGACGGCGGCGTTCACGCTGACGGTCTACGCGAAGGCGCTGCCCGAGCAGCGGCTCGAAGCCGCGGCGAAGATGGCCGCTGTTCGGCACGTGAGCGTGCATGGTGTGCGGTCCAGGATGTGACGAAAATCGTGCTCAGCAGAGTATGGCCGTGAGGAATGACCTTGCCGATACGGGCGCCGTGCCGCATTGTAGCCGCTGGTTTACGGGATCGTCGGTAGCGCCCGTAAGTCCTTGTGACTACTTTCACAAGCAGATCGCTGGGAACCGCATTCGCGCCCTCGCCGTAGTAAATGAAAGGGCAGCAGCGAGTTCACGGATGAGCCCGGCCCTCGACGGGGCCGCGCGCGATGCTGAAAGGAGCCACTGGTCAACCTGCCCCGAGTGACCCGCAGTACGGTTGCACCGTTGTCTAAGGAAGCGCGACTCCTCCCAGAGTACGCGAAGCCCCCGGTTGTCGAAGTCGCCTGCTCGATCCAGTTCGAGCCACTTGTCGGACTCCACGCGGGACGCCTTGGCATGCTGTGGAACGAGTATCGGGAGCGCTACCCGATGGTCGAACAGCAACCGCCGCTCACGCCCATTCGCGAGCAGTTCGAGGCAACTCCGCCCAGGTTCGGCTTCACAATGACGTCGTTTCCGATGCCGCGCCTGTGGTTCTTGTCGGAGGACGGACATCAGCTCGTGCAAGTGCAGCACGATCTCTTCATCCTGAATTGGCGCAAGCTCGATACTCCGGCGGACTACCCGCACTACGAAGTGCTGCGCCAGCGCTTGATCGATGAGATCGGAGTCTTCGAGGAGTTCATTGAGCGTGAGGAGATCGGCGCGCTGCGCCCTGTGCAGGCGGAATTGACGTACGTCAATCACATCGATGCGCGCGACGCGGACGGCAGTCGCAAGCCGCTGTCGCGAATCATCCGTGCGTGGGCGAATGAGCGAGAGATCGGCCACGTGCCGAAGGCTGACCGGTTTGTCGCGACCACTCTGCCAGAGTTTGAGGAAGCGTCGATCGCCACGCATTACCTGTTGCGCGGGGACGAGGGAAAGCCGATGGGCCGGCTGCACATCTCAGTCGAGCCTCAACGATTCGTCAAAGACAATGCGCCACTGTATGCCGTGACGCTCGTGGCCCGTGGCGCTCCAAAGTCCCCGGACCTCGGGGCGGCCGTCGCGCTACTCGATGATGGTCACAAGGCCATCGTGAACGGCTTCACGGCGATCACCACGAAAGAAATGCAATCCGTCTGGGAGAGAACCCAATGACGCCTTCTCTGGTGATGATGAGCGATCCGCAGACAAACATTTCGGTCTTCGCACGCCGAGGCGTGCAGCAGTCGGGACAGGCGGCCACGGTCAAAGCAGCGAAGCCACAGCGGCTGCTCACTGATCCCGAGATGTTGCCGTTCAACCTGCCGTCCGGCACGATCTACCTCATCGTCCCCAAGCCGGTGCCCACCTGGTTGCAGCCGATCCTCGACACGCTAACACAGTTCGCGTGGCTTCCAGCGAACTGGGACACGTACGGTGGCATTCCCGCGACGTCGAAGGCCCTTTTTGGGTCGCTCGATGTAATTTCTCGGCTGATGACCGACACCAGCATGTCGCCTGCGACCGTGCCCACGTCTGAGGGCGGGATTCAGTTCGAGTGGTACCGGGGTCCGGGCGACGAACTCTCCATCGGCGTTGGACCAAGCGGCGAGATTTCGGTATTCCGGGTTAACGAGCGCGCGCGTCAAATGATTGAGCACGACGACGTGAAGCTCGCTGACCTCTCTTCCCTCGTTACATCACTCATCGGTCGGCTCTAACCCGACTCCGCGATCTCCTCGGGCGCGCCGTCGCCGCCTTGGCGCATCCGTTCCTACCACCGGCCGACGATCCGTCGATCCCGGATGAGGCGTTTCTGTGGCGCCGCATCATTCCTCATTGGTGGGTGAAGGACCAGTCGACGGGCCTCTACCGGCTATCCTCCGAAGGCTTCGGTGATCCACCGGATGGCACACACATGTCCGTCGCTATTCGCGACGAGATCGTTGGCGGGGCTGCAACGTTCCTGGCCAACTGCCACGGTTGCGGTATTGCAGAGTTCACGGCTGGACACGTGCGGCACGTGTGTCACATGGCGGTTGCCCGGGAACCGCTACCCAATGAGCCGTGGCACGCGATCGTGGTTGGGAGGAAAAAGAAACAACGCATTAGGCAATCGATCGCGAAGGGGTGTGAGGTGGTCGTGAAGCCACGCGAACCGTGACCGGCTTTCAGCCTCAGCGCCCGTCTTGAGTTATAGTCGAGTTATAGCGAGAGACTGAAACACGCTGGACGGGACTGATCAATCGTTCTTCTACTCGGCCTGGATGTATTTCTAGACTCTACAGTTAGGCACTCGAGTGCACTAGGCTCGACACGCTCCGTTCAAACTGAAAATCCCCGTGCCGGCAGCTCGATTCTTCGATTTGACCTGGCTTTAAGGGACGGCGTATTGGTCATCCGCTGCACGGCGGTAACCGGCTCTGCCTGTTGTGATTAGAAAGCGCTTTGCCAGAAGGCTTGTCCGAGTGTCACCGCTGTAGACCTCGTCGTGGCGGGGTCAAAGCGGTTCGCGATTTGCGGCTAAGCTGCTCACTGCCGCAAAAACGCTCCTTCGTGCAGCATTTTCGCCCTAAACGCGTTCGCTGCGTCAGTTACAGGCTAAGCAATGCCGGATGTCGAGTCGCTTTCGATCGCGACTCTAGCCTCCTGCTCAAACTTACTCGACCTCCGCGTCCGGCGCACCCGCGTCAGGATCCCAGTTGGTGCGTACTAGGCGACCTCGAGAAGTCAAGCCGAACCAAGCGTTATCAAATGTGGCGGGTGGCAGCGCCTTAGCCGGCAATTCAACAAGAGCAGTCCCCGCACGATCTGGCACAAAAACACGGACACTGTCATCCGAGACAAGGCAGGACAAAGCCTCAATGACCTCGTTCCGCCCGAAATCTCTGCCCCAGGCATCCCGCCAACGAGAGGGCGATTTGTTGAGACGCTGGAGAACGCTCTCCAGATCCTCGACATCGTCTGCGAGGGCATCCATTACGAACATGTCGGGCAGAGCTCTCTTGTTCGTCATGGCTCCACCGGTGGTATCAGCATCGGTCGAAAGTGTTGCTCTACAACGTTGCCGGCCCTGTCGAGCACCGTCTGCTCGACAAGCTGCTGAGCAGCTTTGTTTTCAACCCCCAGCTGAATACTTACCCCGCCCCGAGCTGCTTTGCTAGTTGCGCGTTCAACGAATGCAGCCACAGTGCGTCAAGCGTTAGGATGTTCCGTTGCATCCCGGATCAGCGCCGACAGCGCTGCTTTACCTTCCCCGCCCGCGGGAACTGCGTTCGAGCCAATATCGATTACGAGGAACACGGCCGCAGCACGACTCCCGGCAGCCGCGTGTTTCGCGTTCTCGTCGACACTTGAGGCCCCGAACAGGAAGAACATGTTCGAAACGAACTGTGCCCCAACCGCACACAAATAGCCCTTCCGCCGATTTTTGCCCAACCAGATCATTCAAACAGGCGATATCGTGCCAGGGGCACAGGCCAGACGGGTCTGAGAAATTCACTGGATCCGCGTCCGCGAACCCATAGAGGTTAACCCCACCCGCGAGCCCGATTGGGTCTTCCTGCGTCAGACTCCTGATCGGACGTGCGTCCTAGGCCCCGAGCGACGCAAGCCGCGCCGCTTGTTCTCCTTAGGGGCTCATGTCACCGACGATCTGATCGTAAGAACTGCTCTCGACCCTGACGTGCACTTCGAGGGGGAGTAGGCGGGGGAATCGGCGCCCGATTTCAAGGCGCATGGTTGGTGTGTCGCAAAGCGCGAAACCGACGTGCACACGAAATTAGGGTTGTCGAATATCTCCCGTAGTGAGTGAGGTGAGCTGCGTTCCGTCGACCCTGATTACCCAGACGGTCGAGCCAGCCTCAAATCGTCTCGCGAAGGCCACGCGCGCGCCGTCCGATGACCAGACCAAGCGTCCCCACGGCCCACCCTCGATCGTACGATCATGCATCCCAAACGTCGCTGTGTCACTGCTTCGGTAGAGCTCCCGATCCGCGGTACCGTCAGGTCGAACGATCCGAAGTGAATACACCAATGTATGCACAGTGCCCGTGCTGCCGTCCAGGCTAGGCTGCCCAGGCTGTCGGACGGACTTGTTCGACGAACGCGTGGAGATCGAGATGTAGGCAATCCATTCGCCGAGCGGGCTCCACGATGGCTCGTAGCCCGATGCCACGACCCGCCACGGATTACCTAACGTGTCCGCGACCACAACCGCGCCTGGAGTAAGGTACGGCGCCCGGCCCGCGGGATAAACAGCGAACACTGTTCTCTGCATGTCTGGCGACCAAGATGGAACGGACGCCACACGCCAGTCGCCCAACGACCGGACCGACCGACGGCTCGAGCCGTCAGGATTTACGAGATAGAGGTAGAGATGCTTGTCGCCATCAGAGCTGTCAGGGAAGAGAATTCGACGGCCGTCAGGTCGCCAGGCTGCTACCTGTGATAGACCCGAAAGTGAGTCTGTGACCGGCGTGCTGCGACCACTCTTGAAGGCCAGGTGCAAAAACCGGCGTGCCCGGTAATAGATGAACCCTGTGCCGTCAGGGCTGGCATCGACGACCCGGCCCGCGAGTAGGATGTCGCACACCGCTGCCCCAGTTAGAAGAGGCGCACTCTTGCCGAGACTATCGACTGCGTAGACGCCCGAGCCCTTGCAATCAGGCTGGCTGAAGTTTCCTTGCGCCCACTGTTCAAGGTGCGAGAACATCACCGTACCCCGGCCGTGCCAAGCGATCGCTTCCTCCGCCGAGACGTGGACTAGCCCCTCGGAAACGTGTTGTCGTTCCTGCGACCTGCCGCAGGCCACACAACCCAGCAGGGCAATCAAGGAGACCCGGATGCGCGTGCTGTCCGATGCGCTCGTGCCCGTCATGGCTGGTCAGTCCCTCCGGTGTCGTTGGGATTCCGTTTTTTCGCCCTCGCCTTGCGCTGCTCGTCCTCGATCTGCTTTTGCACCCGGCCGGCACACGCTTCCGGATCCTCCCCCTGCACGCAAGATACACCCGTTGCAGCCTTGTCTCCCGCGGCCGCTGCGGCGTGTGACAACTCATGCCCCAGCAGACTGGACACCAGGTCGTCGCTTGACCCTTCGTCAAATATGTAAACAGTGCACCTAGTCGTCGCTGTCGCGTAGCAGTCAGTGTGACCCTTGTTTATTTCGAGGTTGTACCGGCTCGGGCAACCGGGCCCCACGTCGCTACAGGCTTGCACGTCGACCAGGACCTCACTCGCAAGATGCAGCCCTCGGAAAATGCGAGCGAAGGTGGGGGAGGCCTGTATTAGCCTCCTTAGCAGGTCCTTGAGTCTTTCGTTCGTCACGTCGACGCGAAGTCCAAACGGGTCGCTGAAGTTAACGGGGTCCCCGTTGGCGAAGCCATAGAGGTTGAGCCCGCCCGCCAAGCCAATGGGATCTTCCTGGGTAAACCGCCCGCTCGCAGGATCGTAGTACCGGTTTCGCATGTATAACTGGCCGGTCAGGTCCCGCTTGTTCTCGATCAGGCTCCCTATCCAGCTCACCGGCCCGATATTCCGCTGGCGGGCCAGCTTAGTCACCCACAGATAGGGTGCCGGCCACTGCACCTCCACGCAGAACGTATAGACCGTGTCCCGCGTCAGGTCGTTCGGGTTGACGCCTGTTTGAGACTGGCACGGCAGTCCGCTGCCGTTGTCGTAATCGCCACGCCAAGTCGTGACCGGCGCGACGACGAAAGGATCGGCGAACAACTGGGAATACTCCATGCGGATCACGCCGAGGGGCGCATCGAGACCGAGCCCATGGGTATATGCCACACGCCCAGTGTAGTAATAGCTGCTCGTCGGAAAGCCGCTTTGATTGACACCCTGGGCCGGCAACGGCTGATTCACATCCCGCTCCATGTTCGCGGCTGTCTCCCCCGTGCCACCCGGTGAGCTAATCTCGTACAAGAGCTGATCGCCATCCCATACGAATCGCTGCAGCAACTTGCGGCAGCCGTCTCCCAGACAGCCCCATTCGCCGCGGCTCCGCAGTAAAACCCGCCGTCCCAACGCGTCGTAGCGGTACTCCTCGAACGCCTGGCGGTCATTGAAGTCCGTGCCCCACCCAGTCTGACACACGCTGTTGGGATCGAAGATGCACGTGCGCCGGTCCGCCACCCGGAGCTTGCCGTCGGCCGCGTAGTAATCGACGGTGCGCTCGGAGAGCGTGGCGGGATTGCTGTTAAAAGTCGTGATGACATCGCGATTCCGGATGCGTTGGTTCCCGGCGAGGTCATACCCGGAGCTGCTCACGTCATCCGCGTAGTTCGGGTTCGCACTATCACCCACGGCCAGCTGGAGCAACCGGGCAGACGCGGGATCGTACGCGTACCGCGTGTCCCTGGGTGTCTCCACGATCCGGGTGCCGTTGACGCGCCGATAGACGTGGGCGAGGTTCCCCAAGGCGTCGCTGACGTACTGCTCCTCGGGATGCGTGCTTTGGTCGTAGTACTCGCGCGTTTGCGACCACGCCACGGCGCCGAGGCCGAAGTAGCGCGTGTGGGTGGAGTCTGCGCGCGTTCCCGCGCGGAGCACCTTGCCACGCGCGTCGTAACGCAACGTATCGGAGTGGTAGCCGTCCTCGCGACGGGTCAGGCGGCCGTCGGCGTCGTAGAAGCGCTGCTCACCCCGCACTTGCGTGAGTCGGCCGTCGAGGTCGTAAACGAGCGGGTACCGGCCCCCAAACACATCCATGATCGTGTCGAGCTGTCCGATTGTGTTGTAGTGGTACGTCACCGGCGCCGTGACCGGAACGCCGCCCGGGGCAGGGGCGAGGTTCGCCGGATGGTAGAGCTGGATGCGCCGCCCATTAAGGTCGTAGCCGTAGCGCAGTTGGTAGGCGTGCTGCGTGAAGTCGCTCCCAACGTACGTTCGAATGCGCTGGGTCTCCGTTGCTAAAGCGCCGTTCGGATTGTAGGTCCGGGTGATCTGCGCGTCGCGATCGTTTGCGCTGCGGATGTTACTGAGCGAGTCGTACGTGAAGGCTGCGGTATCCGATGCGATGGTCAACCCCAACGTGCCGCCCGACCCGCCGTTCAACGTATTCAGCTCACCCGAGGCGTCCGCGCGGTACATCGGGAAATGCCATGTGGTACTACCCGTCGCCGCTTGGTACGCATAGGTCTTGGCCGGCGTGACGCGCTGGCTGAGCCGGTTCAGCGCGTCGTACGTGAGGCGCAGCGTGTCGCCAAGCCGGGTGACCTGCACGATTGCATTGCCGGCCGGATCGTAGAACGTGCTGTCCCGCTTCCCGTCGGGCGATACCTCGGCGATGCGGCGGCCTGCGCCATCGTAGCGATACCGGGTGGTCATCAGGGTGTCCAAGCCGGCCACGTTCGGTCGGGCACGGCGCCTTAGGCTGTCAAGTCCGCCTTCCGCGTTGAAGTACTTGCGCACCAACAGGGTCTCTGCCGGCGTCAACGTGCTGTCGCCCGCGGGTGTCCTGCGGTAGGGCAGGGCCGGACCGAGCGACATCGTGAGCGTATCCTGGTCCGCGATGTCGTACAGCACACGCTGTCGCTGCTGGTAGGCAACGGTCTGCGCGCTGTCTGTCGGTGTCACGACGAGAGTGTCTCGGCCGACCCCATCCGTGTACTGCACGGTCCAGAAACCGAGCGGGGTCTTTGTCTTGAACAGGTTGCCCACCACTCCGTCGTATACGATTGAGTCGCGCGGATCGGACAGCATCTGCCCAGGCGTACGCAGCGAGCGCAACAAGCCGGCCTCGACTCCTGTGGCGTAGTAGAAGAATTCGGTTCGGCCTATCGTCCCGCGCGCATCCTGCTGGTACCGTCGGTTGCCGTTCGTGTCACTGTAGGCAAATACGATGCTGTCGCGTTCCGGCGGGACGATTTTCGTTACGAAATCCCAAGTCGGATCCCACTCGTAACGGGTGAGCGCGTTGCGACCGTCGCCTAACCCGTTGAGCACGAGAGACGTGTCCACATTCCCGCGCGCGTCGTACGCTGCTTGTGTGACTAGCCCATTTGGCGACCGGAGCTCTGTAACGAGAGCGGGCCAGCGCGGATCCCCACGCGTCAGCACTGTTGCAAACCCTAGCGCGTTCACGATCTTTCGCGGCGCGCCATAACGATCGAGCCAAAAAGCCGTGGTATCCGGAACATCAGTCCGCGGTCCGTCGAGCCTGCTGTAGGCGAGCGCAGTGTCCACCGCTGAAGCGAGGCCGCGACTCTCGAGTGCCAGAAAGTTCGTCAGGATGGTTTGCTCGCCCGAGCCCGGCACCAGCAGCGCTTGAGCAACCTTTTTCGCGGGATCAAATCCGAAGCTGGTCACAACGCCCCGGCGGTCAGTGCGCGATGCGATCACGCTTGTGTCGATGATACTGTATCCAAAAATTACCGTCGTGTTGTCCGGGTCCCGAATCGTGCTGATTCGACCGCCTACGGGCGTGATTGTCGTGATCCGCGACTGGGGGCCGGCGGGTGGTGCAGCGACGCTCGCCAAACGCGTGGCGCAATCGGTGGCAGACGCATAACTGAACTGATAGACCCGCGCTGCTGCGGCCGGCGGGAGCGTGATGGTGCTGAGTCGGCCGCAGCCGTCGTAGCCAAAACTCGTCACCTGTCCCAGCCGGTTGACGGTCTGCACATGCCGCCCTTGCGCGTCGAACTTGACCCGGACGCCGTGCGGCGCGATGCGCGCGTAGTTTGTGCCGTCGAATTTGAGAGTGTCGGGCCGATCCACGTTCGGCGCGGCCCACAGGTTGGCGGCGACGGCCTGATATTGACGTACGCTTCCGTCCCCCCCGACCCAGCGCATATCGCCGACATTCAAGCGTTCCAGGCCGGCAAGCCACCAGCCGGCACCGAACGGGCTGTCCTTCCGATTCACGATGATCACCTGCCCGCTCACGGTAGTCACCCTGCTGGTTGGACCGGGGTACCAATTGACGAGTTCGAACGTGAAGCTGTAAATGCCGGTTGTGTCAGAAATGCCGTCATAACCCACCACGACCCGTCGCGTCGCGCCCGCGACCCAATCCGACCCGATCCATTTCCCTCGACCCTTTGGGATTGTGCCGAAGCGAAGCGTCGCCACCACGGAGTCCGGCCACATCGCCGTGACGGGTAGGGTGACATTGGCCGCAGTAAGCGGATAGGGTCGAGCGTGGGCGCTGTTGTAGAGAAGCGTGGGAGTGCGCCCTCTGTTCAGCGTGCGGGTTGACGGAAGCGCCTGCGCGAGCCGCAAGTCACCGCATTCGATGGCCCCACCACCTCCTAGACTGATCGTCAGGCAAAGATCTCGCTCCACTACGGCACCCGAATTCACTCTGTTTACGTCTACTGTCGACGAATCGGTGTTACCTGCACTGATCGTCACCAACCCTGAATCTCTGACTGTCGTCACATCACTTTGTGCGGCGGTCAGCTTCACCGTCCCCACAGTCCCGGCGGTGCCGCTTTGATATGCGACAGCCGCAGTTCCCGTAACGCCGGGGTCCACGGTTATCGACGATGGCCCCGTGCACACCGAAACCGTGGCAGTGCATGAAATCGACAGATTGTAGGTCTTCCGAACAGATCCGGTATTCTGGACGCTGAATGACTGGCTTGTGCTGGTCGCCGGGGCCTTGCCAGTGAAACCGCCGTGAGGTGAAACCGCGACACCATACGTGACGACTGGCACCTGGTAAGAGCCGGGATCAGTGGCCTGCGCGCCTACCGGGGCAGTCGTCCCGGTTGCCGTCAACGTCAGGGTGGCGTTCCCGACCGCGCGCGTGTTGTACGTGATTGTTACGACCCCGCTCGCTTGGGGCTGGAGCGGAAGGCTGGTGGCGGATGAACTGATGCAGGTAATGTTTGAACTGCTCGAGCACACCAGGTTGTAGGTGTCTGCGACTGTGCCGGTGTTTTGGACCGTGAAGGAAGCGGTAAGCCCGGCAGTATTCGGGAGCCGCTCCGGAGTGGTTGTTCCATCAGGCGTGACCGCAACAGTCCATCCGTCTACGGTTACCGAAAAGCTGCCGCCGTCGATAGCTTGCGCACCAACCGGCGCCGTGGTGCCCGTTGCCGTCAGACTCAATGTACCGCTACCCCGATTTCCGACGTTGTACGACGCAACCACCGTTGCCGAGGTGTTTCCGACCAGCGTGACACTCGTCGCGGCACTTCCTCCAATCGTCAGGCCATTACATGTCACGTTGGGTGCGCCCCCGCACGTGAGGCTGTAGGTGTCCTGCGCGGTTCCGCTGTTTTGCACGGTGAAGGTTGCGGTGTAACCGCCCGTGTTCTCGCGGCGTTGCGGGGTGGCAGTTCCGTCGGGAGTCACGGCGACCGACCACGAAGCAATCGGCACGGTGAACGACCCGCCGTCGATCGCGCCTGACCCGCTCGCCGAGAGGGTCAACGTCCCGCTGGTTGGACTGCCGACGCTGTACGTGGCGGTGACGATCGCGCTCGCACCGGCGCCGAGCGGTACACTCGTGGGGCTCAGAGCCGTGCAGGTAACGTTCGAACCGCCGCACGACACGCTGTACGTGTTCGGCAAGGTTCCCGTATTCTGAACAGTAAAGTCTGCGGTGTAGCCGCCGGTGTTGTTGCGCCGTTGCGGTGTAGCCTGACCATCGGGCGTTACGGCCACGTCGTAGGCGATGGAAATCGAGTACGATCCCTGGTCACTGACCCCGAATCCAGACGCTGTGACGATCAGGGTACCGCTCCCTACCGCGCCTGTAGTAAACGTCGCGACTACGTCGTCCTGCCCTCCGCTCGGCATCCAGACCGTTTCGGACTTACTCAGTGCAGTGCAGGTCACGTTGCCGGTGCTGGAACACGAGAGTCCGTAGGCCGCCGGCTGCGACCCGCCGTTGGCGATTGTAAACGTCAGCTGCTGCCCAGACACGCGGGCCGCGTACGGACCCGCTGACTGATTGTCCGGGCTGACTCCGACGAAATAATTGGGCCCAGGATCCGGCGGGCAGATGATGCAGGGATCTTGCGCCGCCGCAAGGCGAGATAGGGAGATGAGCCCGATGACGAGAGCGGCACAGACGAGGCAACAGCGCGCGAGCCAAGTCGGAACGGACACAGAGAACTCCAGGTTCGCAGTCGCCCGTCTCCCGAGGCACGCGCCGTGCCGGACCGCCGTCTTCAGTCGTTCGTGTTATTCAATGAGTTGCGATTCTGGCTCTCATCGATTCTCCGGAACGCCACCGGAATTCCGCCGGAATTCCGGTTGACTACCGGACTTTCGGATGGAACGGAGGGAAATCCCAGCGGTTCTTAGCTGCTCATACAACCACGAGTGCTTGATCCCGAGCCTCGCGGCAACCCGGTGGGGATCCCCCTCGTTTTCCCGGCAGATCCGCATCAAGTCATCCCTTGAATATCCAATTGTGGTGCTCTCACGCTGATCCGGTACGTGATCTCGTCGCTCAGCGGCCCGTCTGTCGACACCTTGAATTCGCGGCATCCCCAAGGCGATCGCGTCGCGCACAGCGCCTGCTGGTAGGGTGCCATTCTCGACCAGACACCCCGCCCGATCAATGGCGAGCCGCAGCTCACGTACGTTCCCTGGCCAATGGTGAGCCTCCAACACGCTCGCCGTTTCGGGCTCCAACACCTGCCCACGCAGCCCAGTGAAATACTCGGCCAGTGGGACGATGTCTTCGGGACGATCCGCGAGAAGCGGTAGTCCGATCACGATACCGGCCAGCCGTTGAAACAAATCGTGACGGAACAGCCCGCCGTCCAATCTTTCGGCGGCATCTTCTTGCGCTGCCGACACGACGCGGAAGTCGGCGTGATGCTTGTGCCCCGCGCCCAAAGGCTGTACTTCGCCCGTTTCCAAGGCGCGCAGCAACTTCACCTGGGCGGCTATTGACAGGTGCAGCACTTCATCGAGAAACAGCGTGCCGCCGTCGGCGCGCTCCAGATGTCCCTTAACGGTCTCGACGGCCCCCGTGAATGCCCCTCGCCGGTGCCCGAACAACAAACTTTCAGCGATGTCCGGTGGCAGCGCACCACAGTTGATGTCTACGAGCTGCCCCCGGCGGCGGCTGCAATAATGAATGTGGCGAGCGAACAGCTCCTTCCCCGTCCCGGTCGCGCCGATAAGGAGGATCGGCAGTGCGGTCGGAGCGAACCGCTCCATGAGCTCCCTTGCACGCTTAATCGCCGGCGAGACGCCGATGATGGGCGCTAACACGGCTTCACTCATTGGAGCCCACTCCGCGGCAAACGCGGCGCGGTGACGCTGTCCGCGTCCGCATCGGTCTTGAGTATGCGCGGCGTGAGAAAGAGGTATAGCTCCGTGCGGTTCGTCTTTCGGTCCGCTCGCCCAAACAACCCGCCAATCAGCGGAATACTTGACAGAATCGGCACGCCCCCTTGCGACACGTCCCTTTGTTGGTCGCGCAGCCCGCCGATGACGATCGTCTGACCGTTTCTGACCAGCACCCGCGTCACGGCTTCGCGCGTCGAAATCACGGGCGCATCGAACTGTACCTCGCTCGTCGCCTGATTGATCTCCTGCTGAATGAGAAGCGAGACGTAGCCATCCTGGTTGATCGTGGGCCGAACCGTGAGCTTCGTCCCCACATCACGGTACTGTATCACCTGGTCGCGCGTCGGCGTATCGGTAGGCAAACTGCGGCTCACTTGCACGAACGGTCGCTGGGAGCCGACGAGAAAGCGCGCTTCCTGGTTGTTAGATGCGAGCAGCACGGGACGCGAAACGATCTCGACGTCGCCGCGGCTCGCCGCCGCTCGCAGCGTCGCATCGATATTAGCTCGACCGAGGTGCATCAGCCTAATAACCAAGTCGCCTAGCCCGCCGCCGACCGTCTCGCCACCTGCCGTCCCATCGCCCTTGTCGACCGACTGCGGCGGTACAAAGAGATCTGCCCCAAACGAGAAGCTGCGATCTTGCCGGGCTTCGACGATCAGCACCTCGATGAGCACCTGCAGGGGCCGGATATCGAGCTGGTCCACCGCTTCCTTAATAACGTCGTAGTCACGCTGCGATGCCCGAACAAGCAACGAGTTTGTGAGTTCATCGGGGACGATCGTGACCGATCCCGAAAGCGAGGATTGTCGAACCGTCGGCTGGTTCGACGGTGCCTGAGCCCCGGCGGGAGGCACCACGTTGCGGCGCAATTCATCCGAGAGCGTTCCCGCCGACAATCCACTCTGGCCAGAGAACGCCCCACTGCCGCCGAAGAGTTGGTTTACTGTGGCGGCAACGTCAGACGCTCGGGCGTGCCGGAGCCGGATGACGAACAGTTGCACTGGACCAGAATCGGACGATGCCTGACGCGCGGGTCGCGGCTCCTGCTGCGGTCGTGGCCCGACTCGATAGAACGATGAGTCCTCCACAAACTCCAGATTTTGGGACTGCACGAGACCGCGCAGCAGCGCCAGCAACGTCGCGCGATCCACGGGGCCGGGGGTCTGCAGTGTCACGCGCACAGGCTGGATCGGACCTACGAGCACTGGCTTTGGCAGATACTGTCCGATCGCCTGAATCACGGCACGAATGTCGGTCTCGACAAACCGGACCGCGATGCTGTCGTGAGTGAACCGCACCTTGGACGTGTCCTGGCCGTGCAAAGGACCGATCAAGGCATAAGTGAGCGCGCTGATTAGCCAGACCGTCCGGCCGTCCGACCGTCCGACCGTCCGTTTCACTTCCATGGCTCCCGCACCTCAAGCACCCAGGTGGTATCCATTCCGGCAATGATGACCCTACTATTGGTGATCTTCTCGATTTTCAGCCCCGCCACGGTGTCTCCCACGCGCATCACACGCGACCCTTCCACTCCGGGAAGCCCTTCAATCACCGCCGACGGTGCCAGGCCGTTGACCACACCGACCAGAATGAGGGTTGGTTTCGGAGGCGGTGGAGCCAACTGCTCGGCGAGCCGCAGCGGATCATAGGCTGGGAGCAGCGGTCGCCGCCCGATGCGAAACGGGTCTCGCGATACGACTGCGGCGACCGATTCAGCGGCGATCCGACTTCCCGAACCGCTCGACTGCGCGCCGGAGTCGTGGGCCGGTGCGCGTGGCAGCCGGATGCGGACGATCGGCCCTGCCGCGATGCGAAGCGAGGCCGTGATGCCGAGCAGTCCCACCACAATTAGCGGCAAGCGGAGATCAGTCGTCATATGTCGTGTTTTTCCGTCGACCGCGGCCTGATGTACCAGCCGCTGACGGTTATCTCGACCTTCAAGATTTCCGGTCCGCGCTCTACGGTGCCCGGCTCCCGCGCCTCGACGCGGAGCTCATCCAGCTTTAGGACCTCGTCACCGGCATCGATGGCGCGGATCAGGGCGATCAACCCGCGAACGTCAGTCTCGAGCGCCGCATGCACGCGCACCCGACCCAACCGTCCATCGCCGCTCGAGTCGGGGAGTGGATCGAGCCGCTCGACTTTGGCGGGCGCTCGCGACGCTGCCAGGTTCATCCTGCCGGAGAGATCGGCACCCGCTTCGGCGGGCGACGAGCCGGAGAGCACTTGCGGCGCGAGCGCAACCAGCGCCTGCGACAGTACAGCGGCGGAATCACGGAGCGTGGGCAGTGAAGCAGTCTCTTCGCGCGTGCGCGCCAACAGGGTGGCCCGCTCGCGCAGTACCGCGTGAGCCTCGGTTACGAGCCGCACTGCCCACGGCAGGACACGGAGCCCCAGGACGGCGACGGCGATGGCGATTCCACCCATGAGCAGGGCACGGCGATCCCGCGGCGTCACGGGTGTTTGGTCCCAAAGATGATCGTGAATCGCTCCCACTCGTGGGCGCCGAGTGTCTCGCGGACGATCGCGCCTTCGATGCGCGGGTTGAGAGCCGCGTGCTTGCGCTCGACGGCGGCCAGGACGTCGGCCGCGCGCCGCCCCGCGCCGGCAATGACGCCCGATCCGTCTGCTCGCCACGTGTATGAGGTAAGGACCGCCGAATCCGGCATCGCGCCGTCCACGCGTGCGAGCGTCGCGAGCGCTTCGCCGCGGGAGCGCCGCGCCTCGGCGAGGCCGAGCACCATCGCTTCGGCCGCCCGCATTTCTCGCCGCACGTCGCGCAATGCGGCGAGGGGCACGTCGGCCACCGCCAACTGCGCTTCCACATCACGCCGTTCGATCACCAGGCGGACACCAAAGAGCAGGCCGGCTACGAGCCACGCCGCACACGCTCCAACGGCTAGTCGCACGGTAGTCCGGCGACGGGCCCGTGCGCGGACGGCGCGCTCGGCCGTCGGCAGGAGCTGCAGCTGCGGCGACATCCCCGCCGCTGTGACCGATTCCAGAGCCAGTCCCGCCTCGGCTGCCCCCGCGACAATGGCGAGGACGAGCGGCTCCTCCACTGCCGCCGCGTGGGTGACGCGCCTACTGCCGTTCGTCACCCAGGTGGCGTCGGTGACGAGCGCTGCTCCATTGCGTCGAAAGAACCGTCCAGACTGGTTCGCCACGAGCGACGGCAGCTCCCGCTCGCGCACCGGTGGCAGGTCTGTGAGGGTGCGGGTCTGCGCCGGCGGGCGCTCTAATGTCACGCGCAGTCGCCGGCACCGCTCCGCTGGCGCCGCCGCCAACTGCGCAACGACGTCCGCCAAATCATTGGGCGATTCGTAAGTTGCCTCTCCCGCCCACACCACAACACCCGATCGCATCGCCTCGGCGCGGACATTGGAGTCGCCCACAATGAGGTGCAGCACGGGCGCCCGCATGACGATCGATTTCACTCGGTCTCTCGGCGAATCACGGCGAGGCGACCAGGTACCAGTACAGTCGTGAGCGTTGCGCGGGCCACGAGCGCCGTTCCCCGAACGCCGCCCTCGAGAGTCGCGATGAGTTGCGGCGGATCAAACACCGCCGCACGCACAAACTCCGCATAGCTGGCGAGCAATACCATTCGGGACGAGCGGGAGAGGAGGCCCGCCAGCTCATCGGCGCTGTGGATGGGTCGAAGTCCTCGACGACTCGTCAGCAGGAAGACGCCCTCTTCAGTGATCCCCGGAAGAGTGCGCAGCACCTCTGGCGGCGCGGCGTTGACGTTCACGACCCCGGTGCCGCGCACCGTCACGAACGGGGTCAGACGAGCTACGATTACTGAGTCGAGACCAGGCACTTGGTGCAGGTCGGAGAGCGTGCCGCTGCGTCGCCGCACGATGACCGATTCCGCGACCGCTTGCTGAACGCCGAGGGCTTTGAACAGCTGCGTGAGGGCATCTCGGTCGGCGGTATTGAGATTGAGTCTGCCGGCTGGGTCCTCCAGGCAGGCCCGACACCACGTGCCACGTCCCAAGTCGATGGGGGCCAGGCCACGGATCGTGGGATCGACGGCGAAGCGCGCCAACAGGATCTCACCACACGCTTCACGCCCCCACTCCGCGCGCGCGAGGAGCACCCGATTCCGCGTGGTCTCGCTGCCGAGTCGCGCGACGAGCAGGCCGGCACCGGTGAGTGCCGTCAGGGCAGTGAGGACCCATAACACCGCGAGGAGCGCGAACCCGCGCCGCGTCATCCCCGCTCCTTCACCAGGAAGAGCAGCGTATCCACGCATCCCGCATTCCGCTTCCCGCATCCGGCGATCCGCAGGCGTACCGCGAGGGGGGCGCTCACTGGCGAAACCCACTCGCGCACCCACTTGGTGTCTGCACCGGGATCGAGGAGGTAATCGAATGCCACATCGGTCACGCCATCGGCGAGCCGCAGCCGCTCGGCCCCGCTGGCGCCCAGGAACCGGCTGTCGTCTTGGAGGAGTTGGGTCGGTTCTTGCTCGAACCACCCGCCGGGCACGAGCTGCCACGACGTGAATGACGCGCGATTCATGCGCCCCTCAAAGGGGGGGTCGAGCGAGAGAAACGTGGCTTTGAGCCAGCGCCGCGCATTAGCGCCGCGGTCCTGGCTCACGCGCGCTGTAGCAACGGCGTTGGCTCCATCGGCCACGCCGGTGAAAATCCGGTGCGCGGCCAGCATCACGAGGCCCGTGATCGCGAGCGCCACCATTACCTCAACGAGTGTGAAGCCACGCCGTTCTCCGTGTTTCACCGAGACTCCTTCCGCCGGTACACGACGGTCACGAGATCTTCCACCTGCGGCGATTGCACCTGAACAAGAGCGATCCGGTACAGCGTCTGCTCAGGTCGCTGGATATCCACGACGAACTCGCCGATCTGCCGCCGTCCGATGCGCTGATCGAGCTCGGTCCGGTTGAGGAGCGTGAGCGCGGCAAGCAGGCGCTCTTCGGTAGCGAGGGTGATCTCGCGCAGACGCGCGTCGCGCTCCGAGCGAAGACCGGAGCCCACGACCTCGACCAGTCCGATTCCGGCAGTCGCCAGAATGACGATGGCGACCAGCACCTCCAGCAGCACGACGCCGCGTTCATTTCGCATCGGGAATCCCGGTGAGTGGATCGACGTTCGACCCTATGGCACGGCCATCCGGGAGAAACCGCACGCCGCGCGCTGTCCGCGGTGCGCCGGAGTGAATCGCCTCGGCCCGCGCTCGTTTGAGCGCGCGGATCTCCACCGATTCTCGTGGGGTCTGGAGCGATCCGATCGCCAGACCTGTCACACCGAGGACGACGCCTAGTATCGTCAGGACGACGAGGAGCTCGAGGAGCGTCACACCGCGCATCACATGCCCGGACGCAACGAGTAGACCGCCTGCAGCAGCGCCGCCGCCGTGAATGCGACGATGCCACCGAAGGCGACGATGAGCGCCGGCTCCAACCCCGTGACGATCGTGCGTAGCCCGCGCTCCGCTTCTTGAGCAGCGAGATTCCCGGCGTTCCATGCCATATCCGCCACTCGGCCGCTCGACTCTCCCACCTTGATGAGTTGCAAGGCGCTTGCACTGACCGCCCCTTCACGCTCGAGGGCTCCTGCGAGCGGCGCGCCCTCTGCCACGCGCTCTCGGCTCCGCTCGAGCCGATCCGCAATGGCAAGATCGCCGGCCGCGGCCCGCGCCGCGTCTAACGCGGGCAACAGCGGCATGCCGGCGCGCAGCATGCCGCCGAGGGCGCGCATCACGCGGGCGGTAGCGAGGGCCCGCCGCACCGCACCGATGAACGGGAGTCTCAGGAGCACCTCCTCGACTTGCTTCCGTCCCGCGGGGCGCCGAATCCATTCGATCGCGCTCCACGTCGCCGCGACGACGATCACAAGCAGCGGAATCCAGAAGCGCGTCATTAGCTGTGACATGTCGAGCAGCAGTCGCGTCGCCGGTGGCAGCTGCTGCCCGAGGTCGCTGAGGATCGCTGCGAAGCGTGGGACGACGACCGTCGTGATCACCAGCACGGAAGCGGAGCCCGCCACGGCGAGGAACAGCGGATAGGTGAGCGCCTGGCGGACACGCGCGACGAGGTCGGCTTCCTGCTCGAAATGGGTCGCGATCTGTTCGAGCGCCGTGCCGAGCTGGCTGCCCCGCTCGCCGGCTCGGATCATGCCGATGACGAGCGCGGGGATGACGCCATGTCCCGCGGCGAGCGCATGCGCGAAGCTCGCCCCTTCGCGGAGGCGTTCGCGCGCGGCGGTGAGCGTTTGGCGCAGCGCGCCAGAAGCGAGCGGTTCGCTCGCGCCGATGGCGCGCTCGAGTGGAACCCCGGAGGAGACGAGGGCGGCGATGCCGCGAAACACGATCGCCAGGTCCCGGCGACTCGCCGCGGGACGATGGTCCTCGACCGCCGGCGACACGGCGATCGCGAAGAGCCCGCGGCTCGCGAGCGTCGCCGATGCCTGCCCATGACTCTCGGCCTCGATGGCCCCGTAGACGATCGCCCCGTCCTGGCGTGCGGCTCGATAGGAGTACGCGCTCATGGCCGCCGCACGCTTCCTTCCCAGGACGTGACGTCGGCATCCTCGCCCGTGCCGCCCGGTTGACCGTCACGACCGAGCGACAGGAGGTCATAACTCTCGGCGTTCACGTCGCCCGGCGATTTGTAGGAGTACGGCCGGCCCCAGGGATCGAGCGGGATCGCTTTGCGGAGATACGGACCACGCCAATTTCTCGCCGCCGGCTCGCCCGTGGGTCGCTCGCGCAGCGCGGCGAGTCCTTGTGTGGTCCCGGGATAGAAATCGTTGTCGAGGCGATACTGATCGAGCGCGAGGGCGAAGAGCTCGATCTGGGCGCGTGCCGCCGACACCTTGGCATCGCCGACATTGCGGAACACCATCGGGCCCACGAGACCGGCGAGGATCGCGATGACGGTGATCACGACAAGCAGCTCGATGAGGGTGAATCCGTCGGACAGTCGGACGGTCTGACGGTCTGACGGAAAACCCGACCATCGCATAACCGTCCGACAGTCCAACCGTCCAACCGTCCAACAGCTAGTGCGCCGTGACACGCAGGACCTCCTCCACCGTCGTGATCTCTGCTTGTACCTTCACCCAGCCGTCGTGTCTCATCAGCTCCATGCCCTCCTTCTCTCCCAGCTCGCGGAGCCTCGCGAGTGATTCGCGGGACGTGATGGCGCGATTCAACGTTTCGGAGACGACGAGCAGCTCGAAGATGCCGATGCGGCCGAGGTAGCCCGTGCGGTGACACGCCTCGCAGCCGCGCCCACGCACCAGGTGCGGCGTCCCTTTGGGCTCACCGGAGACAAACGACACAACCTGCGGATCGGGGCGATAGCGCTCGCGGCAGTGCTGGCAGATGCGGCGCACCAGCCGCTGCGCGAGCACACCGTTGATCGTCGCCGCGATTTGATACGGGGCGACCTGCAAGTCGAGCAATCGCGTGACTGCGCTGGGCGCGTCGTTTGTGTGCAGCGTCGAGAAGACGAGGTGACCGGTCATGGCCGCCTGCACCGCGACCTCCGCGGTCTCCGGATCGCGCATCTCACCGACCATCATGACGTCGGGGTCTTGCCGCAGCACGCTGCGCAGTGCCGAGGCGAACGTCATGCCGGCTTTGCGATTCACGGGGATCTGCGTGACGCCCTGGAGGTGATACTCGACGGGATCCTCCACCGTGATGATTTTCTCCGCCGTCGTGTCTCGCAGGGCCAGCGCGCTGTAGAGCGTCGTCGTCTTCCCACTGCCCGTTGGGCCGGCGGCGATCACGATGCCTGTGGGACGCGCGATGATGCGGTGGAATTGCTCGAGGGTCGTGGGCGCCATACCCAGCTCGTCCAAGCTGACCGGCTGACCGCCGCGGTCGAGCAGGCGCAGCACGACGGATTCACCGTAGAGCGTCGGCACTGTCGACACTCGGATGTCCAGCTCGCGCGACTCGAGACGAATGCGGAAGCTGCCATCCTGCGGCGCGCGCCGTTCCGCGATATCCAACTCGGCCAGCAGTTTTACGCGGCTCACGATCGCGCTTTGCGCCTGCTGTGGGGGCGCGGGTGCGTCGGCGAGGACGCCGTCCACCCGAAACCGCGCGCGCAGCCCCTGGGGTGTCGATTCGAGGTGGATATCGGACGCGCGCGCGTCGTGCGCTTCCTTAATGAGCAGGTTTACGTACTTGACGACGGGGGGTTGGCTCGCGAGATCGCGCGCGTCCGCCAGCTCGCGATCGTCATTCCCTGAAAACGCTTCACCGTCCCGCAAGTCGTTGACCACTTCTACCATCGATTCGGCCGCAGCGTAGGCACGCCGGATGCCGTCGGCCAGGTCTTCTTCGCTGACCGGAACGAGCTCGACCGGTCGGCCGAATTCGCGAGACAGGTCAGCGAGGACGTCGGGATCGGGATCGCCCGAGACCGCGACACGCACGTGCGTCTCGGTGGTCTCGAGGGGGAAAACGCGGTTGTACTCGAGGTAGCAAGCCTCGAACGAGTCAGGCAGAGAGAGTTGCGACTGGAGCATTTTACACGTGTCTTGGCAGGGACTGTGCCGCGCAGACGCGCGCGATGCGTGCTTCGAATGCAGGCGTCGCGAGGGTCAAACTTGTCAGACTGACAAGTTCGAACACTCCAACTTGTCACGTAAAGAGAGAGAATTCGTGCTCAAGAACGGGTGGACTTGTCACGGTGACAAGTTCATACGGTCGAACTTGGCACCGTGGAGGGATGTTGGGCGCTGCATCGTGCTCAGTTCAAGATGGCACGGGGAGTGCTTAGGGCGGGGACGCTCCGGGCGTCCGGAATTCTGGTACTCGAGTGTGGGAGTGCCCGATCGTGTCTCACCCCCTCCGCCGTCTACCCCTCGTCACGGCCACAATCCTGTTTTCCCTCTTAGCAGCAGCGAGACGTTACGTCCTGGTCGGCGTCAGCGTGAGCCCCGACGCCGGCGGCTATCCCGATGCGACGATCCGACTGGCGAACACGACCGGAAACCAGGTCACCTTCACGGTGACGAACACCGGGGACATCGACACGCGGTATTCTGTAACGTGCACCCCAGGCGTGGCGGTGTCGTCCATAACCGCGTGCCCCACGATAGGCATCATCGCGGCCGGGAATTCAAAGCCCGCGTCGGTGTCGTTCACGACGGGATCCGCCGGCTCCGGGAGCGTTTCGATCTTGGTTACCGCGACGACCCCGACCGGCGCGTCAGCCACGGGTAAGTTCAACGAAACGGTCGTCAATCCAGCCGCGTCAGTGACGCCGGACGGCGGGAGCGCCGCGTTTGCTCCGAACACGGCGTCGTCGTACAGCTTCACGGTGACGAACACGGGCACGGCGCAAACGACGTACACGCTCGCCGCGGTGTGTTCTGGGACCGGCGTCACGGGATGCTCGCCGAGTCCCGCCAGCGTCACGCTTTCCGCCAACCAGTCCCAGCCAGTGACGGTCTCCTTCACGACGCAGGGCCAAGGCACGACAGGAGTCGTCGAGCTAGATGCGCAGTGGGGCGGCTCCACGCTCGACGCGGGCACAGTCAACGTCACGGTCTATACCTACGGCGTCGCGGTTACGCCTGACGGAGACGCCACGCCGACGCGCCCGGCGAACACGAGCGGCTACAGCCAGGTGTTCACCGTTCACAACACGGGAAGCGCCCCCAACAGCTACGCGCTCACGTGCGGTGGTTCCTCGAATGTCACGTGCACGAGCCTGAGCCAATCGAGCGTGCCGGTCGACGGCTACACGTCCGCCAACATCACCGCGTACTACAACGTTGGCCCGGAGGGCCTGGGGACATTGACGCTGAGCGCCGCGGGGACTAACGCGACGGACGGTGGATCGTGGAGCGTCCACGTTGAGCGCTACTCGGTGGCCGTGATCCCGGACGGCACCGCCACGCCGATTCGGCCCACGTCCTCATCGTGGAGCGAGACGTTCACCGTCCAGAACACCGGTACGGCGGTCACCGGTCCGGCGTCCGACACCTATACCTTCTCATGCAGTATTCCAACCGGTCCGCTCACATGTGGGACGGTCAGTCCGGCGAGCGCAACCCTCGCCGTGGGCGCTCAGCCGATAACCGTGACGGTCAACTACTCGACCGCGAGTACGACCGGCACAGGCAATCTCACACTCACGGCAAACGGAGTCGCCAGTGATCCCGGTTACTACTCGGTGCAGGTCGAACGTTACAGTGTGGCCGTTGGGCCAGACGGTTCGACTACTTCGCCGCGCCTAACCAACACTGGTGGTTACCGCGAGGTTTTCACGGTCCAGAACACGGGGAGCACGCAGAACACCTTTTCCCTCACCTGCAGCGGCTCGTCAAACGTTACGTGCACCAGCCTCAACCCGACCAGCGTAACGCTGGCCGCGAACGCGTCCACGACCGACACGGCGTCTTACAACGTCGGCTCGACAGGGACGGGCACGCTGAGTGTGAACGCGTCGGGGATGAACGCGAGCGACGGAGGGTCTTACTCCGTCCCCGTCATCTCTTACGGCGTAGCCGTAACGCCCGACAGCGGCGAGGACCTGCGGCGACAGCCCAACCGCGTGAGCCTGGGCGCGAACTTCACCATCAAGAACACGGGCACCGCCACGGATACGTTCACGTTCGGTTGCTCTGCAGCAGGCACTATCACATGCACACGTGACGCCTTCGGCAATTACCTGATATCACCGGCTTCCGCGATACTTGCGGGCAGCGCACAGACCAGCGTGGCTGTCACCTATAGTACCGGCAGCGAGACAGGGACCGGGCGCGTCTTCCTGAACGCGATTGGCCACCATTCCACAGATCAGGGATGGTTCTGGGTGCCGGTGAGCAATTCGACGGTCGGCGTGACGCCGTCGAACGGGTGGACGAAAGGTGCATTCACCGCTACCAGCTATACCGCCACGTTTGTCGTGAGCGATCCCGATACCCTCGGCCATTCGTACGCGCTGGACTGTTACGCCAGCGACGTGAATATCACATGTCCAACTTCGCCGCTTGGCACACTCGTGCTCGCAGCGGGGCAGTCTCAGAACCTCAGTGTAGGGTACTCGGTCGGCGCTGGTGCGAGCGGGGACGCCTACATTCACCTCTCGGTAAACGGGAACGAACTCGGTCCTGGGAAGCTCAATTTCCATGTTTGGCCTAGCGTAGCGCACGCTGTTTCCGTGACGCCGACAGTAACCCCCGGTCCGGCTCGCAGCAGCTTCACGAACGGCTACAGCTCGACATATACCGTGCGCAACGTCGGAACCTCGAGTGACACGTACACGTTCACGTGCGTGGCGCCCGCCAACGTCACGTGCGGCACCGTCACCCCGGGAAGTCAACTACTCGCCTCCTTGGACAGCTCCGTCGTCAGCGTGAGCTATAACGTCGGCGCGAGCGGATCCGCCTACGTGAGTCTCACGGCATCAAATGCCAACGCGAACAACACCGGCCAAATGAGCTTCAGTGTGGTGCCAGCGGCTGCCTATGCGGTGGCGGTCACGCCGGACGCGAAGGACGTGGGTGTCCTGGCAAGCACGGCCGCGTCGTATCCCTACACCGTGTGGAACCGCGGAACATCGCAGAACACCTACGCCATTGCGGCGAGCTGCACCGGCAGCGCGATCGCCAGTGGCTGTACGCCGTCCGCGACATCGCTCACGATTCCGGCCGGCGGCAACAGCGTCGTCTCGGTCTCCTACACGTCCGGTGGAGCATCAACGACAGGCAAGATCACCCTCACGGCTACACAGTCGAACGATGCCGGCGTGAAAGACAGCGGATGGGTGAACGTCGCGACCGGAACGGCGCAGCGCCCCACAGTCAGCGTCAGTACGGTCAATCCGGGGCTCACGCCCGAGCGGGACTTGTGCATGACAGTGGCCCTCGCTGGCGGCGCGGCCTCGGAGTGCGGAGACCTACGGCTGGCGCATGGGCTGCCCGCCGTTCGCACAATGGGCAAGGTGCGCGCACCGACGCTCGTGTACTCAAGCGCGCTCGCGCATCCCTATCCGCTGCTCGCCGCCGAGGTAACGCTCCCCACCGGCGCGGCCAATCCCGACTCGGTGGAACTGTCATTCAAGTTGAATGGAGTGGAGCGGCGCAAGGCGCGTTGGGCGGGAAGCGCGTTCAGCCCGGGTCGAGCGAATCGTGTCGTCATTGGGTTTGATGGCCTCAACGACACGACGGGCGTGTACTCCTACACGCTGGATGTCACCAACATCTATCCGGGCAGCTCGTTGTCAGCACTCACCCCGGGCTCAGGCGAGATCATCAACGTCAACCGGTCACAGACCGAATTCGGAGCCGGGTGGTGGCTCGCGGGGCTCGAGCGCCTCAAACTCGACTCGATGCTCTGGATCGGGGGCGATGGCAGCGCCCGCGTGTACCGCTCGGCTGGCACGAATGTCTGGGCGGCCGCGGCCGTGGACCGGCCCGATACGCTCAAGAAGGTGGGCACAGAATACGTGCGCCTGCTACCCGGCCAAGCCGAGGTGTGGTTCGACGCCACGGGTCGGCACGTGCGGACCGTTAGCCGGCTGAGGCACGATACAACGTTCTTCCATCGCGATGCGAATGGCTTGGTTGATACGATCAAAGTTGCCCCAGCGAGCCAGGGACTATACTACCAGTTCTTCTATAGCGGTTCGCCCGCACGTCTCGATTCGGCAGGTGCACCACCAGCGGGAACGCTGGTCCGGCGCACGAAGCTGACTCGTAATGGTGCACTCGTCACCTCGATCACCGACCCCGATACGAGCAGTGTGAGCTTTGCATACGACGGCAGCTACACAAATCGAATCATCACGCGTACTGACCGTATCGGGACAGTCGCGAGCTATTTCTATGACGCGGCGGGCAAAGTAGCGCGCGATAGCCTGGATCCTGGCTCGAGCCAGCCGGTCATCGTTACACGACTCCGTGCGCATGAAAGCGCCGGATTCGTAGGAACTGCGGCTGCCGATACCGCGGCGGCTACGGCCGCCATCGACGGCCCTCGCACAGACGTCGGTGACTCGACGCTCTTCTGGGCGGATCGCTTTGGGGCCCCGCGACGCATTCGTAACGCCCTTGGCTATGAGACGACGGTCAGTCGCGAAAACGCGACGTATCCCGCACTCGTCACGCGATCACAGGGACCCACAGGCCGCGTCATGCGCGCACATTACGACACTCGCGCCCACATCGATACGCTCACCGATTCTGCGACGATCGTGAACGGACAGCCGGCGGTGACGCGGTATGCTTGGGATGCAAGCTGGGATGCTGTGACGCGAATCGTCCCGCCCGAAGGCGACAGCACAGTCATCGGTATCGAGACCTCAACAGGGCACCGGATCTGGCAGCAAGACGCGAGCGGCAGCGTCAGTCGCGACACCTTCACGTATTACGCGAACGGCCTACTGGCGACGGCGCGCGAAGCCGGAGCGTCGGCCGTGACGACGTTGAACTATGACAGCCGCGGCAACCTTCGGGAACAGATCTCTCCGCTCGGATTCCGAGATTCCGTCTACACGGACAACCTCGGCCGTGACACGCTGACAGTTTCGCCGCCCCTCGATTCGGCTGGAACGTCCAAGTTTCTGCGCGCTCGCAGCGTCTATGACCTCATGGGTCGCGTGACGAAGGCGGTGAGCTCAGCGCCGGCGATGCCGTACACGGTCACAGTCAGTGGTGTCACGGCGGACGCACAACCGGTCATCGCAGACAGCGTCGTCGTCCAAAACACGTATGACCGGGAGGGTCGGTTGATCGAAGTCGACGGTCCGACTGTGGAGCTCCGCACATACGATCGTGCCAATCGTGTGCTTACGAAGCGCGTCGGATCGGGACCAACGGGATTCGTCTATGATGCGGCCGGAAATGTGATTAGCGAGAGCTACCGCAACGGCGGAACCGTCTCAGCGCAGTTCGATGCGCTGAACCGTCTCGTGCAGCGGGTGGTTCCTCGGGCTGCATACCCGAGGACAGACTGCACGGGACACGCCAACGGTCCCGTTACCGGCGATGGGGTTTCGTGCGGGTACCTTACTCCGTATTTCACTAATCTGCTCGGCGACTCTCTCCTGATACCCGCCGACACCTTGCTGTTCGCCTTTGATTCAGCCGGCAACATGGTGCGGGCCGACAACCGTTATGCCGAGGTGCGACGCAGCTACTATCTCAATGGCGCGCTCGCCACCGACACGCTGCGGCTGCGCGATTACAGCGACAACGCGTTTGGGCACACCTATACCTTGAGCTATCGTTACGATCGGGACGGTCGACGGGCGTGGATGAATTTGGTGGGGCTAGCCGCGGCCGACAGCTTTACGTACGCCTACAGCGCCGCAAACGGTGGCCTGGCGCAGATCACCGATGGCGCCGGCCGGCGATACGCAGTGACCTACAAACCTAACGGGCGGCTAGACAGCCTTAACGTCTTTGCAGCCGGTGCGGGAACACCGGGAATCAAAGAGTCTTACCAGTACGACGCCGATGGGCGCCTCACCGTACGGGAACGGCGCACGGGCGCAAACGCCGTGTTACAGCACGACAGCTTGACGTACAGTCCGACCGCGCAGGCCCTCAGAGCGAGTACGAACTCGGCCGCCGCTTCGCAAGGCACACAGTACATTCGGAACGCGTACAACGGACTCGGTGCCGTCGTCGCGTCGGAACTTCAGAACAGTGGCACAGCCTACTGGAATCTTGAAGAATTCCGCGCCGACAAGATCGGCAATGTGTGGTACCAGCACACGCGCTACGCAGTACAGTCAGTCCGTCCCTCTTCTCAAAGCTTCTTCACGGGTGATGGACTTTTGTACGCGCGCTCAGGAGCGTTCCCTGATGGGTGCCCCCCCGGCACCGTATACCTCGACACGCTTTATCAAGTCGCCGATGCTGCCGGCAACGTGATCCGCTCCGGCGATCGCCATCATAGCGGTTGTGACAGTCAGGAGACGCAGACGGCTAGTAACTCTTACTACTCGACGGCCAATCGGCTAATGGTCTTCCAACGGTGGACGATGGACGGGCAGAATTGGGAGGAATACTGGTACGACGCGTTGGGCCGGCGCGTCTTGACTCGGACGCGGCATGATTCGAACAACTGCTGGCAGCAATCTGCGCTGCCCTGTCCAGGGTTTGTCGAGCGCACGGTATGGGACGGCGACCAGCTGCTCGGCGAGGAACGCACGAGTGGTTTGGACCAGGTGATGGGCGGTGCGCCGTACTACGGCACAGTGCGCTACGTGCACCTGGTCGGGATGGACGCGCCTGTCGCGATCCTCGATAGTCGCTTCAGCGACGCGCGCGTGATTCACTACAATTGGCGGGGCCTCGCCGAGGCGTCGAGCTTTACCAATGGTAGCCCCGCCGACTGTGAGCTCACCGGTGGGAGCTGCACGCGGATCGCTTGGAACGCAGGCGAGGGGGTCTACTTCATTCGGAACACCAATCCCTATGCAGGAATGACCCCCACGTGGATCGGAAGCTTGCCGGCGAATGGCAAGGGAGACGCAGGGCTCTTATATAGAAGGAACCGGTTCTTTGATCCAGCGAGTGGGCGGTTTACGCAGGAAGATCCGATTGGGCTTGCGGGCGGCCTCAATCTGTATGGGTTTGCGGGAGGAGATCCCGTCACGTTCTCGGATCCTTTCGGTTTGTGCGTTCCGATGCCATGGTGCATGCAAGGCGCACTTCAAAACGTCGCGGCGAAAATAGGTCACTTCGTTGACAAAGTGAACCAGTTTGCAAGGGAAGAAGCCGCCGGTTTTGC
>WNGD01003288.1_pt1 | contig 31272 bp, 29 predicted proteins | sample 5400671 | NCBI WGS metagenome assembly WNGD01 (sample SAMN13153369, study PRJNA577476) | soil metagenome | isolation source: 40 cm soil or saprolite under grassland replicate 2 | place: USA:California | collected 2016-06-15
TATCAAGAGTGGCGGAGGGACCGGCCCAGAGATGCCTGCCAACCTACCGGGTTACCGGCAAGGTGGAAAGTCCGTCAGACGAGAGTCTGAAAGATGATGCAGTCACGGACGAGACGGCCCCTCCCGCAGGGGCTTTTTTATTTCCCTCCCCCGCTCGCGAGGGAGGGCATCAGCGAGCTCCGGTGTGGAAAAGCGAGCGTGTCAGGGTGGGGGCAATCAAATGTCGAGGAGGTGTTCGGTGAAGCAGTTGCGATGTCGGGAATGCGGACGGTTGCGGGACTTCGAACCCGCCTACGTCTGCGAGCACTGCTTCGGACCGCTGGAGGTGGCCTACGACCTCGCCGCTGTCAGGGAGCGCATCAGCCGCGAGTCGATCGCGAAGGGCCCCAACACCATCTGGCGCTATCGCGAGCTGTTGCCGGCCCCCACCGGCGAGCCGATTGACCTGGGGACTGGCTTCACGCCTCTGGTCAAAGCGGCCAACCTCGGGAAGGTCCTCGGCCTCGACCATCTCTACCTCAAGAACGACACGCTGAACCCGACCGGGTCGTTCAAGGACCGCAACGTCGCGGTCGCCACCAACTTCGCGCGTTCCTACGGCTTCGACACCCTCTCCTGCTCCTCCACCGGAAACCTCGCCGGCTCGGTGGCGGCCTACGCCGCGCGCGCCGGACTTCGCGCCCTGGTCTTCATCCCCGCCGGGCTGGAGCCGGGCAAAGTTGGAGCCGCCAGCGCCTACGGCGCGACCGTCGTCGAGGTCAACGGCACCTATGACGATGTCAACCGGCTCTGCGTCGAGCTCGCCGACCTCTATGGCTGGGCGATCGTCAACGTCAACCTCCGTCCCTTTTACTCGGAGGGAAGCAAGACGCTGGCGTTCGAGGTCGTGGAGCAGCTCGGCTGGCGGGCGCCCGACCACCTCGTGGTGCCCGTCGCCGCCGGGTCCTTGCTGGCCAAGACCGCCAAAGCCTTCCAGGAGATGGTTGGCGTCGGCCTCCTCGACCGGGCGTCGACCCGCATCCACGCTGCCCAGGCGCAAGGCTGCGCTCCGGTCAGCACCGCGATCCAGCACGGCAGCGACCAGGTCACGCCGGTGCGGCCGAACAGTATCGCGAAGTCGCTCGCGATTGGCAACCCGGCCGACGGCCGCTACGCGGCGCGGGCGGTTCGCGCATCGGGCGGGTGGGGGACGGCCTGCCGCGAGGATGCCGTCCAGGAAGGGATGGCGCTGCTCGCGCAAACGGAGGGCATCCTGAGCGAGCCAGCCGGCGGCGTCGTCGTTGCCGGGCTGACCGAGCTGGTGGCCAGCGGGCGCATCCGGCGCGAGGAAACGGTCGTGATCTGCATCACCGGCAGCGGCCTCAAAACGACCGAACTCTTCGAGGTCCGCGATGGGCACCGTTTGCAGCTGGCCAGGGCCCGCCCGGCCGACTTCGAGCAGGCGATGGCCGCCGCGGAAAAAGCACCCGCTGTGGTCGCGTGAACAGTGCAAATTTCCCTCCCCCGCTTGCGGGGGAGGGTCAGGGTGGGGGCACATGCGGGTAGGAGTGCTGGGCGCCACCGGCCTCGCAGGGCAGCAGGTGCTGGCCGCCCTCGAGGGGCACCCATGGTTCAGTGTGGCCGCGGTCGGCGCCTCCGAGAGTTCGGCGGGAAAATCGCTCGGCGACGCGCTGCGCGACCCATCTGGTGCCAGCCGCTGGTTTGCCGAGGGCCGCCCCGACGCCTCCCTGCTCTCCCTGCCGTGTCTCAACGATGAGCAGCTCCTCGCCCAACCGCTCGACCTGGTCTTTAGCGCCGTTTCCAAAGAGGTCGCCGAAGTCTGGGAGCCTCGCTTTGCGGAACGGGTGCCGGTCGTCAGCACCGCCTCCGCCTTTCGCTACGAGCCCGATGTCCCGATCCTGATCCCCGGCATCAACGACGCGCACGCCGAGGCTCTCCACGACCAGCGCCGCACGCGCGGCTGGCGCGGCTTCATCGCGCCCATCCCCAACTGCACGACGACCGGATTGGCCGTCTCGCTGAAGCCGCTGCACGATGCCTTCGGCGTGCGCACGGTGATGATGACCTCGCTCCAGGCGGTCTCCGGCGCGGGGCGTCAAGGTGGGGTGCTCGCGCTCGACGTGGTCGACAACGTCATTCCCTTCATCCCAGGCGAGGAGGAGAAGGTCGAGCGCGAGACGAAGAAGATCCTTGGTCACTGGGGCGAGCCCGCGCCATTCGCCGTCTCCTGTACGTGCACACGGGTCAACGTCACCGACGGCCACCTGGAAACCGTCTTCGTCGGCACCGAGCGTCCCGTCGATGCGGCGACGGCCACCGCCGCGATGGAACGGTTCGGTGTCGACGGACTCAAGGGTCTGCCATCGGCGCCCGATCGACTGCTGCAGGTCACCCCCGATCCCTTCCGGCCACAACCGCGGCGGGACCGCAATGCGGGCGACGGCATGACGGTCACGGTTGGCCGCGTGCGCGATGAGCCGGCGCTCAAAGGCGTCAAGTACGTCGTCCTCTCGCACAACACCAAGCTCGGTGCGGGCAAGGGCGCCGTCCTCCTGGCGGAATGGCTAACCCGGGAGGGCTACTTACGTCTCGAACGCTCGCATGGCACTTGAGCGCCGCTCGCGTGGGGCGACGCCCCGGAGCGCGCTTCCTGAATCCGTGACACGTCCGGTGCTTGTTCAGAAGTTCGGCGGCACCTCACTCGGCACGCCGGGCCGTATCAAGCGCGCGGCACGGCGTGTCGCCGCCAGCCAGCGGGCGGGCTATGACGTCGTCGTCGTGGTCAGCGCCATGGGCGATTCGACCGACCGGCTCCTGAGCCTCGCATCACGGGTCGCGAAAGACCCGGCCGCGCGCGAGCTCGACCTGCTGCTCTCGACGGGCGAAGGCGTCTCCGCGCCGCTGATGTCGATGGCCCTGACCGAGCTCGGTGTCCCGGCGGTCTCGCTCCTCGGATTTCAAGCCGGCATCCAGACCGACCGCCGCCACGCGAAGGCGCGCATCGTCGGCATGACGCCGGGGCGGATCGAGCGCGAGCTCGCCGCCGGGCGCGTCGTGGTGGTGGCGGGCTTCCAGGGTATGGGCGAGGAGATGGAAGTGACCACGCTGGGACGCGGTGGCTCGGACACGACGGCCGTGGCGCTCGCCGCCGCGCTCAAGGCGCAGGCCTGCGAGATCTTCACCGACGTGCGCGGCATCTACACCGCCGATCCCCGCTTCGTGCCAAATGCGCGGTTGCTGCCCCACATCGCCTACCCGGAGATGCTCGAGCTGGCCAGCTCTGGCGCCCGCGTGATGCATCCACGGGCGGTCGAGATCGCCGAGGCCTACGCCATGGAGCTCCACGTCCGGTCGAGCTTCCATGCCGGGGCGGGTACCATCATCTGTTCGGAGGAGGCGATCATGGAAGACCGAAATCGGGTGCGGGGTATTGCCCACGAAGAGCACGTCGCCCGGCTCTCGGTCGTTGGTGTGCCCGATCGACCGGGTATCGCGGCCGCGATCTTCGCGCCGCTGGCGGAAGCCGATATCGCCGCCGATGTCATTGTGCAGACCGCAAGCCACGAAGGGGTGACCGACATGTCGTTCACGGTGTCATCCACGGATGGCCGGCAGGCCGAGCGCATCGTCCAGGGCGCCGCCAGGGAGATCGGCGCCCGCACTGTGCTGGCGCAGAACGGCCTCGCCAAGGTGTCGGTCATCGGCAGCGGCATCCGTGGACAGCCTGGCGTGGCGGCGATCATGTTCCGGACCCTGTCCGACCACGGAATCAACATAGAGATGATCTCGACGTCGGAAGTGCGCATCACCTGCATCATCGACGCGAAGCGGGTGAAGGACGCGGTCGCGGCGCTGCACGAGGCCTTCAAGCTTTAGCTGTGCCCAAAACCGCCGCGGTACGGGTGCCGGCATCGTCGGCCAACCTCGGACCGGGCTTCGACGTTCTGGCGCTGGCGCTCGACCTGCACCTCACGGTCGAGGGGCGCGAGTCGGCGAAGACGACGGTCAGCTGGGAGGGTGAGGGCGCCGCGGAGGTGCCGCTCGATCGCCGAAACCTGATCGTCCGCGCGGCCCAGCAGCCGTTCGATGGATGGAGCCGTCCGCTGGATGGCCTCGGGCTTCGCGTGAGCAACGACATTCCAATCGGCCGCGGCCTGGGCAGCAGTGCCGCGGCGATCATCGCCGGGATCATGCTGGGGGCGAAACTGCGCGGCCTCCGCATGCCGGTGCAGCGCATCCTCGAGCTGGCGGTCCCGCTCGAAGGCCACGGTGACAACCTGGCGGCCGCCCTCCATGGCGGCTTCTGCATCGCCGTCATCGAGGACGGCGGAGTACGCGTCCACCGCCTCGATTGGCCGTCACGCTGGCGGGCCGTGGTGTTCGTGCCGAAGAGCCTCTCCCCCACGCATGAAGCGCGCCGCCTGGTGCCGCGCCGTCCAGCGCGCGAGGATGCTGTCTTCAACCTGGGCCGGGTCGCCGAGTGGGTGCTCGCCTGCTCCCGGAAGGATCGCTCCCTGGTGGCGAGTGCGATGGACGACCGCCTGCACCAGCCAGGCCGGGCGCGCGCCTATCCCTATCTTGACGACACGATCGCGGCAGCCGAGCAGGCGGGAGCCCTGGGGGCCGCGCTCAGCGGCGCCGGAGGGAGCGTCGTCGCCATCGCGGACCGGAACCTGGCGGCGGTCGGCTCCGCGATGAGCCGGGCGGCAGGCTCACACCGTGTTGAGGGAAGGGTGGTAACCCTGAGGGCCGCCGCCCGAGGCGCCAGCCAGCCCTCGCCGTAATCCTTCTGAAAGGTTCGCCGGGGCAGACTGAGCCCAGTGTGGAGGCCTGCATTCTCCATGCCTGCCATTTCAGATGAGAAGGAGGTGAGAATCATCACTTCAACGCAACGCATCATTACGATTGCCGGCATCGCCGGATCACTGATCGCGGGCGGCGTGATCGGGGCCACGCTGGCCGGTCCGCTTGGCGCCGCGGCGGCGAATCCGGGATCCGCGAACCAGTTGGCCGCGGCATCGGCGAGTCCGAGCGCGAGCGCCGGGACCTTCAAGTCGAACGAGGACGCGACCCACGAGGCCGGTGAAAGCGCCACCGTCGAGGCTCAGGAGAACTCCGGCCAGCGGCCGGGCGGCGGATCCGGCAAATTCACGCCGAACGAGAACGCTGCGCACGAGCAGGGGGAGAGCGCCGCGCGTGAGGCTCAGGAGAACGCGGGCCAGCGCCCGACGGTTCCCTAACGACCTCCGTCACGAATTGACCAACAAGGCTGGGCCCGTGCGCGTCGGGCCCAGTCGTCGTCGAGGGAGGGATTAGAGCGTCAGCTCGCCGCGGCTCGGAACTCCTGGAGGAGCGGCGAACTGATCAGCACATCCGCGGTGGCGATGTTCGTCGCCAGCGGGATATTGCAGACATTGCAGATTCGAAGCAAGGTCTGGATGTCGGGATCGTGCGGATGCTTGTCCAGCGGATCCACCATGAAGAGGACGGCATCGATGTCGCCCTCGACCACGCGGCTGGCAATCTGGACGTCGCCACCATGCGGTCCGGCAGTCACGCGCTCGACGTCGAGCCCGACCTTGTCGCGAAGCAGGTCCCCGGTCGCGCCCGTGGCGATGATGTCGTATTCCTTCAGACGGCTGCGGTTGAACGTGGCAAACGCGACCAGGTCCGCTTTCTTGCCGTCATGGGCAATGATGGCGATCCGCGGCCGCTCGCGATTCGAACCTAACTTCACGTGCGAAAGCATACTGACCCACGATTTCGAAAGCATCGGGCGCTGGCTACAAAAGTGTCACGGTTTCTTTGAATCGGTCGCACACCCTTCCTCAACACCCGGATCGCCGCGCCTATTCCGCGATCGGATCACCCGCAGTGGCGCGCGTATTCCGCCAGGCCCGCGCATCCTGCAGAAAATGCGCGAGCAACTGGTGCCCGTGCTCGGTCAGGATCGCCTCGGGGTGGAACTGGACGCCGGCCAGCGGATGCTGCCGGTGCCGCAATCCCATCACGGTGCCATCCTCCGTCCACGCGGTGACCTCGAGGTCGGCCGGCAAGTCGTCGCGCTCCACGACCAGAGAGTGATAGCGGGTTGCCGTAAACGGGCTGGGCAGCCCGCGAAAGATGGATTGCTCGCGGTGATGGACGCGCGAGACCTTGCCATGCATCACCTGCGCCGCCCGCCGCACCTGGCCGCCATACGCCTCGCCAAGGCACTGGTGGCCGAGGCACACGCCGAGCGTCGGCAGCGTGGGACCCAGCTCGAGAAGCAGATCCTTGCAGATGCCGGCGTCGCCCGGTGTTCCGGGCCCCGGTGAGAGCACGGCCGCAACCGGCTGCAGGTCCGCGACTTCCCCGAGGGTGATCTCGTTGTTGCGGCGGACGACGACGCGCTCGCCGAGCTCACCGAGGTATTGCACCAAGTTGTAGGTGAATGAGTCGTAGTTGTCGATCACCAGCACAACGCCCCTGGGATCCACCTCAGCCCGCCGCCGCGAGCGCCTGCAGGAGCGCGGACGCTTTGTTGCGGGTCTCCAGGAACTCTTCCTCGGGGATGGAGTCGGCGACGATGCCGGCAGCCGCCTGGACCGTGGCGAGACCATCCTTTACGACCATGGTTCGGATCGCGATGCAGGTGTCGAGGTCACCGGTGAAGCTCAGATAACCGATCGCCCCCGCGTAGACACCACGCCGCTCCTGTTCGAGCTCGGCGATGATCTCCATCGCCCGGATCTTCGGCGCGCCCGTCACGGTGCCCGCCGGGAACGTTGCCCGCAGCGCGTCCATTGGACGACAATCGGCCCGCAACCGGCCGGTGATGTTCGAAACCAGGTGCATCACGTGCGAGTAGCGTTCGACCGTCATCAATTCGGTCACCTTGACGCTGCCCGTCTCGCAGACCCGCCCCAGGTCATTACGGCCCAGATCGACGAGCATCACGTGCTCGGCACGTTCTTTTTCGCTCGAGCGGAGTTCGTCCTCCATGCGCTGGTCCGCGGCGGCATCGCGGCCTCGGCGCCGGGTGCCCGCAATCGGGCGGTAGCGCACATTGCGACCCTGCACCGTGACCAGGATTTCCGGCGACGTCCCGATGATGGTGGTAGCGGGCAGTTTGAGGAAATACATGTAGGGCGACGGGTTGAGCGCCCGTAAGAGCCGGTAGACGTCGAAGGCGTCGGCCTGCAGCGGGGTCGTGAACCGCTGCGCGATCTGCACCTGGTAGACGTCCCCCGCCAGGATGTGCGACTTGGCTTCCTCGACGGCTTTGAAGAACTCCGGCTGGGAGATGTGACCTTCGAGGTTGACGTTGGCCGGCCGGTCGGCGGGTTCGAGCGCGCGCAGGCGAACGGTCCGGTTGAGCCGGCGGGCCAGGTCGTCGATCCGCGCAAGCGCTTCGGCGTAGCGCGATTCGATCGGTGGCCGCTGTGTGCGGACGTGCGTCACGAGTTTCAACCGGTGTCGGACGTGGTCGAAACAGGCGAGCGTGTCGGTGATGACAAAGACGCCGTCGGCCACCTGCAGCGGGTCGGCCTCGGGCAGCGGGAGGCGCTCGAGGTAACGGGCTGCTTCGTAACCGAGGTATCCAACGGCGCCGCCGCAAAACCCTTCGGGAAGGCCTTCCGCCGGCTCCGCGGCAAATGTCTGCAGGTACGCCTCCAGCGCGCGCAGCGGATCGGTTCCCTCGAGCTCGCGCCGCCCGCTGGCATCCTGCACCGTGGCGCGGCCGTCCGCGATCGAGACGATCGCCATGGGATCCGTCGCCACGAATGAGTAGCGGCCAAGCTGTTCCCCACGCTCGACACTCTCGAGGAGGTAGGCCGGACCCTCGCCGGCCAGCGCCGCGTACGCCGTGACCGGCGTCAGTGCATCGGAGAGCATGTCGCGGAAGATCGGGACCATCGGCGCGCGCCGCGCGCGCTCTTTGACCTGATCGAGCGTCAATGAGACGGACACGATTCCCCCGTCATGACGCTGCAGGATACGGGATCGTTGCTGCGAGGGGAACCACGATGGCCGGCGACGCATCCGCAAGGGTCGCGAGCAGCGACCCGGCCGACGCGGGCACGTCTTTCGCGGCACGAATCAAGTCGGCGAGTACGGCACTGGCGGCGGCGTCCGGGCCCGCCCCTGGTCCTTCGAAGATGAGCGACCCGGCGTATTCGGCATCGACCGCGATGGCGTTCATCGCGCCGTCAACCCGCGCCATCGGCGCATCAATAGATACCAGTCGCGGACGGACGTCGGCCTGGATGCGCGTACGGTCATGAGTCGTCGCAGCCGCGATCAGCTTGATGACGAAGCCACGCCGGCGACCATTCTCGATTTGCTCGGGTCCCACATCCCGAATTCCCACGCGCTCGATCTGGGACGGGTCGATGCGCCTCCGGAAGGCCAGCATCGCGAGAATGGCGAGCTTGGCGGCCGGATCGTGGGCGTCGACGTCCGCGCTCGGGTCGGCCTCGGCCAGCCCGCGTCGCTGGGCATCGGCGAGTGCATCGGCGTAGCTCGCCCCGCCACCCATGGCGGCGAGGATCGAGTTCGTCGTGCCGTTGAGGATGCCCATGATCGAGCCGATCCGGTCGGCGCTCAGCGTGTCCGCGAGGGTTTCGAGGATCGGGATCGCGCTGGCGACCGAGGCCTCGAATCGAAGCGGACCGAGGCAAGCGAGCCGCGGACCCTGCGCGGCGACCAGCTGCTTGTTGGCCGTGATTACCTGCCGGCCAGCCTGCAACGCGGTACGTATATAGGTAGAGGCCGGTTCGAGGCCGCCCATCACCTCGACGATGGCATCGAGCTGCGGCTGCGCCAGCAACTGCGCCGCGGGTAAGAGCGGCGCCGGCGCCCGACGACCCTCCGGGTGCGCCACCGCGATGCCTTCGAGGGCGATCGGCCGGCCGGCGGCCATCGTGATCCGGTCGGCGTCCTCGACCAACCGCCTGGCGAGCGCCCCGCCCACGTTGCCGAGACCGAACAGGGCGACCCGAAATGGGGCACGCATTCGGGAACGCTACCATCACCGCCATGGCCGCCGGCATCATCGAACGCTACGCGGCCTATCTCCCGGTTACACCGGCGACCCCGCGCGTCACACTTGGTGAGGGATCGACACCGCTGGTCCGGTCGTCGAGGATCGGTCCGGCGATCGGGCTCGACCAGCTCTATTTCAAGTACGAAGGCCTGAACCCGAGCGGATCCTTTAAAGACCGCGGCATGGCGCTCGCCACCGCCCGGGCGATCGAGGCCGGAGCCCAAACGCTCCTGTGCGCGTCGACGGGCAACACCAGCGCCTCGGCATCGGCCTATGCCGCGCGATGCGGTCTTCGCGCCGTCGTCGTCGTCCCCGCTGGCGGTGTCGCGGCGGGAAAGCTGGCGCAGGCACTCGCCTACGGCGCGATCATCGTGACGGTCAGGGGATCGTTCGATCGCGCACTGACCCTGGTGCGCCGCCTGGCCGACGAGCCGGCTGTCGCGCTCGTGAATTCCGTCAACCCGTATCGCATCGAAGGCCAGAAGACGGCCGCCTTCGAAGTCGTCGAACAGCTCGGCCGCGCCCCGGCGCGGCTCTTCATTCCGGTCGGCAATGCTGGCAACATCACCGCCTACTGGCGAGGGTTTTGCGAGCTCGCGAGCCGTAGCGGTGCGTCACTCCCGACGCTGCACGGCGCACAAGCCCGTGGGGCGGCGCCGTTGGTGCGCGGCCAGCCGGTCGTAAGGCCGCAGACGGTCGCCTCGGCGATTCGGATCGGCAACCCTGCCTCCTGGAGCGCGGCCATCGCGGCGCGCGACGAGTCGGGCGGCACGATCGAGGCAGTGAGCGACGACGAGATCATGGCGGCGCATCGGCGGCTGGCGCGCGAGGAAGGCCTGCTGGTCGAGCCGGCCTCCGCTGCCGCCGTTGCCCTCCTACTGAAGAAGGCAACCGCCGGGAGCCTTGACGGCGGCGAGGCGGTTGTCTGCGTGCTAACCGGTCACGGACTCAAGGACCCGCAGGCGCTGACGCGCGGCTCGCGCGTACCTCGCGCCATCGAGCCGACGCTCGTAGCCCTCCGGCACGTCCTGGGCTAGCGAAGCGCGCTCACGATCGCGTCGGCCATGGCCGCGGTCCCGACCGGTTTCTCGCCGTCGCGCACGGTGTCGGCCGTTCGCAGTCCGTCCGCCAGCACCCGTGAGACGGCGCGCTCGATCGCCTGCGCCGCATCGTCGCGGTTGAGCGACCAGCGCAGCAACAGCGCCGCGCTCAAGATGGCGCCGACTGGATTCGCGACCCCCTTTCCGGCGATGTCGGGTGCCGACCCGTGGATCGGCTCGTATAACCCCGCCGTCCCGGCGCCGAGACTCGCGGACGGTAGCATGCCGAGCGCGCCCGCCAGCATGGATGCTTCGTCGGTGAGGATGTCGCCGAAGAGATTCTCGGTGAGCACGACGTCGTAGGCCTGCGGCCTGCGCAGCAGGTCCATCGCAAACGCATCCACCAGCATGTGACTGCAGGCAACGTCGGGGTAGCGTTGGGCGATCCGGCTGACGACCGCGCGCCAGAGCCGCGAGGTCTCCAGCACGTTGGCCTTGTCGACCGAGCAGAGCGTGCGGCGCCGGAACCGGGCCAGTTCGAACGCTCGCACCGCGACCCGTTCGATCTCCGGTGTGCTGTACCGCATGGTATCGACGGCGGCCTCACCGCGGGCCGTCGTATAGCGCCGCTTGGGCCGGCTGAAGTAGAGACCACCGGTCAACTCGCGAACCACCAGGAGATCGACGTCGCGCACCCGCTCCGGGCGCAGCGCCGAGGTGGCGACCATCGCCGGCTCGACGCGAACGGGGCGCAGATTGGCGAAGAGGCCAAGGCCCTTGCGAAGTCCGAGCAGCGCCGAGCCGGGGCGAAGCTTGCTGTCCGGTGCGGCATCATCCCATTTCGGTCCGCCCACAGCGCCGAAGAGAATCGCGTCCGCGGTCTTACAGAGGCGAAGCGTCTGCGGTCGCAGCGCCACGCCGTACGCATCGACTGCCGCGCCGCCCACGACATCGTCGACATAGTCGAGCGCGATGCCAGCGCGAATCGCCGCACCATCCAGCACCCGCCGGGCCGCAGCAGTCACCTCCGGCCCGATGCCGTCTCCGGGGAGCACGACGATGCGCGCGGCTGTTGGCACGTTAGAAGGTTATCGTGCGACCGGCAGCGTGAAGCGGATCTCCGTCCCTTTTCCCGGATCGCTGATGGCCTCGATCGTGCCACCGTGGGCGGTCACGACGTCCTTGGCGATCGCCAGTCCGAGCCCGGATCCGGGCGAGCCGGGGCCTTTGACGAAACGATCGAAGATGCGCGGGCGAAGCTCGCTCGGGATCCCCGGGCCGGTGTCGCGGATGCCGAAGGCGACTGTCTCGCCCAATCGACGTGCACTGGCCGTGACGGTTCCGCCCGACGGCGAGTAGCGGATCGCGTTGGAGAGCAGATTGCCGAGGACACCTCGAATCCGCGCCGGGTCCGCATCGATCGCCGGCAGATCCGCCTCGAGGTCGGCCACCAACCGCACCCCGGCGGCGTCCGCGACGCTCTGAAACGCCGCCAGGCTGCTTGTCACCAGGACCGGCACGTCGACCGCCTCACGCTTGAGCGTCAGGCTCCCGACATCGGCCAGCGTCATGGTGGCCAGGGCATCGACGAGCGAGTCCAGCGACGCTGTCGCATCAAGGATCGGCGTAACGTGGGCCTGGTCGCCGGGATAGACGCCGTCACCGATGCCCTCGGCCTGCCCGCGGATGATGGCGAGTGGTGTGCGCAGCTCATGGGTCAGGTCGGCGACAAAGGTGCGCCGGTTGCGGTCGGCGGTCGCCAGCCGCGTGCTCATCGCGTTGAACGCGCGAGCCAGTGTCTGCAGCTCTCGTGGTCCGCGTTCCGCGACCTGCACGCCATAGTCGCCGGCCTCGATCCGCCCGGCCGCATCGACGATCTCACCCAGGTTGACGGCCATCCGCTGAAAACGACGACTGCCGCGGAGGATGACGATCACCAGCACGAGCAGCGCCGCAATGGCGAGAAACCGGACACCATGAGGCGCCGCGATAAGGCCGACCGCGGTGCCGGCCAGCACGACGCCGATCGTCAGCATGACGGCGATGAGCAGAAAGGCGGCGGCGATGAACCCGGCAATTCGCCACACGAATCGGCGTCCCATCCGGCGCCAGGGTGGTCCTCCGGCCGGCGGCCAAGGTTGATCCTCGGGCCACCAGGGTGGCCGCGAACGGCCCCGCGATCCGGGTGGGCCCCAGCCCCCGCCACGCCAGCCCGATGGGCTCATCGTCGCGCATCCGCGAAGCGATAGCCGACACCGAAGACCGTCAGCAGGTACTGCGGGTTGTGCGGGTCCGGCTCGATCTTTCGGCGCAGGTTCTTGATGTGGGCGTCGATCGCACGCTCAAAGGCTTCCAGCGCGTCCCCGTGGACGGCATTCAGCAGCTGGGCCCGGCTGAAGACGCGCCCCGGCTGCCGCACCATCGTCGCCAGCAGCTGGAATTCGGTCGGCGTCAACTCGATCCGCCGGCCGGCGATCGTCAGCTCCATGGTCGACACGATGAGCTCGACGTCGCCCACGCGGATCACATCGCTCGGGGCCTTCGCGGCTTCGCTGCGACGGAGCACCGAGCGTATGCGCGCGACCAGCTCCTTGGGACTGAACGGCTTGGTCACGTAGTCATCGGCGCCGAGTTCGAGGCCGACCAGCTTGTCGGACTCATCGGTGCGGGCGGTCAGCATGATGATGGGCACGGTCCCGTTGCGGCGGAGCGAGCGGGTCACGTCGAGGCCATCGATGCCGGGCAGGCCGAGGTCGAGGACGACGAGGTCAGGGTGCTGCGTGGACGCGGTGCGCAGCGCCGTGGGTCCGTCGGCGGCCGTGAACACCGTGAAGCCCCCATGCTCGAGGTAGTCCCGCACCAGCGTGACGATTTGCGGCTCGTCGTCCACGACAAGGATCGTCTTCACCAGCGCCATCCTATGCAAAAAGTTGAGGCGGAGTCGGGACTCCGCCTCAATCGGGAGGGAGGGGGAAATCAGACCTGTGCGGTCCCCGATTGATCTGAGGCGGTCCCCGCCGGCGGTACCGTTCCGTGCGCCCGGTCGTGCCAGGCCTTCAGCGTTGCCTCGATGAACGGTGGCAGCGTAAACGTCTGCCCCGGTCCACCAGGACCGCCGTGGCCATAGCCGCCGAAGCGGCCCCAGGGTCCGCCGGCGTAGCCGCCACCCATCATCTGGCTCATCGCATAGCGGCGCCAGCGGCGCTTGCGTCCGAGCATTGCGAGGCCGAGGCCAAGCCCGCCCAGCATCATCAATTTCCGGCTCCGATCTCTCGTCGTTGAATCGCTCATTTGGTTCTCCTTCGTGGTGAATCCCACGACGTCATCGTGCCCGAGACTTGTGAATCAGCTGTGAAGCACCGCGACAGACAGCTGTCATGGATGGCGCTAACAATGGCCACCACGCGTCCGGAGCCGGCGGCCTTGGGACCCGGAGACCAATCGCCGCCGGCACCGGCGCGCCGAATGGCGGTCAGGGAAGGCCGGCAGCGATGCGGAAGGCGTCGGTCTTCGAGAGGTCGGATTCGATCCGGTAGGTGACCCCGGCGTGCTCCCAGATCAGCGTGTTGGCGGCCATGCGCAATGTCTCCGGCCGCTCCTGGCCATCGGCCTGAACGACGATCATGTGCGGCTCGCCCGCGATCCACCAGCCTGGATCGCTGTTGACGGAGACCTCCTGCGCCGTTGTTCCCTCCCCCAGGCTCTTCCCGATGAAGCCCGGGACGAGGTCGCCACGGAACTCGGTAATCAGCACGCCTAACCCGGTTTGCGTGACGAGGGGGATGCCCGGGCGCGGTGTGTACGCGAGCGCGACCTCGCCGCCGGGAATATCACTGACGATATACACGGCGTCAGGCGCGCCGAGCTCGTCCGGTACGGCAATGCTGAACTTCACGCGCGACTGAGCGTCGGCGAGGGTGGTGCGACGGCCGAGATTCAACGGCGTCACCGGAGAGAACGAAGGAAGCGGCGACGCCTGGCGGTTGACGATCACGCCACGCACATGGAAGAAGTGCGCAATGGCGTCGCGCGTCGCCGGGTTAGCGACGGCGGCCGCGCCCAGCAGGACGAGAAGCACCGCCGCGACCAACGCGAGTCGCCGCGGATCACGCCAGAGCTCGAAGCGGCGCGGCGGCGCAACGGGTTGCACACTGATGCGGCCGCGCACGCGGCTGGCCAGGTTCGGCGTCGGCGGGTACGGATAGCGCGGCCCGAGATCCCGGAGCACTCGCTCCAGCTCGACGTCGGTGATCCGCCGGGGATCAGCCATCGTGCCCTCCCGCCGCCGACGGCATGCGAATGTCGTCCGGCAAGGCGGCGCGCAAGCGCGACAGTGCGCGCGACAGACGCGACTTCACAGTGCCCCGAGGAACGTTGAGCGCGTCCGCCATCTCGGCCTCGGAGAGATCGAAGAAGAGGCGGTAGGCGAGAATGAGCCGGTCATCCTCGCGCAGGGTCCGCAGGGTCGCGACCAGGGTGGAACGAAAGGCATCCGCCTCGGCCGCAGCCTCGGGGGACTGGGCCGAGTCTCCCGAGGACTGGGCGACCAAGGCGCGCTCGGCCAGGACCGTCCGCCGCTGGGCCGACGTCCGGCGATTCCGCGCTTCGTTGACGACGATCCGGCACAGCCAGGGCTTGAAGGGTGCGCCGGCGCGAAAACGGCCGAGCGCGTAGTAGGCGTTCACGAATGCCTCCTGGGCCGCGTCTTCCGCGTCCGCGGCGTTACCGCTGACCTGGTAGGCGACCCGAAACGCCAGCTCCTGGTACTGCTGGACAAGTGCTTCATATGCGTTGACATCGCCGTTTTTGGCTCGTTCGACGAGCGCTATGTCGTCCAGTGGCCGGCCCTCCACGGATCGATTGCTATCCCTTCCCGAGGTAGCCTTGAGGCGGATGGCACCCCGCACCAGCCGCCAATTTCTCCTGATCGACGGCGACGACACGCTCTGGGAGAACAACGTCTATTTCGAGCAGGCGATCGAAGAATTCATCGATTTCCTCGGTCACTCGACGATGACCCGGGAGCAGGTTCGCGCCGCCCTCGACGAGATCGAGCGTATGAACGTCCCGCTGCATGGCTACGGTTCGGCGAGCTTCACCAAAAACCTGCAGCAGACCTACGAGCGACTCGCCGAAAAAGAGCTACGGCCGCAGGACATCGAGCACGTGCTGCAGCTCGGCCGGCGGATCGCCGGCCAGCCGGTCACGCTCATTCCAGACGTGGCGGATACGGTCGCCTATCTCGCCGCTCGCCACGACCTGATGCTCGTGACCAAGGGCCATCCCGAGGAGCAGCGCTTGAAGATCGAGCGATCCGGACTGGAGTCACGCTTCACGGCGACCGCTGTGGTCAGCGAGAAAGCCGCCGATACCTACCGGGCGATTGTCGAGGAGCGAAGGCTCGACCCCACTCGCACCTGGATGATTGGGAACTCCCCGCGCTCCGACATCAACCCGGCGCTGCTGGCCGGAATCAATGCCGTCTTCATTCCCCACGAGCACACCTGGCGCCTTGAAAAGGAGGAAGTCACACCGGCCGACGGACGCCTCCTTATTCTGCGGGGGTTCGGCGAGCTGCGCTCACACTTCTAGCTGACGAACCGAAAAGTCAGTACTCTAGGTCGATGGCCGGTAACCTGACGGTGCTCGATGGGAACACATTCTTTGTCTCGGATGCGGCTGGCGACGTGGAGCCCGGTAACGATGCCAACGGCTTCTTTCATGCCGACATGCGACAGCTCTCCACCTGGCGGGTGCTGGTCAACGGCGAGCCGGTGCATGTCCTGACGAGCCGGACGGTCGACTACTACTCGGCGTCGGTTTTTGCCACCCTGGCGAGCGTCAGCGTCGGCGAGAACCCGCCCATCTCGATCCGGCGCGACCGCTTCGTGGCGCGCGGCGTCCACGAGGACCTGACCGTTCAAAACCACAGCGACCGCCCGCAGACCGTGACGATCGAGATCGGGTATGGGAGCGATTTCGCCGACCTCTTCGAGGTCAAGGACCGGACCCCGAAGCGTGGACAATTGCGCACTGACCTCGGCGCAAACCTGGTGACCTTGAGCTATACGCGCGATACGTTTCGGCGTGACACCGTGATCGAATTCAGCGAGAATTTTTCCGTCGGGCCCGAACGTGCGCGCGTTGAGCTGCACCTGGAGCCGCGTGGGTCATGGCGAACCTGTATCGATGTTGTTCCCGTCGTCGACGGGGCGTTCAACCGGCTCGAGCATGGCGACCGCACCTTTGGCGACCCCAAGCCGGACATGCCCACCAGCTTCGAGCAATGGATGGCGCAAGCGCCAACGCTCGAAACCGACAACGACGTGCTTCGCCATACCTATCGCCAGAGTCTCATCGACCTGGCCGCGTTACGGTTTCGTCCGTTGAAGACGCTCTCCTATTCGCTGCCCGCGGCCGGCCTGCCGTGGTTCATGGCGCTGTTCGGACGCGACAGCCTGATCACGGCCTACCAGGCACTGCCGTTCCAGCCACACCTTGCACGCACGACCCTCGAGGCACTAACAGCATGGCAGGCGACGGAGCGGGACGACTTCCGCGACGCCGAGCCGGGAAAGATCCTGCACGAGCTGCGATTGGGTGAGCTCACCATGCTTGGTGAGCGGCCGCACAGTCCCTATTACGGCACGCACGATGCGACGCTACTCTTCCTGATCCTGCTTGATGAATACGAGCGCTGGGCCGGCGACCGCGAATTCGTTCGTAGCCTGCAGCCTGCCGCGATGAAGGCCCTGGAATGGATTGAGCGCTACGGCGATCGCGACGGAGATGGTTACCTCGAGTACCAGACGCGCTCGAAGGAAGGCCTGGCCAACCAATGCTGGAAGGACTCCTGGAATTCGATCCTCTTCAAGGATGGCGCCGTGGCCAAGGGGCCGATTGCGACGTGTGAGATCCAGGGATACGCCTACGACGCGCGGGTGCGGATGGCTCGCCTTGCGCGTGAAGTCTGGGACGATCCTCAACTGGCAACCCGGCTGGAGGGAGACGCGGCAAGTTTGCGGGAGCGCTTCAACCGAGACTACTGGATCGAAGCCCGCGGCCACTACGCGCTCGCGCTCGACGGCGAAAAGAGACAGGTGGACGCGATGAGCAGCAACGTCGGGCACCTGCTCTGGTCGGGGATCGTGCCGGAGGACCGCGCGGCCATGTTGGTGACGCGCGTGATGTCGCCGGAGATGTTCACCGGCTGGGGCATCCGGACGATGGCGACGAGCGCCGCCGGCTACAACCCGATCGAGTACCACGACGGCACGGTTTGGCCGCACGACACCGCCTTCGTCGCCGAGGGCATGCGCCGCTACGGCCATCGTGAACAGGCGTCGCATCTCGCCCTGATGTTGATCCAGGCCGCCGGAGCGTTCGAATACCGGCTGCCCGAGGTCTTTGCCGGCTTTGCCCGCGAGGAAACCGGGGCGCCGGTCGAGTACCCCACCGCCTCGCGCCCGCAGGCCTGGGCGGCGGGCGCACCGCTGCTCGCGCTTCGCACCGCACTGGGCTTGGATGTCGTCGACGGTACGTTGCGCACCGACCCGCACCTCAGCCAGGGCTGGGGACGCGTTCGGCTGGACAACATCGCGGTAGGCGCGAGAGCAGCAGCGACCCTGCTGAGCTGATCCGGAAACAGCAGAGATTTCGAGCGCGTTTTAGAATCTGCCAAGACCGAAGGAGGGAGGACATGACCGAACGGCGCCGATGGATCCTGGTTGCCGCCGTGCTCGGGTCCGGCATCGTGTTCCTCGACTCCACCGTGGTCAACGTCGCCCTCCCCCGGATCGGCCGGGACCTGCCGCGACTCTGGTTCGGCATCCTGGAAGGCCAGTCCTACGTCTACAACGCCTACCTGCTGACGCTCAGCGCGCTGCTCATCCTGGCCGGCGCGCTCAGCGACTACTACGGCCGCAAGCGCATGTTCCTCTACGGCCTGGTCGGCTTCGGCGTTACGTCGGTGCTCTGCGGACTCGCCCCCAACATCGAGCTCCTCGTGCTCTTTCGAGTTCTTCAGGGGATCGCCGGGGCCGTCCTGGTCCCCGGGTCGCTCGCGCTCCTCACGGCCAACTTCGAGGGGGAGGCGCAGGGCCGGGCCTTCGGTCTGTGGGCCGGTGCCTCCGGCGCAACCACCATTCTCGGTCCGTTCGTCGGCGGCCTGCTGGTGGACACGATCTCGTGGCGCGCCGCCTTCCTGATCAACGTGCCGCTGATCCTCGTTGCGCTCTGGGCGACCTACGTCCACGTGCCGGAAAGCCGTGATCAAACCTCTACGGCGCATTTCGACTGGCTCGGGTCCGCGATCGTCGCCCTGGCGGTCGGAGGGCTCGCCTTCGGAACGATCTACGGCCAGCAGCGCGATTGGCAGGATCCACTCGGCTACATCGCGCTTGCCGTCGGCGTGCTCAGTACGATCGCTCTCCCCTTCTACATGGCGCGGGCGCCGCATCCACTGATTCCCCTCTCGCTCTTTCGCTCGCGCAACTTCACAGTGACCAACATCTCGACGCTCGTGATCTACGGCGCGCTTTACGTCACCTTCTACTACCTGACGCTCTTCATGCAGGGAACGATCGGCTATACCGCGGCCGCGGCCGGGCTGGCCGGCATCCCGGGCACGCTCTTTTTGGTCTTTCTCTCGGCCCGGTTCGGGGGCCTCGCCGGCCGCATTGGGTCGCGCATCTTCATGGCGGTCGGCCCGGCGCTTATGGCGCTTGGCGTTCTGTGGTACGCGCGCATGCCGGCGACCAGCACCCCCTGGCACCTCGAACCGCAGAACCCTGCGACATTCCTACCGCCGTTGTCGTACGTCATCGATATCCTGCCTGGCGGGATAATCTTCGGTCTTGGGCTCTGCCTCCTGGTTGCTCCGCTGACGACGGCGCTGATGCGGTCGGTGCCGGCGCACAATGCGGGGCTCGGGTCCGCCATCAACAATGCGATCTCGCGCGTCGGCCCCCAACTCGCCGGCGCGCTGATCTTCGTCTTCATCACCGCCAGCTTCTACAGTTATGTCGCCGCGCGGCGATCCGATATTAATGTCAACGATCCCGCCTTCCGCAAGCTGGTGAGCCCTCTCAACCCCTCCGGCATCCCGGTCATGGGCAGCCTCGTGCGCGATGCATCGACCACCGCCTTCCACCTGGCGATGATGGTGGGGGCCGCCCTCCTCATTCTTGGCGCCATCGTCAACGCCGTCGGCATCCAGGACCCGACTAAGGCGCCAGCACGTGAGGCCGCGCCGGGTCGGACGACAGAGCCGGCTAAGGAAGGACTCTAATGGCCGTCCGCGACGATGTCGTCAACGCGATCGCGGCCTTCTCGCTGTTCGCGGACCTGACCGGGCCGCAACTCGAAGAGGTCGCCCACCTTTTTGATGAGTCGTTCTTCGGCCAGGGCGAGCGAATTCTCCGCCAGGGTGTCAGCGGATCGGGCTTCTATATCATCCTCGAGGGAACCGCCGGGATTCGCATCGACAATGTCGACCGCAGCACGCTGAAAGCCGGCGATTACTTCGGCGAGATCTCCGGTTTGCTCGGCGAAGTGCCAAATGCCGACATCGTGGCGGAAACCCCGCTGCGATGTCTCGTGCTGCCGGCTGCCCAGCTCGAGGGATTTCTGACGGCGCATCCGCGCATCATGTACCGCCTGCTGCAGGGGGAGGCGCGCAAGCTCAAGAACACAACCAAGTGGCTGAGCTAGGACAGAAACCCTTTCCTCCCGGCCGCTATCGACTGATCGTGGTGGGCAGCGGGCCCGGAGGGTTGCAGCTCAGCTACTCGTTGAGTCGCCTGGGCGTCGACCACGCCGTTCTCTCCGATGATCCGGCGCCCGGCGGCATGTTCCGCCGCTGGCCGGTGTTTCAGCGCATGCTCAGCTGGACCAAGCCTTTCGCCGGCGTCCAGCACCACGAGCGGGCGTACGAACGCTACGACTGGAACAGTCTGCTCGCCGACGATCGAGAGAACCGGGCGGTGATGCCGGCACTGATGGACGGGACGTCGTACTTTCCTTCGCGGCAGGAGATGCAGAAAGGGCTGGAGACGTTTGCACAGCGCACCGGGATCCGAGTGCGTCACGGAACCCGCTGGGAGTCCACCCGCCGCGAGGGCCAGGAATTCGTCCTCACCACGTCCGACGGCGAGTACCGCGCGCCGGTTGTCGTCTTTGCCGTCGGTGTGGCGCACCCCTACCGGCCGCCCATCCCCGGCCTCGAGTCGGTGCCCCACTACGGCGACTTCCGTCCCGTCGAGACCTACAAGGACCGGCGGGTCTTCATCGTGGGCAAGCAGAATTCAGGCTTCGAGATCGCCACAGGGTTGCTGCCCTGGGCCCAGCAGCTGATGCTTGCGTCGCCGAGCCCGACCAAGCTCTCCGTCGTGACGCACACGCTGGTCGGCGTCCGCGCCCGATATGTTCAGCCCTATGAAGACGCTGCGCTCGCGGGCGGGGTGGTCATGCTGGACACCACCATCGAAGAAGTCATGAAGGATGGCGGGGGCTACCGGGTTCGTACGCGGAATGCCGCCGGGCGCGAGCTCACGGTGCCGGCGGATGACGTGATCGCCGCGACCGGCTTCGTCACGCCTCTCCGCGACCTCCCCGCGCTGGGCGTCGCGACGTTCGGCCAGAGCCGGCTCCCCGCCCAGACGCCCTTCTGGGAAAGCGCCACCACGCCGGGCATCTTCTTCGCCGGCACGATCACCCAGGGCGCCGCTGGGCTCAAAAAGCACGGCATCCCGAGCAACTCCGGTGCGGTCCAGGGCTATCGCTACAATGCGCGGGTGCTGGCCCGGCATCTCGCCGAAACGAGGTTCGGCGTCCCCGCCACGCGCGAGCGCATCGATGCCGCGGCCCTGGTCCCCTACCTTCTCGAGCAGATCAGTCACGGTCCGGAGCTCTGGCACCAGCGGGCCTACCTGGCGCGCGTGATCAATCTCGATCGCGACAGGGGGATCACGAAGGAAGGCGTCGTTCCGCTGCAATCCTTCCTGGACTCGGGAGGCGGGGACGCGGTCGCGGCCACGCTCGAATCAAACGGCCAGGGCAATCCGTACCCGGTCGTCTACGTCCGTAAGGAGGGTTCCGTCGCGGAGCACGCCATGGCGCCGGATCCCATGCTCGATTTCACGGGTCGCGATTACCAGGACGAGCTGCTCACCGTGCTCGGACCGGTGTTGAGCGGGGCCGCGTCGCCCGCATGAGCCCGCTGCCAACCGGCACCGTGACCTTCTTTTTCAGCGACATCGAGGGGTCGACACGGCTGATCCAGCAGCTCGGCGAGCGCTACCCGGACGTCCTCCTCGCCCACCACGCGATCCAGCGCGAGGCACTCGCCGCCAACGGCGGCCACGAGCTTCGGACCGAGGGTGATTCCTTCTTCATCGTGTTCGGGAGCGCTCTGGAGGCGTGTGCCGGCGCGGCCGCCGTCCAGAAGCGCTTGCACGCGTACCAATGGCCTGACGGCGGTCCGGTCCGCGTCCGCATCGGGCTGCACACCGGCGAGGCAACGCTGGTCGGCAACGAATATCTCGGGCTGGATGTGCATCGCGCCGCACGCGTGGCGAGCGCTGGCCACGGTGGCCAGGTACTGGTATCGGAAACCACCCGGGTTCTGGTCGACAACGCGTTACCAGCGGGGTTGACGCTCAGAGACCTGGGCTTGCATCGCCTCAAGGACCTGGCCCGGCCGGAACGGCTCTTCCAGCTGACGGTCGAGGGTCTGCCTGCCGACTTTCCGCCACTGAAGACGCTGGAGGCGGCCCCCAACAACCTCCCGACGCAGTTGACGAGCTTCATCGGCCGCGACGACCAGGTCCGCGAGGCGAAGCAGTTGCTCGCCCGCTCCCGGCTACTGACCCTCACCGGGCCGGGCGGCACCGGCAAAACACGCTTGAGCCTGGAAATCGCGGCCGGAGTCCTGGACGAGTTCGCGGACGGTGTCTACTTTGTTCCCCTAAGCGCGGTGCATGACCCCGAGCTGGTCGCGTCCGCGATCGCGCAGGCCCTCGCCATCTCGACAACCGGCAGCCGCCGGCCGATCGACGCCCTCCTCGAGCATCTGCGGGAGAAGCACATCCTCCTGGTGCTCGACAACTTCGAGCAAGTGATCAAGGCCGCACCGATCGCGACCCAGCTCCTCGGAGGAAGCGCCGGGCTCCGCGTGCTGGTCAGCAGCCGCACCGCACTTCGCGTATCTGGCGAGCAGGAGTTTCCCGTTCCTCCGCTCGCGCTCCCCGACCTCAAGGCCCTGCCATCGCTGGCCGCACTCTCGCAGTTCGAGGCCGTGCGGCTCTTCATCGAACGCGCGGTCGCGGTGAAGCCCGATTTCCAGGCGACGAATGAGAATGCACCGGCGATTGCAGGGATCTGCGAGCGCGTCGACGGCCTGCCGCTGGCGATCGAGCTCGCGGCCGCGCGCGTCAAACTTTTCTCGCCACCGGCACTCTTGGGCCGGCTGGAGAAGTCGCTCAGTGCCCTCGGCGGCGGGACCCGCGACGCGCCGGCGCGACAGCAGACCCTCCGCGGCGCGATTCTGTGGAGCTACGACATGCTCGATGAAGGTAGCCGCCGCCTCCTCGCCCGCTTCTCCGTGTTTGCCCGAGGTGGCAGCCTGGCGCAAGCGGATCCGGTCTGCGGACCGCCGGGCGATGTCGGCGGCGACACCGTCGACCGATTGGATCAACTCGCCGAGCAGAGCCTACTTCGGCGCCTACCCGACTTCGACGAGCCGCGCTTTCTGATGCTGCAGACCATTCGCGACTTCGCCATCGAGCGCCTCGAGGAAAGCGGGGAATCCCACACGATTCGCGACCGCCACGTCGAAGCCTTCATCGCCCTGGCACAGGCTGCGCAGCCTCACCTGTTCGGTCCTCAACGACGCGAGTGGCTCGACCGCCTCGAGATCGATCACGACAACGTGCGTGCGGCCCTCGATTGGAGCCTCGAGAGCGGCAACGCCCGCCAGGCGCTGCGGCTGGCCGGAGTCTTCTGGCGCTTCTGGCAGATGCGTGGGCACATCCACGAAGGCCGGGCACGGCTGGCACGAGTACTAGCGATGCCCGATAGCCAGGACTTTCCCCAGGAACGGTTAGCAGCGCTCGAGGCGGCCGGCGGCCTCGCCTACTGGCAAGCCGACATGCAGACAGCCCAGGTCTTCTACGACGAGTGCCTGGAGCTAACGCGGCGCGTGGGTGACAAGCGAGCGATCGCGAACGCCATCTATAACGACGCCTTCCCGATGATCATCAGTCGAACCTCCTACCCACGAGCGGAGCAGCTACTCCAGGAAGCGCTCGGTCTGTTTCGCGAGCTGGCCGATGAGAGCGGTGTCGCCCGGACACTATGGGGCCTCGGGAACGTGGCCTACTTCCAACACGATTACACGGCCGCGAAGCCCCGACTCGAGGAAGCGCAGGCCAACTCCCGCCGGTCGGACGACCGCTTCACCCTCGCATGGTCGACCCATACCCTGGGCCTGGTCGCGATCAACACCGAGGATGTGGCGGCCGCCAGAAAATATTTTCTGGCGGCCCTGCAGTTGTTCATTGAGGCGCAGGATGTTTCCGGGATTACGCTGCAGCTCGACAACCTCTCGGTCGCGGCCCGCAAGCAGGGCGACCCGGTGCGGGCCACCCGTCTGGCCGCCGCGGCGGCCGCCCAGCAGGTCCGGACCGGCACTGGCCTTGGCGGGCTCTTGAGTACGCAGGAAGGACGAACCGGCCGCGAAGGCCTGAGCGAAGCAGATGCCGACCGGGCATGGGCCGAGGGCCAGTCGTTGACCCTCGAGCAGGCCGTTGCCTATGCCATCGATCCGTCGGCCTTTCCAATGGCGGCCGCCAGTGGCTGAGCGGGTCGATGTCGTCGTCCTCGGCATGGGCGTCGGCGGCGAGGAACTCGCGAATACGCTCGCCGACAACGGCCTCAACGTGATCGGCATCGAGAGCAACCTTGTCGGAGGCGAGTGCCCCTACTTTGGATGTATCCCGACCAAGATGATGATCCGCGCCGATGACATGGTCGCCGAGGGCCGTCGCATTCCGGGCTTCGCCGGGGAGTCGACCGTGAAAGCCGACTGGACACCCGTGGCCCGACGCATCCGCGACGTGGCCACCGACAACTGGAACGACCGCGTCGCCGTCGAGCGATTCGAGCGCAAGGGCGGCCACTTCGTCCGCGGCGCCGGCAAGCTCGCCGGCCCCGGCAAGGTCTCGGTCAAAGGCACGACCTACGAGGCCTCGCAAGGGATCGTCATCGCGACCGGGACGTCACCGGTGGTACCGCCGATCCCTGGGCTGGACCGCGTGAAATACTGGACCAACCGCGACGCGGTCAAGGTCGAGGAGCTCCCGGAGTCCCTGGTGATCCTCGGAGGCGGCGCGATCGGCGTCGAACTCGCGCAGGTCTTCGCTCGCTTCGGGGTCAAGGTCTCGATCATCGAGGGCATGGACCGGGTCCTTGCCATGGAGGAACCGGAGGCCAGCGCCGTGCTGGGGGAGGTCCTGCAACGTGACGGCATCGAGCTCTGGCTCAAGAGCCGGGCACAGTCGGTCGAGCCGCGCGGTGACGCCATCGCCGTCAACCTCGACGGCGGGCGACAGGTAACGGGTCAGGCATTGCTGGTCGCGACGGGTCGGCGCGCCAACCTTCAGGACATCGGCCTGGAGACCGTTGGCCTCGACCCGTCGGCACGCCTGCTCGAGCCGGACGATCATCTGCGCGTGGGGGAGCGGCTGTGGGCCATCGGCGACGTGACCACCAGCGGCGGCTTTACTCACGTGGCGATCTACCACGCCGACATCGTGGTCAAGGACATCCTCGGGGTGCCGGGGCCGGGAGCCGATTACCGGGCCAAGCCTCGCGTCACGTTCACCGATCCCGAGGTGGGCGCGGCCGGCTTCACCGAGGAGCAGGCGAGAAAGAAAGGCATCAACGTGCGTACCGGGATCCAGAAGGCATCGGTCACGTCCCGCGGCTGGATTCACGGACCCGGAAACGACGGACTGATCAAGGTGGTCGAGGACGCCGACCGCCGGGTGCTGGTCGGCGCCACCACCATGGGTCCGCGGGGTGGCGATCTCCTTGGCATCTTCGAACTCGCCATCAAGCTGCAGATCCCCAGTGACGAATTGCGCCACTTGATCTATGCCTACCCCACGTTCTATCGCGGGACGGGCGAGGCCGTGCGCAAGCTCGGCTCCGACCAGCACGTCCCCATGCGCTAAGCCCCTGGCGTTACGCCGGCCAGCTGATCGGTGTAGCGCTGCCAGCCTTCGCTATGCTGGCGGCGTTCGCCCTCGTCGGGCAGGCCGAGGTGGCGGAGCCGCAGCAGCGTGGCATCCTTCTCAGGGGTCAGCGTGATCTCGACCGTCGTCGATCCCGGCGGGACCGTCGGATGGCCCTCCCAACCCCAGCTCATCACCAGGCGGCGCGGCGGGTCGACCACCTGGTACTGCCCGCTCGCGATGTGCGCGCCGTCGACATCGATGCGATAGCGCCCGCCCGGGCGCGCATCGAGCTCGGCGCCGACGCCCATCCAGGTCACGAATCGCCGGCTATCCGTCAGATAGGCGAAGACGATCTCCGGCGGCGCCTCGATCCGCCGGGTGATCTCGATCGCACCCGTGAGATCCTCAATCATGGCGCGGTCGCCTTGCACGCGCTTCTTCCTCCGCCAGCTCGCGCAGCCGGTCGAGGTCGTGCGTCCACATCTGGCGCAGCACGAGCTCGAGGGGACCGAGCGCCCGCCGATCCGCCTTGTAGTAACGATGGGTTCCCTGGCGCCGCTCCGTGATCAACCCGGAATCTTTGAGCACGCGCAGGTTCTGGGAGACCGCCGGCCAGCTGACGTCGCGGACCGTCGAGGCGATCTCACCGGCGGAGCGCTCCGCACCCCAGACCAGCCGCAGGATCTGGCGGCGCCGCGGACTGGCGATCGCCTCCATGGCGGCTTCGAGCGGGACACGACGGTTGCGAGTTCGGACTTGCGTTCTCGGCATCAGTTATTTAAGCTACTGCTAAATTAAGTCGTTCCTTTAGGAGGATGCTAACATGGCCGCTCCGCTGGTGCACCAGGTGAATGTCAAGGCGACTCCCGACCAGATCTACGAGGCGGTCTCCACCGTGAAAGGGCTCGCCGCCTTCTGGACCTCCGAGAGCCAGGCCGAGCCCAGGGTCGGCTCGATTGCGACCTTCGGTTTTGGCGGCCCGTCGCAGCGGATGCGGGTCGACGAGCTGAAGCCCGGAAAGCGGGTCAAATGGACGGCCCTTGCCGACTTTCCCAACTGGGATGGCACGACCGTCACCTGGGACATCTCCCCCGCCGAAAACGGGGAGACCGGCGTGCTGTTCCGTCACGCGGACTGGCCGGCCTCGGTGTCGCAGGACGACCTCGGATCGATCAACTACACCTGGGGCCTTGTCGTCGAGCGTCTCAAGCAGTACGCCGAGAGCGGCAAGCCGAACCCCCTCTTTGCCCTGGCGACACGCTAGGGCGTTTGCACGTGCGGTAATCTTTCCGGCGGTATGTTGGCGGAGGAGCCAAACCAGGACCTGGGCGAGCTCATCCAGATCGCGCTCGATGTCGCTGGTTCGCTCGACCCGCGGGAGGTCATCGCCCGCATCCTGGAGCGTGGCACCCACGCGGTGCAGGCGGACCGGGCCACGCTATCGAGCCTGCTTGACGACCACGTCGTGATCGAAGCCACCTACGGCCGCGCCGGGGAGCTGACCTGGGTCGGGCAGCGCTATTCGCTCGACTATTTCGCGGGGCAGCCGCTGGTGCAGAAGGCCATCGACACGCTGCAGCCGGCGTTCGGCGGTCGATTGGCAGCCGACAGGGCCGCGCCCGAGTTCCGCCAGGCGCTCACCGACGTGCGGCAGGTGGCGGTCGTGCCCCTCGTCCATGGTGGGCGGGCCGTCGGCATGCTGGTCTTCAGCCGTTATGAGGATCGCCCGTTCACCGCGTCAGACCTCGCAGCTCTGACCCTGCTGGGGACGATCTCCGGGCTCGCCCTGCGGAATGCCCGGCTCTTCGAAGAAGGGAGGGCGGCACGCCAGCGCGCCGACGAGGCGGCCGCGCGACTGCGCGAGGCGGCGGAAGCGGCCGAGGATATCGCCAGCCAGGTCCAGCTGGATGCGGTGTTGCGCCGTCTGCTGCACCTGGCCGGCGCGTCGGTCGACGCCGACGGCACATCACTCGCTCGGCTCGAAGGCGCCGAGATGGTGATCGAATCGACCCCGACCGGGGAGCTCGTCGGCACTCGCTGGCCGCTGATGCCCAAGGTGCTCGCCGGCGTCACCCGGGGGCACTCGGTCGAACTGACCGCCGGCGAGTACACGGGCGCACCGGAGGGCCTCGAGTCCGTGGTGCAGCCGTATCGACGCTTCCTGGTCGCCCCGCTGGTAGTCGGCGGCGAGACGATCGGGTTACTGGCGATGGGCCGCAAGACCGATGAGCCGTTTGACCCGGCCGCGGTTCAATCGCTGCACCAGTTCTCGACGCTGGGCGCGCTCCTGCTTCGCAACGCCCGGTTGATCGCCCAGGCCCAGGTGGCGGAGCAGGCGAAGAGCGAGTTCATGAGCATTGCGGTCCACGAGCTGCGCGCCCCACTGACGGTCGCCAGCGGCTACCTGGGGATGGCGATGGAAGGCGCCTTTGGTGACCTGCCCCCGGCGCTGAACGACGTCCTCGCCACCGCGCTGCGAAAAACCGAGGAAGCAAAACTGCTGGCCGACGAACTCCTCGCGGTGGCGCGCATGGAGGGAAAGGTGCTGCGCCCCAAGTCCGAGCCAATCTCGGTCATGGAAGCACTGCAAGATGCCGGGGCGCGGGCACGACCGCGCGCGGCACTGGTGAAGGCGACGATCACGATCGAGCCTGGTGACGACAGTACCGCGCTGGCCGACCGCGCCATGGTCGGAACGATCCTCGACAACCTCCTCAACAACGCGCTGATCTACACCGACCATGCTCCGACCATCCGCATGCGGGCGCGGCGAGACGCGGGTCAGGTGGCGATCACCGTGACCGACGACGGCATCGGGGTCACGCCCGCCGACCAGCCCCGGATCTTCGAGCGATTCGCCCGTGGCACGGACCGGGTTTCGCGCGAAAAACCGGGCAGCGGTCTCGGCCTGTACCTCAGTCGCGGCCTGGCCGAACAGATGAGCGGCTCACTGAAGTTGGAGGCCAGCCAGCCCGGCAAGGGCTCGACCTTCGTCTTGCGCTTGCCGCTGCCAGTCTCCTAAGCGATCGCGTCGAGCAGGCGTCGCGAGCTGGCGCTGACGTCGCGGACCGCGGATTCGAACGCCGGCGTGTTGGCGCGTGACGGCACCCGGTAGCCGCTGATTTTGCGCACGAACTGCAGGGCGGCGTCATGGATCTCTTGGTCGGTCGGCTTTTCGTCACGGCGTCGGAGCGTCTTGATACTTCGGCACATGCCGTAAGTCTGACAAAAGGAGACGCCGGTCGGTCGTCGATCGCATCCCGTTTGCAGGGATATGGGATAGGCTGTACAAGGAGTTCACGGGTCGCTGCTGCATGAGATGACAAGGGGACATGCCATGAAGTCACAAGACGGAGAGAACTCGCGCGCGAAATACGGGGTGAGCCGGCTGTGGCTCGGGGTTGCCGCCGCCGCCGGAGCGGCTATCGCCTACCTGGGTGATCGGGAACGGGGCAGCGCTCGACGCCAGGCTGCAATGCGCCAACTTTCGGGAGCGGCTCAGACTGCAGCCGACCGCACGAGCCGCTGGCGCAAACTGCTCAGCGCACGCCTCCCCGGCCACGCCCGGAGTCAGGCTCCGGCGCAGGTCGCGGTCCCGACCGAGCCTGGCGGCTCCGCAACCGCGCCATCGCCTTCGAAGAGGGTGGAACGGCCGGCGGAAAGCGCAGCGGATACGAAGCAGCCGGGAGCCTGAGCGCATGCCGGTCGCGGTCCGCGCGGGGGACTGCGAGCAGGTCTAGGGTCGCCGAGCACTCTCTAGCCGACCCCTATCGTTAGGCCGATGGCGTCAGGCATCGACGCCGAGGTCGCGGTGGTGGGCGCCGGGCCGGCCGGTGCCGCGGCGGCCCTCTTTGCCGCGCGGCGTGGACATCGGGTTGTCGTCTTCGACAAGCAGGCCTTTCCTCGTGACAAGCCCTGCGGCGAAGGGTTGATGCCAGGCGGCCGGCCGGCCTTGCGAGAGTTGGGCCTGGAGGATGCGATCGTGTCGGGCGGTGCACCCCCACTCCAGGGAATCCAGTTCGGGCTAGCCGGGCAGCGACCGGTGGCCGTGCCCTTTCCCGAGCACGGTGGCGAGCAGGCCGGACTCGGGATCCGCCGACTGACTTTCGACGCACGACTGGTCGACGCGCTCGGACACGATTCGCACATCCAGTTCCACCCGCAAACCGAAGCCCGCGATATCAGAAGGGGCGACGGCGGCTTCGCGAGTGTGATCACCGCGGCGGGCGAGGTTCGAGCTCGCGTCGTTGTCGTGGCCGACGGCCTCCGGTCGCCATTCCGACATCGGCTGGGCTGGACGGTCGGGCCCCGGCCGCCGTACCGGTACGGCATCGTCGCCCACTGGACGATGGACGCGCCCGTCGATCCCTGGGTGCGGATCACTTTCGATCATGGACTCGAGGTCTACGAAGGCCCGGTTGCCGGCAATCAGCGAATGGTCGGTCTTCTCTGCTACCAGGATCGGATGCGGGAGTTCGGCGGCCGCCTCGAGGCGCGCTATCGGGAGATCGCTCGAGCGCTGCGCCCTGCGTTGCGCGATGCCGACCTGGTTGGTTCGGTCTCGGCGGTGGGCCCTTTTTGGCACCACGCATCGACGGTCGCGCAGGACGGCGTCTTCCTGATCGGCGATGCGGCGGGCTTCACCGACCCGATCACCGGCGAGGGGGTCGCCGCCGGGTTGCGCCAGGCACGAGCATTCGCGGCCGCGCTGGAGTCAGTCAATCCTGAGCGCACCTACCGGCAGGCGCACCGCCGGCTCACGAAAGATCCGCGCCGCGTGGCGGCGTTGTTCCTCCGGCTGAGTCGCACTCCCGCATTGGTCGAGCGCGCCATGCACAGCCACGAGCGGGCGCCGCAGACGCTGACGACGCTACTCGGGATCGGCTTCGGTTACTGGGGCTTCAACCGCATCACGCCGCGGGAGTGGATCCGGATGTTCAGCGGGCACTGAGCCGCGGAACGAAGCGCGGCTTGTGGGCCATCCGGTGCCGGTACTCGGGGATGGCCATCAGGAGCGCTTCCTCATCCGCGATGCGCCGCCGCAGCAGGACCGCGTTGGCCAGCCCTAACCCGGCCGCGCTGAGGTAGGCGCCTCCGATCAGGGGCAGGCCGAGGAATTCCAATCCGAGCGCCACGTAGTTCGGGTGGCGGATGAAGCGGTACGGACCGCGATCAACCACCGGCAAGTCACTGGGAACAACGGCGCGCACCGTCCACGCGCCGCGCAAGCTGGCGATCACGCTCAACCGTAGCGCTACCGCCGTCAGCGACGCGATCCACCCGATGCCAGCAATGAAGGCCGGTGGCGAGCGTCGACGCCACACCCGCTCCAGGAGCGGCAGCGTAAACAATCCGAGGTTGACGAGGGCGATCCCTCGAAAGACTCGCTCGCTCGCCTGGGGCGCCGACGGTTGACGGCTGCGGATCAACCGCTCGTTTCGGGCGGAGTAGAGCAACTCGAGTCCACGCTGGGCACCAAACGCAAGCAGGACCTGCGCGTAATGAACCGGGCTCACACGAGCCGCATCAGCGCCAGCTCGATCGAGAGCCCCGGTCCCAGGGCGATCGCCAGCACCCGACCCCGTGTTCCGCAGCGCTGCATCTCCTCGAGCACGAAGAAGATGCCGGCGCTCGACGCGTTGCCGTTGCTGGCGAATACCGATCGCGAGGTCGTGAGCGATTGTGGAGGCAGGTCGAGAGCGCGCTCCATAGCGTCGACAATGCGCGGGCCTCCCGGATGTGCCGCCACCGCGTCGATGTCGGCCAGACGGAGCCCGGCCTCCTCGAGGAATGTGTCGACCGCGCCGCGCAGACGCGCCTCGACGACATCCGGAAGCTCGCGGCTGAGGATCACGCGAAGCCCGCCGTCGCGCAACTCGTATCCCAGGTGACGGGCGCCTTCCGGCACGAGGACCGTGCCGGCGTGCTCCAGGGTCCAGCCCCGCTGGCCATCATCACCACGCAGCAC